>PPYF01027474.1_pt1 | contig 29368 bp, 23 predicted proteins | sample 1559871 | NCBI WGS metagenome assembly PPYF01 (sample SAMN08240021, study PRJNA423297) | Human gut metagenome, whole genome shotgun sequencing project.
GAACTCCTTGCGAGAAGGCGCGGCGGCCAGGGCGGCGTCGACCTCGGCGACGGACGGATTGCCGACGTAGGTGGCGCTGCCGCCGTTGGCGCGGTAGAATGCCGGCTCGAAGGGCAGAATTGAGAACACGCGGCGGACGAGGTGGCGGATTGTCTTGAGGCGCCATTTCTTCCAGGCCCAGATTTTCGGCGAAATATAGTAGTAGACCGGAATGCGGTTCTTATAGGCCGTCTCGGCGACTTTGAGGTTGAAGCTGGGGTAGTCGATGAGAATCAGCGCGTCCGGCGCGCTGAGCAGCAGCGTGTCGCGGGCCTTGGCCAGGATGGCGCCGATGGTGCCGATGTTCTTGATAACCTCGGTGAAGCCCATGTAGGCCATGTCGCGGTAGTGGACTATAGGCTCGCAGCCGGCGGCCGCGGCCATGGCGTCGCCGCCGAAGAAGGTGAATATCGCCCCGGGGTCGGCTTTGCGCAGTTCGCGGATGAGTTCGCCGCCGTGGAGGTCGCCGGAAGCTTCGCCGGCTATGAGGAAATAATGCATTGTAGATTCGTTACTTGCGGCGTTTGGAGAAAAATTCTTTCATCAGGGCGGCGCAGGGCTCGGCCAAAACGCCGCGGATTACCTCCGCCCGCGGGTGGAAGAAGCTGCAGCCGGGCCGGAGGATGCCGCTGTAGCCCCGCTTGGGGTCGTCGGCACCGATTACGATGCGCCTCAGCTGGCTCCAGCCTATGGCGCCGGCGCACATCGGGCACGGCTCGACAGTGACGTAGAGAGTGCAGTCCGTCAGGTACTTGCCCTTCATCTTCTGTGCGGCGGCGCTGATGGCGAGCATCTCGGCGTGGGCCGTAACGTCCTTCAGGGCCTCGGTCAGGTTGTGGCCGCGCCCGAGGATATAGCCGCGCCCGACCACCACCGCGCCGACGGGAATCTCGCCCCGCGCGGCTGCCTGCCTCGCCTCGTCGAGGGCCAGGCCCATGTAGTATTCGTCGTCGTCGCGGTCGAACATCAGTCGAGGTCTATGGTCATGCCCTCCTGGGCGGCGATTACGGTAGGAAATTCCTCAGACGCCTGGACCACGAGCACGCTCTCGTCCTTTATCGTCTTGGAATAGTGGCCGATAAGCAGCTTGCCGGCACCGGCCTGGGCGGCGATGCGGGCGGCCTCGCGGGCCGTCGAATGGCCGCGGGCGCTGGCCTTGGCGGCGCTGTCGTCGCCGTAGGTGGCCTCGTGGTAGACCACGTCGACGCCGCGGATGATGTCGGCCACGTGGCGGTTGTAGGCCGTGTCGGAGCAGTAGGCGTAGCTCATCGAGGGCGACGGTTCGCGGGTGAGGCGCGCGTTCGGAATCACGCGGCCGTCGGGGGCAGTCCAGTCCTCGCCCTCGCGCAGCGACTGCATCGCGTAGTGCGGAACGCCGTAGAACTTGGCGGCCTCGCCGTCGATATGGCGCTCCTTGGGCTTCTCGCGGAAGAGGAAGCCCACGCAGGGCACGCGGTGGCTCAGCTGGAAGGCGCGGACGGTCAGGTGCTTGCCGTCGAGCAACAGGCCCGGTGCGCCGGGGTCTATGATGTCGAATTTCAGGTCGAAGCTCAGTTCGGGGCAGAATACCTCCATCACGTGGCGGAGCACCTCGGCGCCCTGCTCGAAGATATGGACCGTGACGGTGCCCGTGACGCCGTGGAGCGCCATGGTCGACAGCAGTCCGGGCAGCCCCATGAAGTGGTCGCCGTGGAGATGCGATATGAAGATGTCCGTGATTCTGGCGAAGGAGATGCCGTAGCGCTGGAGCTGGAGTTGCGTGCCCTCGCCGCAGTCCACGAGCATCACCCTGCCGCCGTATCGGACAGCCTGGGCGGAGGGAAAGTGGCGCAGGGTGGGTGTCGCCGACCCGCACCCCAGTATGGTCACTGAAAAATTACTCATATGCAAAAGTAGCGTTTTGCCCCCATATCTGCAAATTGCCGGTAAGAATAAGAGTTAAAGAATATGCGACCGACAAGCGGCGCAGCCGCGCAAAGGGTGTCGGGACCTCCGTGTCCCGACTATTCGCCCGAGTGCATTTATCGCCCGCGGAGCGGACAGTGGAGGTGGGTGCGTCTCGCACCCACACATAGAGGAAGCGCATTTATTTGGAATCCAGGCTGCTGTGTCGGGGCGAGACGCCCCGACCTCCACGGCGGCTTCGCCGCTTGCGTTGATGGGTGCCCCTCTATGGCCATTACCGGGCGGACGCGATGAATCGCGCCCCCTACATGGCTGAGAATCATATAAATACAAATCAATGGGCGTAGAAGCGCAGGGAGGAGTTGAGGAGGGGGAATGTCAGGGTCAGGATGCGCTCTTCGGGGTCGACGTCGGCGTAGGCTTCGGGGTCGACGGGGCGCCCGGCGGCGTCGAGCCAGCGCAGCGCGTAATGGTCGCGGAAGGGCGTCGGCTCCAGGTGACCCTTCAGCCGGGGCGCCGCGGAGGCATCAGCTCCGGCTGGCAGACAGACGATGTCGTAGCCGCCCGCGGCTGCAGCGACGGTCGCCAGGATGTAGTGCTCGCGCAGCTCGGCAAGCTCGGGGTCGGTGTTGCGGTCGAGATAGTGCCACACGGCGAGCATCGGGTCGGCCGAGGTACCAGCTCCGGGCAGAGGGCCGGCGAAATATTCCGGCGCCGGGATGCTGTCGGCCAGCAGGGTATTGCGCAGAACCGTCAGTCCGGCGGGATTGTAGTAGTCTATGCCGTCGGCGTCGGAGGCGCTGAAAACTACGGGAATAAGCACGGCGGCGCCGTCGCTGCCCGCTTCGGCGGCAGCTCCCTCGGGCCATGCGCGCAAAACCAGCGATACGGCCGCCTGGCGGCGGTACGATACCGGCGCGCGGCTCTCGGCGATGAGGCTGTCGCCTCGGTAGTAGCGGCAGCGCAACTCGGCGCCAGTCAGTGAATTGTCCGCCGTCTGCGCCGGAATGACGGCCTCGAAGCGCAGACTGTCGGCCCAGCGCAGACCGACAGTGGCGTCCGAACTCCGCGGAGCGGCGAAGCGCACGTGGCGCACGGCCGTCTGACCGACGGCGCAGGCCGCAGCCATCACCATGAGTATCAGGCTAAGCGTCCTCATCGGCGGGATTACGGAAAAGTTCTACGACGCGGTCGGTGAATTCCTGGCGCGGCAGGTCGTAGGGCAGCCAGCGGATGGGAATTCCGCGTCGCTCCATGCCGCGGAACCAGGTCATCTGCCGCTTGGCGAACTGATGGATGGCCGTTTCGAGGCCGCTCTACATCTCCTGCCGCGAAATCCGTCCCAGCAGATGCAGGGTCAGGTACTTGTACTCCAGACCGTAGTAGATGAGATTCTCCGCCGGCACGCCGCTGTCCAGCAGGCGCCTGACTTCGCCGAGCATATCCTCGGAGTCGAAGCGGCGGCGCATGCGTTCGGAAATCAGCCGCCGCCGCTCCTCGCGGGGAATGTCGACGCCCACTACAAGCCCCCTCCGCGGCTTGCCCTCGCGGGCGGCGCAGGCCTCCTCGGGGTGGGCGGCGTAGTAGGTCTCGATTTCGATGGCTCGGATGGCGCGCGCCGGAGTGTCCGTATCCGTGGTGTTGTGCAGGCGCTTCATGGAGGCCAGAATGGCCGTCAGCTCCTCCAGCGACTTACCGTCGAGTGAGGCGCGCAACTCAGGATTCTCGGGCACCTGAGGCAACGCCAGTCCCTTGAGCAGCGATTCGACATACATGCCCGTACCGCCGACAACCACCGGCAGGCGCCCGCGCGCGCCGATATCGTCCAGCGCCGCCGATGCGTCGCGAAGATACTGGAAAAGGTTGTACTTGCTCCCGGCGGAAACCACGTCGATAAGATGGTAGGGCACGTCCGTTCCGTAGTCCGCCAGATCTTTGCCCGTGCCGACGTCCATGCCGCGGTATACCTGCCGGCTGTCGGCGCTGACAATCTCGCCGCCCAGGCGCCGGGCGATGTCGACGCCGCGCGCCGTCTTGCCGCTGGCCGTCGGGCCGACGACGGCTATGAGCGTGTAAGGCCTCATTGGCGTACGCGGCCGCGGGCCAGAACGTTGGTCATCCGGTTCCAGAAGCGGCGCATATGGTAGAAGCGCCGGTCCTCGTTGTTGTAGGCTACGGCCAGCCAGTCCGTATCGTCGTAGTCCACCTTCCAGCCGCGCAGGTCGCCCAGGCGGAAAGTCGGACGGTAGTGGCGGATGGGATAGAGGCGCTTGCCGCGGCGGTCGTAGGTCTTCCAGGCCATGGTGATGGTGTGGATACGGAAAAGCTCGTTGGCCAGAGGCGCGGCGATGATGCCCTTGGCCATGGCCGCGTCTATCATATAGGCGTCGAACCACTTGTCGTCCTGTTGCAGGGCGTCGTCGCGGTCGGCCTCGGGGTAGAACACGGCGTAATGTATCGTATTGGCGTTGTCGGCTATGTCGTCGCTGGTGTAGCAGTAGCGCAGCTCGAAGTCGCGGCGGTCGCTGAGTTGCTCGAAGAGCAGGCGCGCCTCCGGGTCGCCCATCGAACGGTGAGGTCCGACTACGGTCTCCGCCGGCGTGTCCCAGAGGTCGTTCTCGTCCAGGTGCAGAAGGATATCGTTGCCGCAGAATACCAGGAAGCGTACCCGCGTGGTGTTGGCCCGGTGGGGTTGGGCCTCGTCGACCATCATGTACAGCGAGTACATGCTCGTGTAGCGCCCGTACATGAATATCAGGGAGATAAGATATACGATTACCGGCATGAAGATGAAGAAGAACATGTCCGGCGTGTTGATGTCCGTGTTTATGTACCGGCTGAAATAGTACCAGTAGTCCATCGCGCCCAGACAGAGGCTGACGATGAACAGGACAAGTGTCTGATAGCGCGACTCCCGGTAGTAGACTGTGCCGACGATGCTGGCGCCGACGTAGAAGCCCGTGTTGCGGCGGCAGGCGCGGCATTTGCTGTCGTTAAGCCCCGTCAGCAGCGACAGAGATGTCACTATGGCGACGGTCGGGAAGACCACCAGCGCCGTAATGAAGGGTATATCGCTGTTGTACAGCGGAAGATGGATGGCGGTCGGCACGATGTAGTCCGTGAAGAGCACTACGATGGCCGCCGTTACCGCCCCTACGGCAAGAAGCACGCGCACGGCGATGCGGATGCTCAGGTCGCAGGCCTTGAGCCCGTCGAACCACGAGCTTTTGCGCACGGCCACAAGCAGGTAGATTTCGACCAGGCATACCAGCGGTATCCATATCCGCGGCATCAGCGCGCCGCAGGCTATCGGCAGGACTATGGCGCCGGCGGATATGATCCAGTTGCGCCACAGGGAATGGAAAACCGTCCTCATGGCGTCTGAACTCTTCGCTGTGCCGTTTGCGTTCATTTCAGTTTGCTGGCGAAATAATCATACATGCGTCCGTAGACCACAGCGCGGGCGTTGCACCCGTTGATTGAATGGTTCATGTTCGGGAACACGAACATATCGCAGAAGATGCCCGACGACTGGAGCGTCGATACGTACTGCAGGGTGTTTGCCGGGTGGACGTTGTCGTCCAGCGTGCCATACATCATTAACAACGGACAGGCCAGAGAAGTTGCGCGGCGCAGTGCCGAGGAGCTGTTGTAGCCGCTTTCGTTCTGCTGCGGCGTGAGCATGTAGCGCTCGGTGTAGACCGTGTCGTAGAAGCGCCAGTCCGTCACCGGAGCGATGGCCACGGCGGCGGCATAGGGCGCGCCGTCGGCGCTGGCGGCCATCAGGGTCTCGTAGCCGCCGTAGCTCCAGCCGCAGATGCCTATGGCCGAGGAGTCCACGTAGGGCAGCGAGGCGGCGTAGCGGGCCGCCGCAAGCTGGTCCTCGGTCTCGTAGCGCCCAAGGTCGCGGTAGACGCAGGTACGGAAGTCAAAGCCCCTCCCGCCGGTACCCCGGCCGTCGACGCAGACTACCACGAAACCCTTGGAGGCGAAATAGTCCTCCCAGTCCAGCGTCCACTTGTGCAGCACGCTCTGGCTCCCCGGACCCGAATACTGGGTCATAACGACGGGATAGCGCCGCGAGGGGTCGAAGTCGCGGGGCTTGACGATGTAGCCGTTCAGCTCCGTGCTGCCGCTGCGCATTGTGAAGAATTCCTTGGGCGCCTTCAGGGGCAGCGCGCGCGATGCGTAGCCGGCGTTGTCCTGGATTACCCGCAGCTCGCGGCCGTCGGCCTTGTTGAGGGTGTAGACCGGCGGCGTGTCCGTATTCGAGTAGCTCAGCAGCATATGGCCCATGCCGGGGGCGAAGGTCGCCGAGCTGGTGCCTTCGGTGCGGCCGATTGGGCTGAAGGTGCCGCGGCGTGCGTCCATTCGGTAGATGGTGCGGTCCATAGGTGTCGGAGCCGCGGCCTGGTAGTAGAGGTTGCCGGCGGCATCGGCGCCGTAGAAGTCGGTGGCGTCCACGCCGGGAGCGCTTGCCGCGCCCATCGACGCGCCCGAGTAGCTCCAGCGGGTGTATCGCGTCCAGCCGTCGCTGTCCTCGGCCACTACGAAGTAGTCCTTGCCCAGCCAGAGCGTCTCGTATGCCGCCGGCTCGATCCATGCGCGCGAGTCGGTGCTGTAGACGGTCTTGCAGACCGTGCTCTTGGGGTTGACGGCGAATATCTCGTAGTGGTTCTGGTTGCGGTTCAGGGTGGCCACGATAAGCTTTTCCGGTGCCGGACCGTAGCTTATGCGGGGAATATATTCCGGATTGCCGGGAAGTTCGATGTCCTTGGTCTTGCGGGTCTCGACGTCGTAGCTGTGGAGCCGCACGCGCGAGTTCGGCTTGCCGGCCACCGGGTAGCGCCAGCTCATGATGCCCGGATAGAGTTCGTACTGGTCGCGCGGGTTGTGGACGTGGATTTCCGCAAGGCCTTTGTCGCAGGCGCGCTTGATTATCGAGCAGCCAAGCGGCGACTCGAGCATGATTCTCATTGTCTATACAAGTATATATAGGAGAGCTGGCTCCGGACCGGGCCGCGCCGACCGCCGGCTGCGGCAATGCAAAGTTACGCAAAATCCCGCCAACGCCGGCAGTTTCCTCGCCTCGTCATTGTTAAAATTATAAGTTGACCATTAAAATATGCTAATTAACAATCCGGAACGCAATGTTTTCATAAAAATTTGCGTAAGTTTGCACAGATATTGCAAATAAACTGTAAATCGGCCGTCCCGCGGCGGCAATGGAAAACATCACAAAACTATAAAATAACCTTATTGTCCTGACGGGCAAAAAGATACCGAAACAAATCAATTTAAAAATAAACCAATGAAGTAACCATGAAAAAACAGCTATTCTTACTGTTCTTTTCCCTCCATGCTTTGGTAAGCCAGGCGCGTACGGTCACGGGCAACATCACCCAGGCCAGCGACGGCGAACCCATCACCGGAGCTTCCGTCCAGGTTCAAGGCGTCCCCGGTGGCGCCGTGAGCGACATTGACGGCAATTATTCCATCAATGTCCCGGATGGAAAAGATGTGTTGACCTTCTCTTTCGTCGGCATGAAGCCTCTGACGGTCAATATCTCCGGCCGTTCGGTAGTGAACGTCGTCATGGAAGAGAATTCCGAGGTACTCTCCGAAGTGGTCGTAACGGCCATGGGTCAGAGCCAGGAGAAATCCAAACTGAACTTCTCCGTTCAGGAACTCAAGAGCGGCGACGTTACAGCCGGTAACAGCGCCAACTTCGTGAACTCCCTCCAGGGCAAGGTCGCCGGCCTCCAGGTTTCCAACTCCGGCGGTTCGCCCAACTCGGCTTCGCAGATTATCGTGCGAGCAATCTCCTCCGTCAACCCCTCGCAGAGCAACGAGCCTCTGTTCGTTGTCGACGGCATGCCTATCCGCGGCGGCGGCTCATCCATGGCCGACATCAACCCCAACGATATCGAGAGCATGAGCGTCCTCAAGGGTGCCGCAGCTTCCGCGCTTTACGGCCAGGAAGGTGCCAACGGCGTTATCCTCATCACGACAAAGGGCGGTAAGGACGGCAAGATCACCGTTACCGCAAACGGCGGCTGGGAAATCTCCAACGTGCTCCGCACCCCGAAGATCCAGACCGAGTATCTCCCCGGCTCCGCCGGTTTCACCAACCCCAACTCCGCAGGTGGCTGGGGCCCCCGCCGTCAGGACTCCGATCCCTACTTCGACAACCTCCACAACTTCCTCGGAACCGGCTTCATGCAGAAGTACGACCTGAGCATCAGCGGCGGCAACGAGAAATTCTCCTCCTACGCCTCCGCATCCTTCATGGACAACGAAGGTGTCGTTCCCAAGGACTACAAGAAGCAGATCAACGTGTTCGTAAAGGGTGAGTTCAATCCCAGCGAGCAGGTCAAGATCATGCTGAGCACCAACTTCGTCAACACCAATTCCCGCGGTTTCGGCAACGCCATGAGCACCATCTACGGCTGGGCCAACAACAAGGACATGATGGACTACGCCCTGCCCAACGGCCTGCCCAACTGGTCCAACCGCTACGACGACTGGGACATTCTGACAAACTCGCAGCGTCTCGGCGCAACCCTGTCGCCGCTCTACAGCCGCTACATGGATCACAGCAAGAGCCAGGGCACGCGTATCATCGTCAACGGCAGCATCAGCTACGAGCCCATCCGCAACCTTACCTTCACCGGCAAGGTGAACTATGACGTCAGCAACTCCTCCTATGAGAGCAGCAGCCGTCCGCGCTACGTCCTGAGCGACTTCATCCTCGACGAGAACGGCGAGCTCGAGAGCGCCCTGATGGAAAGCTACCACAGCCGCATGGGTACCTACAACTACTCGCCCTCCCGTGGCGACCGTGTAACCGCCCAGCTTCTCGGCAACTACTATTGGGAAATCAACGAGGACTTCAACCTGAACTTCTTCCTCGGCGGCGAGTACTCCGAAAGCACCGGCACCTCCGGCAACTTCGGCGGCATCCACTTCATGATGGACGGCGACTACTACTCGTTCAACAACCTCGACAAGCAGTACTTCGGCGTCGGCACCGGCGACTACGACCTGAGCCTCAACCACAGCAAGCGCAACAAGTACGGCTACTTCGGCGAAATCCGCTTCGACTACAACAAGATTGTCCAGATTTCCGCCACCGGCCGTATCGACGGCTCCTCGACCCTCAAGCAGATGCAGTCGCAGTACTGGTATCCCTCCTTCACCGGCGGCGTGATCTTCACCGAACTCTTCAAAATCCGCAGCCAGGTGTTCAACTACGGTAAGATCCGCGGCAACTGGGCAAAGGTAGGTAAGGACGCTCCCGCATGCGTGTTCTCGGACAACTACAAGCAGTGGACCAACTTCCCGGACGGCGGTTTCGGCGTCAACCCGACCCTCTCGAAGGCTGTGTTCCTCGAACCTGAGATGACCGGTTCCTGGGAAGTCGGCGCCGACCTGCGCTTCTTCAACAACCGCACCCGCCTGGACATCGCCTACTACAATACCACGGTCGACAACCAGATCGTGACCGTCCGCGTATCGCCTTCCTCCGGTACGATTCTCCAGACCCGTAACGAGGGTACCATCGAGAACTCCGGTATCGAGGCCACCTTCAACCAGGACATTATCCAGACCAAGGACTTCCAGTGGACCGCCACGGTGAACTTCTCGCACAACCGCGGCCGCCTCAAGAGCCTTCCCGAAGGCGTATCCGAGGTTACCAACGGCCAGTACGGCGATATCTTCCCTACCGCATACGTAGGCCAGGCAACCACCTCCCTCTCCGGTATCGACTATCAGCGTAACGAAGCCGGCCAGGTACTCATCGACAAGTCCGGCTATCCCATCATCTCCCCGAAGAAGGATACCTACATCGGCAACCGCGAACCCGACTGCCTCATCGGCCTCGGCTCGACCTTCACCTGGCGCGACCTCTCCGTAAGCTGCCTCTTCGACGGCCGCATCGGCGGCGACGTGGCCAACATCACCGGCCGCAGTCTCTACAGCAACGGTCAGTCCGCACAGCTGGCCAAGTACCGCAACCACAAGGTTATCTTCAACGGCGTTGTCGACAACGGCGACGGTACCTACAGCCCCAACACCACCCCGGTTATCCTCGACCAGAGCACAATCAACAACTACGTTTACTCTGTTTCCTCGAACTTCATCGAGGACGGCTCCTATATCCGTCTGAGCTACGTGACCCTGGCCTACGACTTCGGTAACCTTATGCGCCGCCTGGGCAGCCGCAACCCCGTCAAGGGCCTGAAGCTCTCCGTAACCGGCCGCAACCTCTTCCTGCTGACAAAGTATTCGGGTGCCGATCCCCAGGTTATGCCGGGTGCCGTCAACGGTACGGGCGCCATGGGTATCGACAACTACTCCGTACCTTCGATGCGCTCCTTCAACATCAACCTTAACGTTACCTTCTAATTAAGTCCATTCATGAAAATGAACAAGATAAAACTCCTGGCAATGTCCGCACTGGTAGCGCTCGCCGGCGCTTCCTGCAACGATGTCCTGGTGGATAATGTCAATCCCGACGCTGCCCACTCGAACACCGCCGAGCTCGGTCTGCCTGTGGTTGTGTTCTATGCATCGCAGATTAACTACGACCATTCCGAGTACAACCTCTACCTCAGCCAGTGCCTCACCACCATGAGCAAGGCTACAAAGGGCACATACCCCTACAAGGAAGGCTGGGAATTCCTGAGCATCAACCGCCATCCGATGTGGCGCCGCCACTTCTACGATATCGGCGTGAACGTCAACGAGCTCATCAAGAACTCCCAGAGCCTCGGCTCGCCCAACTACGAGCTCATAGCCCGCACAATCCGCCTGATGAGCACCCAGCTCACCACCGACATGTGGGGCGACATGCCCCGCAGCGAGGCTTACCTGAGCAACTCGCCGCGCTACGACACCCAGGCAAGCATCTACGCCTGGATGCTCGACGAGGCCGACGAACTCCTGGCCATGTACAATGACCCGGACATCGCCCAGAGCGAAGGCAACCACCGCATCACCGAAACGATGGACCGTGTTTACTCCGGCGACCTCAACAAGTGGAAAGGCCTGGTTCAGGCCGTCAAGGCCCGCATCCTGCTGCGCAACGTGCCCAACGTCGACCGCAGCGCCGCCACCCTGCAGAAAATCAGCGACGCCGCCCAGGCTGCAATCGACACCTGGCGCAGCGGCGACCTCCTCTACGGCAGCTGGTTCGGCAACGAGCCCCGCTACAATTATGTAGAGAACGGTGTGGGCGAGAGCGTATGCCCCTGGAGCGCCGCCCAGCCCATCATAAACTCCTGGGAGAGCCGCGCCAACGCACTCACCACCGCAGTGCCCTCCAAGTTCTTCATCCAGGACTGCCTCGGCGTAATCAACCCCGGCAGCGAATCCAACCAGGGCTACTGGGACCGCGAGAACGGCTACGGCTGCGACCCGCGCCTGCTCCTGCTCCTGAAGCCCACCGAAGGCCCGACCTCGCCCTCCAACGACTCCAAGAAGGTGATGATCCGCTACCTCGAGAACAACATCGGCGCCGGCGCAACCTACAAGCAGACCAACTTCCCGGACCTCTACTGCGGCGCATATGCAGCCGCCACCGGTGCCTACAACCCCATCTTCACGATGGAGGAACTCTACTTCATCAAGGCTGAGGCCCAGTACTGGCTCGGCAACAAGACCGAGGCCTGCCGCCTGGCCAAGGAAGCAACCCAGTGGAACGTACAGCGTCACCTTGACCGCTACCTGCAGGACAACGACGGCATGTACCCCGCAGCCGGCAATCTCCCCGGCGGAGCCTCCGCACAGGAACGCTACGAGCGCCAGCTCACCGCCTTCTTCGAGAACGAAGGCGTAAAGCGCTGCAAGCCCGTAAGCCAGATCGGCAACAAGCACTACTTCTTCGACGAGTCCAACTACACCCTCAGCGACCTGATGATCCAGAAGTATATCGCAATGTACATGCAGCCCGAGCAGTGGACCGACATGCGCCGCTACCACTACAGCAACGACCGCAACGGCTACGGCATCGGCGACGCTCAGGAAATCGTCTATCCGACCCTGCGCCGGCCCTATAACCTCTACGCCGCCTACTGGATTGACGGTCTCACCACCGCCGAGCAGGAGAACGCATGGGTTTACCGCATGAACTACGATCCCGAGACCGAGGAAAAGTACAACCTGGCCGAACTCGAGCGCCTGGGCGCCAGCAAGAACCCCCAGTGGCTCCGCAAGCCCATGATCTGGTGCGAGGACTACGGTACCGTACGTTCCCTGACTGAAGAATGAACTTACTCTCTCTCTAACGATTAAGAAATCAAGCATATGAAACTTCATATCACCGCAGCCTGCGCCTTTACCGTAGCTGCCGCAGCACTCACCGGCTGCGCCAACCACGACCTGATTCCCGACATCTCCGAGGTCGGCCAGGCTGTTCCGACCGTATACTGGGAGGTCGGCTCCACCGTCTGCAAAGCCGGAGAATCCTTCACATTCCAGGGCAAGTACACCAACGAACCCGGCCGTACGCCCCTGCGCAGCGAGGTATGGTACCAGATTATCCGTACCGACAACGCAGCCGTCAGCGCAAAGCTCGCCGGCACCTCGCTGAGCTACACCCAGACCGTAAACGCCGTCGACACCATGCGCTCCTTCCAGTGCCATGCCTCCTATCCCCATCAGGAAAGCTACTGGGACGGTCACCAGAACATCTTCAACGGCGTGGTTCCCGTGTCGCGCACCCTCGCTCCCACCGCATGGGTCGATCCCGCCGACTGGGATCAGGAACGCTTCGACACCTACTATCCCGCAGGCTTCACCCAGGAGTTCCTAACCAAGGTCTACGACTATCTGACCGGCGAGAACGCCGACAGCTACTACTCGGCCCTGCGTAACGTCTACCTGAACTACAACTTCACCAACGAGCAGTTCAAGGCAGTAGGTCTTCCCGAACTCGACCTCACCGGCGACGACGGCGGCGCTGCCGTCAAGTCCGACGCATGGTTCACCACCGCCGAGGCTTCCGACGACGCTGTGGTAGGCGTTTACTTCATCACCCTGGACGAGAACGGCAAGGCCGTCTACAACGAGCGCCCCGCCGACTATACTCCCGCCGAAGGTCAGGTAGTATATCCCGTCTACAAATCCTGCGAATGGGTATTCTGCCGCTATGACGACAATACCGGCGGTATCGTAAGCACCGTCCGTCCCGAATGGCTGCCCAAGTTCCGCGAGCTCATCTCCGTGATTCCCTTCCGCGACTGGATCTACGACAGCGCCAACGGCGTCTACAAGATCGACTTCGGCCGCGCCTACAGCCTCGAGGCACAGTTCCGCAGCTACGACAAGGACAGCGACCGCCTCAACGACCCCAGCGCTCCCGAGTACGAAGGCATCACTTCGCCTACCGAACAGAAAACCATCTCCATCAACTAACCGCTCTAACCCCACGAACTCATGAAACTTATCCGCAATATGGCCGTGGCCCTGGCAGCAGGTGCGCTGATGGCCGGATGCGTCGACAAAGAAATCGACGAGTCGTTCTTCCAGAACCCGGACGTGAACTTCACCTACGAGGTGGACGGCGACGAGTACCACTACGACTACTACGTGGTTTCGACCATCCAGTTCCACAATACCTCCAGCGCCTCCGGCAACTTCACCTGGGACTTCGGCGACGGCACCACCTCAACCGAGGTAAGCCCGACCCACAAATACGAAAGCGCAGGCCTCTACAAGGTCCGCCTGACCCACGACACCAAGGGCTATGCCGAGTATCCCATCCTGATCTACGACATCAAGCCCGTCCTGTCGATGGCCTCCAGCTCGACCGAAATCGTCGAGGTGAACAACACCTTCATCACCTTCAGCCTCGAGCTCCCCAACCCCGAGAATCTCCCCGTACGCTACGAATGGACCTTCCCCGAAGGCACCACCTATGAGGACGGCACTCCCGTGACCTCCTTCACCGGCACCTCCGACGCCGAAGGCAACATCACCTATCCCGAGAAGGTGAAGTTCAGCAATATCGGCTCCCAGCGTATCGAAATCGCAACCTACTTCGACACCGAAGGCGAGAACCGCCGTCTTGAGGACGCCTTCCTCAACGTCCAGGTAGGTTCGGACATTCCCGCTCCCACCCTCTACTACGCTACCCGCGGCGGCAACATCAAGGCCCTCAAGCTGCTGGACAATGTTCCCGCAGGCACCAAGGTGCTGCCCTACGATATGGGCGTTGCCAGCGGTTCGACCGTGTTCAACCTCGTCTATGCCGACGTGCCCTCTACCGAGACCGACGAGGAAGGCAACCCTCTGACCCAGGGCTGGGTCTACATCCTCGACGCCGGCAAGCAGTACTACTACATCAACGATGAGAACGGCGTGCTCGGCGACGGCAAGATTACCGCCATGCGCACGGACGGCACCAACGTCAACACCGTGATTACCAACGTCGGTGGCGCCGCTTTCCTGGATCCCTTCATCGGCTGCGCCTACAACGGCTCCCTCTACTACACCGACCGCAACACCGGCACTTCGTCTATCGACCTGACCGCCCGCGGCTCCGTGCAGGGCAAGGTCAGCTCTACCCAGCGCGACAGCTACGCGTTCCAGAATAACACCATTCCCTACTATGGCCGCGGCATCAGCTACGGCGCTATCTCGAACGGTCTGTTCCGCGACTCTAACAATTACTGGTGGTGGGGCAAGAAGTACAACGGCAACGGTATCTACCGCTTCCGCGACAGCGACATCTATGCCGACCAGGCCAGTGCCGAAAAGGCCGGTCTGCCCACGCCCGTCATGTTCTCCGGTCTGCGCTTCAGCGCATTCGCCTTCGACGAGGCCCGCAAGGCCGTCTATGTATGGCGTACTTCGCCCGATCCCGGCTTCGTTGCCTACAACATGCCGGAATACAGCGGCACGCTGACCATCTCCGACACTCCGGTGAAGTTCATCTCCATGGAAGCCGATCCCGTCAACACAACCGCCGACGAGGGTATCTTCACCTCCCAGATGGCTGTCGACAAGACCAACGGCCGCGTTTACTTCTGCTATCGTCCCCAGACCGGCGACGGCAGCGGTTTCACCGCCGGCATCCTCTACTATGATCCCGCCGACCAGAAAATCCACCGCTACGGCGAGACTTCCGACCTCGGCACCGGTATCGTAATCAACCCGAATCCCACAAAACTCTTCTGATTCCGCGCCGTCCGGTCCGCCGGCACGCGAAACCATGCATACGAAGAGGCCGGCACAGTTCGCTGTCCCGACCTCTTCGTTTGCCTTAAGCGTATAACCAATGAAAAAACTTATCTCAGCGCTCCTGATCGGAGCAACGGCCCTGAGCGCCTTCGCCGCCGGCGAGGACGTTGTACGCGAGCACCGCTCGATATGGATGAGCTCCATGCTGGCCTCCACATGGCCCGGTGCCGCAATCACCGAGGCGAACACCGCCAGCACCAGGCGCAGCCTCGACAACCGCATGGCCAAACTGGCCTCGCAGGGCATAAACACAGTCTACTACCACGTCCGCGCACATTGCGACGCGACCTATAACTCCAGTTACGAGCCCTACTCGTCGGCCGTGGCCGGCAGCCGCGGCGGTACGCCCGCCTACGACCCCTTCGGCTACCTCGTGGAGAGCGCCCACCGTCACGGCATCGAGGTCTACGCCTGGGTCAATCCCTACCGCTATTCGAAGGGCGGCACTTACAGCGATAACCACCCCGGCAACTACGGCCTGACGCATCCGGACTGGCTGCTGCGTTCCTCCGAGCAGGCAATCCTCAATCCGGCCCTCCCCGAAGTGCGCCAGCGCATCGTCGACATATGCACCGAAATAGCCACCAACTACGACATCGACGGCATGATTTTCGACGACTACTTCTACCACTCTTCCATAGGCCTCGACGCCGACGCCGACCTCTACAACGCCTATGCCGCTTCCGTGCCCGAGGACGACAGAATGACCCAGGCGGCATGGCGACGCGAGAACGTCAACATGATGGTCCGCGATGTCAGTGCCGCCGTAAAGCAGGCGCGCCCCTACGCCGTGTTCGCAATCGGCCCGGCAGGCCGCATCTCGCCCGACGACATCGCCGACTACGGCCTCACTCCCGGCCCTTACGGCGACATGAACTATACCGGTCTCTACGCCGACCCTATCCGCTGGCTTTCCGAGGGCCTGCTGGACTTCCTCAGCCCCCAGGTCTACTGGATTTCCTATTTCGACCGACTCACCGAGTGGTACTCCGTGGCCGTTCCCCACTTCGGCCGCCATCTCTACGAGAGCGTGGACTGCAGCCGCCTGTCGTCCGGCAAGTCGGCCGAGTACCTGCGCCAGATTGACTTCATGCGCAGCCATGTGCGCCCCAACGAAAGCGGCGTGGTGTTCTTCGACCTCGGCGCCTACCTCAACTACGGCGAGCGCATCGACAACAAGTACACCACCTGGGGCGACATTCTCCACCTCAAGACCTTCCCCTACACGGCCCTGGCACCGCTCCACAGCTGGCGCGGCACCCGCACCGAGCCGACCGTCGGCCCCATCTCCCGCGACGGCGACAGGCTTCAGTGGACCGCTCCCGAAGGCGTCGTCAACGGTCGCTTCGCCGTCTACGGTCTGCCCGAGGGCGTCGCCAAGACCGATTTCGCCTTCCAGCCCGAATACCTCGAGGGTGTTGTCTACGAGCCGGCCTTCGACGTAAGCGATGACCCCGCCATGACCTACGGTGTGGCCGTCTACGACCGCTACGGCCGTCTGCACGCCATCCGCTTCGAGGACTGCGCCGAAATGGCCGCCGGAATCGCTCCCACCGAGCTCGCTCCCGCCGCCGGCGCCGGTCAGCCGCTTTGCGACCTGACCTGGAAGCACGAGGGCGCCGCACGCTACCTGGTCGAGATTTCCGAAAGCGAGGACTTCGCCTCGCTCGTAGGCTGCACCGAGACCATGACCGACGGCATCTCCTCGGCCAATGTCGCAGACCTCCGGAACGGCAAGACCTACTGGTGGCGCGTCGTTGCCTATGCCGCCGACCATACCGCCGCCGTCAGCGCTCCGGCTTCCTTCGCCGCATCGGCCCTGGCCTTCACCAGCCCCGCCGCAAATGCCGCCGACGTAAGCTTCAACCCCTCCTTCACCTGGACCGCCGCTCCGGAGGGCACCGGCTATAAGCTCGAGATTTCGACCACAGAGGACTTCGCCAACGTCAAGTACACCGTCGAGACGGCCGAGACCGAGGCAACAGTGCCCGCCCGCACTCTCGTAAGCGGCAAGAAGTACTTCGCCCGCCTGACGGCCACCCGCGGCAATACCACCGCCACCGCCGCCATACTGCCCTTCGCCACAGCCGACCGCACTGACTATGCCGCCCCGGCCCTGGCCAATCCCGCATCCGACGGCCTGACCCTCCATGCCGACGAGTGCATCGCAGTCGAACCCTGGGAGGGCCTGACCAATGCCTATGTCGAAATCGCCTCCTCGGAGTCCTTCCCCGTGCGCAGCCGCTTCAGCGCCACCCTGGCCGACTTCGAGACGCAGACCAAGCTCCTCGGCGACGTGCGCATCGCTTCCAAGGCCCTTGTCGCCGGCCAGACCTACTATGTCCGCACCCGCGGCTCCTATAGTCTCCAGGGTTCCACCGGCCTGAAGTACACCGACTACGGACCCGTCCGCAGCTTCGTATACTCCGACGAGTCCGGCGTCTTCGCTCCCGAATCCGCTGCCGACGCCTATGTCGACGCCGCCTGCACCCTCCACATGCCTACGGCATGCCGCGCCGAAGTGTTCGACCTCGCCGGCCGCCGCGTCCTGGCCACGCCCGTATGCACCGAGGCATCGCTGGAGGCCCTGCCCGCCGGATGCTACATTATCCGCTTCTCCGGTCTGAACCAACCGAGCCTCAAATGGGTTAGATAATCAAGCTCCAGGCTTGTAACATCTAAAAAACGCGTTCCGATTATTATTACGGATGAAACCTTCGGTATTCATATCCTTAGCCCTCATGCTGCTGTCGACCGCCTCCTGCGGCGACAGCGGCACGCAGGCCGACGCCGACTACGACGGCGACACCTGCGAGCGTCTGGCCACCATGGTCGAAGCCCGCGACTCTCTCTCCCAGCAGGATTATGCTCAGATGATTGAGCAGAACGAGCAGATTCTGAAATACCTTGTCGCCCGCAACCGCGAGCTCGAGGATCTGCCCGAGGAGCGCCGCTACGACGCCTACCGCGAACTCCAGGCCGACCCGGAATACATGGAACGCTTCGGTTATCTCTTCACCCTGGGCTCCGCGCTCTACAAAGCCAGCGCCGACAGTGTCCTCGACGACGCCAACACCGCCGCCTACGCCGCCCTCGACGAATACAACACCGCCTTCTCCGAAATCTCGGACAGGTTTTAGACGCGCCAAGCGCTGCAGTAGGGACGCGATTAATCGCGTCCGCATAGAACAAAAAACTCTGGCGGACATTTTTCCCCGATTCAGCGAATAAACAACGGGAGGCTGCGCGAGGATTTTCGCGCAGCCTCCCGTGTGTTTTGGCGGAGGAGTCAGAGCAGGGCGGCCAGGAAGAGCGAGGGCAGGGCGCCCAGGGCGATGCTGATCATCACCATCCAGGCCGAGGTATCGCTCCAGCGCTTGGCCGTGGTCATGTTGCCGCGCACGTAGGCCGTGGTGGTCCTGATGGCGGCGAATATGCCGAAAACGGCGAAGGGCGAGCAGCAGAGGACGGTCAGCAGAATGTTCCATACCAGATACTGAGGCGGGCATTTCTCCGGTGCGGGCGCCGGCAGCGGCATCTCCGGCTGGAACTGCACTTGGCCGTCGGGTTGCCCTGCGCAACCATCGCAGCCTTCAGTGGCGGGGTAGTAGGGCGCAGCGGGCTCTTCTTCTGAGGCGGCTGGAGCGGCAGGGGCGCTCCAGGCCGGAGGTTCCGGCGGATTCTCATCTTCGACAACCTCTACGGTCACTTCCTCGACCGTGCCGTCGAAAAGCGGCTTGAGCTCGTCGAGCGTGCCTGCGGGATACCATTTGGGAAGGCCGGCGTACCAGACTTTGGTTTCCGGCGTTACGGGCATGCGCGAAAGCTCCTCCAGGGTATAGGGGCCTTTCTGGGTGCCGTCGATAAAAATCCAGATTTTCATTTATGCTGTCTGTACTTGGATGTAGCTTAGAAGTGTTTTACCTCGTGGCCGGCGATGGAGCTCAGAAGGGTGTTGGCCAGGCGGCTGGCACCCAGACGGAACCATTCGTTGGTAAGCCAGGCCTCGCCGAGGATTTCTTTGGCCAGGGTGTAGTACTTTACGGCATCCTCGGTGGTCGATACGCCGCCGGCGGCCTTGAAACCTACCATGATGCCTGTCTTCTCGTAGTATTCCTTGATTGCCTGCATCATCACGTAGGCAGCCTCGAGGCTTGCTCCGGGATATTCCTTGCCTGTGGAGGTTTTGAGGAAGTCGGCTCCGCTGTAGAGCGACAGGATGGAGGCGGTCTTGATGTTCTTTGCCGTGCGCAGGGCGCCGGTCTCGAGGATGACCTTCAGGCGGCCGCCGCGGGTTGCTTCCTTCTGTTCCTCGATTTCGTCGCAGAGACTCTCGTAGTCCTTGTCGAAGAAATAACCGAGGTTGAGGACGATGTCGATTTCATCGGCGCCGTTGGCAACGGCCAGCGAGGTCTCGGCAATCTTCACTTCCTCGAAAGTCTGGCTCGAGGGGAAACCGCCGCTGACGCAGGCGATTTTCACGCCTGTAACCTCCAGCACCGTACGCACTACGGCCGCGAAATTCGGGTAGACGCAGATGGCGGCAACGTTAGGCAGGCTGGGGAAGCTTTCCTCGAAACTGTTGACCCTTTCCGTGAAGCGGGCAACGGACTCGGGCGAGTCGGTACTCTTGAGGGTCGTCAGGTCGATGGTGTTGAAAAGGAACGTGTAGACTTCCTTGTTGTCGTTCTCCTTGTAGTGTTTGTCGAGAATATCTTTGACGGCGGCGGCGACTTTCCCGTCGTTTTCCTCTACGGCGCTGCTCTGGAGTGCCTGGGTGTATTTGTCCGGCTGCGCTTCCGGTGCTTTCTTTTCTTCGCTCATTGTATCTGTCTGTTAGTTATGATTATCGGTGAGTTTCGGATTGTCGAGATGTCTTGTACAATCACGAACGTTTTTTTTGCCAAGATTGTTGCGGAACGCCTCCGTGAGGTCGATTCCGTGCTGGTTGGCAATCGCCGCGAGCACCCACAGCACGTCGGCGAGTTCGTCGGCCAGGTCGAGCTTCCGGTCTCCGCGATTGCTCTGCTCGCCGTCGGTGCGCGCGATGACGCGCGCAACCTCGCCGACCTCCTCGGTCAGCACGGCCATGTTCGTGAGAGGGTCGAAGTAACGCACGCCGACGGTCCTTATCCATTTGTCGACGGCCTCCTGCACCTCCTGTATGGTAATCTGCGACTCCATACCGCAAAAATAGCAATAATTTTCCAAACCGCCGCAAAACCCGCGCAAAAGAAAACCGAGAGCCTGCGACGCCTGTAAGGAACCATCGCGGCACAGGTTCGGAATTATCGGCCGAAGCGTATGATTCAAAGAACGGAGCATCAATATGAAGCATCGGTGTTGCCCGCCTCCGTAGCGGCATGAAATGAGTCGTTTGCCGCCGAACGGCCTTCCGGGGGCGAATTTTCGCGGTTTTTTAGGCGTTTTTTTGATTTCACGCCAAAATTTTCTTATCTTTGTGCGCTTTTTGTATGCCGTCGGCAGCTTGGAGCGCATAATCTGTGATAATCAATAAACCAAAAATATAAAATGGCAACCTTAGAGAAAATCAGAAACAAGTCGGTGCTGCTGTTCGTAATCATTATTGTAGCGCTGCTTGCCTTCATTCTTGGTGACTTCCTGACCTCGGGCCAGACATACTTCGGCTCCCGCGACACCGTGGCCAAGGTCGGCGACGTTACCGTCAAGTACAATGAATATCAGAACCAGATTTCGCAGCTTTCCGAGGACGGCCGCAGCCAGGGCGCCACTTCCGACCAGATCAGCGCCCAGGCTCTCGGTCAGGTAGTGACCAATAAGCTTGTGGAACGCGAATACGATCTCCTCGGCATCACCGTTACGGACTCCGAACTGCAGAGCCTCATGTACGGCGACAATCAGATGCCCGACGCCGCCCAGTTCATCGCCAACGCCAGCCGCGCCCTCGGCCTCGAGACTCCCGACGCGCACTCCGTTGTCGAGGCGATGAACGACCCGGCCCGCTACGGCATCAGCCAGGACATCGCAAACCAGATTTCCGCAGGCCTAACATCCATCGAGTCCTCCATCGAGTCCGGACTCAAGGAGCAGAAGTTCGGCCAGCTCATGCAGGGCCTCTACACCTACAATAAGCTCGACGCCAAGGCTCTCTACGATGACATCGCCTCCACCCGCCGCGTTGCATACGCCGTAATGGAGACCACCGCCGTGCCCAACGACTCCATCGAGTTCTCCGACGCCGACGTCCAGGCCCTCTGGAATCAGCGCCGCAACGAATACAAGCTCGACGAGCCCCTCTACGCCGTCGACTACATCTACGTGCCCATCGCTCCGAGCCAGGCTGACCGCGCCAACGGCGCCAACACCGTCGAGAACGCCGTAGTCGCCCTCAACGGCACTCCCGGCCTGGACGCCATCGCCGCCAACGGCAGCTTCGTGATCAACAACGGCAACTCCGCGCTGAGCCATATTTCGGACCGCTCCCTCAAGGCATTCCTGGACACCGCCTCCGTAGGTCAGGCCGCCACCATCTCCCACGCCGGCGACAACTACACCGTCGCCAAGCTCCTCGGCTCCACAACCGCAATCGACTCCATCAACGTTACCGTAGCCTTCGTAACCCCCGGTCTTGACGCCGACAGCATCGCAGCCCTCATCAACGGAGGCGCCACCGTCGCCAGCCTCGGTCTCCAGGGCTACGACGACCAGTGGACCACCCTGGTAGGCTCTCCCGATGAAATCGCCGGCGCCCTCACCGCCGCTACCGTAGGCAACGCATTCGTCTACACCGACAGCGTCAACGGCCAGGCCGTAAGCCAGGTGTTCAAGGTCAACAACCGCAAGGCTCCCGTCAAGATCTACGACTACGCCGTGGCATCCTACACCGTCGATCCCTCGCAGGCTACCCTCGACGAACTCAGCGGCAACCTCCGCACCTTCGTAAGCAACAACAGCAATGCCGCCGACTTCGCCGCCAATGCCGAGGAAAACGGCTACCGCACTCTTCCCGCCGAAGTAGGCGCCTCCAGCGTACAGCTCGGCAACGCCTCCGACTCCCGCCGCTTCATCAAATGGATCAGCGAGGCGTCCAAGGGCAAGGTCAGCCCCGTGTTCCAGGATGAGAAGCAGACATATCTGCTGGCTATCGCCGTCAAGGACACCTACGAGGATTACCTCCCCTTCAACGCCCAGAGCATCTACAACAACCTGCGTTCCGACGCCATGGACGCAAAGAAGGCCGCAACCCTCTTCGAGCGCTACAACGGCCGCGGTACCGACCTGGCTTCCTATAGCGCAGCCATGGGCCGCCAGACCGACACCACCTCCTTCAACATCAACTCCCGCCTCCCGCAGTACAGCCTGATGCGCGAGAACGAGATTCTCGGCGAGATGGCAGCTCAGCCCGTCGGCAACTTCGCCGGCCTCATCCAGGGCAAGCACGCCGTCGTCGCTTTCGAGGTAATCGACGAGACCACTGCCAACCGTCCCTTCACCGAGGAAGAATACGGTCAGCGCTTCCTGCGCTCCTATAGCCCCATGCGCGTCCCGACCCTCTTCCTGATGGGCAGCGACAAGCTGGACAACCGCAGCCTCAACTTCATCGCAAACCCCGCGGAATAAGCATTTCCGCTCCAACCCATACCGGCCGGCGCCCCCACTCCAGGAGGCGCCGGCCGCCGTATTGGCCCGACTGAACTAATTGACTGATTGGCCGCACACGCAACGGAAGCGAGATTAGTTTTTGAAGATAGGCGAAATTTTCGTACTTTTGCAAATCTTTAGACCCTGATGACAACACTCAATATACTCCAGGAACGCCACGCCGCCGATCTGGCGCTGCTGAACGAACGCATTGCACGGCAGCTCGACAGCACGAACCCGCTGATGAGGCAGGTTGTGGCCGCGCAGCTGCGTACCAAAGGCAAACAACTGCGCCCGCTGCTGCTGATGGTGTGCGCCCGGATGTTCGGGTCTGTCACGCCCGATGTGCTTGCCGCCGCCGCCGCCGTCGAACTGCTCCACAACGCATCGCTCATCCACGACGACGTGGTCGACAATTCCGATACCCGCCGCGGGCTGCCGACCATCAACGCCGTATGGAACAACCATATAGCCGTCCTCGTCGGCGACTTCTTCACCTCCAGCGCCATGCAGGAGGCCATTTCTACCGGCGATATCCGCATCGTCGACGCGCTCTGCGGTCTGGGACGCAAGCTCTCCATGGGCGAAATCGACCAGATTTTCAATGCCCGCGAGCATATCATGAGCGTCGACAATTATTTCAAGGTCATCGACTACAAAACCGCCAGCCTCTTTGTGGCCAGCGCCCGCATGGGTTGCCTGGCCGCCGGTGTCGCCGACGGGCGCATGGAGGCCCTGGCCGAATATGCCCGCAATTTCGGTCTCTGCTTCCAGATTCGCGACGATATCTTCGACTATTATTCCTCCGCCGAGGTCGGCAAGCCTACCGGCAATGACCTGCGCGAAGGCAAGATTTCGCTGCCGCTGCTCTATGCCCTCAACCGCCCGGACGCTCCCGGACGCGAGGAGATGGTGAGCCTGCTGCAGAAGGACATGCTCACCGACGCCGACATCGCCCGTCTGCAGGACTTCGCCCGCAGCAACGGCGGCGTCGACGAGGCCTGCCGGACAATGGAGACCCTGGCCGACCGTGCCCGCAAGGCCCTGGCCGAGCTGCCAGACTGCACGAGCAAATCGGAGCTGGAGGAGATGCTGGATTTCGTAATCGTACGCACTTATTGAAGGAGGCAAAGGCATGAAACGCGCGCAGACTCTCATGATGGCGCCGCTGCTGATGCTTGCGGTACTCGCCGTCGGCGCCTGCGCCAACATGGGCCGTCCCGAGGGCGGCCCGCGCGACGAGACGCCGCCCGTGTTCGTCCGCTCCGACCCCGCTCCCGGCGCCGTAAATGTCACGGCCACGCGCCTGCATGCCTATTTCGACGAGAATATCCAGCTTGAGGACGCCTTCGACAAGGTCGTGGTCTCCCCGGCCATGAAGACGCCGCCGCAGGTAACGGCCAACGGGCGCCATCTTACCGTCGAGTTCCGCGACACCCTCCGCGACAGCACCACCTATACCGTCGATTTCGCCGACGCCATCAAGGACCTCAACGAGGGCAATATCCTCGACGGTTTCGCCCTCGATTTCTCGACCGGACCTGTAATCGACACACTGCGCATCTCCGGAATGGTGCTCGCCGCCGAGAACCTCGAGCCGGCGCAGGGCATGCTTGTAGGCGTCTACTCGAATCTTGCCGACAGCGCCATCCGCACGCTGCCCCTCGACCGCATCGCCCGCACCAACCAGTACGGGCAGTTCACAATCCGCAACCTGCCCCCCGGCGAGTACCGCGTCTTCGCTATCAACGACGTCAACCGCGACTACCACTGGGACCGCTCCGAGGACGTGGCCTTCCTGCCCGGTACCGTCTCGCCCTCGACCGAGGCCATCGTCGTTACGGACACTCTTTTCGCCGCCGACCGCAGCGACTCGCTGGTCATGCGCCAGGGCATCCGCTATCTGCCCAACGACCTCTTCCTGAGCTGGTTCAACGAGGGTTACAAGGCCAGCTACCTCCAGGACTACAAGCGCCCCGAGCGGCGCCGCATAACCATCGACTTCGCCGCACCCCAGGATTCGGCAACCGAAATCCGCATCGTCGACGGTGCTCCCGGCGCCGGACGCCTCGCCGACGACTGGGCCCTCGCCCGCATCAGCGAGCGCCGCGACTCAATCGAGCTCTGGCTCGCCGATACTACCGTTCTGGCCGCCGACAGCCTGCGCCTGAGCGTGCGCTATCTCAAGACCGACACCGCCGACCAGCTCGTCTGGACCACCGACACCCTGCGTTTCTTTTTCAAGGACAGGGTCGACAAGGAAAAGGAGAAACAGGAAAAACAGCGCCAGAAACAGCTGGACAAGCTCCGCGAGCTCGCCGCGGAAGGCGACTCGGTGGCCGCCGATTCCCTGGCGCGCCTGGAGTCCGTGGTCGTCGTGCCCGAATTCCTTGCCATCCGCTCGCTCAATTCCGGCCGTCAGGACCTCAACAAGCCGATGTACCTCGAATCGACCGTGCCCTGGACCGGACTCGACTCCGCCGGCGTCCATATGGAGGTTCTTCAGGATACGCTCTGGATGCCCGTATCCGGCGTGCGCCTGGTGCCGGATTCGGCCAACCAGCTCATGCGCCGCCGCATCGACCTGCCTTGGGTCCATGGCGCCAAGTACCGCCTCACCATCGACTCTCTGGCCGCCACCAGCCTCTACGGCACCTGGAACAGACCTCTGAAAGAAGAGTTTACCGTAACCGAGCCCGAGGATTACGCCAACCTTACCTTCACCGTCCCCGGAACCGACAGTCTTCAGCTCGTGGTCGAGCTCCTGAACGCCTCGGACGAGCCCGCCGTGCGCGCCGTCAAGCCCGTCGGAACCGACCGGCTCGTGTTCCGCTATCTGCCCCCGGCATCCTACTACGCCCGCCTCATCGTCGACCGTAACGCCAACGGGCGCTGGGACACCGGCAGCATAGTCGATTCCATCCAGCCCGAGGATGTGTACTATTTCTCCAAAAAGCTGAATCTCAGGAAGAACTGGGACGTCGAACAGACCTGGCTCATCGACGAGCTCCCCGTCGACCTGCAGAAACCGTACGCAATCAAGAAAAACAAGCCCAAGCTCAAACGCGGCGAGCAGGCGCCCGACCAGGAAGAAGAGGAAAGCTGGGAGGACCGCCAGGCCGAGTTCGAGGACCCCTTCACTCCCCGCCGCGGCTCCAACCGCAACAATAACTCCGGCAACCGCAACAACAGCGGCAACGGCGGCTTCCGGCGAAACAACCCGCGCTGATCATTCAGGCATGACACACTGACACACAATATTATACTATGAAAACTACGAAACCCGACTTCAATCTCCGCAAGATATTTGCCGCCGCTCTTGCCGGCGCCGCACTGGTGGCTGCCGCCGCCGGACCGCAGCTGGTAGGACACCGCGGCTGCAACATCGGCGTCGAGAACACCGCCGACGCCTTCCGCAACGGCATCGCCCGCGGCTACCGCTATATCGAGACCGACGTGCGGGTCAGCGCCGACACGGCCATGGTCCTGAGCCACGACACCGATACGCGGCGCCTGGGAGGCAATCTCGAGGTCGCCTCCGCCACCCTGGCCGAACTGCGCGCCGAAACCTATACCCAGACCCGCGGCGACAGCACCTATACGGCCCGCATCTGCACCCTGGGAGAGTATCTGGACATCTGCCGCGAAGGCGGCGCCAGGCCCGTAATCGAGCTCAAGTGGGCCACAGGCATCAACAGCGACGACTGCTCGCTCATTCCCGCGCTGATGGACACTATCGCCGCCGCAGGCATGACGGACCGGGCCATCATCCTAACCTCCATGCGCCCCTGCCTGGAGTATATCCGCGCCAACTATCCCGACATGGAGCTCCAGTTCCTCGGCCGCACCGGCTGGACGGACCGCATCGCCTGGTGCGACAGCCTGCGCCTCTATCCGGACATAGCCCATGATTTCCTGACTCCCGAGGCTGTCGAACGCTGCCATCGCGCAGGACTTTACGTAAACAGCTGGACCGTCGACGATCCGGCCCGCGCCGATTCCCTGGCCGCCATGGGCGTCGATTTCATAACCACCAACCGCCTCGAGTCCCGATAGCCGAATGTACAGGAGCATCCGGATAATCCGCATCGTTATGGCGCTGGTGACACTCGCCGTGCCGACCGTGGCGCTCGTCGTGGGCTACGACAGCGTGTTCCGCAACATGCAGATTCTCACGGCCCTGATTTCCGGCTCCATCGTCTCGCTGATTTTCTGGCTGCTGGCAACGTGGATCTACGGCCGCATCTACTGCTCCGTAATCTGCCCGCTGGGCACGGCCATGGACTGCGCCGCCGCCCTCGAGCGCCTGGCCTCGCGCCGTCGCCGCGCCTACCGCTATACCGAGCCTTCCAACCGTGTCCGCTGGGTCTTCCTCTCTTTGGCGGTGATATTCGTGCTTGTCGGAGGCCCTCTGCTGCCGACTCTGCTGGACCCCTATACCGAGTATGCCCGCATGGTCGAGAACTTCATAGTCCGGCCCCTGGGCCGTAGCGGCGAGGCGGCGGTATTCACCCTGTCGTCCTTTGCCGTGGCCTCGCTGGTATTCATCGGAATTGTGCTGTGCTCCTGGCGAGGCGGCCGCATAATCTGCAATACCGTCTGCCCCGTCGGCACGCTCCTGGGCGTCGCGGCGCGCCCGGCGGTATTCCATCCCGATATCGACACCGACAAATGTATAAACTGCGGGGAGTGCGAGCGCGTATGCAAGGCCGGATGTATCAATCTCATCGACCATACCGTCGACACTTCCCGCTGCGTCGTGTGCTTCGACTGTATGGCCGTATGTCCTAACAACGCAATCACTTACCGCCAGGGACGCCACCGCCTCGGAATGCCAATGATGCAGGCAACCGACGGCCCCCGCGAGGCCTTCGCCGCGCCCGATAAAAACAAAGCTTCCAATGAAACAGTATCTTGAACTCCTCGACCATATCCTGACCGACGGCGTCGCCAAGGGCGACCGCACCGGTACCGGCACCCTGAGCACATTCGGCTACCAGATGCGCTTCAACCTTGAGGACGGCTTCCCTCTGCTCACCACAAAGAAGCTCCACCTTAAGTCGATAATCTACGAGCTGCTGTGGTTTCTGCGCGGAGATACCAACGTGGCTTACCTGCAGGAGCACGGCGTGAAAATCTGGAACGAATGGGCGCGTCCCGACGGTTCCCTCGGCCCGGTCTATGGCGCCCAATGGCGCTCCTGGCCCGACTACCGCGGCGGCTTCGTCGACCAGATTTCTCAGGCCCAGGAGCTCATTCGCCGCGACCCGGACTCCCGCCGCATCGTCGTCAGCGCCTGGAATGTGGCCCAACTGCCCGACATGGCCCTCGCTCCATGCCACGCGCTCTTCCAGTTCTACGTCGCCGACGGGCGCCTGAGCCTCCAGCTCTACCAGCGCAGCGCCGACTGCTTCCTGGGCGTACCCTTCAACATCGCCTCCTACGCCTTGCTGCTCATGATGATGGCCAAAGTCTGTGGTCTCCGTGCCGGTGACTTCGTCCATACCCTCGGCGACGCCCACCTCTACTCGAACCACCTCGACCAGGCGCGCCTGCAGCTCACGCGCGAACCCGGCCCGCTGCCCCGTATGATTATCCGCGGCGACCAGAAGAGCATATTCGATTTCAATTACGAGGACTTCGAGCTCATCGACTACAATCCTCACCCCCATATAAAGGCCGACGTGGCCGTCTGAAACAATGGCAGTACATCTCATCGTCGCCATCGACCTCAAGGGCGCCATCGGCCGGGGCGGCGATCTCCTCTACCGCCTGCGCCCGGACCTGCGCCGATTCAAGGCCCTCACCATGGGCAACACCGTCGTCATGGGCCGCAAGACCTGGGAAAGCCTGCCAGGAGTCCTTCCCGGGCGCCGCAATATCGTCATCACCCGCCAGACCGGCTATAGCGCACCCGGCGCCGAAACCGCGCCCTCGCTCGAACAAGCACTCGCCATGGCCGCCGAAGGGCCCGGCGAACCCTACATCATCGGGGGAGCGGCCATCTACGGCGCCGCCCTCCCGCTGGCCGACGTCCTGCATCTCACCGTAATCCAGGCCGAAGCTCCGGAAGCGGACACCTGGCTGCCAGCACCCGGGCTGGACCGCTACCGCGTCGCCGCCGTCGAGCCGGCATATACCGACCCCGCCGCCAGCTTCGTCACCCTCGTGCGCAGATAAGAGGGGGCGGATAAGAGGGCGATTGGCGACGAAAAGAGACTTCCGAAGGGCAGTCCGCAGTCCGCTCGTGGCCGTTTGAGAGGACGTTGAGCAAAAAAATTGCAAAAAATGCCCCGGAAATTTTGCAGTTACGCAAATTGGTTGTATCTTTGCACCGCAAAAGCCACGGAGGGGGCGCGTTTTTCGCTTCAATAGCTCAGTCGGTTAGAGCATCTGACTGTTAATCAGAGGGTCGTTGGTTCGAGTCCATCTTGAAGCGCTACTTTTTAAATCAGTTTTTATCACATTTCTGCAAGCTTCAATAGCTCAGTCGGTTAGAGCATCTGACTGTTAATCAGAGGGTCGTTGGTTCGAGTCCATCTTGAAGCGCAAATAA
>PPYF01525307.1_pt1 | contig 29358 bp, 22 predicted proteins | sample 1559871 | NCBI WGS metagenome assembly PPYF01 (sample SAMN08240021, study PRJNA423297) | Human gut metagenome, whole genome shotgun sequencing project.
GGAAAGATGCCATGAAAGCCGACGGAACTATTAACCGTGCGGCACTCCCTGCCATCTTCAACCCCGAAGACCTGAATGCTCTAGAACAGGCTCTCCGACTGAAAGATGCTCACCCAGGCTCTACCGTTACCATCCTGACCATGGGACCGGGACGTGCAGCTGACATTATTCGTGAAGGACTTTTCCGTGGTGCCGATAACGGTTATTTGCTGACAGACCGTGCTTTTGCCGGTGCTGATACGCTGGCTACTTCGTACGCTCTGGCAACAGCCATCAAGAAAATAGGTGAATATGACATCATCATCGGCGGTCGTCAGGCTATCGATGGAGATACGGCACAGGTAGGACCGCAGGTTGCAGAAAAGCTGGGACTGACTCAGATTACGTATGCGGAAGAGATCCTGAAAGTAGGTGACGGAAGCATCACCGTAAAACGCCACATCGACGGCGGTGTGGAAACAGTAGAAGGACCCTTGCCCATCGTTATCACTGTCAACGGAAGTGCAGCTCCCTGCCGCCCGCGCAATGCTAAACTGGTTCAGAAGTACAAACACGCCAAAACCATTACCGAGAAGCAACAGGGTAACCTGGACTACACCGATCTGTACGACACCCGTGACTACCTGAATCTGGTGGAATGGAGCGTAGCAGACGTAAACGGTGATCTGAAACAATGCGGCCTCAGCGGTTCGCCGACAAAGGTAAAAGCGATCCAGAACATCGTGTTCCAAGCGAAAGAGAGTAAAACCATCAGCGGCAGCGACCGTGAAGTGGAAGAACTGATTGTTGAACTGTTGGAGAACCACACTATTGGATAAGAGGAGAGAAAAGATATGAATAACTTATTTGTATATTGCGAAATAGAAGACGGCATCGTCGCAGACGTAAGCCTCGAACTTCTGACAAAAGGACGCTCGTTAGCCAATCAGTTGGGTTGCCAGCTCGAAGCAGTCGTTGCCGGAACCGGACTTAAAGATATTGAAAAACAGATCCTCCCGTACGGAGTAGACAAACTCCATGTATTCGACGGTGAAGGACTCTATCCTTATACTTCACTCCCCCACACTTCAATCCTGGTCAATCTGTTCAAAGAAGAACAACCGCAAATCTGCCTGATGGGTGCAACCGTTATCGGTCGTGATCTCGGTCCGCGCGTATCCTCAGCCCTGACCAGTGGTCTGACAGCCGACTGTACATCATTGGAAATAGGCGATCACGAAGATAAGAAAGGAGGCAAGGTCTACAAGAACCTGCTTTATCAGATTCGTCCTGCATTCGGTGGCAACATCGTTGCTACCATTGTCAACCCCGAACACCGTCCTCAAATGGCAACCGTTCGCGAAGGAGTGATGAAAAAAGCCATTCTGGCAGCAGACTACAAAGGTGAAGTAATCCATCATGATGTGAAGAAATATGTAGCCGACACCGATTACGTAGTGAAAGTCATCGAACGTCATGTAGAAAAAGCAAAGAACAACCTGAAGGGTTCTCCCATCATCATCGCCGGTGGTTATGGTGTAGGTTCGAAAGAAAACTTCAACTTGCTGTTTGATCTTGCAAAGGTATTAAACGCAGAAGTAGGTGCCAGCCGTGCAGCCGTAGACGCAGGTTTCGTTGAGCACGACCGCCAGATCGGACAGACCGGTGTTACGGTACGTCCCAAACTCTATATTGCCTGCGGTATCTCCGGACAGATTCAGCACATCGCCGGTATGCAGGAAAGCGGTATCATCATCTCTATCAACAACGATCCGTCAGCTCCGATCAATACGATTGCAGACTATGTAATCAACGGAACCATCGAAGAAGTTGTACCGAAGATGATTAAGTATTATAAACAAAACAGTAAGTAAGAAATGGCTAACTTTTATTTAGATACTCCGGAACTCAAGCATCACTTGAACCATCCGTTGATGAAGAGAATTGTTGAGCTGAAAGAGCGCAACTATGCTGATAAAGATAAATTCGACTATGCTCCGGTAGACTTCGAAGACGCAATGGACAGCTACGACAAAGTGCTGGAAATTGTAGGAGAAATCTGTGGTGACATCATCGCTCCCAATGCAGAAGGTGTCGATCATGAAGGCCCGGTCTGCGCCGACAATCGTGTGACCTATGCCAGCGGGACTACCCGTAACCTGGATGCCTGCCGCAAAGCAGGGCTGATGGGCATGGCTATGCCCCGCCGTTTTGGAGGCTTGAACTTCCCGATCACTCCGTACATTATGGCTGCCGATATCGTGAGCCGCAGTGATGCCGGTTTCGAGAACCTGTGGGGATTGCAGGATTGTGCTGAAACCATTTACGAATTTGCCAACGAAGAACAGAAGCAACGTTATATCACCCGCGTATGCCAGGGTGAAACCATGTCAATGGACCTGACGGAACCGGATGCAGGTTCCGATCTCCAGTCTGTCATGTTGAAAGCCACTTACAGTGAAAAAGACCAATGCTGGTATCTGAACGGAGTGAAACGCTTCATCACAAACGGTGATGCCGATATTCACCTCGTACTGGCACGTTCGGAAGAAGGAACACACGACGGACGCGGTCTTTCCATGTTCATCTACGACAAGCGCAATGGTGGAGTAAACGTACGCCGTATTGAGAACAAAATGGGTATCAAAGGCTCTCCTACCTGCGAGTTGGTATATAAAAATGCCAAGGCCGAACTTTGCGGTGACCGCAAACTGGGTCTGATCAAATATGTAATGGCGTTGATGAACGGTGCCCGCCTGGGTATTGCCGCTCAGTCGGTAGGATTGTCACAGGCTGCTTACAATGAAGCTCTGGCTTATGCCAAAGATCGTAAACAGTTCGGTAAGGCAATCATCGAATTCCCCGCCGTGGCCGAAATACTTTCTCTGATGAAAGCCAAACTGGATGCTTCCCGTTCACTGTTGTACGAGACAGCCCGTTTCGTAGACGTTTACAAAGCACTGGACGACATTGCCAAGGAGCGCAAACTGACTCCGGAAGAACGTGCCGAACAGAAAACATTCGCTAAACTGGCTGACGCCTTCACCCCGCTGGGCAAAGGCATGGGCAGTGAGTTTGCCAACCAGAACGCTTACGACTGTATTCAGATTCACGGCGGTTCGGGCTTTATGAAAGATTATGCCTGCGAACGTATCTACCGTGATTCACGTATCACTTCCATTTACGAGGGTACCACTCAGTTGCAGGTTGTGGCCGCCATCCGTTATGTAACGACCGGCGCTTACCTGGCCCGTATCCAGGAATACGAGAATATGCCGGTAGCTCCCGAACTGGAAGGCTTACAGAACCGTCTGAAAAGCATGGCAAGCAAATACGCGGCTTGTGTGACTCAAATCACAGAGGCAAAAGATCAGGAACTGCTCGACTTCTGTGCACGCCGCCTCGTAGAAATGGCAGCTCACATCATCATGGGTCACCTGATGGTACAGGACGCTTCAAAGAGCGATCTGTTCTCTGAATCGGCTCAAGTATATGTACGCTATGCAGAAGCTGAAGTAGAAAAACATATCAACTTTATCCGCAAATTCGATAAAGACGATCTGGCTTACTACAGAAAGTAAAGAGTTTACTCCAATACTAAAAAAGGGATTCGGACGACCGGATCCCTTTTCTTTTTGCATTACGGGAGGGCAACAAGGCATTTTATCCTCCGAAAATACCCAATTAATGTCAAATGATTTGGCTATGTGGCTGGTTTTTACGAATATTGCAACAAAATTAAAGAGATACCGGATTACGGCTCAATATGACACGAAAAACTTCAGTAAATAATCTATTAAAAGAAAAACAATTATGCGGAAAATCACGTTAGGTCTGATACTATGCAGCATGGTTACGCTCTGCTTTGCCGGTCAACGACCTTTAGAGGGATTTAAGTATGCCTCGGAAAAAGCCCCGGTGGGCAATGAATGGGAATCACCGGAGAACATTGCACTCAACAAAGAACAACCACGAGCCTGGTTCTTTTCCTTCCAGGATGTGGAAAGCGCACGCAAAGTGTTACCGGAGAACAGTAAATACTGGTTGTCACTGAATGGTGACTGGAAATTCAATTGGGCACCCGATCCGGATTCTCGCCCCAAAGATTTTTATCAGACTACTTTCGATGTTTCGGGCTGGGACAACATTCCCGTCCCTTCAAGCTGGAATATCTATGGTATCCAGAAAGATGGTAGCCTGAAATACGGAGTACCTATCTATGTGAACCAACCTGTCATTTTCATGCACAAAGTGAAAGTAGACGACTGGCGCGGAGGTGTGATGCGTACTCCTCCCACTAACTGGACTACTTATAAATACCGTAACGAAGTGGGTTCCTACCGTCGCGACTTCGACATCCCCCAAGATTGGGACGGTCGTGAAGTATTTATCAACTTCGACGGTGTGGACTCTTTCTTCTACCTCTGGATCAACGGCCAGTACGTAGGTTTCTCAAAAAACTCACGCAATACGGCCAGTTTCAATATCACCCCCTATCTGCAAAAAGGAAAGAACACCGTTGCTGCCGAAGTATACCGCAGTTCAGACGGCTCGTTCCTCGAAGCACAGGATATGTTCCGCTTACCGGGTATCTTCCGTACCGTAGCTCTCTACTCTACTCCGAAAGTACAGGTACGTGACCTCGTGGTAATCCCCGACCTGGACGAGACATACACCAACGGTTCGTTGGCCATCAGCGCCGACATCCGCAACTTTGGCAAGAAAGCAGCCAAAGGATACCAGATGGCGTATACACTATATGCTAATAAACTGTACTCGGATGAAAACACTCCGGTTGCCAATGCCGTTGCTTCGGCCACTGTGAATCTAGTGAACCCGAACGAAACCGTAGAAGCGGAAAAAGCGATCATGAACGTACAGTCCCCCAACAAATGGTCGGCTGAATTCCCCCACCTCTACACACTCGTTGCAGAACTGAAAGACAAGAAAGGCAAAACAATAGAAACCGTTTCGACTACCGTAGGTTTCCGCAAAGTGGAAATCAAAGATACTCCTGCTTCTGCTGACGAATTCGGACTGGCAGGCCGCTATTACTACGTAAACGGCAAAACCGTAAAACTGAAAGGTGTCAACCGCCACGAATCAAATCCGGCTGTGGGACATGCCATCACCCGTGAAATGATGGAGAAAGAGGTTATGCTGATGAAACGTGCCAACATCAATCACGTACGTAACTCCCACTATCCGGACGATCCGTACTGGTACTATCTGTGCAACAAATACGGCCTCTACCTGGAAGATGAAGCCAACATCGAATCTCACGAGTATTATTACGGAGCCGCTTCCCTGTCTCATCCGGTAGAATGGAAAAACGCCCATGTAGCCCGTGTGATGGAAATGGTTCATGCCAACGTAAACAATCCTTCGATTGTCATCTGGTCATTAGGCAACGAAGCCGGACCGGGAAAGAACTTCGTAGCAGCTTACGATGCACTGAAAGCATTCGACCTCTCACGCCCTGTTCAGTATGAACGTAACAACGATATCGTCGATATGGGTTCCAACCAGTATCCTTCCATCGGCTGGATGCGCGGTGCTGTGAAAGGCAACTATGACATCAAATATCCGTTCCACGTTTCGGAATATGCTCACTCTATGGGTAACGCCTGCGGCAACCTGGTGGACTACTGGGAAGCTATCGAATCGACCAACTTCTTCTGCGGCGGCGCAATCTGGGACTGGGTAGACCAATCGATGTACAACTATGACAAGAAAACCGGTGAACGCTACCTGGCTTATGGCGGTGATTTCGGCGATACTCCGAACGACGGTCAATTCGTTATGAACGGTATCGTATTCGGCGATCTGGAACCGAAACCTCAGTATTATGAAGTGAAAAAGGTATACCAGCACATCGACGTGAAGGCTATCGATGTAGAAAAAGGCCGGTTTGAAGTGTTCAACAAGTATTACTTCAAGAACCTTTCGGACTATGATGTGAAATGGTCACTCTACGAAAACGGCAAAGAAGCACAATCGGGCCTATTGAGCATAGGCGAAGTAGCTCCGCGTACCCGTACGCAGATCACTGTTCCTTATCAGTTCAGTAAGCTGAAAGCCGATTCGGAATATTTCGTGAAGATTCAATTCCTGCTGAAAGACAACATGCCTTGGGCTGACAAGAACTTCGCACAAGCAGAAGAACAGATACTTGTGAAAGAGGCTACCGCACGTCCTTCTATCGCCACCGTAGCAGCCGAGGGCGACAAACCGGAAGTGATGATGACTAAAGCGAGCGATATCATTACCATCAAAGGCAATGGTTACACAGCTCAGTTCGATATCAAGACAGGTACTATCTACAGCCTGACATACGGAAACGAGAAGGTGATTACTGACGGCAACGGTCCGAAGCTGGATGCGCTCCGTGCTTTCACCAATAATGATAACTGGTTCTATTCTCAGTGGTTTGATAATGGTTTGCACAACCTGAAGCATTCAGCTACCGGGTTCAATATGACTACCAAAGAAGATGGTACAGTCGTATTGTCATTCACAGTACAGTCTCAGGCTCCTAATGCAGCCAAGATTCTGGGTGGAACAAGCTCGGGCAAGAACAAGATTGAGGAACTGACAGACAAGAAGTTCGGCAGCAGTGACTTCAAGTTTACTACCAACCAGGTATGGACAGTCTACAAAGACGGTTCTATCGAACTGGAAGCAAGCATCACCTCCAATCAGCCGAGTCTCGTATTGCCTCGTCTGGGATACATGGTACGTGTGCCTCAGCAATATGCCAACTTTACTTACTACGGACGCGGTCCTATCGACAACTACGCCGACCGTAAAGTAGGACAGTTCATCGAGCAACATAAGAATACGGTTGCCGGAGAGTTCGTCAACTTCCCCAAACCGCAAGATATGGGTAATCACGAAGACGTACGCTGGTGTGCCCTGACCAACAATGCAGGCAACGGTGCCGTGTTTATAGCTACCGACCGTTTGTCGGCTTCGGCTCTGCCTTACTCTGCACTCGACCTGATTCTGGCTTCACATCCGTATCAGTTACCGAAAGCCGGTGATACTTATCTTCACCTGGATGCAGCCGTAACCGGCCTGGGTGGTAACAGCTGCGGTCAAGGCGGCCCGTTGGAGCAAGACCGTGTCTTCGCCAGCCATCACAACACAGGTTTCATTATCCGCCCCGCAGGTAAAGACCTGACTGTAACAGCCAATGTAGCCCCCGCCGGAGAGATGCCGTTGTCCATAACCCGCAACCGTGCCGGTGTGGTATCTGTATCATCACAGAAAAAAGACGCCGTTATCCTTTATACAGTAGATAAGAGTAAATCCAAAACTTATACCGAACCGATCGCACTACGCAATGGCGGTACGGTGACTGCCTGGTTCAAAGATGCACCTTTCATCAAGGCAAGCATGACATTCGACAAGATCGAAAGCATCCAGACAGAAGTAATCTACGCAAGTAGCGAAGAATCGGACGGAGGCGAAGCCAAGAACCTGACAGACGGTGATCCGAATACCATCTGGCACACCATGTTCTCTGTAACGGTGGCTAAACACCCGCATTGGGTAGACCTGGATGCCGGCGAAGTGAAAACAATCAAAGGTTTCACTTACCTGCCCCGTCAGGACAGCAGCAACGGTAATGTGAAAGACTATACCATCCACGTAAGTATGGACGGTAAAGAATGGGGTGAACCTATCCTGAAAGGTACTTTCGCAAGAGACCTGAAAGAGAAGAAAGTAATGTTCGATAAACCTGTGAAAGCCCGTTATATCCGCTTCACCGCCTTGAGCGAACAACGCGGACAAGACTATGCTTCGGGTGCCGAACTGACTATCCTGGCTGAATAAGCACAGGCAAGCATAAAAAAACAGAGCCTTTATCAGGGCGGAACAGACACTCTGTCCGCCCTTGATAAAGGCTCTGTTTATATGATATAGAGGCTCCGGCCGAAACCATCGGGACCTCAGTATTTCAACACATGAAACAATCTTTTCACCAATCCTCCATAATGCCTTCTCTCTTAAAGACAATAAGCTGGTTCCGGAGCGAACTGATTTCCCTTCGCATGATTTCCATCCTTTCCAGCAAATGATGAATGGCATCGATACCTTCCATATTGATGGACAGGTCATAATACATACGGCTGTATCGTTCCACATCCGGAAGTTGCGACGCAAGCAGATAGTGCTCGCCTCCCTCGGTGCGTACCTCAATCAAGCCACCTTCCTCTAACAGGTCGATAAATGAAGGCTCAATATGACATTTGTGACAGTATTCACTGACAATTATTAATTCGGTCTGCATAGTGCTCTTTCATTATTAGTTCATACTCTGTTGTAACTCTCTGAACAGTTCTTTCTGCCTATCTGTCAGATTGGTAGGTATCTTGACTGAATAAGTGATGATCAAGTCGCCAAACTGTCCTTCTTTTTTATAAACGGGAAAACCTTTACCTTTCAGGCGCACTTTCGTTCCATTCTGGGTTTCGGGCTTTATCTTCAGTTTCACTTTACCTTCCAGTGTATCGATCACCTTCTCACCACCCAGTACGGCAGTATAAAGATCCATCTCCACATCCACATACAGGTCGTCTCCAAGACGCTTGAATACAGAGTCTTCGGCTATCTTGAAAGTGATATACAGGTCTCCTGCAGGGCCACCGTTGATGCCTTCGCCTCCGTATCCCTTCAACTTAATCACCTGTCCGTCGGCTACACCGGCCGGTATCGTAATACGAACCTGTTTGCCATTCACATTCAACACCTGTTTGTGGGTCCGGGCCGCATCGCGAAGAGACAGGTGCAATTCTGCATTAAAATCTTGTCCTCGGAAGCCTGCATTGCCTCGTCCGCCTCCTCCTCTATGTCCGAACATAGATTCAAAGAAGTCCGAGAATCCTCCGGCATCACCACCCGAAAACCCCTCTCCATCGGACGAGTACCAATAGGAACCGCCGTCTCCGCCAAAGCCGGAGAATCCTCCTCCGCCTCCACCGGCATGCTGCCGCGCCTTCTTCTGCGCTTCGAATTCGTCCGCATGTTTCCAATGTTCGCCGTATTCGTCGTACTTTTTCCTTTTCTCCGGATCGCTCAATACTTCGTTAGCTTCATTAATCTCCTGAAACTTATCCTTAGCGCTTGGGTCATTAGGATTCAGGTCCGGATGATATTTACGGGCCAATTTACGGAAAGCCTTTTTAATATCATCCTGAGAAGCATTTTTGTCAACTCCGAGAATCTTGTAATAATCTATATAAGCCATGTTTTTATATATTTAAACCTCTATATTAAGTGTATACAAACAACACGCCAACCTGAGTTTTAGGTTCAAATTTTAGCACAAATTAAGAGCCTATTTAGATTTTACCTGAATAAAATTTCATTGGAGCTTTATCGGTCCGCCTTGAGTTTCCTTTCGGTCTGTTCCACCGTTTGTATTCGTCACATAGCCCGGCTATACTCCTCACAAAACAAGAACATATCCTTGACAACAATACCGGGCCAGATCAAAACAGACCTTCAGGTCCATCCGGCAAATACTTCAAGAGAGTGGTGAATCAAATTCAACGGACAGGGCTTTCGAGCAGCATATCCTCTCTGACAGGAAGACGGAACCAGAAGCAGGAACCCTTTCCTTCCCGAGTCTCCACTCCGATCGTTCCTCCCAACCGTTCGATAATCACCCGGCAGATGGCAAGTCCCAGTCCGGTACCTTTGATAAAAGTATTCAGTTTGACAAAACGCTCGAAAACCTTTCCCGCCTGATCGGCAGGGATGCCGATACCTGTATCCTTTACAAAGAAATAAAGTTCGTCCTTTTGCCTGGTCAGCCGATAGCCCAAAGTAATGGAACCTTCGGAAGTGAACTTCATTGCATTGTTCATCAAATTCATGATGACCTGTGACAAGCGCAAACGGTCGGTATTGATTACGCAACCGGGTTCTTTTTCAGTAAACATGATCTGCACCTCCGGGCGTTGATTCTTCTGCTGCATCTGTAAACAGATGTCTTCCATCAGTTCATTGATATCCGTCGGGGCATAAGAGAAATCCATTGTCCCCGCTTCTATTTTCGACAGGTCGAGAATGTCATCTATCAATTGCAGTAAAAGCTCATTGTTCGAAGTGACAATCCGGATATACTCCTCTTTTTCTTCAGCATCGTCCGTCTGGCAAATCAGATCGGAGAAACCGATGATGGCATTGAGCGGCGTACGTATTTCATGGCTCATATTGGCAAGGAACGCCGACTTCAGCCGATTGGACTCTTCGGCCTTCTCTTTGGCTTCCTGCAACATACGTTCTACTTTCAGTTTCTCAGTAATATCTTCAAAGCGTAGCAGTCCGCCGATAATTTCGTTTCCCGTATCATCATAAACGGGGGTGGCGGTGATCTCAAAGTCCACATGATCCACATGGGTGATGTGTCTCACGATCTTACCGGTACCGATAGCCTCCCGAAAAGCACATTTCCCGCACGGTTGGGTTCCCTGCCCCGTAGTCCGGTAGCAAACAGTGCCGGGAGTATAATGGCGTCCGGAAACTAGATTTTTAATATTACCGGTCTCTTCCCATTGCACCAGATAGTTCCGGTCGATATAAATCAATCCGAAATCAATGCTTCTCAAAGCCAGTTTTTGCTTACATACGGCTCCTTCCAACTGCTCTTTGGCAGCCAGCAGTTCTCTTTCGTACATTTTCAGCTGGGTGATTTCCCAACGGGCCACCAACAGCCATTTACCCAATTTACCCGAAGATATGATCGACTTCATCACAAGTGTATCGTGCACTTTTCCGTCAGCAGTGACATACCTCTCTTCCGCCTTATAAGGTATTCCGGCCCTGACAAGATCCTCATCTATCTTCCGGTACTGCTTCCCCCTTTCTTCACCAAAGATATCGACATCGGAGAAGCCGACGGCATCTTTGCGGCTGATGCCCGACTGTAACTCGGATTCTTTATTCCAGTAGGTATACTTGAATTGTTCCTGAATATCTTTCACCATGATAGGAAACGGGAGATTATCTAAAATATCAAACAGGAAACGACGATAGTCGTCATCAGCCGAAGCCGACTTACGAAGCAGGAAGTTCTGATAGAGCAGGAAGCAAACGGTCAGAAACAAAAGCAGGGATAATACATAAAGCCACAGACAGTCTGTTACTCCCGTCACCAATAGTAGTTGGATTGTCATAATTGCATGTTGTGATGAATCGACAGTAAATATAGATATTATTCTCCTACTTTCAACACAAAACACAACAAAAGTACCGAAAGGAAGCAAAGTTTCGAGATGCTGACACTTATCTATCCCAAGGTATCTCCCGAAATCAAACCATGCGGCAAATGTAAATGTGTCACAACTCGTATTCACTACAGATTACACAGATAAATATTATTGGTTATCAATCGATTAAAAATCGTTTTGTATAAATCCGTGTAATCTGTAGTGAATCCTGCTCCTTGCCGGATTGCACGTTAGCCCGGCATTTTCAACGTATCCCCATCTTTCCGAACATCTCAAAGTCCTCTTTACGTAACCCGATGTCATCGTACGAACGCGGCTCGTTGTGGTCGTTCAGGTAAAAACGGGGGAACTCTGTATAGGACGGACTGGCCACCGATAATGAATCGTTTACATAGGTGGTGGTCACCCCGGCCAGATCGAGTACCGAATGGAACACCACCCGGTTCGAAGCAACAGATTTGTGACGATTCTTCTGTAAAGCGTCCATATGCTCAGGATACTTCTCCCGATAGGTGTCCGAAGTCCAGACAATGAACGGTACATGCAACTGATAGTAGGAAGGCACGGGAGACGCATGCAGGAAGAGATGACGATGGTCGTCAAAAATATCTTCTCCATGATCCGAAGTATAGAGCATAGCCGCCCCGGCATCCTGTTGCTGCAGCAGGCCGATCAGTCTTGACAGAAAATCGTCGGTATAACGGATGGAATTGTCATAGGCATTAATCAGATTATCCCGATACTTAAATTCGGCATCGGCAGGACTGTCGGGTTGGAAAAAGGCAGCTTCGGCAGGATAACGTTCCCGATAGTTGAAGTGTGACCCGTAGGTGTGCAACACGATAAACTGTTTGCGGTTTCCTTTCGCAAGTTCCTCTTGCACCAATGCCAGCAGATAATCATCCGAAAGATTCTGACCGGCAGTCAACGAATCTTCCTTGATGAAGTCATAGTGATCGGCTTCTTTTCCAAAGAAGTCGATAAAAGAGTTGTTGTAACGCTGATTGGAGAAGAAAGCTGTCTTGAAACCTGCTTCTTTGAAAGCGGTAATAATTCCTTTCTGATGATAGATGGAATCGAAATTCTCTGCCGAAACGGCAGACATGAGCATCGGAACACTCTTATGAGTTGTATTCGATTGGGTCAGCACATTCGTAAAAGCCGTCAGGCCGGATACCTCCGACAGTTTGGGATTTGTCTCACGATCATAACCGTACAACGACCAATTGAGCGCACGGGAAGTCTCTCCCACTACCAGTACGTAAATCTCCCGGTCTTCTGCCGGATGCGTGGCGGCGGCATTGAAAGTGAAATCCTTCGAAGTCTCTTCATAATCGAGAGTCCGGGCATTCCGCTCCACGGCAAGCACTACGTTATAGCACACATTGACCGGATATAAATCGGAAGTCATCTCGTACTTCTTATCCAACAGGAAGGCCGCTCCCAACGATACCAGACCTGCACCCAGCACAACCCACGCACGTCTCCGTTCCCTGCGGATAAAGCGGACAGAAAGCATACGCTTACGGACAATGGAGATCATCCCCAGTATCAGGGCCGGGATGTACAGGATCACAATCGTAATCAAAGCCGGCAACAGGTTGTCGAGTAACTCCATGGCTTCGGAAGAATTGGTAGTCGCCAGGTTCAGGAACATATCCACCGCAATGATGGACTGCCCGAACAGATAGAGCAACACGATCTGAAAGGCCCCGAAGAATACGAAAAGGAATAAAATCCAGAGCATCTTTCCACAATTCCTGGAAAGGGTCATAATCAGATAATAACACCCCAATGGCAACAGGACATTGGCAATCTTGGCTACAAGCGGCAAAGGTTCGGTGAAACACAATACAACGTTGGGCACTATCAGCACAAACAGGAACAGGTAGAACAAATTCTCCTGATTACCGAACCATTTTTTTATACTATTAAAAAGCTTCATTGATATTAAATATAAATCCGGTCTGGCCTTTTCCAAACCCTAAATCCAATCGTACATTTACTCTCTTCTTAAACTCCCACCGATAGCCAAAGCCATAGTTGGGAAGTATATGTTTCACTTTGAATGAGGAAAAGTCGGGGAAAACATTTCCGGCTCCCACCCAGACGGCTACTCCGTTCCGTTTCCATACGTGCTGGCGGAGTTCCACCTGCATGTCCACCACATTCTTATCGCGGTACCGGCCATCATAATAGCCACGCATGGAGTACGAACTTCCCAAGGTAGCCATCAGCCCCCAAGGCGGATTGCCGTAGGTCAGCAGGGTATGGAATTGTCCGGCAAGTATTCCGCCTTTCCACACCCGGCGATAGTAACTGGTGGTCAGTTCCGTACTACTGAAAGCGTAGTCATTCCCCAGAAATGCCGGACTGAAACGCTGGTCTATGCGCAGATAATATCCTTTATAGGCATTCGTCAGGAAATCTCTCGAGTCGTACACCAGAGAAAGTCCCGCACTGACATTGGAGGTGCGGGCATCCATCCCTTGCCAAAGCTCGGGTTTCTCAAAATTCCTCCCATCGATATAGTCGAAACTTGCCATAGGCCCCAGATAGAAGTTTTTTGCCATCCGGAACATAAAGTCAACCTTTACCTGTGCCTGAAAGCGCTTGTAACTGCTTTCATTCTCGTCATTCACCGCATTCCGGTAGCCGACGCCCCAATACAAACTGGGGAAAGAATAGAAATAAAGGTTATAATTGAGCCGGTACTTGTCTTTCGGAAATATATGACTTCCGCGTACACCGAGCAGATAGAACCCGACAGTGGACACATCGCCATACAGCGAAACAGTAGAGAGAGGAAGCAGTGTATCGGCACGGTCGGTACGGTATAGTCCGGCGGCTACCAAGCCCAGTCCGAGTTTGGTGTCACTGGAATAATGCGGGCCACCGATCACACTGAAGTCAAACTTTTTGTTCTTCTTCTCCTTGTTGGCATCATTGAAGTAGTCCAGGAATTTCTTGAAGAAACTACGTTTCACCGCGACAGAATCAGCAGTGACGGATACAGAAGCAGAGTCCTCTATCACAGGAATATGCGTAATCGGTGAGAGGCTGTCGTTGTGATTCTCTCCTTGTGCCAAAGATGCAGTCCACACGATGGAGAAGCATCCCAGTAATAGCCAGTTTTTGTGTTTAGGTCTCATATATTGTTCCCTCTTTAGAAAACTCAATTTGCAAAAGTAGTTTCATCCCGCCTTGTTACAATCATATTACATTCTCTTTTATCTTTTATTGCCTCCATTTAACACTTAATAAACAGAAAATGTTCAAAATCCAAGGTATGAGACCGTATGGCTCAATCCCAAAAACTTGTAAATAACCTATAATGTCAACTAATAAAAGCTCCCTGCTATTCCTTAAGTAAATTAAATCCGCTTTATTTGTATCATACAGCTTAACACATTCCCCAACCTTAAACAATGCTTCCGTGATGCCGGCTGCACTACACCGGATATTAAAGACAGCCCCACTTAGCATTACAATAAGATAAAGGTTAGTTAAGAAAGCTATCATAATAGGTATTTAAGGTAGACAATCAATCCGATTGTTTTCAGTAAATGACCCGTCTCCCCCCCCAAGGAGAGCGTGGTTTGTATAACCTGAGGTCCGCCCCTGCGAAGGTCCGGACCTTTATTATGCCTTCTTGCCAAGGCAAGTTCCACTCCTTCGGAACATCAGTACGACGAGTTACCCATCCGGCAGCATACGAGTTGTGCAACTCGGGCACTACCAGTTGCACAACTCGTCATGCACCAGTTGCACAACTGGTATTCCCTGCCTTCCCAAGTACAAGAATCTATCTTCCGGACAAAGATAAAGTAACGTTCCGTAAGGTTTTTACCGACAAATCTTTATCTTTACAGTCTCAACTTTAACGATACATATATGAAAAGCAAACTACTCTTCTTACTGCTACTTTTGGGAAGCAGCTACATCACAGCACAGACAGTGATTGAAAATCCCCCTTTCGAAACACGTCAGGGAAGTATACACACCATCTCGAAAATAGAACTCTCGCCAACAGAAACCCGACTGACGATACGGACTGTGTTCCGCCCGCAATGGTGGACCAGTCTGGACAGCCTGACTTACATTTACGCTCCCGAAAGCAAAAAGCAACTGTATCCCCTGCGCATAGAAGGACGTAAATTTGGCGAACAGGTGACGACTCCCGCCTCCGGTATCATAGAGGACGATTGTGTCATCACCTATCCTCCCTTGCCCGAAGGCACTACCCGGATAGACTGGATGGACGACAACCTGAATTCGGAAACCAATACTTACGGCATCTTGCTGGTGAAACCTCAGGAAACCAAAGAACAGGCCTCCCTCCGCAAGATTCACGGCAACTGGCAGCAAGCCGATGCCCAAAACGGATGGGACATCGGAATTTATGATTCACTAGCCATTATGGACAACCGTTTCTGGAAATATGATCTTTGCCGGAAACAGGGAAAAAAATTCAAACTGAACTTAAAAGACGAAACAGGCGAACAGTGCCTGCTTGAAATAACACAGGAAAAAGACGGCAACCTATGTATCGGAAAAAACGGGGGAAAAGCCAATAAGTATATCCGTGCCGGGCGTCCACAAAGAAATTATGCGGCAACAACAGCAGCCACAGCCCCACAAACAGCCTTCTTCCGGAAAGACACGGTTCACATACGCGGATTCCTGGATGGCTACAGTCCCAAACTGGGATTCACTACCGTACTGATTTATACGGACAATCACATAACTAATGAAGGCACTCCCGCCGTAGTCACCATCCATCCGGACGGACGCTTTGAATCGGACTTCGTCGTCAATTATCCCGGAGTACATCACCTCTCTATGGGCAACAACTGGATGACGTTCTATATCAGGCCGGGCGAGACACTGATGCTTTATATCAATTGGGAAGACCATCTGGACTATCTACGCCAGAGGAGACTGAAACCTATGTTGACAGAAACTCTGTACATGGGACCTTCAAGCAGCATAAATCAGGAACTGATGCCTTGTGAACCGCTGTTCTCAAAAGACTATCACATCATACAGAATGCATGCAAAACGCTGACACCCTCTGAATTCAAAACACAGCAGGAACCGATGTACAAGTTGTGGATGCATCGGGTCGACTCGCTGGAGCAATCGAAAACACTACAACCCGAAGCGATGCAAATGCTGAAGAACGATGTGATGATAAATTACGGCGCCTGGCTCTTGGAGTTTATCCTGATGAGAGACATGGATGCCCGTAAAGATACGACCAACACGATATTGAAAATAAAGGAAACCCCGGACTATTATGACTTCCTGAAAGCAATGCCGTTGAATGATGTCCGCAGCATCGGTTGCAACAACTTCTCCACCTTTATCAACCGCATTGAATTTATGAACCCTTTTCTCCCGGCAAGCTGGCAAATAAAGAATGGGACGGACGATCGGATGGAGAAATATGCAGAAAGCTGGAGGAAAAAAAAGGAGATATTGCAGGACACAACAGGAATGCCCTTCCCGGTAGTCGGCGAACTTATCCTGACACGTTCCTATCCGTTCCTAGCCAAAACACTTGAGAACGAGAAGAAGGCTTTTGCCCTGCTGGACACACTGAAGGGATATCTGCACGACCCATTCCTGGTAGCAGAAGCCGAACGTATGTACCGTCAGGTTTATCCCGTACAGGGGAACAAGCCACAAGAACTTCCGGCAGGAAAAGGTACGGACATTATCCGTAAACTGACAGCACCTTATCTGGGAAAATTTGTAATTATCGACTTTTGGGCAACGTCTTGCGGTCCTTGCCGTGCCAGCATCGAACAACATGCTGATTTGAGAAAAGACTACCGCAACAGTCCCGATATCAAGTTTATCTTTGTCACCAGTAATCAGGACTCACCTGAAAAAGCTTACGAAAACTATGTGGAGAAGCATCTGAAAGAGGAAACCATCTTCCGCCTTCCACAAAGCGACTATAACTATCTGAGGGAACTATTCCATTTTAATGGCATTCCCCGTTACGTATTGTTGGATCGGGACGGCAAATTGCTGGACGAGAACTTCCCGATGTATAATATCGAACTGTTCCTGAAAGAATCTAAGATAAGGAAGGAATAAAAAAGATTGTTCACCACGGAGTAACACAGAGTCCCACAGAGTTTTAATTTCTATTATTTTTCCCTCTGTGAGACTCTGTGTTACCCTGTGATGAGCATCTGCCCCTATTGGATATAAAACTAATTTTTCAGTATACGGATAAACGTATCGATATCTTCTTCCGTTGTATCAAATGAAGTGACCAGACGTATTTCGTCGGCTTCCTCATTCCAGAAATAGAAGAAATAAGTTTGCAGCATGCGATCTGTTTCGGCACGGGGCATAGTCAGGAACAACTGGTTGCTTTCCACCTTCTGAGTGAAACGTACGCCGGGAACCTGTTCCAGGGCATCGGCAAGACGCTTTGCCATAGCATTGGCATGGGTTGCGTTTTTCAGCCACAGTTCGTCTGTCAGATAGGCAGTGAACTGACAGGATAGATAACGCATTTTGGATGCCAACTGAGCCGATTGCTTGCGTATGAAACGCGCTTCCGACTTCAACGAATCATCGAATACGATCACACACTCTCCCATCATCAGCCCGTTCTTGGTTCCACCGAAACTAAGCACATCGATACCACAATCCACAGTCAGCGCTCGCAATGAAAGCCCCAGCGAAGCACAAGCATTGGCGATGCGCGCACCGTCCATATGTACCCACATACCGTATTGATGGGCCAACGAAGTGATGGCTTTCAATTCGTCGGGTGTATAAATAGTACCCAGTTCCGTACATTCCGAAAGATAAATGGCCCCCGGCTGGGAATGATGCTGGTCGGCAAAGCCATGCAGATAGGGTGTGATCAGTTGCGGAGTCAGTTTTCCGTCGGGAGTGGCGATAGGACGGATCTGACAACCGGTCATCTTCACCGGAGAGCCACATTCATCCACATAAATGTGCGCAGTTTCGGCACAAAGGATAGAGTTGTAAGGACGAGTCATCAATTGCAGGGCAATGACATTGCTGCCTGTTCCATTGAAAACAAACAGTGGCTCACAATCGGCTACAAACGTTTCTTTAATTTTCCGGACAGCTTCTTCTGTCCACAAATCGTCGCCATAGCCCAAGGCATGATCCCGGTTAGCCCGTGTCAGGGCTTCCATAATGGCAGGATGCACACCCGAATTATTATCAGAGGCAAAACTTCTCATAGTGTGTTAAAGATAAATTATTCTGCAAAGGAAGAAAATTATTCGCAGAAAAAGAAAGGATTTCACCACAGAGTGCCCCCAAAGACTGTTCAGGAATGAAACTTCTTCTTACGAAGCCAGTAATCCAATCCGAGCAACAACAGGACCAACGTTGCAATATAGCTATAGAAAGCCAACAGGGAAGAATCAGCATGAGAAAAATCCATACCGGACAAGTACTCCTTGAAATTGAATTCCAATTTGAAAACAAGCGTATATACTCCCACTCCCAACAATAGCAATATACCCGCAATCATGCCGCACAGCATGACCCTCTCCTTCCGCTTCTGTTGTTTTTCCGCTTCCAGACGGATCTGCTCCATCATCCGATAATTAAAATTGGACGGCAATCTGCCGGGCTGCCTCCTTTGGAGGGCCTGTTTCAACGCATTTTCCGTATGCTTCTTATTTGTTTCCATCATCACTCCTTTCCGTTCATCAATACATAAATCTTTTTGCGGGTACGATGCAACTTTACCTTCACATTTCCCGGCGAAAGTTTCAGCACCTCTCCTATCTCTTCTATCGACTTTTCTTCATAATAGAAAAGTGTAATCAAGGCTTTTTCCTCGACATTCAGTAAATCGATAGCCTGAATCAACCTCGCTGTCCGCTCTTCATCATCAGTAGGATAAAGTATATCGTCAGCTTTTTCATCGGGCACGTTGTTGATCGTGTTCTCTTCTATATAAAGGAACTCCTGCTTTTTCTTGCGTGTGGCAGATACGGCCGTGGTATAAGCAATCCGATAAAGCCAGGTAGAGAAACGGCACTCCCCTCTATAACTACCCAGACACCGGAAAGCTTTCAGGAATACATCCTGGACCAACTCTTCCGCATCTTCGGAACAACCGACTATTTGTACAATCAGCACATAAAGCGGACGGCTGTAACGATCGAGAAATGCAGAAAAACATTCTGTATCTCCATCCAGTATCCGTGCTATATATTGTGTTTCGTCGTTCTGTACCATGATATCCGGTTAGACGCTGACAAATCTGAAAGGTTACAGCCCAAAAATATTTTTTTCTTTGTAACCTTTCCGCAGCCTGCTGCGTCAAACAGTGCAAAGAACGAAATTATTCACTTAAAAACATACGATCATGATGGATTTTATTACAGCCCCTTTAATTGTAGGCATCATTACTTTAGGTATTTACAAATTGTTCGAACTCTTTGCGTGCAGACGCGAACGCATCACGCTTATTGAAAAGTTAGGAGAGAAAATGTCTCAAACCGATCTTGAGCTAAACGGAAAAATCTGTCTGCCCGACTTTAATCGTCCCCAACTATCATTCGGAGCCCTGAAAGGCGGTTGCTTATTGCTGGGAGTAGGCTTAGGGCTACTGGTCGGATTTATCTTGAGCTATGTCAGTTTTTCTCCCTACGATCTCGACAGACTCGACAGAGGGTATACCCGCGAGATGGTTGGGGTCATCTACGGTTCGTGTACCCTTCTTTTCGGAGGAGCAGGATTAGTGGCCTCTTTCCTGATAGAACAGAACTTTGCAGCGAAAAAGAAAGAGAAATAAAAAATAATCCCCGGAATGTAATGCCGGCAATTGATGTGTCCCCCAATATTCGTATCTGACTTTTGGGGTACACTTCAAATGGACTGTTCCGGGGATTTCTTTGTCATAATAAGCAGCATCATCTACCCAATATAAACATTTACACAGAGGTAAACATAGAGTTCTTCCTCTTCCTGTTCAAACTCAATCTTATCTTCTCTGGCCAACCAACCCAGAGCTGCCCCCAAATCCTTGTCCTTCAGTCCGGATTTCTTTTTCAAGTTACCATAACTCCATTTGTCATTGTTACTCAACAATTGCCAAACTTTTCCGGCATTCAAGCCGATTTCATTTTTATCCATTTGATACAAAAGTTTAAAGGTTAAAACACATAAAGTTACTATTTACGCGGTGAAAGTTAACAAAATTATGCACGCATTGTTATTACAAAGACACTAAAAACATATCACATACGATATTTTTAACATAAAATTCGTCTTATATACCCATCTATCAAGGATATTAGCATACGTTAAATATACAACTTTTTATCACAACTACCTGTTATTGCAACATCAAATCACCTAAACTTAACGATAAATATGGCAAAGAAGGTAGCAGAACAGCTTGTCGATACGCTGATTGAGGCAGGCGTCAGAAGAATTTATGCAGTGACAGGCGACAGCCTGAACGAAGTAAACGAGGCCGTGAGGCAAAATGAGGCAATGAAGTGGATTCATGTCCGCCACGAAGAAACCGGTGCGTATGCCGCAGGTGCAGAAGCGCAACTGACCGGACTACCGGGATGTTGTGCGGGTAGCAGTGGTCCGGGGCATGTCCACTTAATTAACGGACTTTACGATGCGCATCGCTCGGGAGCACCTGTGATAGCCATCGCTTCCACTATTCCGACAGGAGAGTTCGGAACCGAATATTTCCAGGAAACCAATACCGTCAAGCTATTCAACGATTGTAGCTTTTACAATGAAGTGGCTACTACTCCCGAGCAGTTTCCCCGTATGCTGCAATCGGCCCTCCAGACGGCAACCACCCGGAAAGGAGTAGCCGTAGTCGGACTTCCCGGCGACCTGGCAAAGAAACCGGCAGTCAAGGTAGAGTCCTCGGAACAGATTTATCCGCTTGCCTCGTCTGTCTGTCCGGCAGAAGAAGACCTGATACGGCTGGCAGGGATGCTCAATCATTACGAACGTATCACTTTGTTTTGCGGCATAGGCTGCAAAGGGGCACATGAAGAAATCATCCGGATGTCTGAAACCTTAAATGCTCCTGTAGCATACACTTTTAAAGGAAAAATGGAAGTACAATATGACAATCCTTATGAAGTAGGGATGACTGGCCTGCTGGGCATGCCCTCGGGCTATTACAGCATGCATGAAGCGGAAGTACTTGTCATGTTGGGCACCGATTTCCCTTACTCTGCTTTTCTACCCGACGATATCAAAATCGTCCAGGTAGACATTAAGCCCGAAAGACTGGGACGACGCGCCAAAGTGGATCTCGGGCTTTGCGGAGATGTACGTTCTACACTCCGTGCCCTGCTGCCTATGTTGCAACAAAAGAAGAATGACTCTTTCTTACGGAAACAACTGAAACGTTATGAAGGGGTTAAGAAGGACCTGGCGGCATATACGGAAGACAAAGGCAAAATGGACCAGATCCATCCGGAATATGTAATGTCCGAAATTAATAATATTTCCTCCGACGACGCCATCTATACGGTAGATACGGGCATGACGTGTGTATGGGGTGCCCGCTATCTGCAAGCAACCGGAAAGCGTCACATGCTGGGATCCTTCAATCATGGTTCTATGGCAAACGCATTGCCACAGGCCATCGGAGCGGCATTGGCTTGTCCGGACAGGCAAGTGATCGCACTTTGTGGTGACGGAGGACTGTCCATGACACTGGGTGACCTGGAAACAGTAGTGCAATATAAACTTCCCATAAAAATCATCGTATTCAATAACCGTTCGCTAGGTATGGTAAAACTGGAAATGGAAGTAGACGGATTGCCGGACTGGCAGACCGATATGCTAAATCCGAATTTCGCACAAGTAGCCGAAGCAATGGGGATGACAGGGTTCAACGTATCAGATCCGGAAGAAGTATTAAATACATTATGTAACGCTTTCGAGCTGGAAGGTCCAGTATTAATAAATGTCATGACTGATCCGAATGCTTTGGCTATGCCTCCGAAAATCGAATTGGGGCAGATGGTAGGCTTTGCCCAGTCTATGTATAAACTGCTGATCAATGGTCGGTCACAAGAAGTTATCGATACGATTAATTCGAATTTCAAACATATCAGAGAGGTATTTTAATGACGGACGGATGGATATGTGATTGACAGACATCCACCAACTGCATTTCAAAACTGAGCAGGGAAACGCACCGAAGGAGGTAGGCATAATTCACCACAGATTACACAGATTATCACAGAGTGAACTTAATCTATTGATAACTAATCATATTCGTCTGTGTAAATCTATGTAATCTGTCGTGAATACGAGTTTCGACACATCCTCAAACCTTTCATTCGCGTTAATTATGTATCGCCTTCAGAAGCCATGCCAACTGCACTCCCAGGTCTTTCATGTTTCTCAACCCTTCTGCGTCATCAAAAACCTCTCCCGGCATTTCACCAATACCGAAATTCCAGTAGGTAGATCCGGGAACAATCATTCCGCTTCCGAGCATAAAACGGTTCAGTTCATCATACACCGTTACAGCACCGCCCCTACGGACACTAATTACAGCCGCCCCCACCTTACGTGTCAGTGTACGTCCCTGACCGATCGTGGTCAGTCCCAACCGATCCATAAATGCCTTCATTTCGGCACTCACACTGCCGTAATAAGTAGGCGAAGCCAGAATAATACCGTCTGCTTCCTGGGCCTTTTGGATGAACTCATTCATTGGATCGGTCTTAATCGCACATTTCCCGTCCTTTGTCTTGAAACAGGTATAACATGAGGCACAACCGCGCAATAGTTTCCCACCCAACTGTACTAATTCGGTCTCTATACCGGCTTCCTGTATCGGTTTAAAAACTTCTTTAATTAAAAGCTCTGTGTTGCCACCCTTACGAGGGCTTCCATTAAACGCCACAATCTTCATTTTGTCTGTTCTTTTATAGGTTTAAAATACAAATATAATCAGTTAAATATGCGATGGTTAAAGTAATATTGTTTCCGAGCCTTCTATTTTGTTTTATTATTGATGTGTACTCTTATTTTAACACTATTTACCGTAATCAATATATTAATAAGAGGGGGAATGAAAAGAAAACAGAGCGGCCCAATACCCTTGACCCGTTAAGGATTAATCTGACTTACGTCAATGGCAATTACATCTCGATGAGGAGCTACATATATCCCTTGACGATTACACCCACCCACTATGTAAAGCGTATTCCTCCAGTAGAAAAGTCCTGTATTTTCCACATCCAAAGCAGCCAGTTCGTATATGCGCATTGTATCTGTTTCAATATGGTAGACCTGTAAGTTGCGATTCTCAAAAATATAAATGTAGCTGCCATCAGAAGCCAGCCCGGGATAGGAAACCCCGTCTTTCAAGTCACACAATCACCGCCATTCTCCCGTCCGCAAATCGTAGCTCGCTGCTGTCCACATAGGTGCTGTATGATAACCACCCCAGAAATACACCTTATCTCCCACCAGGATGCCATTCATTCTGCCGCACCGCCCAGCAGGAAGAGTACCTTCCAATTCATACCAGACACCTCGTTTCAAATCAAGCGTGTGTTTTTTATTAGAATAAGCTTTTTCCCTTATAGCTCCTCCCATCGCATACAAGCAGTCATCGTAAATGAAAGAAGTGAAGTCGACCGCCTGTGTTTATCAGTAACCATTCGGATCAGTGTTTCGTCACCGGCAACCACATAAATTTTTCCTGCATGCAGAAATCCTCCGAAAGAGTATAAAGGCTTGGGTAAAGGAGACAATGAAGTCCATTCCAGGAAGAATGGTGGACGCTCTCCACTAACCACTATCTCATGCAGCAATTGGGGATGCTCATGTAGAACCACTTTATATCCAAGATGCTGTAATTCGGATAATGTACACTTCAACGGAAAGTAACCGACATGCGAAAAGACAATGGTATCACTTATCGTTATCTGATCACGGCTAAACATAAATTCTCCATTTCGGTCTGTCGATCCGATTCCAACGGAGTCTTTCTGCAAGTAAATATTCACATCGGATAAAGACCGGTCACACCATCGACAACGATTCCCTTAGTCTGGGGCATCAACAACCGATGTCCCCCAAAGGAGAACACATAGAAATAGAATCACGCGCAAGTACTTTGTCAACATATCGCTCCCCCCCAAAAAAAGATGAACTACAACTCCATCACCATCAATATCGGATTATCATCCTCCCTTATCTTTACCCCGGGAATTTCACCCATAGCTTCATCCGCAGGAATAAAGAAAGCAATTTTATTTCCACTTATATAATCTGGTAATAATCTGATGACAGTACCCGAAGGAAAACGAAACCGGATTCCACGGAGCGTTGTAAATTGGTTGGGACGGGTCAAGATACTTCTCGATACGATTTGATTCGTTTTCCGACTCCATATTTCACCCAGGACTTGCTCCTTGTATGTATACTGCAAATAATAATATCCCGGAAAAGTTTTAATAAACAATCCTTTAATGAATGGATCATATTGATTCCATTTCATGAATTGCTTTACATCTTCCAAAGACGGCGCATATTTGCCCTTACGCAGAATAAAGTCAAGTTTCAATCCATCAGGAGTCAGGAGAAAAACACTATCGCTATAAATGTGATTAAACAAACAAATGTCAGGGGCGCACTCTTCTCCAGTGGTATTCAACATAATGGCTCCCCGTGTAATATAATCGGCCGTCGAATCAAAAGGCAAAATGGGAAACTTCACCCGCAGCGTCGTATCCGTCACAATAATTTCTGATTTGCCTTTACTGAAACTGCCACGAAAGAAATAAGTATCGCTCTGCATGTGCAATAAGTAATTAAACTCGGAATCGGCCAAACTGATCTCCCGGAGAAATTTCCCCTGCTTATTATAAATAATATGCTTATAACTGCCATTATCAAAAATACGAATAGTGGAATCTTTTGAATGATATACAACTGAAGATAAATTAACATATTCTCCTGGCCCATTGCCTACATGCCGGAAAGTACTTAAGAAATTACCTTTATAATCGACACAATTTATCCATTGGCTTTTCCCTTCCATAATAATGCACATATCATCATCGAGATATTCTATTACAGGATGGCCATCCATCAGATGGGAAGAGGCCAATGGTATATAGGTAATCTTTCTGGCCACACTATTCCACATAAACGTATCAGGAACTTGTTTATGGATTGCCGAAGCAAAATCCAATACCGGTATAGTATCTCCTTCTACTTTGTTCTCACCGGTATTAATCCCCGGCTGAGAAGTACAAGCCATCACCCCAAAAGTGATGAACCATAAGAATATAAGATGTGTCTTCATATATAAGTTTGTTTTGCTTTGGATATACGAATGTACACAATTATATAATCTCGACAAAGCGTTCCACGCAATATCCGCAGTAGCCAACAAAAAAAAGCTGCTTCCGTTTCCGAAAGCAGCTTCTTTTTTCAATCTTGGGAACAAATTACATCATTCCACCCATTCCTCCCATTCCGGGAGCACCCATCGGCATTTCGGGTTTATCTTCTTTCTTTTCTACAATCACACATTCAGTAGTCAGGAACATACCTGCGATAGAAGCGGCATTTTCCAAAGCAACACGTGTCACTTTAGCAGGATCTACCACACCTGCAGCATGCATATTTTCGTAAACATCGGTACGGGCATTGTAACCAAAGTCACCTTTACCTTCACTCACCTTCTGAACAACAACTGCACCTTCTTTACCTGCATTGGCAACAATCTGGCGAAGCGGTTCTTCAATCGCACGCTTGATGATAGCAATACCGGTAGTCTCATCATCATTCTCACCCTTCAATCCGTCAAGTGATTCAATAGCACGAATGTAAGCTACACCACCACCGGCTACAATACCTTCTTCGATAGCAGCACGAGTAGCACGAAGAGCATCGTCCACACGGTCTTTTTTCTCTTTCATTTCTACTTCTGAAGCAGCACCTACATACAGAACAGCTACACCACCTGATAATTTAGCCAGACGTTCCTGCAATTTTTCACGATCGTAGTCTGATTTAGTAGCAGCAATCTGAGCTTTAATCTGATCGCAACGTTCTTTGATGTTTTCTTTAGCACCGGCACCGTTTACAATTGTAGTGTTGTCTTTAGAAACAGTCACTTTGTCAGCAGTACCCAACATTTCGATAGTAGCCTGTTCCAGTTTCAGACCTTTCTCTTCACTGATCACTACACCACCTGTCAATACGGCAATGTCTTCCAACATCTCTTTTCTACGGTCACCGAATCCCGGAGCTTTCACTGCACAGATCTTCAACTGAGAACGCAGACGGTTCACTACCAGTGTAGTCAACGCTTCACTGTCTACATCTTCTGCAATAACCAACAGAGGACGACCAGACTGAACGGCCGGTTCAAGGATAGGCAAGAAGTCTTTCAGATTAGAAATTTTCTTATCGTAAATCAGGATATACGGTTTCTCCATCTCACACTCCATTTTCTCTGTGTTAGTCACAAAGTAAGCTGACAGATAACCACGATCGAACTGCATACCTTCCACCACACCGATTGTAGTGTCAGTACCTTTAGCTTCTTCGATAGTAATCACACCGTCTTTAGAAACCTTACGCATAGCATCGGCAATCAGTTTACCGATAACCGGATCATTGTTAGCAGAAACAGTAGCAACCTGCTCAATCTTGTCATAGTTGTCACCCACTTTCTCTGCCTGGTGTTTAATAGAATCAACCACTTTGGCAACCGCCTTATCGATACCACGTTTAATATCCATAGGGCTTGCACCGGCAGTTACATTCTTCAGACCCTCAGCAATAATAGCCTGAGCCAAAACAGTTGCAGTAGTTGTACCGTCACCGGCATCATCACCTGTTTTTGAAGCCACTTCTTTCACCAACTGTGCACCGGTATTCTGGTAAGCATCTGTCAGTTCAATTTCTTTTGCTACAGTCACACCATCTTTAGTAATGTGAGGAGCACCGAATTTCTTTTCAATAATCACATTACGTCCTTTCGGGCCTAGTGTTACTTTTACTGCATTAGCCAAAGCATCAACACCTTTTTTCAATTGATCGCGAGCTTCGATATTGAATAATATTTCTTTTGCCATAACGATTTTACTATTTAATTAATTGATTAGACACTACGTTTATTAACCCAAAACAGCGAGAACATCGCTCTGACGCATAATGAGGTATTTTGTACCTTCTACTTCAAGTTCCGTTCCAGCATACTTTCCATAAAGAACAGTATCGCCTGCCTTTAATACCATTTCTTCGTCTTTCGTACCGTGACCAACTGCCACAACTTCACCCTTCAAAGGTTTTTCTTTTGCTGTATCAGGAATAATGATACCACCAATTGTTTGGAGAATAAGCACTCTGTCTGCTAATGGTTTAATGTTCATAGTTACTTTTTTTATATTTTAGTTATACATTTATATGGTAGATGTTATCCGTCTTTTTCAGGCGGAACGCTAAAGACATTGCGAAAAGCGTGCCAAAGTAGATAAATGATTCTTTGTCAGAAATTGACTGACAAAATGACTGACAACCCATACCTTATGGCAAAAAAGTATATTTGTTCTATACTTTTTAAACAAAATAAAAGGTTTATTCCTTATAATGACGTATATTCGTAAACAGACCATTTAATGCATTGTACTAATAATATGAATAAAATAGCATCCGGCATATTTATCGCCTCTCTTGAACGCTGATAGAATACAGTCCGGCATTAGGAACAACCCCACGCTCGCATATGTGTGTACGAAATGCAACTTCGCACACCAAGTTTATTTATGACTGGGCGCCCGTGAATGAGTCTGTTGTTTTTGTATTGGAATAATTGGAGCTTTTTCCGTATGCATTCGGGTTAATTAATCTTTGTACGCTAATAAGCTAATTCTTTTTCAGTCTCATGAATCTGACACATAATTTTCTTAACCAGCAAGTACGGCAAGTAGTCTGCGCTAACACAAGTTCTTTCTCCAACTTCTGCACATGGTCGCATTGTTTCTTCCATTTAACCTGCGATTCATCATACAGGTATTTTGCCGATTTATAGACTATGATTTCCTTATCCTGTTTGCCCAGAAGTGACAGGTACATTGAACAAAGTTTGGAATGGTCTATGCAATATCGTTCCAACTTATCAATATACATTAGTGTTAACCCATTCTTATTCCGGTTTACAAAATCCTGGACACTTTCGTCATCTACAATGTCAACACCGGGTCTTTCATAATCCACGGCGATTTCTCGCATTGCTATCAAAACCCAGACATATTCTGTCTCATAGCCGTATTTTGCGGCTACTTCCTCTATGCTGCTCCATTGTGCCATAGCGCTTGTTCTTTTATGTGTTATACAATAAAGGGATGAATAAAACTTTATTCATTTATATTGGGACAACGAGCACCCACGCCTTTTGCAGTCCGATAGGTGGGAACTGACTAGGGTATGTTGAGGGTTATGAAACCGACCGGATACAAAAATGACGCGGACGCTGTTGCACCATTATCTGAACTTGAGGTCTTAGCATACCCTTGAGAAGATAATGATAACAACAGACACCCACGTCAAACATTTATATATAACACATCTTTAACAGATATGTTGATATACATCCGTTTGCGTGAAGTATCTGTTGTATCATCTCCCTCTCATAAAAGTGCTAAGTTTCAAGTTCGAGAGATAATACGTTAATACTTCATTACGAAATAAAAACCGCCTTCTACCTGTTTCATCACGCTGATGGGCTGAAAGCGTACGACAAAGATAGATGTTTTTTTTGAAATGCAGTGGAAATATGGAAATAAATACAAGAAGTTCCGTATATTCAGCCACTCTCTCATATATAAAAAACGCAATTCCTCTTTCAACCTATCACCACCCTTCTGAAAAGGCTTGTACATCGCACTTACAGAACGGTGATAGGTTGCGAACAACCTATCACCTAACCTATCACCTATCACCGCCCGATAGACAAACTTACATGCCAACAGAAGCCCATGTGCAAACAGAAGTTTCAACAGGGGAAAGTTTCAGTTTTGTAGTGTACTGAATAAGTTGACACTTCTAAAATTAGAAATTCATATGGAAGCATTAAAAAAGAAGTACACTCCTTACA
>PPYF01267439.1_pt1 | contig 29332 bp, 33 predicted proteins | sample 1559871 | NCBI WGS metagenome assembly PPYF01 (sample SAMN08240021, study PRJNA423297) | Human gut metagenome, whole genome shotgun sequencing project.
GGATTTTGCATCACCCCCAGGGCCCTTCTTTGAAAAAGTTTGCTCTGACTTCTAAAATTAAACTTTTTTGTGCTGATTTTGGATAAACAACTTACAGTTTGTCAAATAAAAGGAAGTGTCAGAGAATGGAACAGGAAATGCCGGACTATGAAACGATACGCGCCGCCGTTACGGGCGAAAAATGGGCGTTGGAAAAAGTGCTTGATTGTTACGGCGACGAAATCAACCACCTTGCAATGGTAAAAAAGCGTCAGCCGGACGGAACGACAAAAGAAGAAATCGACGAAGATTTACGGCAAACACTCATACTGAAACTGTTAGAAGCTATCCCACAATTCCCAATCGAAAGGGAGTGATACCATGACACGCGGGGAAATTTGGAAAGACTTTTTCAAGAGAACTGTTTTGCCCGCCGTTATCGCATTGTTTTTATTCTTCATGTTCAAGAACGTCTTTACAGAGGACGGGCAGACCAATTACTTTTATGTATGGCTGTGCTGCGGTATCATCACAAGTTCCTATCTGCGCAGCGAGAGCATGATAACCGCTGTGGAAGAAAACATTCATTACCTGAACCCGCCTGTGGCAGATGTGTTCCGGGGCTTCTTGGCCGAAACCAATATGATAAGCGCCGATGTGAAACAGGCACTCTCCAACATGAAGCCCAAGCTGGACAACTATGTGTTTCGGGAATGGGTGGACGCCGCTATCGCCTGTCAGGACGATAAGAGCCTGAAAAGCACGCTCACCCCGATCATCGGGAAACTCTCGGATATGCGGATTGTTGCGGCGGAACTGGACTATCTGCTTTATGAGCCTTTCAAGGAATTTATCACAATGGCATTCTTGCTCATTGGCAACATCCCATTGTTATACTTCCTGAATAAAGACTGGTACGATGTGCTTGTAAATACGGGCTTTGGCAAAGGGATTCTGGCAGTGTGTCTGCTGGTGCTGCTGATCTCGTTTGCGGCGGTGATCCGGCTCACAAAGCCCGTAGAATACAAGCGTTGATCCCGTTAGGAGGTGATACCATCGAGAGTGCTACCGATCTCCCTGCGGGACGCCAATGCGTTTGTTCTGGCGCATCACCGGCACAGTGGACAGGTGCGCGGCTGCAAATTCTGTGTGGCTGTCATAGATGATTTGGACGCCGTTCATGGAGTTGCGATTGTTGGGCGCCCCGTTGCCCGCCGACTGGATGATGGGAAAACAGCGGAAGTGACCCGGCTTTGCACCGATGGTATTGCCAATGGGTGCAGCTTCCTTTACAGCCGGTGCACCCGGATTGCGAAACTGATGGGTTATCAGAAAATCATCACCTACACCCTTGCAACCGAAAACGGAGCCAGCCTGCGGGCTTCCGGCTGGCAATGTGCGCCGGGACTGCGAGGCGGTGGGAACTGGAATGTGCCGGGGCGCCCCAGAGCCGACAGCCGCAACACCGGCCCCAAACGGCTCTATTACAAAGAATTGAGGTGACGCGAGTTTTGTATCTCATTTTGCTATGTTTTGGGACGCTCTTTGGCCTGGGAGCGTTCTTTTTGTTGGCCGGACTGCTCCGGCTGCCGACTTCCGCAAGCACAAAGGCGGTTCTGACCGTAACGAGCCGTGGAAAGTCACAGAAAGGCAGCATCAATGCTGTCCTGTTCGATATGGCCGCACGGCTCTCTCCGCTGGTACATCTGGACGGCTATAAGCGGAAGAAGCTGGAGGCACAGTTGAAATCCGCCGAAATTAAAATGTCCCCGGAAACCTATATTGCGGCGGCCTGGGTAAAGGCTGGTCTGATTGCTCTGCTGATAATTCCGGCCCTTCTGATTTTCCCGATCCTTGCGCCGGTCATTGTGTTTCTGGCGGTGGCAGTTTACTTCAAAGAGCAGAAACGAGCGGACGAGATCGTTCAACAGCGCCGGGAAGAAATCGAAGCCGAGCTGCCCAGATTTGTAAACACCATTGAACAGGAACTCAGGGCATCCCGTGATGTGCTGAACATCCTGAAATCCTACCAGAGAAATGCCGGTCATGCCATGAAGCGGGAACTGGAAATCACGATTGCGGATATGGCATCCGGCAACGAGGAAAACGCACTCACCCGCATGGAGAGCCGGATTGGAAGTACCATGCTGTCCGATGTGGTGCGCGGCTTGATCTCGGTCAAGCGCGGCGACAACGGTATCATGTATTTCCAGATGCTTTCTATGACCTTCAAGCAACTGGAACTTCAAAAACTGAAACTGGAGGCCATGAAGCAGCCGGGAAAAATGCGTAAGTATTCCTTTATGCTGCTGGGCTGTTTCCTGCTGATGTATCTGGGTGTCCTGGGCTATGTGGTATTGGAAGCCTTTGGCGAACTGTTCTAAAGGAGGTGGAGAAACCGTGAAACGACTTCTGAAGGACAAACGGGGCGAGGGCTTTGTGGATGTGTGTGTCCTGGTTCTGGCAATTGCAATGGTTCTGGCTTTGGTGGTCCGCATTGCACCGGTATTCGTGGCAAAGCAGAACCTTGATGTCTTTGCGGACGAATTGGTTCGGACTGCGGAAATCAACGGGCAGGTTGGCTCTGCCACCAGCGCAAAAGCGGCGAATTTGCGGGAGCAAACCGGACTCGACCCCAATATCTCATGGAGCGACACCGGAAAAATCCAGCTCGGTAACGAGGTGAAAGTGACCCTCACAACCACCGTCAATATCGGGCTGTTCGGTGAGTTTGCATCCTTTCCTGTCACTCTGACAGCAAAGGCCAGCGGGACTTCGGAGGTGTATTGGAAGTGAAAAAGATTCGAGAAGTCCTGAAAAACAAATCCGGGCAAGGCGTACCGATGATTTTGGCCGTTGTCCTCTGCTGCCTGATTCTGGCCTGTGTGGGCTTTGAGTATATGCGACTGATGATCGTTGCACAGGGAGTGCGCGATTCCGTCCAGTCCGCTATTGTGGATGTGGCCACCGAGAATTGGGATGAAGCCTATGCTGGTTTGCGGGAGGGTTACTCCGGTGGCTATCAACTTGCCGGTTCGTCCTGGTCACAGAATGTTACCAGCGGCAATGTGTACGCCCGCCTGCAAGATGTTTTGGGCATTGAATACGAGGGCGGGCAGTATGTAAAGTACAGCGGCGAGAATTTGGAGTATCGACTGTACGACCTGCACCTGGAAGTGGAAAATGCTCCGCTGGCCCCGTCTGTGCCGGATGGCATTACGCAGCTCAATGTTACAGGAACGGTCACTGTTGATGTGCCGCTTTCCTTTGGGTTCGGGCATCTGCCCCCCATGCAGATCACCATGAAACTCAACGCCAAATATGTTCCCAGGTTTTAATTTTGTGTATTTCGCCCTGCCGCTTTTCCATAGCGCAAAAAAATATTTGGCAGGAATCACACCTGGACGCCGTATTTGTGCAAATGATATAATGACGGCGAGAAATATTACCATCATTTTAATATAAAATCACCGTACAAGGAGGTTTTCAAATGAGTGCAAAAAACAAGAAGCTGTTGGCCGTTCTTGGCGCAGCCGCCGTTGTGGTAATTGTGATTGCCGCAGTGCTGCTGGGCAAGGGTGGGCAGACCACAACCGTTGATCCAGCATCCACCCCCTCGGATGTATCTGCCGAGGATGTGGATAGCAGCAATACCCCAGACAGCAGCTCCAGCGAACCGCTGGTAGTGGTGCCGGACACCTCTAAACCCGAAGCGACTGACAGGCAGAACCAGACCGATGCTGTTTTGAATGTGGAGGAAGAAGATCAGGTAGACGTTAACCTGACCGACAGTGAAAAGAAACCCGAAACCACTCCGCCCCCGGCGCCTTCTCAGGAGGAACAGCAGGCAGCCAGCGAAAAGGATGAGCCGATTGTGCATGAGCCGGACAGCAACCAGCCCCAGACCGGCGACACACAGGGCGGTTCCATCTATCTGGAGGGCTTTGGCTGGATCACCGATGAGGGCGGCGGCACCGTTCAGGAGAATGTTCATTCCGATGGAGATATAAACAAACAGGTCGGCAACATGGGCTGATAACAACCCCGGAGAGTACGGTAGCGATACCGTACTCTTTTTTTGTCCTCAACTAATTTGATTGGAGGTGCGTTTTTGAAGCGGATATTTGTAATATTGCTCACACTTGTGCTGCTGTTGGGTATCTGCCCTATGAGAGCCCTGGCAGAAACCGGAGGAAGCGGAAACGTGGATGGCGGTGGCGGCGGTATGGGACAAGGAACCTCGCAGAACTCCTGGACTCCTGGTATGGAGGGTGTGCGGATTACCGTCGTAGATGCGGAATCCGGTCGTTCGGTGTCTACACCATTTGACCTGTCCAGCAATACACCATCTATCAAGATTCATTTTGGTAAGGTCAGTAAAATTCAGTATGTCAACGGTGCCAGCATTTCACCAAGCACAAGTGGCTATACCTGTAAGAAACCGGATATTGCGTTGCCTCGTATCATAAGCACCGGCAGTTATAGTGCCAGCATTGAAGCAATCAAGAAATACTTCTGCTCCGAGTATGCGGTAAAACTGGTGGCGCAGCAGACCGGAATCGCATACGAGGAACTGATTGGCGGACAGTACAAGCTGTTTTTGGAGCCAATCGCCTATTTCAAGCACAACGGTATTATGATGGCGATGACTGCCCATGAAGCCGCGCTCTACGATAACCAAAGCAGTGGTAATCTGCGGAAAACGATGGGAAGTTTGACCCATAAAAACCTGCCACTGGCTATGTTCCTAGAATATGCGGACATGGGATTCCCAGCCTATACAGGTGCAACCGACCAGAAATGCGCCAACGATACCATTATCACCTACCTGGGTATGGGTATCGTATGGTTCACTGAACCACCCGAACAGCCGGAGCCAACGGACTATGACTACAAGTATCGTGTGGATACGGATGTTATTACACCTATAACGCTCTATACTGGTTCAGAAATCAATCCAGATAGCCCAGCTATGGTATCCTTTAGTATCAACGGTAGCACTTACCGGATGAACAATATTGTGATTCCATCGGGAGATAGTCAGATTGCCTGGGTAAAGTGGCATACACCATCAAAGCCACAGGACATTACCATCTATGTCAGCACGAACAAAGGCTCATTGAGCCAAAGCACCATTCGGGCAAAGGTGGTAGATCTCTCCGGCAACGACCCGCCTGACCCGAAAGCCACCGATACAATGGGAAGCTGGTTGGCCAGCAGCGTTCCCAGCCGAGAAACCAAGACCTATGCCGCTTGGAGTGTCTGGTGGGCCAAATGGCATCCACATTGGGTTTGGCACAGCAGAAAAAACGCTCGGGGATTCTGGCGCGATGAAGGGTGGTATGATTTCTTTAGGAACAATTACTCGGCCAGTATGACAGCTACTACCCGAATTGAGCCGGACGAAAAGGTTCCCACCGCTTCGGGCGATTTGATGAAATCAGGCTATGGCGTAACAAACACTGTAACGGCAACCGTCAGCACCTCTGCCCCGCTGTCGCACTATACCTACGGGCAGACAGCCGTATCCTACTTCCCGGAGTTTGGCTATGCTCTGACTTACCCTGCACTGACGAGCCGGAAAACGCCCCTGTGCCGGAAGATGATTCGTCTGATGAATCCCCGGCAGTGCAGCCGGAAAGCGCCCCTGCGGATGCCTGTAACGCCCCTGATCCCACACCTGGGGAGCAGTCTGTCACTTTGCCAACAGCGGATTCCTACTCCTTTGCAGATGGCTTTGAAACAAAAACCGGGCGGCAAAATTGCCGCCCGATTCGTGTGTGGACTGGGGGGCAGTCCATTTTTATACCCCCTTGAACCGTACAAGTGAACAGATACTTACGAATGAAAATAGAAATAGGTAGTGCGCTATTGCGAACATCTCACTGGTTACGAAAGGAAAGGCACTACATTGATTTCTCACTGCAAAAGATCAAGTTCCAACCGGAATGGAGGAGAAATGTCTAATAGCTACCGTTTCTTTCTTGTTTTATTGTCTATTATCTATCGGGAGAGAATGAGAGAGGTGGATGCTGTTGCAATAACAATAAGCTAACAATATTGATGAGAACATCGCAAGTCAAAACTACATATAGGTAGTATCTTTTATCAAGTAATAAAATTTATGTAACTTATAATCACATACTATTAAAACAGATATACATTTTTTGCTACTGATTTATTAAAATTAAATAAAAGCAACGAAAGGGTAACAAGGTGAATCCTATGGAACACATATATGATACGGTTATTGAAGAGAAAGACTATGGAAGAGTTCTTTTGAATGTCAAGGAAATAATGGACAAAAAGGGAATCAACAGAAATATGTTAGCGAGATTAGCGGGAATTCGTTTTGAGGTAGCCAATCGCTTATACACGGGAAACATTTACAGACTAGACCTAGATGTCTTAGCTCGTGTGTTACACGTCTTGCAATGTTCTGTTGAAGATATTATTCAATATGAGCCAGCAAATAAATAATCACTTTTCCTTATCTTTATCGTCATCTTCATGACGATTAATTAACACTATAAGTGCGTCAATCTCATCTTTAGTTAATCCCTTTTGGGATAATAATGAGGCGAATAAAAGGTTCAAATTGCCTCCAAATATGCGATCCGCTAGTCCAGTTGTTTCATTGCGGACTACCTCATCTTTAGAAATTAGGGCGGAACAAACAAAGTTTGGTTCAGTTCTTTGAATCAGCCCTTTTTTAACACAGCGCTTTATCAAAGTATACGTGGTGTTTTTATTCCACCCTATTTCTTCTGTGAGATTATTAGCAATTTCTTTTGCAGGCATTTCACCATGTTCCCATAATATTTCTAAAATTTTCAATTCTGATGACGATTGTCGTTGCGACATTTTTATATTCCTTTCGAGTGTTTTAGTGTAATTTTATAAAGATTAAATTACGTTTTTACTAGTTAACAATAACGGACGCTGGATTTCAATCCGGCGTTTTTTTGCTGCAGCATATCAATGATCAATTCAAATGATAGTTGATAATAGCGAAAGAACAGTATCACATGGCTTCATCTTTTCTCTTACTATTTTATTATATCACATATAACCGTTTGATGACAATTCAGGAAAACGCGCGTAAGGTTAATCAGCTAACTGCAACCAGCTTCACGCAGACTACAAATAGAAAACGAAAAGAAGGATCATCAAGGCAAAAACGCACAGACTGGCAATATGTCACAAATAAACTACACAGTGATAGTAACTTCTTAAACAGAATTGACTTTCATGGACAAGTCAAATATACTTGTGTCAGACTACAAGTGTATTATACCGCTACATACAATATGCGTATTTTGCCTTTATCGAGATATAGAGTATTGCGGTAATGATCTTTAGCGCCACAACACTTTGCTAACGGAAAGGCTTGATATTATGTCCCAAAAAAGAAGTTTACATGACATTTTTAATCTAAAAGCACACACTTTGAGAATAGTAGTGCTAGTTTTACTTTTCGCAGCAAGCACAGCTTTTGGCGTTATAGTACCACTTCTTGAACAGCAGCTCATTGATGACGGCCTTATTAAGCTTGATACAAATGTAGTCCTGAGATTCAGTGTGCTTTTTCTGTTGGTTATCTCAATCAGTAAGGGAATAGAGTTTTTAGAACTGAGCATTCAGAATAAGATCCAGACTGATGTAGGAATCAAACTAAAGCAGAAAATTTTTGAACACGCATTTCAACTAAAGCCTGCTCAATATCAGAAAGATGGTTTCTTGAAGATACTTTCTGACGCTTTATATGATGTTGACAATGTTTTGGAAATTGTAGAAAACGATTTCCTTATTATAGGAGGAATTGCGATAAAAACTGCCGGAGCGATTGTCGCTCTACTTATTATCAGCTGGAAGTTGACATTAGTCGTACTATGTTTTATTCCAGTGAAGATTCTATTAAACAGTATCGCAAAAAAAAGAGTAGCACATCAGAGTGAATCGCTTCTAGAAACCCACAAAAAATACACACATTGGCTCAATAATACTGTTCTTTGTATTCCTGATATTAAGCTATGGAATCTTAAGAAGCAAAAAGAACATGAAGGAATCCAGTATGAGGCGGGCATACATCGGCTTCTTCGGAAATCTTTACTAGTCAAACAAGCTAATAATAGCTGTTCACAAATATTGGATCACTTGGTTACCTGTGCGCTCTACCTTTCGGGCGTATTGATGATGCTCTCGCAAAATTTGTCCCTTGGAGGGTTAATGGCTTTTATATCATATTCAAGCTACATAGTTTCTCCTTTAGATATTATTCTAGGGCTAAGACTATCTATCAGCGAGATCCAGCCATCCATTGCTAGTTTAAGACAGTTTTTTTCTTTAGAGCGAGAAAATCATGATAGCATCGCTCACATTCCTGATGATATCAAGTCAATTTCTGCAACTAACCTTAGCTTTCAAATTGATGATAATGTAATCTTAAAAGATATTTCCTTTGAAATTTTCAAAGGAGAAAAGGTAGCTATTATTGGCGATAATGGCAGCGGAAAGTCAACTTTGATTAATCTTCTTCTGAGAATGCAAGATTTCTCCAGCGGAGAACTCTGTCTCAATGGAAACAGTATCCGAGAATATGATATTGACGATTATCGTTCTGTGTTTAGTGTTGTGTCGCAAAAAGTGAATATGTTTAATACTACTATAATCGAAAATGTATTTATCAATAAGAACGAAGAACCAGAAGATCCAGAAAAAGCAGTTCGCAAATACAGCGATATGCTTGGGCCTAATATCATTAGTCGATTATATGATACAACTGGCTCGGAAGGCAGTTTTTTATCGGGCGGTGAAAAGCAAAAAATTGCGCTCGCTCGTGCCTTATGCCACAAACGTAGAATACTGCTATTAGATGAGGCTGCATCGAATCTGGACTTCGCATCTCACCAGAAAATGCTTGAACTAGTTTTGAGTTCCACAGATTTTAATATTGTATTCGTTGTTACTCATGATCATAAAGAGCTATCTCGTTATGATAAGATACTAAGATTAGAAAAAGGACAGTTAACAGTAATCAAACAAGATTGGAGTTAGAGTATGGATAACCAAATTATTTTCAAATGTTTTCAAACTCCGAAAGGTTGTTATCTTTATGATCGGTATTCCAACTCTGTTATTCGTGTGAGTACAGAGCAGTATGATGAATTGGTAAAAATCGAAGCTGGATTAGCAGAGGCATCCAGCAGTTATGTCATTAAGGAATTACAAGAAAATGGAATTTGTCTTCCTGGTGAGGTAAAAGAGATTTTTCATCCCATGACCCCATTCTTAACTCATCTCCTGCAACACAGAATTAGAGATGTGATTCTGCAAGTAACGCAAAATTGCAACTTGCGGTGTGGTTACTGTACATATGGAGGCAATTATAAAAATCGCACCCATAGTCTTAAGACCATGAATTTTGAACTTGCAAAAAAAGCTATAGATTTTGGCATGGAACGCAGCCAAGAATCCTCGGATTTTGTCGTTAGCTTCTATGGTGGCGAACCACTCCTTGCCTTTAACCTTATAAAAAAATGTGTCGCATACGCTAAAGAGAACATACAAGGAAAAGAGCTTCATTTCAACATGACAACTAATGGAACACTACTTACTACGGAAATCATGGATTTTCTTGTAGAGAATAGGTTCCAACTTCTTATTAGTCTAGATGGCGATAAGGAATCTCATGATGCCAATCGCGTATTTAAATCTGGCAAAGGGTCTTTTGACCTTATAATGCAAAATGTGCGTAACTTCAAAGCAAGGCATCCTTCGTATGTTGCGGAACACGTACAATTCAATACAGTAATAAATCCCAAAACAAACCCATCATGTTTTGATGAATTCTTCTCTGTTTCATCTGTGTTCCAGGACACACATATCATGTTTAACGAAGTGGCTTCATCAAATGTTAAAGAAAACTCTCTTGTTTCGTTTGGCGAAAATTACCGGATCAAAAGGAAATTTGAATTTCTCAAACTTTTCATGTCCATGTCAGGAAAGCTGGATGAGCGCTATGTTAGTCGTCTTGTAAAAGAGTCTAAGCGCTCATATTACGACTTTTACAAGGAGTTACGATTGCATACAGCGATTTCTAGTGTTATGCACCCGCAAGGTCCTTGTATCCCTGGCATAGTGCGGCTCTTTGTAAATGTCAATGGAGAATTTTTCCCTTGCGAAAAAGTTCCTGAACTTGCTTATTCTTGTATTGGGAATATCGACAATGGCTTTGATATCGAGAGGATTAAACAAATCATGAATATCGGCCGTTTGTCTGAAAAGGAGTGCAAATCCTGTTGGGCAGTGCGGTTATGCTCATGCTGCCTCAATGATATCGAATGCCATAATTGTACAATTGACTGTCAAAGTAAGTTGGCTGGATGCGGCGAAAGAAAAAATGTGGCATTATCAAATCTCTTTGACATTACTGTACTTAGTGAAAATGGCTTTGAACTCCCATTGGAGGAAGAATGATGAAGAAGGCAATAATTTTTCCATACACAGCGGACGCAATTACTCTCTTTGAAAACAGAGATGATAGTCTGATCCACATTGATTCCGTTCTTTGCTTTAAAGAAGATCTTCGCAGCGTTTCCCAAAAAGTTGAAGGAATCACCTTTGATATGCCCACTTTTGAAAAACGCGGTATTGATAGCATAATCATCTGTGATAACCTTCTGAACAATTCATTAAGTGCTTTCCAAAAAGTCATATTTGATGGGGTTAAGCATGGTTTAAGTATACAGATCACACCATATCTGTATACACAACTGCAGCAATTCGGTTTACTTGATCCGGTCCCTCCACAATCCAACATCTCCACCATCTCCTTAGAAGAGTTTTGTCTTGACGAACCGTTGCCAAAGCTTTATCCGATCAATGTACCCGTAATTGCGGTAATGGGATTGACACCTAATTCAAGCAAATTTGATGTTCAAGTTGAGTTGAGAAAAACATTTTCCGACGCAGGATATAAAGCGACTGTAATTGCTTCTAATTCTCTTGGAAAACTGTTGGGAATGCATATTTACCCTGAGTTTATGTTTTCCGATCATTCATTAGCAAAGAAAACATACGGTTTTAACCATTATGTAAATAAACTTGTAAAAGATGAGCAGCCGGATGTAATTATTATTGGGATTCCTGATGGGATTATCCCCTATAATCAAAAAATCCATAATAGTTTTGGGGAAATTACTTCCATAGTCTGTCATGCAGTTCATCCAGACTTTAGCATACTAACTAGTGGATTCTTGGATGTAGTTAACCAAGATTATTTCTCTCAGCTAAAATTACTGTGTAGATACCGCTTTGATACCGAAATTTTTGCCTTCTGTATATCCAACAACAAAATTCAAGAGAATGATACAGGCGATGGCTATAATACATATTTTCTTAGCAACGAATTCGCCGAATCGCTTCCTGGATTTGGCAAAGAAAACATTTATAATGTTTTCTACAATTCAGATCACATAGGAAGAAAAAAGGCATTTCAAAAGCTTGTAGAAGCCCTTGAATCAAACGTCAATCCTATCTGTTAAGGTGTAAAGATAATGATGAATCAAGATCAGATTATCCGTCTATTGCAAAAAGAAATATACCATATTTCGAATGTGAAAGTAGACTCTATAACAGAGAACCTCTTAAGTGATAGACTGGGAATTGATTTAGTCTGCTTTCTATATGTTTTTTCCAACTTCGAAGATTCAACCGGCATCCCTGTACACAACATATTCAAAAGCCTGACTGCGAATGAATTCACTCTTCAAAGAATAAGCGAGTTAATTCTCGACTTGTAGTTTCTTTATGTTATAGTCGTTGGTGCCGGCGCCAATGATTATATATAACTTTAGATGGAAGGAGGTAATTTTGTGAAAAAGCTTAACAAGCAGTTTGCTAACAACAGCTCCACTGTTGAGAAGTTCAGTTTCCGCGTTGCTTGCGAATGCAGCCCCAAGTGCAACTGCTCCTGCCAGACCCAGCCTACTAAGAGGTCCACGAAGAGAAGCACCGCCCACAACCGGGACAGCGAAGCGTATGCGAACGTGTTCAAGCGCTAAGGCTGTCATCGAGTAATTACTCTTTTGCACCAGGCGGCCACTCATTTGAGCGGCCGCCTCTTTCTAAACAAGGCCATGTTTTGGTTCCCTAATATCTTCCCATCTTAAATAATGGGAGATGTCCCTTTAATACCATACAGAAAGAAGTCACTGAACAACTATGAAACGACAACATATGATGGACACCAAAAGTCCTTTAAGGATCGCTATTATAGATGATGAGATAGCTCCTGATCTTGCTAGTTTGGGATGTCGTGTAGAAAAGGTGTCCATTGTCACTAACCCCTCTCCTGAAGGAAACTGTAATACTCATATTAGTCATTCAACAGTTGTAGCCAAAATATTACAAGCCTATACAAATCCATTCATACATTACTCAATTACCAACTATATCGTTGCTTTCAACGATCGGCACTGTTTCGGCCTTGATGCACTTTTGAAAGCCCTTCAAGAATGCGCCATTCTAAGACCACACATTGTAATCATGAGTATAGGATCAACTATGCCGTCGGATGCTTCACTTTTATATCCATTGTGTGAAGCTTTAACAAGCGCTGGCACAATAATTGTAGCTGCTACCAGCAACGATAATGTGTTTACATTTCCAGCTTCATTCGAAAACGTAATTGCAGTGAGATATTGCCACAACAACGATGCTCCCATCACTGTCTGCACTAGGGATTTTTTAGGGACTAATTTTTCTGTTTCTTATAATAGAAGCGAGTTAGCAAGGCTAATAGGAGTTGACACACTTCCATCAAACAGCTTTGCTGTACCAGTCATTGCAGCGGAGCTAATCAACGGGTATTTTCAATTTTCTTCATTAAGCGCATTAGACATTGTTCGTATTTTGATGAAGATAAACAAGTATCCTCATTGTGATACCTCATATTCTAGTTCATCCATGCATAACTCAGAATGTCCTTTAATAATAAAAATTTCCAGCAATAATATAATACAACATATACCCAGAATCATCAAAGTATTAAAGCACAAATATGACCTAGAGGCTGTTTGTCTTACCCCGAAAACAAATGATATTGCACACCAATTTTATTGTGTTTGCAAGGAAGATATAGATACCTTTTTCGCAAATAAATTGTATGCGTGCATCCGTAGCGATATCTTGTTCATTATTGAAATGGAATATGAAAAATATGATATAGAAATAAATCTACAAGCTAACACTGTCTTATTCACTATCGCAGAAGGTCTTTACAAACATCAATATAATATTACCCCAAATATTCTAGAGGAGATAATTGCTGATAAAATCATTTTGCTTAATTGTCTATACGGTGAGCAATGATACTCTGATTCCAGCTTTCCTGTAAGCAGCGAAAGAAACTACTCGTGTAGTGTTGACAGAGACCACCCAGTATGCTATTATATATTCAGACTACATGTGTCGTTCGTGAAAAGAGAGGGTTCATTATGGAGTACAATCTTCAAAATGCAGAACTAAAGGTCATGTCCGTATTATGGAAAGAGGGTGATCTTACCGCAAAGGAAGTATCAAATATTCTTAAAGAAAAAATTGGCTGGAATATGAACACAACTTATACTCTCATTAAGCGGTGCATCCAAAAAGGGTTTATTGAGAGATACGAGCCACATTTTATGTGCCACCCTTTAGTTTCTAAAGAAGAAGTTCAACAGCAAGAAATCTCAGAGCTAATAGGCAAAGTATTTGACGGATCAAGGAATTTACTTTTTGCTTCTCTTTTAGGGGGGGGTGAACTCTCAGAAAAAGATATCCAATATCTGAAGGAATTGATCAACAAACTAGAGGAAACAGACGGTGAGACATGATGAGTATACTTCAAGTTAGTATATCCGCAAGCATCCTAATTCTAGTTGTGATTGTTATTAGGTCAATCGCTCTATACAAATTACCTAAAAGAGTGTTTGTTTTCTTCTGGGGTGTTATTGCATTCAGGCTTCTGCTCCCTATTAGAATCCCTTCACATTTCAGCATTTATACATTATTAGAGCATATTTTACAGGGCGAGCAAGTAGAAGTGCCACTTTCTATAAAATCTGCAAATACTTCTGGGGTGGCCAGAAATCTATTGGAGCAGCAATCAATACCCCACAATACTATTTTTAGCAACATATCTTGGGTTTATATAATATGGCTCTTGGGCGTTCTCTGCCTAAGTATGTATTTCATTATGGCATACATTAGGTGGAAGAGAAAGTTCAATCAGTCTATCCCTATTGATTCAGAATTTATTTCTAATTGGCTAAACTGCCACGCTTGCCAGAAAAAACCACGAATCTATCTAAATGAATACATCCAAACGCCTTTAACACACGGTGTCTTTCATCCAACAATCTTACTTCCTATAGATTTGAATATAAAAGACGAGGAGGCATTGCATTATATCATTGCGCATGAGTTAACTCACATTCATCACCGTGATGCTATAAAGAAAATAGTTTTAGCTATTGTTGTAAGCGTCTACTGGTTTAATCCATTTGTTTGGATCATGTATTTTTTAGCGACACAAGACATTGAACTATATTGTGATGAAATAGTTGTAAAAAAATTCTCGCCTTCTAGTTCGATTTGCAATCAATCAGCATATGCGCTAACCTTGCTTAGACTAGAAACTCAAAAGTGTCCGTCTTATCTCCTATCAAACTATTTTAACAAGAATTCGTTGCAAGAAAGGATTGAAGCAATTATGAAGATTAAAAAGTTGTCCGCCCTTACCGCTATTATTGTAGTAGCTTTTATGTTGTCCGCGACCATTGTGTTCGCCACATCGGATGCGCATGCTTCCGCCGATAACACACTGGAGCAGGAGCAAACCTTTCCCACTATGATGGACTCCTATTACGATAAGGCCAGCGGGAAAACTCTCTATACTTTTGATTATGGGAAAACTTATGTAGCTTTGTCTGAGGAAGAGGAAGCTGAACTTTTCTACACACCGGACATTGAATGGTGGACTTATGATGAATATAAGCAGTGGATGGAAGACGAAAAGCAGAACATGGAAGATATGATCGGCGAGAAATGCTCAGACAGTCGTGGAGAATATGTTTGGTCCCAAGAGGATGTAGACGCTCAAATGAAGATTTATGAGCAGTTCCTGAATGATCTCAAAAATGGTAAGATGTTGTCAAAGACTGTAGATGGCAACCCTGACCTTATGATTGGATACGATCCTACACTTGCTACGAGCAGTATCCCGCAGTAAATGTTCCATAATAGAGCCCGAGTCTTTTGTCTCCAGAAGATCGCCTAGAAAGGAATAGTAGATAAAGGTTAGCTGCATATAAAGTATTAAAATTCGACACTGCTTGTAACAGGCGGCTCATTCTATGAGCCGCCTGTTTTCATTGCTTATTTTTTACATAATTCGATATCACACATAACTCACCTATCATTAGAATTAGCTGGCCCCATTAAGCGAATAGGCGCATATTTTTTCAGATCCCGCATTTTCATTTCGCTGCGAAATAGGGTTTCTCTAATTCAGCGATTCAGGTATAGGCAGCTCAATCTCCGATTTGTTTTCACAAAACAAATCGGAGGTAATAGAGTTGTATAACTATAATAAAAGCGATTATGCGATAAACAAAAATAGTCCAAACATTGTTTACTGTTATCATAACGAGATAATAGAAATTACACTAGATGATTACTTAAAAGAAAACCCAGATAAAACAATCGAAGATTTTGTACAACTGAAGCGGTTGTCTGATCAAATCTACTATGAGCAAGATCGAGCAGAAAGCGCTCAGACTCGCAAAAATGTTTCGATCTGCGGATTCGAAGATACTATATATTGTGCTACACAACCCTTAGATGAAGAGTGGGAGGAGCGGATTATTGAAGTAGAAGAGCGTAAATTTGCATGGAAAGCATTGGAACAACTTTTTACTGTGGGAGGGATAACACAAGTTCAAAAACGAAGATTTATACTTCATACCTTTCATGGTTGTTCTACCCGAAAGATCAGTCAAATGGAAGGGATAAGTCATCAAGCTGTTGCAAAATCTATAAACTTAGCCTTGAAAAAATTGAGGAAATTTTTTGCGGCACAGGGTTGACACCCCTGTAGTTTTAGGACGATAGGTGAAAGGCATTCCTACAAATGTTCTCCTTTCACCTGTTCCTTGACAACCGCATACTCATTCATCAGTAACTTCCCCCTTGTCAGTGCGATAAGCAAAAGCCGATTCAGGGGCCGCGCCATGATATACGGACACGATGAGCAGATCCCGCCTGATTACTAACTGGTCTAGCATTCAATCATGTCCTGTACGAGCGAGTAACGGCAGCCTGTACAAACCGGGTGGCCCCCGGCGCGGCCATGACCGGCAAGGGGTACAATGGTACTCCTGTCCAGCCACAGCCCTGCTTAAGATCAGAGTAGTCCATAACATTTGGAAACCATCTGGTTGCAGGATCACGCAATGGGGGCAGCTCGGAGAGATCCTCGGAGGGGTGAGATTCCCGTGGGCCGGTTCGCTACTGGCCGCTGATGACTTCCCAATATGTGCGGGGTGTCAAGGACAAATAGCACATAACAAGAAAACAAATCGGATATTGTATTTCGCCAGAAACAGGGCAGGCCATAAGGCATGCCCTGTTTCTAGCTTACTTAATATTCAGGAGGTCAGCTTATGCGAAAGGCTATCCGGCGTGGCGATCTGTTCTATGCAGACCTGAACCCGGTGGTCGGCTCTGAGCAAGGCGGCATCCGCCCTGTCCTTGTTATCCAAAATGATGTGGGGAATCACTTTAGTCCTACCGTTGTTGCGGCAGCTATCACCAGCCGAAAAGCGAAAAACAGTCTGCCTACCCATATTCTGCTGGAGGATGTGCCTGGACTTGCCACTACCTCGCTGTTGCTGTTGGAGCAACTGCGGACAATAGACCGGAAGCGGCTCCATGGTTACATTGGACATATCAGCAAAGAGAAAATGCTGGAAATAGACGTAGCCCTGGCGATCAGCATCGGCATAGGATATCCCAATGAAAGGAGGCCTCACAATGTATGAAAATGACGGCGGCTTACTCTCTCCAAGAGATGCCTACCGATTGATGTTAAAAGATTACCCGGATGTGATGGATATTGGCCAGATGTGTGAAGCTCTGGGCGTCAGTACCAAAACCGGGTACAAGCTGCTTAAATGCGGAAAAATCGAGTATCTGAAAATTGGGCGGGCTTATCGCATCCCCAAAGCCCACATTCTCCGTTATCTGAAAATTACAGGCGCCACTTTTGTGGAGTAGTAGGACATGGTGTCAATCCTCACCGGATAGACGCAGAAAGTTAACAATTATGACGCGGATTTACCTGGAGTTTTGTTCTGTCCGATGATACAATAAAGGTGTCATTGGTAGGTGAACTCAATACCGCAAAAGGAGGAACAGATCAGTATGCCAGCGGTACACCTGCAAGAAAACAGCAAACTAATCTCCGGCCATGTGGCCGAGAAAAAAGGGTATCTCTATTGGGTTCTGAACCTTACCGATGAGAACGGTAAGAGAAAGCCCAAATGGATTCCTACCCATAAGAAAGTCAAGGGCAACAAGACCTGGGCAAACAATATGCTTCCCACCATCCGAAAGGAATGGACGGAAAAGCTGCTTCAGGAGGCTGCGGTCTCACAGCAGTCGGCTTCTCCGTCTGGCCCGTCATCCGCAGAGATTTCCTTTGTGGATTTCCTGTATCAGTGGCTTGAGTACAAGTACAAGTCTGCTACCGGACGGGTGATGGACAGCAAGCCCATCGAACTCTCGACCTATTCGGGATACGAACAGCAGCTTAACAACCCCATCGCCCCGTATTTCCGAGAGCATCCTGTCGCCCTTTGTGACCTTACCAAACAAGATATTCTCGCTTTTTATGAGAAAGAATTGGAACGGGTCAAGCCGACCACCGTCAAACACTACCACGCTATAATCCACGGGGCGTTGAATTATGCAGTTGACAAAAATCTGCTTCCAAGCAATCCAGCTGACCGCATTATCATTTCCAAGGCTGAAGCCTTCAAGGGTGACTACTATCTGGATTCGGAAGTCCTGAATCTGTTTGAAGTCATCAAGGGACATAAGATCGAACTAGTAGTTCTACTGACTGCTTTTTACGGCCTGCGCCGCAGTGAGGTTATCGGTTTGAAATGGAGCGCCTTTGACTTCAACCATAACTGCTTCTCCATCCGGCATACGGTAACAACTTGCAGTGTAAAGGGAGAGCGGGTCACGATTAAGAAGGACAAGGCAAAAAACAAATCCAGTCTGCGGACTTATCCATTGATTCCTTTTTTGAAAGAGCGGTTGTTGGAGGCTAAGAAGGAGCAGGAAGAAAATCGCAAGCTGTGCAGGCGCGCCTACAACAAAGAATATCTGGGATATGTCTGTGTCGATGTGATCGGCAATCTCATTAAACCCAACTATGTGTCCTCGACCTTTGGGAAATTGCTCGCCAAGAATAACTTGCGGCACATTCGCTTCCACGATCTTCGCCATACTTGTGCCTCGCTTTTGCTGGCTAACGGCGTTCCAATGGAACAGGTAAAGGAGTGGCTGGGCCACAGTGAAATCTCGACAACGGTGGATATTTACGGGCATCTGCAATATGCCACGAAAAAACAATCCGCCGCAGCCATTGAGCAGGACATTGTGGCGCCCATGCTGCAAAACCTGTCGGCGGTTTCTCCCTGAAAAGGAAAGAGGTCTACCAACTTTTCGCTGGCAGACCTCATGGCGGAGATGGAGAGATTCGAACTCTCGCGCCGGTTTTGAGCCGACCTACCGCATTTCGAGTGCGGACCCTTCAACCGCTTGGGTACATCTCCAAATTTATGTTATATCCCTGGTCCCGACCCGCCGACCAATTCAGCCGGTGGAAATCGGGAAGAACAACAGGATAGAACAAGCAACATTATTCAATTTGAACTCGGCTGGAACCCGCATGGTTCCAAGGGTTTCAGCCGTTTGGCACTCCACATAGGAAACCTGATTTCGAATCATTACACCAACTTGGATGATGACGGTAAATCAGGGACGATAGCGGTAACTACGGAACCCCAAAACACACCTCTCAAAGTGGCCGTCAGATGGCTGCTCTCATTATAGCCATTTTCCCGCAAAATTCAAGCCGTGGAAATCGGGAAGAACAACAGGATAGAACAGACCCCAATTCACGATTTGAACTTGCCCGCAAACCCGCATGGTTACTGGCTTTTCGGCAGTTTGGACTTCTAAAGTGGAAACATGATTTCGAGTCAGCCCCGTTATGACCACTTGGATACCGCTGCAACTGGCTGTGGGCGGGTAGCGTCACAAAGCCACAATCACCGTATTGATTAGAATACCCTATTTTTGTGCGCTTGTCAATATTGCAGGGGCGTGTAAAATAGTTTATAATCATATTCAGAAGCATTGAAACCGTGCATTGGACGGAAGGGAGTACCATGGAAGAATTAAAACGACGGATTTTAAGCGATGCGGTGGTCGGCGAGGGGGACATCATCCACGTGGACATGTTCCTCAATCACTGTATGGATATAAATCTGATGGAGCACATGGGAAACGCGCTGGCAAAGCGTTTCCGGGGTGTGAGGATCACCAAGGTACTGACTGCGGAAAGCTCCGGTATCGCCTTGGCCTGTTTTGTAGCACGAGCTCTGGATGTCCCGGCGGTCTATGCGAAGAAGTTCCAGACCGGGTACATCGATCCGGAGGTCTACTCGGCCGAAACCCACTCCTTCTCTCTGGAGAAGTCCTATACCCTGCGGGTCTCTAAAAAATACCTGGACGGGGACGACGTGGTTCTTCTGGTAGACGATATCCTCTCCAATGGGCAGGCCATTCTGAGCCTGCTGGAACTCGTCTCCAAGGCGGGCGGCGAGGTGGCCGGCGTGGGCGTGGCCATCGAAAAGGCCATGCGGGACGGCGGCCGTGTTCTGCGGCGGATGGGCATCCGGGTGGAAGCCCTCGCCACGGTGGAGCACATCGAGGGTGACCGTATCATTCTGAAAGATTGAGGAATCGGGAAACATGGCAGACGAAGCACAGCTTGACGCAATTGCAAGGGCCAACGCCTTTGCCATCTATAACGGTATCACGACCCATCAAACTGGGGACGGCACGGCGGAGGCCATCCTGGAGATCGGGCCGGATAGTCTAAACCCCTATGGTCTGCTCCACGGAGGGGCCTACTACACGCTGGCCGACTGTGCCGCCGGAAGCGCCTGCCGGACCGACGGCCGGAAGTATGTGACGCTCCACGGCAGCCTTGATTTCATCCGCTCCGCCAGAGCGGGTCAGGTGACCGCCCGGGCCCGGGTGGAGCACCGTGGCCGCACCACCTGCCTGGTATCCATCACCGTGGACGACGGAGCGGGTACGGTATATGCCAGCGGCCGCTTCACCTTTTTCTGCACCGGCACCCTCTGAGCAGAGGGGCGACCGCCCGGACGGCAAACGCTGTCCGGGCGGTTTTTGTTCCTGCTACTGCCCCCGCCAAGCGGCCACCGACCAGGTCTGCCAATGGGCGGCCTGCCACCTGGCGCTGTCCCGAAGCGTCTCCACCGCCTGGCGCAGCTCTGTCTCCTCCGGCTGGGCCTCCAGCAGCTCCTCCAGCGCAGGCAGGGCCCCCAGCCGTCCGTCCGAGGCGGAGAGTACCGCCCCGGTGTCCAGGCCGCGGCCAATGTTGTAGCGGGCCACCAAGTCGTCCACATTGGCGTAGTTAAGGAGCAGCCAGCCCGCCACCCCCACGCTCAGCAGCACCCGGAACCATTGGAAGTGCCGGTGCCACACCTTCCACAGGGCGGCTGCCAGGAGCACCGCCAGCACGGCCATCCCCCAATAGGTCAGCGCCCGCTTAAAGGACAACCCATAGGCCCCCACATAGAGGTTCATGCGCCACAGGGCGGATACCAGCAGCACGCCGCTGGCCGCCACCAAGAGTGTACCCAGCACCTGCACCATCCTGAGCCCCCGCCCCTCACCCTTGCAGAGAGCAAGGCAGGCCAGCAGGCAGGCCAAATTGACCGCGGCTACGGCCACAAGCTGGAAAAAACCGCTGCGGGCATAGCTCGCATAGCTGATTCCCACCTGGGCCAGGTAGTCAGCGCCGCCGAACAGTGCTGCGCACTGCACCGCCAGAAAGAAGGCATACAGGACATCCAGCACTGCCAGGACGGTGACCGGCCCTGCGGCCTCCATTGAAAGTCCCTCCACGGGCCGGGCGGGCCGCTTCAGCGGCTCCGGCCGCCGCAGGGAGTAGAGCAGCCCGAACAGGAATGGGGCGACAAGCAGTCCGAAAATCAACCGCAGGGCCCACAGCGCCAGATGCTCATCAAACCAGTCCGCCGCCCGGCGGGTCACCTGGGCGAACAGCGCATCCGCCGATGTGAGCAGGGGAAAGACCACCATCAGCAGTGGAACGCACACCAGCAGTGCCCCCAGGACATAGGGCATCTTTTTGCGGGAGAGGCCCCGAATGGAGCCCAGCGCCTGAACCGACGCGCCCAGATAGCCGAACAGGCCGCCCATCACCCGCAGGAAACGCTCCCCCAACATGGCGGATGTCCCAACGGAATACACCTCCATCCCCGGCCAGCCCCCCATTTGAATTCCCATCAGCAGAACGAGGGCCAGTGTGTTCCACAGCCGGAGCCACGGATTGGCAAACAGGGCGAAGGTCAGAGCCAACAGGCCCACGGCGTACAGAAGAAGGCGGTTTTCCCGCCTGGCCAGCGGGGCGGCGCCGCCGTACCAGAACAGGACGCCATACCATGCCGCCGCCAGGAGGGTCATCCCCAGGCCGGACAGGCCCCAGAGCAGCGCCTCCGCGCACAGGACGCCCACGCCCCATGCCAGAACCAGCAGCGCCCGATCCCTCCCGTCCACCGGAAACACCCGCCGGGCCGCCGTCACGGGCGGCGTTACCGGGATAGTCTTTTTCTCCTCCATTTGTCTCACTCCTTATATCTGGTACGGAGCCATGCCGCGGCGTTGAGCGCCAGGGTTCCAAGAACCAGAGCGGCGGCGCTGAGGGCGAAGGCGTGCGCTGTATCCTGAATGGCGGACAAGTCGCCCGCCTCCACCTCCAGGTAGACATGGAGAGGCACCAGGGACAGAGCGACGGCGCAGCACCCCAGACTGGGGGCGCACAGTCCCGTCCGGCGGGTCATCAGGGCTGCCAGGCCCAGCGCCCACGCCAACAGGCCCAGCGCCAGCGGGCCGAGGGTGCTCAGATCGTCCATTCCGACATTCCTCCTGTCTCAGGTGTCCAGCTCCTGGTAGTACAGGATGCCGGTATCTGGGTCATAGACCGCAAAGGTATAGTTGTAAGAGTACCGCTGCCACATATCCTCCGTCTCGTCCTCCTGACGGTCCTCCAGATACCACCATCCCCGGGCTGGCACGGGCCAGTCCGGCCAGTCCGACGCGCCGGCGCCGTCCGGGTAGAGGCGCTCCTCCAGTTCCGGCTCCATGGGAAACAGACTCCATCCCGCGCTGGATACGGCCTCCTCCACCGCCAGGGCGTCCTCTTGGGAAAAGGTCAGCTCCATGTGGAGCAGGCCGTCCCCGTGGAAGCCCCCGTGGCTGTCCCCGGAGGTAACTGCCGCCGGCTGCGGCAGCACAATATCCAATTTCCGGGCCACGTAACCGGCGTCCTTCTCCCCACCGCAGCCCGCCAGCAGCAGGAGCACCGGCAGCACCGCAATCCATATCCGTATCATAAAGCAATCCCTCCTGTCTGTCTCTGAGGATAGCACAGGAGGGATTGTTTGTCAATTTATTATTATCGAATTTCAATAATATTTTTTTGAATATAACAAAAGGCGGACAGTCAAAGGCCACCCCTACGGGTGTTCTGCCGACTCCGGCACGTATTCCAGCAGGTCGCCCGGCTGACAGTCCAACGCCTTGCAGATAGCCTCCAGCGTGGTAAAGCGCACCGCCTTGGCGTGGTTATTTTTCAGGATGGACAGGTTGGCCAGGGTGATATCCACCCGGGCGGAGAGCTCGTTGAGACTCATCTTCCGCTTGGCCATCATCACATCCAGGTTGACGACAATGGGCATGGCTCCCCCTCCTCAAATAGTCAGATCATTCTCCGCCTTCAGCTCCGCCGCCTGACGGAACAGCGCGGACATGACCAGGCAGAGCAGGCCGCCCAGAATAAAAATGGGAACGAACAGAGCGTTATAGGTCAGCAGGGGCGCGACGGAACCGTAGTAGAACAGCCCCCACACCACCCGGGCCAGCGCGGCAGCGGCGATCAAAAAGCAACACACCGCCGCCCGGCGGAGGCTGACACCGTTCTCCGCCCGGAAAGGGGCGCCCGTCAGGATGGTGCCCAGCACCCGGCGGCCCTGCCACAAGATTACGGCGGTGCAGATGCCGCAGAACAGCAGGAACAGGGCGAGCACCACCTCGTACACCCCGGCCGTCCACACCCAGCCCCAGCTCAGGACAAACACGAGCCCCACCCGAAGGGGAACCTCCAGCGGGTTTTCGTAGGGTGTCAGGGCCAGAAGCTCCTCCGGCCCTTTCATCAGGCTCATTCCGGGCACCAACAGCAGGGCCACCAGATTACACACAAGCGTGACGGTCACCAGCACTTTCAGCACTCCAGCCAGCTTCTGCACAGCGGTCTTTTCCACGGTATCTCCCCCTTTAGGGAGAGTATACCACGGATTTTATCGATTTTCAACAAAAATTAAAGGGCGTCCACGCGGACGCCCTTCTGTTATACCCGGACGGCCCCCAGTACTTCGCCGAGAGGGGCATGGATAACCAAATCAGCCTCTCTGTCGTAGGGGGTGGCGCTCTTGTTAATCAGGGCCAGCCTATTCCCGCGGTAATAGCGGATCAGCCCCGCCGCCGGGTACACCGCCAGAGAGGTACCGCCGATGATCAGCATGTCCGCCCCGGCGATGGCCTCCACCGCGCCCTCCATGGTTGTCTCGTCCAGGCACTCCTCGTAGAGCACCACGTCTGGCTTCACCACCCCGCCGCACGCTGGACAGTGGGGCACGCCGCCGGTCTCCAGCAGGAAGTCCAGGCCGTAGAACCGGCGGCACTTCATGCAGTGGTTCCGGTGGACGGAGCCGTGGAGCTCGTACACCGTTTTGCTCCCCGCCGCCTGGTGGAGCTCGTCGATGTTCTGAGTCACAACGGCGGTCAGCTTTCCCGCCGCCTCCAGCTCCGCCAGTTTCCAATGAGCTGCATTGGGCCTGGCCTGCGGAAAGAGCATTTTGCTGCGGTAAAATCGGTAGAACTCCTCCGGATTCCGCTCAAAAAAACTGTGGCTTAAAATCGTCTCCGGCGGAAATGCGTATTGCTGGCGGTACAGGCCGTCCACGCTGCGGAAGTCGGGGATACCACTCTCAGTGGACACCCCCGCGCCGCCGAAAAAGACGATATGCCGGCTCTCGCTGATCCAGTCCTGAAGCTGTTTGAGTTGATGGTCCATAAGAGCGCCTCCTTGATGCGGGCCGATGTGGGCATCGGCTCCTATGTCCTGCGGTGGCGGCAGCGGGTGTGGGGGCAGGACGGGCATCCGCCGCAGCCGCACCCCCGCTTGCCCTTCAGACTCTGGTGGAAACGGTAGATCAGGTAGGCCGCCGCCCATACGATCAGCGCCGCCACACCGGTATATACGATATATTTTAACATCCTATCACCCGCAGCACAAGAGAGCCGAGCTGATAGACCAGGAAGGAGCCCAGCCAGGCGGCCCCCAACTGCCAGCCGATGGAGGCCAGGGTCCATTTGGTGGAGTTCATCTCCTTGCGGATGGTGGACACCGCCGCCACGCAGGGCACATAGAGCAGGACAAACACCAGGAAGGAATAGGCGGCCAGGGGGCTTTGGAAGGTGCCGCCCAGGGCGGCGGCAATCGCCGCACCGCTGGCAGTGACAGAAAAGCCGTAGAACATGCTCATGGAGGAGACCACCATCTCCTTGGCCACCAGTCCGGTGAGCAGGGCCACCGCCGCCTGCCAGGTGCCGAAGCCCAAGGGGGCGAACAGGGGAGCCAGGAGGCCGCCCACGAAGCCCAGGATGGAGGACTCCTCGCTGGACACCATGCCGAAGGTCCCGCCCTCAAAGCCGAAAGACTGGAGGAACCAGAGCAGCACACTCATGGCCAGAATCAGGGTACCCGCCTTCACCAGGAAGCCCTTTACCTTCTCCCACACGTGGAGGGCGATATTTTTGAGGGTGGGCAGGCGGTAGGGGGGCAGCTCCAGCACGAAGGCGGCGGGCTCTCCCTGGAAAACCAGCTTCTTGAGGAGGATGCCCGAGCCGATGGCGAAGAGCAGTCCCAGCAGATAGAGGGAAAATACTACCAGCCCTCCGTATTGGGGGAAGAAGGCGGCGGTGAGCAGGCCGTACACCGGCAGCCGGGCGGAGCAGGACATAAAGGGAACCAGCATGATGGTCATGCGGCGGTCCTTCTCGTTCTCCATGGTGCGGGCTCCCATGACTGCCGGGACGGTGCAGCCGAAGCCCATGAGCATGGGGATAAACGCCTTGCCGGACAGTCCGAAGCGCCGCAGCAACCGGTCCATAATGAAGGCCGCCCGGGCCATGTAGCCTGAATCCTCCAGGAAGGACAGGAACAGAAACAGAATGGCGATCTGGGGCAGGAAGGTGAGCACGCCGCCCACACCGGCGATGACGCCGTCCACCAGCAGGGCCTCCACCCAGGGGGCGGTACCCGCGGCGGCCAGGAGGGAGCGGACGCCCCCGGCAAACCAGCCGCCGATGAAGGCATCCACCCCGTCGGCCAGCATCTGCCCCGGCCCGAAGGTGAGGGCAAACATACACAGCATCATCAGCAGGAACACCGGGATGGCCAGAACCTTGTGGGTCACGATGGCGTCAATGCGGTCGGACAGGGTGGGCGCCCCCAGAGGGCGGCCCCGCCTGACGCACTGGGCCACCACGGTCTGGATGAACTGGTAGCGGGCGTCGGCGATCAAGGTCTCCCGGTCGCCCAGATCATAGGCCCCCTCATACTCCCGGCAGACGGCCTCCAGCTCGTCCCGCTCCTTCTGAGACAGGCCCAGGGCTTTCTCCACCAGGGCGTCCCCCTCGATGAGCTTGATAGACGCCCAGTGGGCAGGGATATGGGCGGCGTAGGCCTTGTCGTGGATCAGCTCGCCCACCTTGTGATGGATCTGGTGGGTAAAGCCGTCGTACAGATCATCCGGTTCAATGGTGACGCCCACGTGCATCTGCCGGTGGGCCGCCTCCAGCAGAGTCTGAATGTTCTCCCCTGACCGGGCAGTGATGGGAATGACCGGCACCCCCAGGGCCTTGGACAGTCCCGCCACGTCGATGTGGTCGCCGTGCTTCTCCACCTCGTCCATAAAGTTGAGCGCTATGACCATAGGCCGCTCCAGCTCCAGAAGCTGGGCGGTCAGATAGAGGTTGCGCTCAATGTTGGTGGCGTCGATGATGTCGATGATGGCGTCGGGACGCTCCCCCACGATGAAGTCCCGGGCAACAATCTCCTCCATGGAGTAGGGGGAGAGGGAGTAGATGCCGGGCAGATCCACCACTGTGACGGACTTGCCTTCCACCTGGGCCCGGCCCTCCTTCTTCTCCACTGTCACGCCCGGCCAGTTGCCCACGTACTGGTTGGAGCCGGTGAGGGCGTTGAACAGGGTGGTCTTGCCGCAGTTGGGGTTGCCCACCAGGGCCAGCTTCATCTCCCGTGTGTCGTGGCTGGCGTAGTCGGGCACGCCGCCGTGCTCCGCCGCCTCATGGGCGTGGTCGGCATCCATCCGGCGGAGGGTTTCCTCGTCCGGAATGTGCTGCACCATGCCGATGCGCCGCCGCCGTGTCTGGGCGCGCCGCTCCCCCTCCGCGCCGGTTGCCACCCGGATCTGGGCCGCGTCCGCTTTGCGCAGGGACAGCTCGTACCCCCGCAGGTTGAGCTCCACCGGATCGCCAAAAGGGGCTACCTTGCGCACCGTGACCTCGGTGCCCGGAGTCAGCCCCATATCCACCAGCCGCCGCTTCACCGGGCCGTTTTCATTGCCTACCTGGAGAATAACACCGCGCTCGCCCGGCGCCACCTCCTCCAGGGTTCTCTCGTTCTGTTCCGTCTGAGTCCTCATAGCCGCTCCACTCAAAAAATTTAGTTTACCTAAGTTAACTCCTTCATTATACTATGGTATCCAGGGCCGCGCAAGAGAGGGACCGGTGCTGTTTTCTACAAAAAGCAGGCGCTATGGGGCGCGGTCCTGCGTAGTTCCGCAAAAAAGAGCGGACGCCCACTCGGGGCGCCCGCTCAGGGGGTTCTATTAGTCGTGGTCGTGCTCCTCACAGCCGCAACCACAGCCATCCTCGTCTCCGTCCCCGCAGCAGCAGTCGTCGGACAGATCCAGCGCAAACTTCTGCTTGCAGCCGGGGCACTGAATCACGCCCTCTTCCAGGACAGACTCGTCGATCATCAGGGTGTCGCCGCAGTTGGGGCAGTCCACCTCAAAAAAATCGTCGTCCTCGTCGCCGCAGCAGCAGTCATCGTCGTCGTCATCCTCGTCAAACACGGCCTTCTCCACGTCGGAGAGGTCGTCGGAGATGGCGTCGATCTCCTCGCCCAGGGCGACGGTGTTCTCCTCCAGATCCTCGATGGACATGCCGATCTCCTCCAGGATGCCGATCATTACGGAGATGAGCTTGCCCTCCTTGGACTTGGCAGTGTCCAGATCCAGGCCCTCGGCCAGACCCTTCAGATACGCGACCTTCTCAGAAATAGTCATAATAATCTCCTTTTCACAGGCGGCCCAAAGGGCCTTCACAAAACGATGCGCCTTTACAGCGTCAGCTATCACGCCTCACACCCTCCGCGACGGCACACTGCTTACCGCTCCGCAAAAAACATCTTGCGCCTACGGCACAACTGCTTTTTCGTCTGCGCGGTTCGCTGTGCGCCTGTTCCAGGGCGTTCGGGCGCTTACGCCTTGCAGCGCTCCAGGTACTCGCCGGTGCGGGTGAGTCCCACGCAAAGCACACTTTGCGCGGGAACCCTTTGATTTCATTTGCAAGGCGGAACTGAATTCCGCCTTGCGCCAAGGTTTTGCCTCCGGCAAAACGCTTGTGTGCGCCAGAGGCGCGCCCCGCTGCGCGGGGCCCCCGACACCCGCCGATGCCCTTCCGCCTCCGCGGAAGTCCGGCAGGCAATCAGGCCTTGCAGCGCTCCAGGTACTCGCCGGTGCGGGTGTCGATCTTGATCTTGTCGCCGGGGTTGATGAACAGGGGCACCTTGATCTCAGCGCCGGTCTCCAGGGTGGCGGGCTTGGTCACGTTGGTGGCCGTGTCGCCGCGGAAGCCGGGATCGGTCTCGGTGATCTCCAGCTCCACGAAAGTGGGGGGCTCCACCGCAAAGATCTTGCCCTTATAGGAGTTGATCTTGCAGACCATGTTCTCCTTCACAAAGCGGAAGTTGTCGCCCAGCAGCTCGGCGCCGATGGGTACCAGATCGTAGGTCTCGGGGTCCATGAAGTAGTACAGATCGCCGTCGTTGTAGCTGTACTCCATGTCCTTGCGCTCCACATAGGCCTGCTCAAACTTGGCGGTGGGGTTGAAGGAGGTCTCGGTCACGCCGCCGGTGATGACGTTCTTCATCTTGGTGCGCACAAAGGCCGCGCCCTTGCCGGGCTTCACGTGCTGGAACTCCACCACCTGCATCACCTGACCGTCCATCTCGAAGGTCACGCCGTTGCGGAAATCACTGGCAGTAATCGTAGGCATTGGTATTCATCCTCCAAAATAAGGTTTCTCAAAATTCAGCTACGCTATTTTACCCCATTCTTCCCTTATTTGCAAGGGTTTTTACAGAATAATCAGCTCTTTGGGGGATTTGGTGAGGACCATACAGCCGTCGGCGGTCAAAACCGTCACGTCCTCAATGCGGACGCCGAATTTCCCGGGCAGGTAGATACCCGGCTCGGCGGACACCACGGCGCCCACAGGCAGCAAAGTCTCCTCCCGAGTGTTCGCGTTGGGGGACTCGTGGATCTCGATGCCCAGGCTGTGGCCGTAGCCGTGGCCGAAATACTCCCCGTAGCCCGCGTCCTCGATGACCTTGCGGGCGGCGGCGTCGATGCTCTTACCGGGCACGCCGGCCTTTGTCACGGCGATGCCCGCCAGTTGGGCCTCCAGCACGGTCTGATAGACCTTCCGCATCTCGCCGGTGGGCTCGCCCAGGGCCACGGTGCGGGTCATGTCGGAGCAGTATCCGCCGTACTTGCAGCCGAAATCCATAGTGATGAACTCGCCCTGCTGCACC
>PPYF01525441.1_pt1 | contig 29281 bp, 18 predicted proteins | sample 1559871 | NCBI WGS metagenome assembly PPYF01 (sample SAMN08240021, study PRJNA423297) | Human gut metagenome, whole genome shotgun sequencing project.
AGCGTGAAGACGGTTTCTGGAATGTCAGCCTTCATGACCCTACGAACTTCGGCGGGAAAGAGACTTCCGGCACGGCACTATTTGTCTACGGAATGGTTTGGGGAGTCCGCAACGGACTGCTTGACCGAAAGGAGTATCTTCCGGTTGCTTTAAAGGCATGGAATGCAATGGTGAGAGATGCCGTTCATCCGAACGGATTCCTGGGATATGTACAGGGCACGGGTAAGGAGCCTAAAGACGGTCAGCCTGTTACATACAAGAGTGTACCCGACTTTGAGGATTACGGTGTAGGTTGTTTCCTGCTTGCCGGGACGGAAGTGTACAAGCTGAAATAATAGAATAATATACACTTCTCCCTAGGTAATTATACTCCGGCGGGCTTACTTCCCTTGAATGGATAATTGCCAAGGTATTTGCGTACAATCGTCCATTGTGTACTTCAATAAGTACGTCTACATTTGCGGAAGTAAAAAATCAAAAGAACAATAACTTAAAATGAAGACATCAATGAAAAACATGTATTTAGCAGCCGCTATGCTAGTGTCATTAGCTTTCTCTGCTTGCAGTGACGAAGAATCGGGAAAAGCAGACCGCGCTTATAAGCCCATCGAAATTTTTGGAAATATCGACGAAGTATTGGACAATGTTCAGAAATCCCGTGCTGTCGGCGCGGCGTGGGGAACGGACGACCGTATCGGAGTGACTGTTGAAGCGGATGAGGATAATGCGACGCTTAACGCAGTGGACACCTATATTAATATCCAGTACCGCAATGAAAACGGAAATGCGTTTCGTGTTGTGAACGAAGGTTCGACAGACAATAATATCCGTTTGAAAGGAGAAGGTGAGTTTACCTTGAATGCTTATTATCCTTATCAGGGTGAGAATGGAACTTTGCCGGGTACGGAAGGTGTGATAGCAAAAACGATAAGCGGCTCAGACCAGACTGCGGACAAACAGCCTCAAATAGACTTCTTATTCGCGAAGGCTACCGGGATTCGTGCCGAAGCTCCCGTTACATTTGACTTCTCACACAAAATGACCAAGATAATACTGAAGTTCAAGGCAACCAACGGTGCCACACTGAACAATATGAAAGTCTATCTGAAAAGCCTGCAACTCGAAGGAACTTTCAACGTGACTACCGGTGAGGCTGTTGCCAAGGGCGTCGCTACCCCTAACTCTGAATTGAGTATGGATATTACTAAACCGGCAGAAGGTGAAATGACTGCGTCTATTATTCTCTTCCCGCAGGATATGCCGGCGGAAGTATTGCTGGAAGTAAGGATGAATGATGAGACATATACTCAATATATGCCTGTTCAGAATTTGGAGAGCGGACATGCTTATCCTTATAATGTGACATTCGAAAATCCGGCAATGACAATCACCAAAGCGGAGATTGAAGATTGGATAGTCGAAGATGATAAAGATGTGACAGCTTCGGTTACTGAATAAACGAGTGATAAGGATTCAAAAAGGAACGATATGAAAAGACAAGACTTATGGCTCGGCAGCTTATTGGCGGTGGCAGGCTTCTTCGGAGCATGTACCAATGTAGTGGAAGACGAGTTTCAGAATAATAAATATCCGCTGGAGTTGACAGCGGAAAAGTCCGGTATGACTTTCACACGCGGTATCGGTGAAAAGACTGAGTGGAACGGGGGAGAATCCGTTTCCCTTTATGACGGTTTCTCACAGAAACTGTATGAAGTTTCTCAATCGGGAGAGATGAGTGCCAAGAATAACGACCCTCTTTATTGGTACACGACCACAGAGGAAGAAACGTTGTTTGCCTGGTATCCTTCTTCGGAAACCTTATTGACTGAATGGGCGGTAGCCGCTGACCAGACTACTGATGAAGCCTATCAAAACTCGGATTTTCTTTATGCCTATGAGAAGATGAAATTCCGTAGCGAACGGAAGCTTAAATTCCGTCATGGAACGGTAAAACTGATTATCAACGTGAAGGGTGACGGCGATACGGTGTCCGAAGAAGATTTGAATGGCGTTGTCTTTACTGTAAATGCAGTGACAAAGGGGACAATGACAGAGGGGAAATTGCAATCGGTCGCAGGTGCCGAAACGGCAGTGATGAAACCTTATCTGTTAAACGCTAGAGAGGGATATGCCTATTCTTTCCAGTTGTTGACGATTCCACAAGATATGTCCGGTAAGTTGTTCTTTAAGGTTGTGTTGAAAGACGGCAGGACTTTCGGGCATACACCGGGCAATGGAGAGGGAATTTTGGAAGGCGGACACCAATATACATACAATGTAGGAGTTGGTAAGCCGGGACTGAAAGTGACCATAGAGAAAGATTCTGTTTCGTGGGATGGTGATGATGAGGAAGTGGAAGGAACTGATAAGGAATAATATTCAAAATTTGAAGCGAAGATGAAACAATATAAACTTATACAAGTAGCTTTGCTGGCAATTCTGTTGTTCGGTTGGGCTGGTTGTTCTCAGAATGAAGAAGAAGTTCCGGGAAATGCACAGAACGGAATTGTACTGAATGTGACTGACACAGGTCTGATTAGCAATGAACCGTCTACACGTACGGAAGATACGGGATTCGTCACGACCTTTACTCAGGGTGACCAAATCGGATTGTTTGCCGTGAAAGACGGTGCGATTTTGGACGAAATCAATAATATGTCTTTTACTTTCAATGGTTCGAGTTGGTCGGGCAAACCGATATTGTATGATGACCGCCTGGCGGGAGTGACTTTCTATGCTTATTATCCTTATCAACCGGATATGAGCGGTAAAACAGATTTGGCAGGCGATGATTTCTTTGCTCCTTTGGTAGCCGCCTGGGAACTGACTACGGAGCAGAGTGACCAAAAAGCGTATGCGAAACAGGATTTGATGACCTCAAATGCAACCGCATTGATTGGTGAGAACGGAAACTACTCATTAAGCTTTCAGTTGACGCATCGTATGAGTCTGGTTGTTGTGAAGCTGCCTTCCACCCGTTATATCTTTACGGATGCCGAAGGAGTAGCAATGCCGGAAGAAACTCCTTATGTTGCCATGCCTGTTGATGTAGCTTTCTATCTTGACAATGTGGACGAAGGAAATAAAATAGCTCCTTATTATGATGCAAAGCAGGATGAATACCGTTTATTAAGAAAACCGTCATCGGAGAATCTGATTATCGGTCATTACAATGACAAGCAATGTACGCTTGATACGGCAGAAAAGATGAAAGAAGGAAAGTACAAACGTTTTGTTGTTGATGGTGGATATAAAGAGGTGACACACTATTTGCAGGTGGGTGATTATTATTATGCGGATGGTAGTGTGGTAAGTGGCAGTGAAGGAGAACCTTCCAAGGATAATTGTATTGGAGTAGTTTGTTGGGTAGGAAATCCAATGCCTTCCGTACTATATAAAGATGTTGCGGGGACTCCCTATACAGCCGAAAATGATGCATTACTTCGTTCACATCCTAATTGTGTTCATGGATTAGTTTTGAGTCTTTATACAGAGACAGGTAAATTTTCTCCTGCTTTGACCAAAAGTATGCATGACTGGTTTGTGACAACTCCGTTTACCTCTTCATATGTTTCAGTAACAGGATATTATGATACAAACGAAAACAATAAGAATAAACCGCTTCGTTTTTTAGGATATAACAACTCGGAAGTCCTGGATTTGTATTACAATGAATTCAAAACAGATTTTGAATGTTTCAGTTATCAGAATGATTGTGAGAATGATTTTCCGGCACCGCCCGCTACTACGGGTTGGTATGTGCCTTCAAGTGGAGAACTTATTGCTTTGCAGGATAAAGACAATTCTTTAGAGACTAAGTTGAATTCTAAACTGATTAAAGTATCGGATAAAACAATGGATATATCTGCTACCTATTGGAGCAGTACAGAACGAAATAATAAGAATATGTATATTGTTACTTATTCAAAGACTGCCGGCTCGGCAGGAACTGGCGGTGTCAAGACCAATAGCTACACTTATCGTTTCTTATTGGGATTCTAATTCTAAAATATTCGTATGATAATGAAGAGAATAATACTTCTTATAAATCTCTTATTACTAGTTGGCTGCTCTTTTGTACAGGCACAAGTCTATAAATTCGACTTTACTTCCGACAAGAAAGTAAAAGAGGGATATACTAAAGTGACATCTGAAACCTTGTTCAACGAAGAACAAGGTTACGGATATGACCTGCAACCGGCATGGGACGGAAAAAGCAACCAACCTTTTTTCTTCTCCGTCAATGTTCCCGACGGTAATTATAAAGTAACTGTCACTCTTGGCAGCAAGGACTCAGCCGGAAATACTACGGTACGTGCCGAGTCCCGTCGTCTGTTTATAGAGAATCTTCCAACTAAGAAAGGAGAAACGCTTGTTGAATCTTTCACTGTCAACAAACGGAATATGTATATCAACGGGAAGCAAAAAGTCAAAATCAAACCGCGTGAAAAGAATAAGTTGAACTGGGATGAAAAGCTGACACTCGAATTCAACGGTGATGCTCCACGCATAACTTCCTTAGTTATTGAACGTACAGATAAAGTTCCCACCATTTTCCTTTGCGGCAACTCTACCGTAGTGGATTATGACAACGAACCTTGGGCTGCCTGGGGACAAATGTTCCCACGTTGGTTCACCGACGGGATAGCTATTGCCAATTATGCCGAATCCGGAGAATCCGCTAATACCTTTATTGGTGCCGGACGTTTGAAAAAAGCCCTGACACAGATGAAGAAAGGAGATTATCTCTTTATGGAGTTCGGGCATAACGATCAAAAGCAGAAAGGCCCCGGTAAAGGAGCTTTCTATTCTTTCATGTATAATCTGAAGATTTATATTGATGAAGCACGTTCCAGAGGTGCGTATCCTGTATTAGTGACTCCGACACAACGCCGTCGCTTCGATAAGAATGGCAAGATAATGAACACTCACCTTGATTATCCCGATGCGATTCGTTGGTTGGCAGAAAAAGAAAACGTACCTTTGATTGATTTGAATGAAATCAGTCGTACGCTTTATGAAGCAATGGGCGAAGACGGCTCTAAACATGCGTTCGTGCATTATCCAGCCAATACTTATCCGGGACAGACAAAGGAACTGAAAGATAATTCCCACTCCAATACTTTCGGTGCTTATGAACTGGCTAAATGTATTATTGAAGGTATGAAGAAAGCTGATTTGGATGCGGTGAAGTTCTTGAAAAAGGATTATAAAGGATTCAATCCTGCTCGTCCCGACAGATTCGAAGACTTCAAATGGAATCTTTGCCCGTTTACGGAGATAGAGAAACCGGACGGTAATTAATATAAATAACGCGGATTAAAAACATAAAATAGAAGAGGAATTATGAGAAAAGTATTTGTATCAATGGCGTTGGCGGTACTTGCATTGGGAAGCCAGGCGCAAGTTTTGAAGAATGACCTGTTGAAAGGTTATAAGGTAGGTGATACTTTGGAGAAAACGGTTTATGATGATAAACGGGCTCCTATAAACGTAGATACCTGGTGCGGCGGCTTTACAGCCAAACCGGTAGAAGGAGCGGTAAGTCCTACTGTCGGAAAGGCTCTGTCTTATGCAGGGTATAATGAAGCGGGACTATCTATTAATTTTGGTTTTCCACAAGGTGTGAAAGGTTCCCGCATCAGTGCGTATTCCTTAGTTGAATCTGGGAAAGTGTATTCCAAAGGAACTTATTATCTGGCTTGTCTGGTGAATTTTGCTAAGGTCGGTTCAAGCAATTTGGCGGACTTTTTGGCAGCAAGTGCCAGTTATGTCGGTGGCGGAAATCGTGGACAGGTATATGTCAGACGCGAAGGAAATGATAAAATCAAATTTGCTGTCGGCTTGCTGAAAGAACGTAACGAGGCTCCTATGGTATATGATTATAATACAACGCATCTGCTCGTATTGAAAGTTGATTATGACAAGAACGAGGTTTCTTTATTCGTTGACCCCGAATTAGGTCAGAATGAACCGAAAGCCGATGCAGTGGCAGTTGGTGAAGAAGGTGCTTTGAAAGCAGGTCTGAAAGCTATCTCATTTAGAAACCGTAGTGGTTTCAAGGGAAATATCGGTAGTTTCCGCTTTGCGAAAGACTGGGCTGGTGCTATAGGAAAATAACAGGATAGATAAATCTGTTAAAAAGAAGAGGGGGAAAGTTGCATTGCAGGCAATTTTCCCCCTCTTTGAATAATGGCAGACTTCTCATTTTTTATAGACATTAAGATTACTGCCTATCTTGCAATTCACGTAATACATCATTTATAATATAGGTGTCACTCATTAGATGCAGACCGTAGCGGGAATCGTGTAACATGGCGCATACATTTGTTTCATAAAACAAATTTAATGCTCGTTCCGGGCTTATCTCCAATCGGGTTGATAATAATAGGATGATGCGGCTCTCTAAACGTCGGCGCATTTCCATAGGAGAAATTCCCATTTCTCGTGCTCCAGCTTCTATTGCCATGACTGCAAAGTGAATCTTTTCACTTTCTAGGATATCCGGTTGTTTACACATAAGCGACTTTTAACTACTAACCTTCAAACAAATTTATAAAATAGTAATCTGCTGCGCTTAATTATATCCTTTGTTCTGTTCATACAATCCTTCTTTTACCTTCATCTGTGAATCGGGTATCGGATAGATGTATGAGTCTTTAGTGACCAGTTTGTACATTTCGTATGTCTCCGGTTTGGTAATAACTTCAGTACCGCCTGTACCGTAGAACTTGAACATATCCTGTAAAACTTCTACATAGCGGTTTTGACGTACAAGGTCATGCCAACGAATACCTTCAGATGCCAGTTCCAAACGGCGTTCCATATCTACTATCTCTGCAAACTTTTCAGGAGTGACGGTACTTGGAATTGTTGAAAATCCGGCACGTTCCTGAATAAGCTTGACGAGTGATATTGCTTTGTCGGTGGGGCCCACAATCTCTGCATACATGAGCATCACATCTTCCAGACGGATTAACGGATAATTGATAGGGAAATAAGTACGGTCGGCAATTTGTCCATCAATGTCTTCAAATCCTAAAAGTTTACGTTTCATTTTATGTTCAAAGAATTTGTGGAAGAATTCTCCACCTGTATAAGGAGTTCCGTCTTCATCTATAAAATCATCGGTATAAATGGTACTTGGGCAACGCTTGTCTAATGCCACTCCATCTTCATCGGTTATTTTGAAACGCCCTCCCAATCTGGCTTCGCACCATATTCTGTTACCGGACATTTGTATATTCGTAAAAGAAGTATTGACTGCCGGTACGGAATTAAAGACCATAGGATTACCATAACCTTTGGCTGCAATATACTGTATTTCAAAAATATGATATTTGTTGTCATTGTCGCTAATCCACATTTTCTGCCATTCTTCGGACGTGCTAGCCCAATATTTATTATTGGCAAAGGCATAGTCAATCACTTCACTGAATAATTGTTCGGCTAGTGCTTTTTTAGATGTATCCTGTACGGGGTATCCCGCCATTGTCAGATAGACACGACCTAATAAGGACTTTGCGGCAGCTAGTGTAGCGCGTCCGGCTGAAGCACCGTTTCCTTGATAATTCAGTGGAGTATCTACCAGTTTCTTTACCGCATCTTCCAAGTCCGGAACAATTGCTGTTTCATAAATTTCCACGGGTTCCGATTGCTTGATAGCCATTGCTTCATTGACAGATACCGGCTCCAGCACGATAGGGATACGTCCGAAGTAACGTACTAAGTCGAAATAAGCGAGTGCTCTCAGGAATTTGGCTTCGCCGATAAACTGGTCTTTGATAGCTTCTGAAGAGAAAGTAACTCCTTCTGTTTTGCTAAGGAACATATTCGCACGCGCTACAATCTCGTACAAATCATTCCAAGCACTCGAAAGTGTACTGATTGTAGAAATATTCGGATTGAACGTTCCTATATCAATATAATCGCGTTGTTTATCCGTTGTTTTATCTGTCCATGCATTGTCCGAACGAACTTCGGACAATAACCAGGAATAGTCCGAAATAGGGAGCAGGCCGTTGTAGATACCAATCAGTGCTTGTTCCATTTCACCTGGAGTTGAATAGAAGTAATCCGTGGTACGCGTGTCGTTAGGCTCTACTTCCAACCAGCTTTCACATGAGGACAGTGCTAATGTCAGAGCCAATCCCCCACTTATAAGATATTTATATAGTTTCATAGTTTCTTTCTTTTATTAGAATGTAACATTAACTCCTAAAGTAATAACCCGTGCTTGCGGATATGAACCGTAATCATAGTCACCGCTCGAACCGCCGTTGTTCGCTTCCGGTGAGAAGCCACCCTCATACTTGTCCCACATCAGGAGATTTTCGCCTGATAAGTAAACACGCGCATTCTGTATGAACTTCTTTTTGAATGGAAGGCGATAGCCTAATGTAACGTTCTTTATTTTGATAAAGTCGGTACTATATAACCAACGGCTGTCATAGAACTGTCCTGTATTGGCATTGTCGATACCCGGAGTTTTACCGTCACCCGGTTCAGCTTCCGATTTCCACATATTTTTCCAGTGTGAAAGTACGTTACCGTTGGCTCCCATACCTGGTCTGTCCATTGCACGTCCCAGTACTCCGTAAATATGTCCGCCCGTTTGTCCTGTAATTAGGATAGATAGGTCAAAGTTCTTGTACTTGAAGGTGTTTGTCATACCGAAAGTATAGTCCGGGTCGGGTTTACCCATTAAGGTACGGTCGCCGTCATTGATAACTCCATCACCGTTTGCGTCCCGATAGCGTACGTCGCCCACTTTGGTGTTCTGCATTACAGGATATTTCTTTAAGTCAGCCTGTGTCTGGTAAACCCCGACAGCATCATACATATAAAAAGACCTTAAAGGCTGTCCCACCATAAATACTTGCGTTGTCCCGTCGTATCCTGTAAATACAGTGCTGTTGTCATCTCCCAAACTAAGAACTTTATTCTGATTGTAAGAAACGTTCAGCGAGGTAGTCCATTTCAGCTTTCCTGTAAGATTCTGTGTCGTTACTTCCAGTTCGAAACCCTTGTTGCGGATAGAACCAATGTTTCCCCATGCTTTGGTGAAGCCGAGTAATGCGGGAACAGTTACTTGATACAGCAGGTCTTTGGTTGTCTTTACATAATAGTCGGCAGAGATAAAGATACGGTTTTTGAATAATCCCATATCGAAGGCAACGTTCCAACTTTCAGTCTTTTCCCAGCCAAGGTCGGGATTGGCGAGTGAGGTTGGCGCAAAACCATTAATGATAGTGCCGGATGAATAATTCGCACTGCTTAATTTGGCAAGTGCCGTATTTGTCGGGATGGAGTTATTACCGTTTGCTCCCCAACTGGCACGCAGCTTCAATGAGTTCATCACGAAATCTTTCGGCCAGAACTTCTCGTTTGAAATACGGTAAGCACCGGAAACGGCAGGGAATACACCCCAACGGTTCGCTTTACCGAAACGGGAAGAACCATCGCGGCGGATGCTTGCCGTCAACAGGTAACGGTCGTCATATTCGTATTGTACACGTCCGAAGTAAGACATTAGTCGGGAAGGAGTAGATAGCGATGCAGAGGCGGCTGTCAATACAACATCTGCCATATCGAATACTTCCAACGAGTTGTCAGGAAATTGGGTGGCACTTAATTTGCTGGAAGAACCGCTGGAGCTTTCCATTGAGTAACCTGCCATTGCACCGACAGTATGCTTGCCGAATGTTTTGTCGTAATGCAGAATAGACTGAAGAAGGAATTTGTTGCTGCGTGATTCGGAGCGGCTTGCGGTTGTTTTGTATCCTTCACTGTCGGCTCTGTATTTGGTGACACTGCTTGGAATAAACGAACGGCTTTGAGTACTGCTGAAATTATATGAACCGGTGACTTCGGCTTTGAGTCCGTTCCATATGTCCGCTTTGACATAGGCTGCCGAATTGAGCCGGACACTTTCACCGTGATTGGTCACTTCTTCCATATAAGCAATCGGGCTAATCTTACTGGAGCTAGTCCACCAATAATAGCCGTGTGAACCTGAACCTGTATGGATACCGTCTTCCGGTTCAGCTAGCGGAGCCATAGTCAACACGTTGGTAGCCTGGCGGTCTTTACCGTCTACACGTCCGCCTTCGCTCCAATTGGCTGAAGGAGCCAAGTTCACTCCGACAGTAATCCGGTTGGATATTTTAGATTCCACATTAGCGCGGAAGTTCAGACGTTTGTAGTTGCTTTCGATAGCAATACCTTGTTGGTCTGTGTATCCTAAAGATACACGATACTTTGTGTTACCACGACCGCTGGAAAGAGATAATTGATAATTCTGTATCGGAGCCAGGCGAAAGAATTCGTCCTGCCAGTCAATTAGCTGAAGATTTCCGTAGCCGGGTTCTGACCATCGGGGGTCATTCAAGTAGTAAGTGTTACCTTTCCCACCCATTATTGCCAGGCGGGTGTTGTAATCATCATCAACAGTTGCCCCCTTGCTTCCATATTGGGAAATATATCTGTTATTATTATAAGCGGTACGGAACTCAATCCATTCTTCCGGTGACAGCACATCTACTTTTCTCTCCAATGACTGGATACCGAATGAAGCCTGGAACTGCACTCTGACCTTATCATCCGCACCGGCTTGCTTGGTAGTAATCAAAACTACACCGTTGGCACCACGCGAACCATAAATAGCGGATGACGAAGCATCTTTCAAGACTTCGATAGATTGTATATCTCCGGGGTTGAGGCTGCCGAGGTCGTCAACGGGAATACCGTCCACTACATATAAAGGAGTGGCGTCCGCATTGATAGAAGCGGCTCCACGCACACGAATCTGCAATTCGGAACCCGGTTCGCCGGTAGTGCTGCGTACTTCCACACCTGCCAGTTGTCCTTGCAGGGAAGCGGCGATGTTTGTCGATGCCCGGTCTTCCAGCTTTTCGGCGTTCACTTTGGCAATAGCACCGGTCACGTTTCCTTTCTTGGCGCTACCGTATCCGATAGCCACAACCTCGTCCAACGCGATAGCAGATTCCGTCAGCTTGATTTGGAGCGTTTTATCAGTGATTGTTGCAGTTTGAGTATTATATCCGATAAAGGATACTTCCAGCAGTTTGGAACCTTTGGGAGCGGAGAGTACGAATTTTCCGTCTAAATCGGTAATGGTACCTTTGGCGGTTCCTTTCACCATGACGTTTGCACCGATAATCGGTTCATCTTTTTCATCTACCACTACACCTGTCACCGTCCGGTTCTGTGCGAACGACAGGGTAGATTGTACTACGAACAGAGTTGTCAGAAGAAGATATTGTATCTTTCTTCCCAAACTGCCATTTCCATGCAAAATGTTTTTCATGTTAATATCTCTAAGTGATTAAATTAGTAAATAATGGAAGATGCAGACACGGTTTACTGTTTGTCTGACTTCCTCTGCAAAGGAAGCGTATTAGAAGAAATTACGCTCAAGTATTCGTACGGAAAAGATGTATTTTCATACTGATTGCAGAAAAACACACCCGGTATTTGTACGCTACCCCCTATGAAAGTACAATATAGCCATTTCAGCGAAGTGCCTTTATCCGTTCGTACATCTGCTTGCCCAAATATTCGGCCGAATTTTGGTTGAAATGCAAACGGTCGCCCATTAATTCCGCGTCGGACATGTCTATCAGATAGGCATTCTTATCCTCTTTGGCAAAGCGTTTCATGGCGTCTTCCACCTCACTGCCATACTGCTTGTTCTTCCTGGCTACCGTACCGAAGATAAACGGAAGCTTGGAATAATCTTTTCCGGTCTTTTCGCTTAAATGATTGCGCACATAGGTCACTACCGCTTTCAGGTTCTCGTAATATTTATCTCCATAAGCATGGTCACTTTCTCCCTGATGCCATAGGAATGCGTCAATCTGATAACCGTTTTTCAACTTGGATAATGTATGGTCGATGCAACCGTCTATGTCATTGATAAAAGACAGGAGCAATGAACGCCCTTTCTGGCTGGTCGCCACGTTATTCGCCAGCCATTCAGGATTTGCCGACCAGTGGACTGATTTGTCCGAAGTGGCGGAAGGCTCGATGGAAGTTCCGCCGATAGCCCATTTGATAACGTAGAAAGGTTCCTGCCACAGTTGTTCCAGCCAATAATAAGTGATAGCGTCATATCCCCAAGTGGTAGGCTTGGCTCTTCTTTTACTTTTAGGCCAAAAAGGGCGGAACTTTCCGTCTGTACGGTTCTGCGCAATTCTGCAATACTTGTAAGCGCCGGTCGTGAAAGCCGTGTCCGTTGCCATAGCTTTGATATAATCCGGCAAGCGGTCGTTGGGTACGCGTCCGTCCGTGTTCGATTGTCCGGCAGTGATAATCACGTGCGCAGGCTCATTATTGCCTGCCATGCAGTTACAACTGCATGCAAATATTAAAAGGATTATAAAATTCTTCATGATAGAAATATGATATGTTGGAAAAACTAATACCTGTTGAAAAACTAATACCTGTTGAAAACTGATTTATCTGATAGTTTCGAGAAACTCTACCTCGATGATTCTTAACTGGTTTCTGCTACTGCTCTTTTCCAGTTCCATTTTATTGGCGGCTTTGGCTTCCACTTCGATTATCTGTCCGAAAGCGTCTTTATCACTCGTATTTCCTTTTAGACGAATGGTAATCGTATTGGCGCGTACCGGTTTTTCTACATCGAGATGAATATATCCCAGGCTCTTTTCCGTGTTACCGCTCCAAATCAGAGTATCTCCTGCATACACTTCCAGTGGATAACTGCGTGAGCGCCACCCTTGCAGCTTGATACATATATCATCTATTTCAGCTTCTCTTTCCAGTGTATAGGTAATCCATGCAGTGCTGAGTTTGCCGTCATTCTTCCATTCGGTCAGTTCGATGTCGTCGAAGCTCTTTTCCGCATCCCGGTTGTTGGCTCCCGCTTTTGCCGAAACGATGCGTACTCCCTTTTTACTGTCTTTATAGGAAGGGGTAGAAGGTGTTTCACCTCTATCCAGTCTGCCTTTCAGAGTAGCCTGAGGAAGATAACCGCTTAAACCTTCAGTCACTTTCACGGGCACCGTTTCCAAAGTGAGGGTAGCGGCGGGAAGTCCTTCCGCTTGTGCGGTCAGAGTCACCTTTCCGGCAGTGGTCGTACTGCGGATGAGTGCACGGTTGATGCCACATTCTACCGGAAGATTCGTATCGAGGATATGATTGTTTTCGCCTTGCGCAATACCGCCGCGCCATTCGGCATTGCCGCCGAGCGTGAACTGAACCGTACGGTTATCCAGCGGGCAACGTCTTCCGTCTTTATCCACCACTTCCACCTGTATCAATGCCATATCCGCACCGTCTGCATGGAATCCTTCGGGATTTTGGATAGCGGTAAGTTTTAATTTGGCAGCTTCGCCGGCTGTCTGAATTGCATAACGGCTGATTTCTTTTCCTGCCTTGTTATAGCTGACAGCTTCCAGTGTGCCCGGTTTGAAGGGAACTTTGTCGAAAGTGAAGAGGAAATTATATTGCCGTTTGCCTTTACCCAGTGATTCACCGTTCAGGAAAAGTTCCACCTCTTCTCCGGTAGATACTACATGTACGGGTTTTACCGTATTGCCGGGATAGTTCCAGTGACCGATGATGTATGTCTGGTCTGCTTCCGTATCCACCCAGCCGTTCCACATTACCTGATGTGCGAAGAAAGCGTCTTTCTCGATGCGCATAGCGTCCGTCACTCCGCTTCTGCGGTAGTTTTCCGCACCCCGGTAATGGGTGTTGGTATCGGAGAAGATAATCTTAGTACCACCGGAGCTGACCCTGTTGCCTGTTCCGGGACGTTCGCGCCAGTAATCATACCAACGTGCTATCATGGTAATGGCAAGTTCGTCCTGGTTACGGTTGTAGTCGGTAGCCGGTTTGCCTTTATAAAGCGGGCCGTCACCTTCCTTGTGGAAAGGATAGCTGTATTCGTCCCAGTATTTTCTCAGACCTTCGTCGCGGCAATATTCGGTCGCCCACATCGGATGATGCTCACTTCTGTTGATATACAACATCTCGCCGCCATATTCCGCTTCGCGGATATCCAGCATTTCGCGCGAACCGATAGCACGTCCGCCGAATGGGTCATACTTGTCACGGACAGCCTTCATTTCTATCATGTGCTCACGGCTGATAGCCTTGTTGCCACATTCGTAGAACAGGATACTCGGATTGTTACGGTTGTAGATAATCGCGTCGCGCATCAGTTCAACCCGTTGTTCCCATTGGCGTCCTTCACGGTCTTTTTCTGCGTCTCCGGCAGGCATTGCCTGTATCAGCCCCACACGGTCGCAAGATTCCACATCCTGTTTCCACGGGGTGACGTGCATCCAGCGAACCAGATTCGCGTTGCTTTTCACCATCAAGTCATTGGAGTAATCGCTCAACCAGGCAGGTACGGACAAACCTACTGCCGGCCATTCGTTGCTGGTGCGTTGCGCATATCCTTTCATTTGGATAATACGGTCGTTCAGCCAAATCTTACCCTCGGCAAAGCGTGTCTTACGGAATCCAGTACGGGTACTTACTTCATCGAATACTTGGTTGTTTTCATCTTTCAATGCTGTTTTTACCGTGTACAGATAACCGTATCCCCAACTCCAGAAATGAAGTCCGCCGACAGGTGCGGAAGCTTTTACCGTCTTTGTCTCTCCGGCTTTCAAAGTCACCTTATCACCTTGGAAAGTTTTCATTAGTTTGCCGTCCGCATCAAGTACCGTCACTTGATAACTGAACTGCCGGGGGGCCTTGCTGTCATTTCTTACTTCCGACTCGGCATGAATCGTCGCCTTGCGTCCTTTCACGTCGATATCCTTGGCGTATACATATACACCTGTCGTTTTCAGATTACTGTATAAAGGAAGAGTCTGATACACATTATCAGTCACATAAAGAAATACATTCTTGGGGATACCGCCGTAATTGGCATTGAAGTTACGGTCGTTCCACTGGAACTTGGAGTTTGTGCCCTCTTCCCTGTACATCCAATTATTATCGGTGCGTACGGCAATCACATTTTCCCCTTCTTTGATATACGGAGTCAGGTCGAACCCTACCGCCATTACACCGTTTTCGTGTCTGCCCAGGTTATGCCCGTTCAGATAAAAGTCTCCGCGCTGGCGTACTCCCTCGAATTCGATGAATACCTTTTGGTTACTTTTCAGCTCCGGTATCCGGAAACTTTTACGATACCACACCACCGTATCCGTCAGTTGTTCGATGGAAAGCTTGAATGCTTCATCTTCATTGAAGGCATGAGGCAAAGTTACTTGTTTCCATTTACTGTCGTCAAATTTAGCGTTTTTAGCCTTCTGAAAGTCTCCTACCTGTAACTTCCATTCGCTATTGAAATTGTATTTCTTGCGTTCGGATGCCTGTCCGTTGATGAAAGGCAGTGCAGCCAGCAGAAATACAAAAAGAGATAATTTGTGTTTCATGATAATCAATTAAAAATGTTCTGCTGCAAAGGAAGTACATTGAAAGAAAATACGCCTATACTACCGTACGGAAAGGATGTAATTTTTATCTTCCGGTGAAAAAAGCGGGACGGGCATTTGTACACAATTTCGGATAATAGTACACATTCCCCGTTGAAAAGGGGAATGGAATACTATAATGTGTCGGTTATCGCGTATTTTTTCAGGCATCCGTTTCATTGTTCTCTTCCTTGGCAGATTGCTCCGTATCGTCCGATGTATCAGTAGAAGTCGGAGCTTTACCGCCGTTCTTCTGATAAACAGAGGGAGCAATTCCGAACTGGTTCTTGAAACACTTGCTGAAATAATAAGGGTCGTTGATACCTACCTTGTATGAAATCTCGGAAACGGTCAAATCCTCGGTCAACAATAACTCTGCAGCTTTCTTCATGCGGATGACGCGCAGGTATTCGTTCGGCGAATATCCCGTGACACCGCGTACTTTTTTATAAAACACGGTACGTCCCAATCCCATAAGATTGGCATAGTCATCCACGGAAAATTCCGTTTCTACCATATGCTCGTTCAGCATATCATTCAGCTTTGCAAGGAATTTGCTGTCCTTGTTGTTCGTACAGATAGCCGCATGAACCATTCCCGGTTCGTTGGAGAATTTCTCGCGTAGCTTGTCCCGTTGCTCTATCAGTTTGGAGATTCTCGTCAGTAGCAGAGAGATGCTGAACGGCTTGGTAATATAAGCGTCCGCACCGGACTCAATACCTTCCAGATACTTTTCTTCCATGTTGAGGGCAGTCAGCAGAATGATAGGGATGTGGCTGGTTGCAAACTCGTTCTTTAGTTTCTTGGTCACCTCGAATCCGGTCATGCCCGGCATCAATACATCACAGATAATCAAGTCCGCATCGTAAGTCTGCGCACGCTCGAATCCGCTGATACCGTCCGCTTCCGCCACGACTTCGAAATACTGTCCGATTTCCTCTTTCAAGAACTCGCGGACGTCGTTGTCATCTTCGATGATTAATACTTTCCGCTTGTTCAATGGTTCAGTAGGAACAGCCGGCTCTTCGCCTGTCTTTTCGTCCGCCTTTTCGTCTGTGGCAAGTTCTTTGTGGCGTTGTTCTTCTTCCTCAATCAATAGCTGGTTGGGGACAAGGAAATCCTTTTCTTCGTAGACACCGGCATCGGTTGGCAGTTCGACTGTGAAGATAGAGCCGCCGCCTTCGTTCTCATTATAAGAAATCGTTCCTTTGTGCATATTGACCAACCCGTAGGTCAGATGCAGACCTACGCCCACACTGCTGTGTGAGAAACTGCTTTGCATAAAACGATTGAACAGTTCCGCACGTTTCTCTTTCGGAATGCCCAGTCCTGTATCTATAACCTGGATGCAGAGCTGTTTTTTCTGTTCCTGCACGTCTACCTTGAATACAATCTTGCCGTTGGAAGGAGTATATTTAAAGGCATTGGAGAGCAGGTTATAAATCACCTTGTCGAGATTTCCCTTATCGACAGGCATCTTATAAGAGTTCTGTGAAGGCTCGAAACGGAAATCCATGTTTTTGGATTCGCTTACGTCCTTGAAACTAAGGAATATCTCATAGCAGAAAGCGATAATATCCGTCTCTTCCAGTGAAAGGGCGAGCTTGTTTTTCTGCATCTTCCTAAACTCCAGTAGCTGGTTGATAAGCCGCAACATTCGTTTTGTGCTCTTGTCCATAATCTTTAGCGAGTGCTGCATATCCTTGGAATGATTCCCCATATTGACGATTCTCTCCAAAGCACCCTGAATCAGTGTCAGCGGCGTGCGGAACTCGTGGGAAATGTTGGTGAAGAACTCCAACTTGTATTCCGTCAACTGGTTCTCTACGGCAATACGGTTGCGCAAGGCATTGAAGTTCCGGATAATGCGGAAACTGAAATAACCTGCTATGACAATCAGAATCGCATAAATCAGATATGCCCAACCGGTCTTCCAGAAGGGTGGTGCTATCACAATCTCCATGATATTTTCTTCTCCCCAAATACCGGCGGCATTGCAGGCTCTCACATGAAGTTCGTATTTGCCCGGCGGCAAGTTCCGGTAACCGGCAAAGTTCAGGCTGGAAGGCGAACTCCATTCCGTGTCGTAGGGCGGAAGGCTGTAAGAGTATTTGGATACGCCGTCGAGATAGTTGAAAGTGGAGAAAGAGATAACGAACGAACTCTGATAATATTTCAGATTCAGTTTGTTGATATAAGGCATTGCTTCCTGCAAAGGCGAATCTTCTACGCCCGGAAGCATATGTGCGCCGTTGATTTGAAGTCCGGTGAAGATGACGGAAGCAGGTTTGTCGAGATTCTCTATTTTGTTGGCATCCAGCACCACCAGTCCGTAGTTCGTCCCGAATAGCAGATTGCCGTCGTCGCTGACGCAGGCAGTGTTCTCGCTATATACATTTCCTAAAGTATAAGAGGAAAAGAAATGATTCTCGATTTGTTTGGTTGCCGGAGTGAAGCGGGAGATTCCGTATTCGGTGGCAATCCACATCTTATTGTCCTTGTCCTGGACAATAGACTGCACCACGGCATTGGATAATCCGTCTTTTATATCATAACAGTCGAACGTCAGATGTTGATAATTCTCTCCCGGATGGCAGACCGCAAATCCGGCGCCGGAAGTCCCAATCCACATATTGCCTTTGTCGTCGTTCATCAGGCAACGTATCTCGTTGCTGGGGAATGTGCCGTTGGCATGATTGTATATCACATAATTCTTGGGCGAAGCAATCAGTGAATCGGGGTGGAAGATGTAGATGCCGTTATTGGTTCCTACCCACATGCGCCCGTTCTTGTCCTCTTCGATGACGCGGATACGTTTTTCTCCGTAATTATCCTGCAAGAAATGCTTGAACTCATAACCATCGGCTGTCTTTACCGCCAGATTCAGTCCGCCGCCGAAAGTGCCCAGCCACATACGCCCTTTTTTGTCCCGATAGATAGAGTAAACCTGGTCGTTGGATAGTGAATGAGGGTCTTTGCTGTCGTTCCTGTACCACTTGTTTGCGCCGATACGGAGTCCTATTCCTCTCATTCCCAACCATAAATTGCCTTCGGAGTCTTCATTCATGCTATATACATTGTGTGTGAAGTCTTCCTGCCGGATTATCTTGGTCAGGGTAGGGTTGTATTCGTAGAGGCTGCCCATGCGGTTCGCCATGTAGATACTACCGTTTTGAGCCTGGAAGAGCATACGGATGGTATTCGAGCGGTCGGAACTGTTTTCGCCGCTGGGGTGAAGGCGTTGCGTGCCTTTGTTCAGAATCTCCAGATGGGATAATCCCGAAAACTCGGAGCTTACCCAAATGCCGCCGGAACGGTCTTCCATTACAAACTGGAGATAATTGGAGTTGATATGACTGGACTGGTTGACTTCAAACGTGAAGTGCTGCAGATTGCCGGTCGATAACTCATAAGCATACAGCCCGTTGCCGTAAGTCGATATCCAAAGAATATCCCGTGAGTCATGCACGATGCTGTAACGTTCCACGTCAATGTACCCGATATGTTTGGAAGAAAGGAACCGGAAAGGCTTGATTTCCCCGGTAGTTATGTTGACATACCAGATATCTCCGGTATAGTTGTGCACCCATACGTTTTTCTTGTTGTCGCGGGTGACGGCACCGTTCTTGATGTTCAGTTCGGAATAGCGGCTTAGTTTTCCGGTGGGAATATCCAATATATAGCTGCCGTTGGCTGTGAACAACACCCATTTGTCTTGTAAGAGGAAGTTTCCCGTGACATGACTCATATCATCGAAACTTTCCGCCAGCGACGCTACCTTTTCCAGTTTGTCCGCAGAATAGGTGTGACGATAGATTTCATTCTTATTGGTGATGATACAGGTATATTTGTCATATGAGTTGATATGCTCCCAACTTTGTTCCTGCGGGTCGAGATTGTCTATCCGCCCGTTTTGATATTTCAATAATCCTTTGTTAGTGCCAATCCATACCTCTCCTTTGGCACTTTCCAAAACGAATTGTACCCTGTCGGACGGCAGAGTGCCCGATTCTTTTTTGTACGCTTGCGATGAAAATTTGCCATCCTGATAAACGATTCGGCGGCATCCGTTCTGATTGTGCCATAACCAGATGGAATTGTCGGAAGCGATGATGAATTTGGAATAATTTTCCTTATACTCCCCCTTGCCTGTGAAGTCAACGAAACAGCCGTGACGCAAATCATAGCAACTGATAAAAGAGGAAATCGTTGAAATCCACATAAAGCCGTTCGGGTCTTCTTCCATGCTGCGGATGCGGGAGTCGGCGAGGGAAAGCGGATTATTGATGTCCGGATAGATATTGACGAAAGAGTTACCGTCATAATAACTTAATCCGTTGAGAGTCCCCAACCAGATAAATCCTTTACTATCCTGCATCATGTAGCGGATAGAATTATTTGCCAATCCGTCTCCGGTAGTCAGTTTGTTCGAACGGATTTCGACAGAAGCGGACAGCGGGTACAGATAAAGAAATAAAAGCGAGAATATAAGCCATGTATTCTTTTTCATAGTGGATTTATATGTGTTATATGCAGGCAAAGATAGTTATTTCTTTGGATTTTAAACAAATTTGCCCTTTGTATAGTAGATATACCAAGGGCAAGAGATGTGTATTCGTGGTTTGTGCTAATACTTTGTAACACGATACTAATTTGATGTGTTACTTATTTAAACTGATAACCTCTGAAAGTACCTTTCATCTTTATCAGTTCCGGGCCGAAATAGAATCCTGGCTGCGTCGGCTGGTTGTAACCTACGTTTTGGGTAGCGATACTGATTCGGTATATCGGTTCTTCAAGGAAAGTGTGGAACCGGTATTCGGTCGGGATAGTCGATACATACAACCGTAGTGAAGTATTGTCCTCGGAACGGAGTAATACTTCTTCCCGCCAGTCGCCTATAATATCCCCTTGCAGGCACGGGTTTGCCTTGGTTCCATTGTTGGAAAGGGCTCCTTCGAATTTGGCAAGCTGGACAAACTTCTTATTTTTCCAATCGTATTTGGTAATAACGTTTTTATCCAGCATCTCACGCAGCAAGTCTCCATCCCACCATACTGCCATATTCATCGGCATATTTCTCATTTTAGGAGCAATGATTTCTCCCTTTACATTCCGGATTCCTTGCGAATCTCCCGACCACATTTCTACGCCTGGATGAGTCGGGTCGATGTCAGCCGCCATGCAACGCCCTACATCGGTGTTACTCTTTATTTGCAGCAATATTTCTCCGGTTGCTGCATCCCTGTATGTGCTTCCATCCCGTTTGTTCTCGTGGCAATCCCACACTTGCAGACCTTTGCGTGAAGGGTCGAAATGCGTCAGGTGAATGGCGTCTCCGTGCCCCATTTTGGTAGAGTAAAGCCCTTTGCCGTCGTGGTCGACGGCGCATGAACCGTAGATAATCTCATCGCATCCGTCACCGTCCACGTCGCCTACCCGCAAGTTATGGTTTCCCTGTCCGGCATAATCTTCGCATCCGGGATTATTGCTGTCAAATACCCAACGGTTTTTCAGCTCTTTCCCGTTCCAGTCGAAAGCAGCCAGTACAGTACGGGTATAATATCCGCGGCACATCACCACACTCGGATGAATCCCGTCCAGATAAGCCACGCAAGCCAGGAAACGGTCGCTGCGATTGGCACGGTTGTCTCCCCAGTCCTTCGGATTTCCGCGTTCGGGAATATAATCAACGGTGTGCAGCGCTTCCCCTGTAAGACCGGAGAATACGGTTAAGTATTCCTTATCTTTCAAAATGCGTCCTTGATTGACGAGCCTGTCTCTCTTTTTATCAAAAGTGCCCGCCTCGCGATAATCCGCATCGGGATTTCCTATCATTTTCCCTTTTCCGTCGATTGTCCCGTCTGACGTGCGCATCACAATTTCCGCTTTACCGTCACCGTCAAGGTCATATACCATAAATTGGGTATAGTGGGCTCCGGCACGTATATTCTTGCCTAAGTTGATACGCCACAAACGTTCGCCGTTGAGACGGTAACAGTCTATATATACTTCACCGGTATAACCATCGTGCGAATTGTCATGCGAATTGCTCGGATCCCATTTCAGGATAATCTCGTATTCACCGTCACCATCTACGTCACCGATAGAAGCGTCGTTAGGAGTGTAAGAGTAAGTGTCTCCTGCCGGTGTCGTCCCGTCTTCCGGTTTTTGCAAAGGAATATCCAGATATCCGAGCGGTGCGTCCGCCGGAAGCGTATATTTGCCGTCAATATGATGTGTCTCCTTTCCTTTTACCACAGGGCGCACTTCGTAAACAGCCGCTTGCCGGCTACTGTTCTTGTCGCGAAACATCGTGCTCACCGTGACAGGCGTATCTGTTATCTTTTTCCCGTCCCTGTACACATTGAACCCGCTCTTTATCGGGTCGGAAGACAAGTATCTCCATGAAACGACTACTTCCGAAGAATTTTCGCGGATAGCAATTATGCCACGGTTCAGTTTTTCCCGCTGTAACTTAGAGTAGTTATAACCGGGCTGTGCCGTCATTGTCATCATAGGCACTGACAGGAACAGGCACAATAGATAGATTGTAATTTTTCTCATATTTGTCTTATCGGTTTGGACTTTTCCTATTATTCTTTTTATTCTCTTGCAAAATTACTCCTTTTTTAAATGTATGTAATGGAGAAATGTACAAAGACTATATACAATTGTGCATCTGTTCCTATTAATTGTCTACTCTACATAAATTTCTATCTTTTACGTACATCCGTCCATGTCCTCTTGTGTGATATGCGATAATTTTGCAACGTGAACAAAAAGCAGTAATTATGAAATATCTTTTATCTATTGTACTAGTTGCATTGATTGGCTTTACGGCTCCGAAAAAGACGGCTCCCGCTTACGATTGGGGAAGTGTGTCCGCCAAACCGGATTTGTCGTGGGCTAATCAGGTAGGAGCGCAGACAACTCCGGGAAACACAGCATGGGATGCCGGGAAGTTCGGACTACGGAATGACACCTCTACGTTTAGCACCCGCGCCATTCAAGCTGCCATTGACGCTTGTCACCGGCAGGGCGGGGGAACGGTGACTATTGCCCCGGGATATTATAAGATAGGCGCTCTGTTTATCAAGAGCGGAGTAAACCTGCATCTTAGCAAAGGCACTACCTTACTCGCAAGTGAGGACATAGAGGATTATCCGGAATTTCCTTCCCGTATCGCCGGTATTGAGATGACCTGGCCTTCGGCTGTTATCAATATAATGGATGCGGAAAATGCCGCCTTGACGGGCGAAGGCTTTATTGATTGCCGTGGAAAGGTGTTTTGGGACAAATACTGGGCAATGCGCGAAGAGTACGAAAAAAAGAACTTGCGCTGGATTGTGGACTACGACTGCAAACGGGTACGGGGAATCCTTGTTTCCAACAGCAAGCATATCACCCTGAAAGACTTTACGTTGATACGTACCGGATTTTGGGCTTGCCAGATACTCTATTCAGACCATTGCTCGGTGAGCGGACTTACCATTAATAATAATGTAGGTGGACACGGCCCGAGCACGGACGGCATCGACATTGACTCGTCCACCAATATTCTGGTAGAAAACTGTGACGTAGATTGCAACGACGACAATATCTGTATCAAGGCAGGTCGTGATGCGGACGGTTTGCGTGTGAACCGTCCTACGGAGAATGTGGTAGTCCGCAACTGCATCGCCCGCAAAGGCGCAGGATTGCTAACCTGCGGAAGTGAAACTTCCGGCTCTATCCGCAACGTACTGGCATATGACCTCAAAGCCTGTGGCACGGGCACTGCCTTACGCTTGAAATCATCCATGAACCGCGGCGGAACGGTTGAGAATATTTATATGACGCGTGTTGAGGCTGATAGCGTAACCCGTATCCTGGCTGTCGACTTGAACTGGAACCCGAAATATAGCTATTCCGCCTTACCCAAAGAGTACGAAGGAAAAGAAATCCCCGCACACTGGACTACGATGCTGACTCCTGTTGAACCGAAAGAAAAAGGCTACCCTTATTTCCGCAATGTATATTTCTCGCATGTGAAAGCGGACGGAGCGAAACGTTTCATCTCTGCCTCGGGCTGGAATGAAAATCATCGTATCGAGAACTTCTATCTGTCCAACATTGATGCAGAAGTCGAATCTGTCGGAAAAATAACGTATGGAAAGAATTTCCAGTTGCAGGATATCCGGTTGATTGTAAAAGATAAGAGCAGATTGCAGCAAACGGATAATATAGACAGCAAGATTGAGATTAATTACAAGTAATCTTTCTTATAGGCAGGATACTCTTGACAAAGCCTTTTTTATTTTGTATATTTGTAGACGCAAATATCGCTGGATAAAGAACGAACTTAAAAAGAATGAAAAAGAAAACAGTGCAATATTATAACAAAATAGCAGGACTCCCTTACAGTAGTTAAGCTGTGAGGACTACCGTATAAGCTAAAGGCTGCGAATCTTTATAGGGTTTGCAGCCTTTTTTGTTGCAAAAAATCAGTATTCTATCCTTAATCCCCGAATTTATAGTTTATAATAAACTTGGATACCGTTTATAATAAACTCTTCAATAGTTTATTAAAAACTTGAAGATTGTTTATGAAAGAAGAGTCTGCTTTTTTCTTCCTTGTTATGGGATGAAATGTCTTTTATGGGAGATTCTTGATGAAAAGTAAATGATATATACGCGAATGTAACAATATTCTATCTTTTACGTACAATCGTACAGGGACTGTACATCTAAAATAGCCTAATTTTGCTTCGGAATTCATAGAATGGTAATTAATAAATCAAATAATGGGATTGTTCCGGGAAATAGTTATGCTCTTTTTTATTATGCCAATGGTTGGAAGGTGTTTATTTTCGAACTTAAATAAAATAACTAAGGATTGCTAAAAATGAAAATTTATGTAATATGTATCGTACATTTATTGTTTTGTCTGGCAATATATGCTCAAGATTCTAAGTTGTATAAGTATTATCCTGACTTCATAAAAGACGAATCATTATCGGGTTTTATGGATGTGAATGGAAAAATAATAATACCTGCGGGGAAATATGCTGATATCTTTACTGATGAATTTGATAAAATAGCATTTGTGTCTATTAGAGGTAGGCAAGGAATATATGCAATAGATAGAAATGAACAGATTTTATTTCAAGTTTATAATTATGAAGTATTCCCGGATAAAATAACCAATGGATTATTTAGAATTATAGAAAATGATAAAATGGGGTTTGCTAATATGGATGGACAGATTGTGATTAAACCTCGATATAAATTTGTATACCCGTTTCAGAAAAATGGATATGCGATATTTTGTGAGAATGGAATCTGGACTAAATTGGATAATGAACATCTCGTGTTAAAAGGGAAATGGGGAGCTATTGATAGAAAAGGAACAGTTATTATTTCTCCTGTTTATGACGGTGGTTCGGAAAATTATCTTAAGAAAGATGGTAAACGGTATAGATTGAATAGTGCAGGTGAATTAATTTTGAAGTAATTATGCAATAGTGAGATACCTAGAGTGTGCTTGAATGTACACTCTAGGTTTTTTAGTATGTTGTTATAGACAATTCTCTATTCTTTGTGTACGATATTACAGTTCTTATGGGATAAAAAGCAGTAGCTTTGCCGCTACATAATACTTAATATACCATGAAACGCATCAGTCTTTTTCTTTTTTTCATAGGGTGTCTCTTTTCTCTTTCGGCAACGAACTATTTTGTAGCCACCAATGGAAGCGATTCTAACAGCGGAACGATTGACAAACCCTTTGCCACGTTGGGCAAAGCTCAATCGAAAGTCGTAGCCGGAGATACGGTTTATATACGGCAAGGGACATACAAAGTTTCGGAAGCCGAAATAATGGAACATTATACGGCAGGCAGTACGACTTGGAGCCGGGTATTTAAGATGTCGAAGAGTGGGACAGGGGTTGATAAGCGCATCTGCTATTCCGGTTATAAGAATGAACGTCCCGTATTTGACCTTTCAGAGGTAAAACCGGAAAATGAGCGTGTCATTGTGTTTTATGTGAGTGGCTCTTATTTGCATTTCAGAAATATAGAAGTCATAGGTACGCAAGTGACTATCGTAGGTCATACCCAGTCCGAATGTTTTCGTAATGAAGGCGGAAGCAATAATATTTATGAGCATTTGTCGATGCATGACGGCATGGCTATCGGTTTTTATATAGTGACAGGCAAAGATAATCTGATACTGAATTGTGATGCATATAATAATTATGACCCTATATCCGATGGCGGTAAAGGTGGAAACGTCGACGGATTCGGTGGACATCTCACTTCTCCCCAATATACAGGCAATGTGTTTCGAGGATGCCGTGCTTGGTATAATAGCGATGACGGATTTGATTTGATAAACTGTCAGGCGCCTTTTACAATCGAGAATTGCTGGTCTTTCTTGAATGGATATACGAAAGAGGGAGTAAAGGCGGGCGACGGCACCGGATTTAAGTCGGGCGGTTATGGTATGAGTGATAGTCCGAAAGCTCCGAGTGTGATTCCTATGCATGTGGTTCAGTACTGCTTGGCGTATATGAACAAGAATAAAGGTTTTTATGCGAATCATCATTTGGGTGGAATAGCCTGGCACAATAATACAGGGTATCAAAATCCTTCTAACTTCTGTATGCTGAACAGGAAGACTGTATCGGAAGCTGTTGACGTGCCGGGATATGGACATATTATAAAAAACAACTTGTCTCATAAGCCGAGGTCATCGGGGAAACATATCGTAGATGTCAATCAGACGGAATGTGAGATTACCAATAACTCTTTTCTTCCGGTAGAAATGACTGTGACAGATGATGACTTTATCAGTTTGGACGCTGGCCAACTTACCTTCTCGCGTAAAGCAGACGGAAGTCTCCCGGAGATAGATTTTCTGCGGTTAAAGGCGAATGGTAAATTGTATAATGCCGGGCTCGGCTGTTTTGCAGGGAAAGGAAATGAAGATACTACTTACGACTGGCTGGAAGAAGCCGCTATCCTTGTTGAAGGAAATATAGCCAGGGTAGTAGGTATCGGAGCAGAAGCATTCACCCGGTTTTATGTCAATGGAAAAGAGTGCTCATTATCCGAAGGGCAGATAGACTTGTCCTCATATAGCAGGCAGATAGACTTAAAAGCGACATCAGATAATGGTGGAATTGCTAAACTGAAAATAGTCAGATAATGGAATATACAGACTTATAAAAATACTAAAACGATGATGACCGTACAATTGAATATGCTTTGGAGAACAGTAACCGCCATACTGTTGCTATGTGTTTTTATCACATCATGCAGTAAAGAGGAACTTCTAACGGAAGGAACAGAGGCAGATGTAAATCCCCATTTCACCTGGGACATTACGGTGGAACTGGAACAACCGAATAACTGGTCTGTAACCGCATTTTCTGAGAAGGTTGCCATAACCAATATTGCCGAAGGCAAACAATATCTGTTGACATGGAAAGGCGGACTTTCGACCGGAAAGAAGTCAGACGCTATCCTTAAGACGATTGTCCGTGGTGAACAAACTAAAACAACAGAACTGGATATTCTTGAAGTAAAAGATTCAGGTAATAATATTTATGAATTGTTTCTTCGTGGTGGGGGACGTAAAGGGGAGATTGTGTTTACGAAATAAAAACAAATCATGTGAGGAATAATCCTTCCCTTTGTGAAAGAGTATCCCAAAAAGGAAGTGCTTTTGCTTGTGAGAATGGCAGAAAGAGATTATCTTTGTTTCTGTCATTTACAGAGTACTCATTTCTTTAAAGTATAAAGTAATGGAAAAATATTTATTTCCGGACAGAAAGTGCATTCCCTACGGTATGATGAACTTCGCATTAATTCGCCGTGAAGACTATTATTATGTTGACAAAACCCATTTCATACCTCTGATAGAACAGGCAGACCGTTTCTTTTTCTTCATGCGCCCCCGACGTTTCGGCAAAAGCCTGACGCTGAATGTGCTACAACATTATTATGATGTGCGTACTAAAGACAAATTCGATGAACTCTTCGGAGACTTATATATAGGTAAGTATCCCACGCGTGACCGTAATAGTTATCTGGTGCTTTATCTCAATTTCTCCGGAATTGTCGGTGAACTGAGTAACTACCGTGAAGGACTGGATGCCCATTGCCAAATCTGTTTTGACTATTTCTGCGAAGTCTATGCCGACCTTCTGCCGCAAGGTATCAAAGAGAGGTTGGATGAAAAGGATGGGGCAGTCAATCAGCTCGACTTTCTTTATCATGAGTGTGAGCGTGCCGGTCGGGATATTTATCTGTTTATTGACGAGTACGACCATTTCACCAACGCCATACTTGCCGACCCCGAAAGCTTACACCGCTATACCAATGAAACACATGGTGAAGGTTATCTCCGCGCCTTCTTCAATAAGATTAAGGCAGGAACCTATTCCAGCATCAAACGCTGTTTCATAACGGGCGTAAGCCCTGTAACAATGGATGATTTGACTAGTGGGTTCAATATCGGTACTAATTATTCGCTTACATCCGAATTTAACGAAATGATGGGGTTCACTGAAGAGGAAGTGCGCGAAATGCTGACTTACTATTCAACAAACAGCCCTTTCAAGCATACTGTAGATGAACTGATAGGAATAATGAAGCCGTGGTATGACAACTATTGTTTTGCTCAAGAATGTTACGGTGATACCACGATGTATAACTCTAATATGGTGCTCTATTTTGTTAAAAACTATATTATGAGTGGTAGGGCTCCACGAGATATGGTAGAAGATAATATCCGTATCGACTATGAAAAATTGCGTATGCTTATCCGCAAGGATAAAGAGTTTGCTCATGATGCTTCTGTTGTCCAGACTTTAGTAAGTCAAGGTTACATCACGGGAGAGTTGAAGAAAGGTTTCCCTGCTGTCAGCATCACCAATCCGGACAACTTTGTGAGTTTACTCTACTATTTCGGTATGCTCACTATTAGCGGAATGTACGAAGGAAAGACCAAGCTGACCATCCCTAATCAAGTGGTTCAAGAACAACTCTATACTTATCTGTTGAATACGTACAATGATGCAGACTTGAGCTTCAGTAGCCACGAGAAGAGCGAACTTTCTAGTCGGCTTGCATATCGGGGCGAATGGAAAGCCTATTTCGGTTACATTGCCGACTGCCTGAAACGTTACGCTTCCCAACGTGACAAACAGAAAGGTGAATTTTTCGTCCATGGCTTCACCCTTGCCATGACAGCGCAGAACCGCTTTTATCGTCCCATCTCTGAGCAAGACACGCAAGCAGGCTATGTCGATATATTCCTATGTCCCTTGTTGGATATCTATTCCGACATGACGCATAGTTATATTATAGAATTGAAGTATGCAAAATACAAAGATTCTGAAAGCCGTGTGGATGAACTGCGGCAGGAAGCTATCGAACAAGCCAACCGCTATGCAGAAACGGAGACTGTGAAACGAGCTGTCGGCACTACGAAACTGCATAAGATTGTGGTAGTGTATAAAGGGATGGATATGCCGGTGTGTGAAGAAGTGGTATTTCTCATACTTTATTTCGCATTTCTCATGCTGCATATTATGCTTGTCTTTGTTTCAAGAGACTAATATGTAGAGGGCAATATAACCGTAGCTTATGTGTTAAGTCAGTAGATAACATATCTTTCATAGCCTGTATAATTATGTTTTCCTGCCTTTATCTCTATCGTAGTACTCAAGCAGGGCAGACGCATTAAAAATTATTTTCCTGTAAAAGTTGTGACAAATAGTTTTCATCCCATCCCGCTTTTAGTCTTTT
>PPYF01157866.1_pt1 | contig 29278 bp, 19 predicted proteins | sample 1559871 | NCBI WGS metagenome assembly PPYF01 (sample SAMN08240021, study PRJNA423297) | Human gut metagenome, whole genome shotgun sequencing project.
TTTTTACTGAAAGCTGCTACTAACGACTCATAAATCTACCCTTAATCGTGTATTGGATGATAGTTGCGGATTTTAGGTCAAACTGAAAAGTTTCGAAATCGCGTCCATCAAACCGGCTTACCCCATTCCAAGTACTAACCCATATAAAACCATTATGACTTTGAAGAATCTGCGCCGGATTACTTTGAATCAATCCGTCTCTCACTGTATATTGGCGTGCAACACAAATAGGCTGTGCTTTGACAAAACCCCAATGAAGAAGTAAAAACAAAGTACACCATATATATTTTAACTTTATTGTGTTTCTCATTTTACATCGATTTATCAAACAAGTACAAAGATAACCAAATGTAGATTTCCTCCTAAGATAAATTGCCAATTAGACATAAAATACAAGGTTAAAATAGAAAAAAACGGCAACTTTGGTATAAGAACCAATAGCTGCCATTTTTCCTAACTACCTTTTCACCCTATTTCCTACAAGCCTATTTATATCCCTCATTTTGTAAAAATTCGTCTTTATTCGTTATGGCGTCTAATAAAGTTTGCGGAAATGGACGCAACATATGATAAGCTTTCACATTTTTACCGGCATCAGGATTTCCGGATTTTATCCGGCGGATAAATATTTCACTTCCCATTCGTTTCAAATCAAACCAGCGCAATTGTTCTCCGACCAATTCCCGAGCACGTTCATCCAATATGAAATCAATATCCTCAATGTCACTTTGAGCAACTTTCATAGCCTCCTCTTTGCCAGCCTTAGCTCTTTGGGCACGAAGAATATTCATATAAGCCAACGCATCTGCTTTGCCGGCTTTTGCTCCTGCTTCCGCCACAATTAAATACATTTCTGCCACACGGATTATAAAAGCATCCCGTGTTCCACGATCCTCGTTCACCGTAGCACGAGTAGGGTCTTCAAATTTAGAGATAGGCATACATTGTTTCTGACTTTTTACAGAACCATCTTCATGATAAATATCTGTCCGATCAAGTATCTGATAACGTCCTTTGGCCCACTGACGCTTTACCTGAGGAACAACATCTTTTGTTATCCATATAGCAGTATCCCCTTGTACCATATAAGGGTAGTTATCTCCGGTTTTTCCTCCATTAGCCTTCCATAACGAACGGAAAGTCACTTCAAAACGTTGGTCTATATTCTCGTCATAACAATCCAGCAAATAACGCGTCGGCATATAGTGATTAAAAGGACGACCATATTCTATGCTTCTGACCATACCGGGCTGGTCATCATATTTCATACAGAAAATCAAATGAGTATGGTTACCGCCTGAACGAATTATATCATTATCCATCTCCTGATTATACAACTGATTGGTAGAAGAATAATCAATATACCAAATCACTTCTTTATTGCCATTTCCATCAGAATTTTCCATATCAAATACTGAGGCAAAATCCTTTGATAACTCGAAAGGACCATTATCAATCACTTCTTTTGCCAAAGTATAGGCTTGTTCATACAATGCTTTATCATTCAATTCACTTGCTCTAGTCAATAGCAAACGAGCCTTCAAGGCTTTGGCAGCCCACATGGTAACACGCCCTCCATCAGCTTGCGCAACAGATAACCGGCTATCCATACAGAAATCCAAATCTTCAAAAATATGAGTATAAATCTCTGCCACCGAGGTTTTCCTAGGTGCCATAACAATAGACTCCGATGGCTGATCCGTATAATAAGTATCCCCAAATGTTTCCACCAGAATCCAATAATAATACGCCCGTAGGAAACGCACCTCTGCTTCTCGTTTGCTGGTAAGTGTCTTATCACTGAACGGAACATTCTTTACATGATAGATGGCTGTATTACAAAAGTTGATCGCTTTGTAAAAACGGTCATAATACTCTTTACTGATAGGATTGGTCCCATCAAAATCATTCTGATAAGAAACAATGGCGGGATAATCACAACCACCGCCCGGAGCCAATATATCCGTTCCCGTTTCACTGAATGCCATAGCAGCAGACTTTCCACCCCAAAAACGCAAGGGAGTATAACAAGAGTTAATCAAAGACTCAAAACCTTTCTCAGTATCATAATAACCACCTTCGGTAGTAACCGCACTACGATTGTGTTCTTCCAAAAAATCAGAGCAGCCCGAGCAAACCATAAGAGTAGCTGCCAATGCATATAATAATGTAATTCGTTTCATAATTTTCATTCTTTACCAGTTAAAATTCTACATTCAGACCAAATACAAGTTGTTTTGTCATAGGAAAAGAAATACTTCCTCCCTGTTCGGGATCATAATTATCAATCTTGCTGAAAGTAAAGAAATTCTTTGCTGTAGCATATACACGGAGTTTGGATAGATTGAGATGTTTCAAAAGTTCCGGTTTAAAAGTATATCCCAACGTAATATCGCGTATTTTAAAGAAAGAACCATCTTCATACTTCAACGTTGAATAGTAAGTAACCTGTGTATAACTCTTACTTTTATTAGGACGCGGAAAAGCATTGGTAGGGTTCTCGGGAGTCCAGTAATCTACATTTCCACCATTTTCCAACGCATTGATACGATACGTAGTATTATAATCATACGCAATCCACTGACCCAAACGAGCATACAAGAATACAGACAAATCAAACCCCTTATAATTAAAAGTATTATTGAAACCAAAAGTTACATCTGGACGCTGACTGTAAATGATACGATCATCTGTCGTTATGACACCATTACCATCCACATCCTGTACCTTTATATCACCCGGTTCCTGTCCATTGGCAGCAGCGGCAGCCTCTTCACCCAATTGCCAGATGCCTTCTTTCTTATAATCATAAAACACTTTGAAAGGTTCTCCTACAAACCAAGCATTCGCCTCATCCTTTAATTGTCCCGAAGCAAGTTCTTTTATTTTTTCCCTATTGTGTGACAATGAGAAATCTGAGAACCAGGAGAAGTTCTTGTTTTGAATATTAACCGTACTCAGTGTCAAATCAACACCAGTACTTTCAGTCTTACCGATATTTTCCATAACCGAAGCATAACCGTTAATAGATGGAATTACACGATTCATTAAAATATCCCGGGTTTCTGCCTTGTAAATATCAATACTACCTGAAATACGATTATTAAAAAATCCGAAATCCAGACCAAGGTTATACTGCGTGGTAGTTTCCCAAGTCAGTTCCTTGTTTGACATCGTTTTAGGATAGAATCCATAAGCTCCCTCATTATTGAACGAATAAGTGGAGTTACCCAGCAAACCAACGGTTTGATAAGGATCAATAGCACATTGGCCAGATTGTCCCCAACTCAATCGGAGTTTTAAATTTGAAATAGCATCCACATTTTTCAGGAAATTCTCTTCATTGATACGCCAGGCCAGTGCTACAGACGGAAAGTATCCCCATTTCTTACCTGGTGCAAAAACAGAAGAACCATCGGCACGCAAAGAAGCAGTCAGCATATAGCGATCCATCAATTTATAATTAACACGCCCAAAGAAGGAAGCCAGATTTTGATCGACCAGTGAACTCTTTATAGTGATTTCTTTTTCATTGGAATACAAATTATGGAACCAGTTATCAGCATATACTTGTCCCTTTCCACCTGCATAGGTATATTCTTTAGAGTTGAGAATCGTACTGGTTCCAACCATTGCCTGCAAATTATGGATATCAGAGAAGTCCTTTGAATAAGTCAGCACATTCTCCCATGTCAGATTACGTGTCATGGTGTGCTCCTTATAGGATTGTGAATCCTTGCCACTTCCCTGCAACGAGTTCTTATCACAGAAAAAGCCTCTACGCACATTCACTGAGTTCAATCCCAGCGTCGTACGGAATAAAATATCCTTGGTGATATTCCAGTTCAGGTACAAGCTGCCGAAGAAACGCTCCTGAATGGTATTATCCACACGCATACCCTCCTGATCGTCAATCAACGGATTCATCTGAGTATTATAACCGGGAGACGGATACATCACTAAATTCCCCTCCTCATCATAAGGTTTCGAGATAGGAACAATTTTATTAGCCATATTCAGCGGACTATAACGATTATTCTTATCTACATAGGCATAGATAATGTTTGTCCCTACCTGCACATTGTCAAACAATTGATGGTCCAGTGCTACACGGGCATTATACCGTTTATAATTATCATCCTTAAAGAGTCCCTCTTCGCTTCTGTAACCCAAAGATATATTATGTTTGGTTTTCGTATTGCCCCCAGATACAGACACCTCATAATTTTGGTTAAATCCGTTGTGCATCAACATGTCACGATAGTTCGTATCATATCCTTTTTCCAGATAAGTCAGTTCTTCAGGAGCAAATACAGCAGCATCCTCTGCGTATTTTCCTGTTGTTCTGTCCCGATAGGCCTCTCTTTTGTATTGGGCATATTCTTCAGCATCCATGATATCAGGATAATCAGTTATCATGGTAGAAGAAACAAAAGCATTAAAGGATACTTTTGACTTTCCTTCTTTTCCCTTTTTAGTCGTAATCATAATAATACCATTCGCACCCCGTGTTCCATAAATAGCTGTAGAAGAGGCATCTTTTAACACTTCAATAGATTCTATATCAGTGGGATTTATATCTAGCGAGGTACCATAATCAATACCATCCACAAGAATCAACGGAGCATTACTAGCCGTCAATGAACGCTCTCCACGGATCGTAAAATTAGGTGTGCTTCCTGCTTGCCCCGAAGAGTTTGTAAGATCAAGTCCGGCTACTTTTCCTTGTAATGACTCCAAGGCATTGGTAGTAGGAATAGCTGTGATATCCTTACTTTTAATAGAAGCAATAGAACCGGTCATATCCCTTTTCTTTTGCACACCATAACCTATTACTACGACTTCTTCCAAAGTCTGGTTGTCTTCTTTCATTTGTACATTCAATGTCTGCTGATTTCCGACAACTATTTTCTGTGAAACATAACCGATATAAGAGAAGACCAAAGTGGCATCGGCATCCACTTCTTCCAACGTATAACGTCCGTCAATATCCGTTATAGTTCCTCCGCTATTTCCTTGAATAACTATACTTACCCCAATCAGCGGTTCATTATTAGCATCGGTTACCCTACCGGTGACTCTATGCCTGGAAGCCTGTACTTTACCGGAAGATGCCAGTACTTGTCTGGCAAGACTCACCACAATGGTGTTATTCACCTTGCTCAATTGCAGACTAGTTTGTTTCCTGATTTGCTCTAAAGCCTGATCGAAACTTACATTGTCCAAATCAATATCGATCGTATTATACTTTTGGACAACACTCTCATCATAGAAAAACTCATAACCGGAAAGGTTACTCAGTTTCTTGAACACATCAGCCAATTTCACTTTACGCATCTGCAATGTAACTATCTGATTCAATTCAACTTGTGCTGCATGCACGGGGAAAGCAGCCATGGATGCCGAACCTAGCAATAAGGTCGGTACAAGCAATACTCGGGCCCACGAAGCCCTCTTCGCATGTTGTTTCATAGATCTTGATTATTTAATTATTAAGGTATTATTTATATAGAATATACGAATTGTTTGCTTTCCTGTATTTAATGCCCGTAGCCAAGCGAATGGACTCCAAAACCGACTCCAAACTCCTATTATCATGCGTACCCGAAAGGAAATTGTTAAAGACAAAACTTGAGTCTAATCGTATAGTACAATTATACACCCGTTCCAACCTCCTCGTCACTTCTTGTATCGGAGTACGGTTAAAGTATAACTTGTTCTGCATCCACAACATATAATTTTGAGTATTCACATGCTCACGCTCCAGATGCATATTGGTTTTATCCAATACCAATTGCTCGCCGGGGGTCAGTTTCAATTGTTCTTCGCCGAAATTCATCAGCACCTTTCCTGTGCATAGAGTCAGTTGCAGTTCCTCACTATCTTCATAATTATTCAGATTAAAAGTAGTACCCAAAACACGTATTTTATAATCCTGACTTTGAATAATGAAAGGACAGTCTTTATTTTTAGCTACATCAAAATAAGCCTCTCCCTTGAAATGAACGTAACGGCCTTCTTTTCCAAACTGCCTCGGATATTTCATATAAGAGCCTGCATTCAAGATCACTTTTGTCCCGTCAGGGAGCACCACTTTTTGTCTTTTACCATAAGGTACGTGTATTTCATATTGAGCAACCTTCATGCCTGCCGGATTAGCAAAATAAACTACGCTCAAAACGATGCAAAGCAATATAGCCGCAGCAATGCTCCCCCATTTTTTTACTAAATAGATAGAGTGATTCCGACGCCTATCCTCGTAATTGCTGATAATTTGAAGTGCCTGACGCTCATTGGAAATCCATTCCTCCCATGAGGATGAAGACTCTTCTTCACCAGTTTTCCATAAACAAGCAGAAGCTTCATCAAAGTCTTTTGACCGGTCTGTCTTTGTGTCTGCCAACAGTTCCTCAATATCCTTACAGGTATAAATACCGTCAACAAATCTTTTCCAAACCGAATAATGTATCTTTTGTTTTTCTTTCATTATGCATTTCTTTCGTTTCTCTATAAAGGATACGAATCAAAAGCAAAAGGTGGGGATAGGAATCTTATGGTTTAACGTATTTTAATATGATTAGGCTTACAAGTATTGGACAGGCACTAATGAAAGGGATCAGATAAGCACGAATTTTCTCTAATGCATTTTTTATATGATCTTGCACAGTATAAACAGACAAACCAAGTTGTTCAGCTATTTCTTTATGAGACAGTCCTCTATTCCGGCTCAATTCGAAAATCTCCCGTTGGCGCGGACTCAACTGTTCCAAAGCCTGTGCAATCAATTCCTTAATATTCTTTTCTTCCAGACTCTTCTCTACATCATCTACATAATCAATGGCCTGTTCCATCAGTTTTTCGTATAGCACAGATCGGGCAGACAGAGAACGAAATATATCGTAAATACGATTTCTTGCTATAGTATAAAGAAAAGCGGAAAAAGACTGCTCAATCCGAATATCTTCCTTCTTTTCCCAAACGGTCAAAAAAATATCTTGTGTTATATCCTCAGCTATCTCTTTATCCTTGACAAAATGGACACAATAATAAAGGACCTGGGACTTATAAAAAGAGAAAAGATGGCTGAAAGCAATCTTGTCTCCATTTATAAGTTTCCGAATTAATTCCCGCTCTATGTCAAAAGGCAGCTTCATACCTAGAATTCAGTAACGAATGGTTTCCCATCCAACCATGCAGCCATATTCAACACCAGTAAATTCCAGTTCTGAAAACCTTTATTCAATACCGGCTCACCATTATCAGGCAGATAATATTCATGTAATGCCCCGAAACGTTCATAGTCACGTCCCAAAAGCAAAATGGTCTTTTCCGCCAATTCCCGGGCCTCTTCCGTAAATCCATATTTCACCAATCCACGAAAGACCAGATAATTCACATTAATCCAAACCGGACCTTGCCAGGAAGACGGATTCCCACTGGCACGTACATTATACATTTTTTCCAAAGGAGACAAAGTACGGATTCCCGCCGGAGCGTTAAAGGAGCAAGTATCATGAAAATGAATCCGCACTATTTCCTTTGCTTGCTCCGGAGTGGCAATTTCAGCCCACATCGCCATAAATCCGCTCCACACACTAAGACGCTGAATCAAACAATCATAATCACGCGGCTGCCCTACGTGCAGAAACAATTGTCCCGGGTACAGCCCCTTTATATCCGGTTTCTCCACCGGAAGCAGATTCAAATCCACACTATAATAAAAACGGTCACGCGGGTCCCAACAATGTTCTTGTACCTTTCCTTTCAATACTGCCGCTTCTTTCTCAAAGGAAACTGCTATATCATCCAAATTCAGACAGCCGGCCAAGTATGCCATAGCCTGTAATTCGCGATACATCAACGCGTTCAAGAAGATGGATCCCGAACTGCCCTGAGGACGATAAAAAGTACTGGGATCATTATCAACTCCGATAGCCTCATCAGTTTCCCAATAGAATAACCCAGTCGCCTTGTGACGATGAAAATTCAAATATTTACAGACAAATGCCTGCAACGTATAAAAATCATCGCGCAACCACTCCGCATCCCCGTTCATATTGCGGACAATAAAGGCGGCATGTTGTGCCAATGTAGGTTTGTGCATATTGCTTTTCCAAGGATTCCGTGTTTTCAACATCTCTTCGCGGCTAGGGGCATTCCGTTCTATCCAGATAGGAATCCAACCGTCCATACCTCCATAGTGCAAGGAATTGAGGATGCATCCCTGTTCATACTTCAGGGCCTCCTGCTTATCCTTTTCCGTGCCGTTCTCTAATAAGATTTGGCGCAGAGCGATGTTGCTCAACCAAGAATCCCAATCCCATAGCATATCTAAGTATTGATTACTTCCCGGAGCAAGGAACGGAAAGACTAAAGCTCCTCCGGCTTCACGATACATGCCTTTCATATCTTTATAAATATGGGCACGGCACAATTCTTTGTATTTTGCAATATTCTCGGGAGTACGTTCCGGCATTTGTGCATTTAGCATAAACGGGAAACAACAAATTGTTAAAAAGACCAGTAATTGTTTTTTCATAGGTATTATCTCATTTTGCTGACAGGGCAAAAATACAAATTAAAACGAAAAGAAAAAGAGATTAAAACAAAAATTATCTCGAAACTAATCAAAATATAACTAGAAAAGGCTGCCCGCAGGCAGCCTTCTATAATAAAAATATATTTCCCTTATAAGGTCTTAGTCACGACGTCCCATATAAATCATTATATAGTAAATCAGTGTAGCCAACGAACTAAGTGCCGCAACCACATACGTATAAGCAGCTGAACGCAGCGCATCCTCTGCCGCATGATGGTTATATGAATTTGTAATTCCGGCCTTGCTCAACCATACCAACGCACGCTGGCTGGCATTGATCTCAACAGGCAACGTAATAAAGCTGAAAAGAGTGGTCATGGCAAAAAGACAAATTCCTGCCAACAATAACTGCGGGAAAGTATTCACCATCAAAATACCTGCCAGTAACACCCAAGTCATAATAGAAGATGAGAACTGCACCACAGGCACCAAAGCCGAGCGCATCTTTAGCGGAGCGTATGCACGCGCATGTTGCACGGCGTGTCCGCATTCATGAGCGGCAACTGCCGCAGCAGCCACACTGTTGCTTCCATATACCCCTTCACTAAGGTTCACCGTTTTGTTTGCCGGATTATAATGATCGGTCAGCATACCCGGAGTGCTGGTTACACGCACGTCATAGATACCGTTATCATGCAACATTTTTTCAGCCACATCCTTTCCTGTCATACCGCTGGCCAAAGGCATCTTCGAGTATTTCTTAAACTTGCTTTGCAGACTATTCTGTACAATATAGCTGATTACCGCGATTCCAATAAATAAGATCCAATACATTGACATAGTTTTGTTCTTTATAATTCTGTTGTTAAATATACACGTTATTATGTACAAATAGTTTGCCAGCATCCCCCTTTTAAATAGAATTAAGAATTCCTGCCATCACACGCCTCCGAATTCACATCCGTCAATTTCAATTAAAAAATAATATTATGAGAAAAAAAGAGTGGATTATTGACTTTTGATTTATACATTTGAGGCAAAATTAAGAAATATGGAACATGAAATAGGAAATATATCCATAGCCCGTATCCGACAGATGAATCCCAGTCTAAAAGGGATTAACAATGATTTCGTAATGGATAGAAGCGAACATTACATCCCCGAGAATATGAACCCCATCTTTAAATACCCATTACGGCTGGATGGAATCATTATCTCTATCCGTGAAAAAGGCTCTGCCAAAGTCAATATCAATTTACGGGAATACGACATTGAGCAAAACGATCTGATTATTTGCGCTCCCGGCGATATTCTACAGTCCATGTTATCACCGGGCATTCATTTGTCACAAATGTTTTTAATATCATCTGATTTCTTAAAAGAGATGTATATCAACCTGAACAGTTTCATGCCATTTTTCATCTCATTGAAAGAGAATCCCAAATTTCATTTGATGGAAGAAGAGGTACAGGAACTGAAATCATTCTATGAACTGATAGAAGAAACCGTAAGCCGGAACGATAACTTCAGGACAGAAATCGTACGCAGACTAATGGGGGCCTATTTATATAAGATAGGTTCCATCCTTCATAGAAAACAACCGGAATTCCTTTCCGAGAATCCGAAATCACTGAAAAGGGAAGAGGTATTGTTCAACCAGTTCATCAACTTGCTGACCGAACATCACCGTAAAGAAAGACGCGTAGATTTTTATGCGGAGCAATTATTCCTGAGTCCCAAACATTTCTCCACCGTAGTAAAGAAAGTAAGCGGAAAAACTGCCGGAGAGTGGATTGACGAATATGTGATACTGGAAGCCAAAGCACTGTTGAAATACTCCGTCATGTCTATTCAGGAAGTAGCTTATTTTATGAACTTCCCGAACCCTTCCTTTTTTGGCAAATACTTCAAGCACCATACCGGGTTATCTCCCAGCGAATACAAGATGCAATAATGAAAACAGAAGATAAAAAATAGTAATCCAACGGGGGCTGTCCGAAAAAAACGGACAGCCCCCGAAAGTAAATTATATAAGTGTGACTACACTACCTCTCATCTTAAAATAATTTTGCAGGATATTCACCGGCATCCACCAATGCCTGTATCTTGTCAACCACACTCTGACGGTCTTCAGGATAAGTTACTCCAAACCATTTGCTGGTAGTATCCAATACCTCAACGGTAGCAGTACCATCATTAATCAGCTTGTCCACCATCAGCGGAATAAAGAATTCGCTCTTCAAGTTTTCCATATTTTTAGGATCGCTCAAGAATGCTTTAAAGAATTCCTTGCTGTAAGCAAAGTAATCAGGAGTAAAGCCCCAGAAGTTCATGCTCACCGGAGTTGTGTCAGGGGTAGCTGTCCATTCGCCATTGTCGTCAATATACTTCACTTCTCCGTCTATGCGCTGAATTTTGGTACGTTCTACCACGGAAGTCAACAAATGATCCGCATTGGTTCCACAGATGCCGCGGGATACCGTTCCACTCTCGCTCAATGTATTTCCTACACGGAAGCCCACCATAGCATACGTGTTTTTAGCACCTTCGGGCAGTGCAGAAAGGAACTTGCCCATTACCTGGAACGAGTCACGGCCATAGAAGTCATCGCAATTGATCACCGCAAACGGTTCCTGTATCACATCAGCTCCCATCATGACAGCATGGTTAGTTCCCCAAGGTTTTGTACGCTCCGCAGGACAAGTAAAACCCTCCGGCAGATTGTCTAAAGCCTGGAATACCAGTTCGCAAGGAATATGACCTTCATATTTAGAAATAATCTTTTCACGAAAATCTTGTTCAAAATCTTTACGGATAACAAAGACCAGTTTTCCAAAGCCGGCGTTGATAGCGTCATAAATAGAATAATCCATAATAGTTTCGCCGTTAGGACCCAGACCATCCAATTGCTTCAATCCTCCGTAACGGCTGCCCATACCAGCCGCCAATAAAAATAAAGTTGGTTTCATAGTTTATTTATTTAAAATTGAATATTTGATGGTACAAAGCTACAAAATAATACGGAGGAAAAAAGCTACATTCCATTCAAATTCGAGCATAAATCAATCATTTCCCTCCTTTTGACGCAAATCAAGCCCTATTTCTAGAAAGGATAGCCGATGGCAAAGTGCAATCCCAGTCCATCCTTAAACTTAGGAATATTATAATATCCTTTCTTGCCGGTATCATACGGATCATGAAGAGCAATACCCAGATCCAGGCGGATCACCAGGAAAGTAAGGTCATAACGCAATCCCACCCCAGTACCCAAAGCTATACTTTTAGCAAAATTACGAAGAGTAAGCAAACCGCCGGGACGTATATTCTCACCTTCCTCATTCTTTTGTTCACGCAGCAGCCACACATTTCCCGCATCCAGAAAAGCTGCCCCGTACAAATCACCCAGGATAGGGAAACGGTATTCCACATTCGCTTCCAGCTTCACATCTCCGGTTTCATCCAGATAACCATACTGTTTATCTTCGGGACGATAAGAACCGGGGCCGATAGAGCGCACTGTAAACGCACGGATACTGTTAGCTCCCCCAATATAGAACTGCTCGCTGTAAGGCGCTACAGTCTGGTTCCCATATGCATACAAAATTCCCCCCATCAAACGAGTGGCTATATGCTGTTTCTCTCCGACTTTAAACAAACAACGCACTTCGGATGTCATTTTCAGGAATTGCGCATAAGGACTGTTTAATAACTTCTTATCTGTTTCCTTGAATCCCTTCCCAAAAGCAGCATACACCAACGAAGTCAGATTACCTGCCGAAGTAAAGGAAGTTTCCCACCATAAATTATTGCGTTTCTTCAACGGGGCGTTATCATACGTAAACGTATAACTCATAGCTGGAATAAACTGATTTCCCAAACTGATTTTCAAGCTCCGGTTCTTGTCCACTATCGTATCAAAACGTGTAGTAGTATGCTGCAACGTATTAAATGCCAGTCTGAAAGGAGTCACAGTATGTTTCCATACCCGCGAAGGCTGGAAATCATATGACACCGTTCCACCGAAAGAAAGCATTTTAAAGAAGCGGGCACGGTTCAACTGACTGGCATACAACTTGAATGAGGTATGCTGCGGAAATCGCGAGCTCATCATTTTTTTACTCATCCACGGCAACACCAGGCGAGGATACTCCAATGAAAAAGAAGTCCCCAACTCGTATGAGTTCAATTTAGAACTGTTCCCGTCCGCCGTAGAATTGGTCTGCCATTCGTATGACCCTTTCAACTGGAAAGAAAGCGTGGCGGCTGTACGCATGAAATTCTTCCGCGAGAGGCTGAAAATCGCTCCGGGACCAGTCTGATCCGTACTTTTGGTAGTCACATTGAATTCCAGTTCTCCGTCATACGGCAAATCGAATGTAGCATTCATCCGCACATTCAGCGTATCACACCCCGGCAATGTATCTTGCGGGGCATAGCGGAACTCGGCAAATTTGAAAATGCCCAAACGCGCCAAGGCTTCCTGCGTGAAATTCTGACGGGCCTGAGAATAAAGCTGCCCTTTCTGGTAAAAGAAGCGCTTAGCCAATACTCCGGGGCGGATACCGGGTTTCTTACCGCTATAGTGTAAAGTCATTCCCGGAAAGACGATGGAATCAGTAGGTTCCTCTCCTTTATATCCGGTAAGATAAACAGAAGTATTCCCTATATAATAAGGTCTTTTCGCATCGGCAGGCACTCCAGCTTTCGGGACAACCTGCAAACTGACCATTCCCGGTTTGCGCAAGGTATCCGCACGGAAAGTAATGAATTCGGGACGGAAATAATAATAACCATTGTTACGGAAAAGGGTACTCAGCCGCTGGCGCTCCTCCTCCAGTTTCAACACACTGAAATTATCTCCTTTATGCAATACCCTCTGGTCATAAGCAGCCCTGATCAGACTATCGGCGCGAGGAGGATATTTCAGATACATGACAGAGTCCAGATAATAAGGGTTCGCCATATCAATCTTATAACTTAACTTGGCTTTCCGAGGATTCTTCAACGAGTCTACAGAATAAGTCACAGCACCATTGAAAAAGCCATAATCATGCAACAGATTGGTGGCCACCTTCACACGGGTTTCCGGATTCACCGTAGACAAATACACCGGAGTAGACCCCAGCTTGTTGAAGATCCAATGCCCCACCCCCTTTTTATCCTGGTATTTCACAAAATCATTGTATATCCACAAACCGAAAGGAATGGGAAAACGCAAGGAGTTGCTTCCCAAAATGGCATTATTGGGAGGATAAGACAAAGCAGCCTCCACCTCTTCCAAGGTCTGGACACCGGCAGGGGTCTTGTCTTCATTCAGAATCTCCATATTTTTCACACCGACATATAGCGTTTCGTCTTCCGGCAAATTCCTGGTAGTAGAGCAGGCAGCTGTCATCAGCAACAATACCGATAATAGAAGCAGGTTTATGTTATGTTTTCTCTCCATATCTCCAACAATCATTTTTTCTTCTTAGACTTGAAAATAAACAGTTCGCCCAGGTGACTCATCTTCTTGCGAAGCACAATACCCACACCGGTCTCTATGATCTCACCTTCCAGCACACTCTCATAGTTCTTGTCGTGGAAGAGCTTGACATACCGGGTACCGCTGTTGTCCAAGCGGTATTCTATGGATACATTATCAATAAAGGTTTCATCCTGCTGTACCGTACTTCCGGTAGACACTTTACCGCCTACCACTATACGGAAGCGGTTATTCCAGAAACGTTTGGCGAACTGGAAATTATAATCCGTGCGTTTCCCGCCGCTATCGGCATCATCCACCGTTTCCATGCCCACATTGATATCAAGTGCTTTTCCGGCAATATTCGAGATTTCGCTCTGCAGGAATGAGTTCAAGGCATTATTCACATTAAATCCTCCCGTAGAGTTTCCTTCAGCCATATACATTCCGGTCACCAGCATGGTGACAGCCAGTTTTCCCCGTTCCTCCACCGACATGGCATTCAGCTGGTCTTGCACAGACGCATCCTCGGGAGCCGAAAGGGTAAACGCCAGCCCCAGATTCTCCAGACTCTGGCTCAAAGCGATCCCTACATCAAACCCGACGATACGCGAAGTCTTTCCATCCTCGCCCACCGAAGCACGGACCCTTTCGGCCGCGGTAATGTTCAGTTGCGGATTCATGATATTTCCCGTCCACTCCACATAACTGCCATTTTGAATATTAAAAGTCTTCAGCGGAATAATCGGAATCTGGTATTTCATCTCCCCGCTCATCAAGGAATAACGCCCGGTCAGCAACATATCCCCCTGAGGAGTGTACTGGAATGACAAGTCTCCGCCTCCTTCCAGCAACATATAGTTGGAGCCGTCCGGCACCAGATCCACACGTGCCTGCACCGCCTGGTCTATATGCATGGTCATGGCCACATCCATCCCTCCCAAAGAGATTTGCTGGACAGAGGACTCCTCTACCGAAGTTGTGTCGTTGAAATTGACAAAAGTCACCATATCCCCCAAACGGTCGTTCACCGTCAAGGGAGAGTCTTTCAGGACATAGGTCACATTGGTCTTCCCCAAGATGTTCATGTTCCCCCGCATCACCAGTTCCTCCACAGGACCGCGCAGCGTTGCGTTAAAATCCACATACATCTTGCCGTAAACCATAGCCCGCTTGGTACGGGGAGCATTCAGCAACTCATAATTCTCGGCATGCATTTTAAGGTTCACTGCCGTCCGTTCCAAATCCGAGAAATCCACCTCGCCGTTAATGGTAAAAGGAGTCTTGCCTTTGGTGAATATATCGAACTCCTTGAACATCATCTTACTGTTCACCACCTGCACCGGTTCATTATCAAAACGGAACATGGCAGACATCTCCGGCATGAAGAAAGTCACGGAATCCAATGCCAGTTCCCCATTCAGCAAGGGTTTGGCCGGATCACCTTTCATGGACAATGTTCCATCAATATCCCCGTCCAGTTCCACCATGCGGTCGGGCACAAACGGATTGGCGACATTCAGCGGAAAATGTTCGAAGGCTATATCCGCGCTCAGGCTTCCCGTTCCTTCCTCCGCGGGCAGATAGATACCTCCCAAATGAGCTATCTCCTCACCATCATGGCGTATATAGGCATCCAGATGATGATCCTTTGCCTCACCGGGCAGATACACACCACCCAGTTCCCAATTTCCCAACGCACTGCCTTCATATTTGAATTCATCTATACGCAAATCACTGCTCACCATCATATACGGACCGGAATCTATATAATGCGCTTCTGCTCCGATCCATCCTTCCATATCAGGCATATAGGGAAGGATACGCCGGAATTCTTTCAGATTGATGCGTGAAAGCTCCACCGTCATATCCTGTTTGGCTATGGTATCTTCCCGATTGGTATAGAAACTGAGTCCGGTCCCCTGCTCGTCATGCAAATCCAGATTTGCATGAATCCGCCCGTTGTCAGCCAGATAAATATAGTTATTTTTATTCACGGTAAAAGGACGGTATACCAACGTGGGATGCTCTGGAAAAACCTTCATGCGTATGCCGTGGCGGCGCAGGTCGGCCATCACGCCCATATATACTCCCTGTTCTTTACGGGCATTCAGGTATTGAACCAACAACTGGGCACTGTTGTTTCCCACATTTCCCTCCAGCGTCACATCAAACGCCTCCTGTCCCGGTTTGGGTCCGTTCACCACTCCGCTCAACATATTTATGCCATTCAGGTCCTGCTGTACATCCAAATAGATGGTATCCAAAGTCAGGCTGTCTGTACGCAATCCATATAAATAAGCCTCCCCGTTCAATCCCTCTGCCGGAGATGAATCCACATCCATAAACAGACGACTGTATGACAACCCCATCATTGACAGATAATTGGCTATCGGATTATCGGGACCGGAAGATATTTTCAGACATAGTCCCGGAAGAAATTCCCGAAGCTCCTCCTGTTCAATATGTTTGCTTTCCCATTGTTCCGCCAGTTTCTTCATCAGCAAATCCGCCCTGCCGGAAATGTATTCCATGTGCCCTGCTCCTTCCAGACTCAAATCAAGATCCCCCGCACGCAGATAAGCAAAAGTGGAATCTCTGGAAGTGCTGAATCCAGCAAACAGGTCCTTGGAATGGGAAGTGCGTTTGGCAGTGACAATCGTGGCATTCGTCATCTCGGCCTCTACGACATACCTTTTTCTGAGGTCACTGCTGAAACGGACCCCCAGGTGCTGGGAGGTCTGAAAACGGGTATCCATCAGATGAAGCGCCTGCCAATCCAAATGAGCCACATCCATTTTCAAGTCGCCCGAAACATCATGAGGTTTCAAGATACCATCCAAATGCGCCTTGATATCCATGGTCCAGTTTTTCACTGCCAGTGAAGCATGCACCTTCGATTTCTCCAGTCCGGCAGCCAATGAAATTCCTGTCAGATGATAACTGCCATAATGGAAACGGTCTATGCCGCCCTCCGCATTGAAATAAGTACGGGGAGAAAAAAAGTCAAAACCTTCCCCCTCCACTTTCAGACGGGTGGACAAGGTGTACAAAGAATCGGCAGGCATAAACTGGTGCAGGTCAAAATGATTGACAGCCAAGTCTGCCTCATACCTGTCACGCGACAAGTCGTATTTGGCAAACAGACGGGCTGCCCGTTCCATCTTGAAATCATCCGCTACGGAGATGCTGTCATTATAAACCGTTATAGGAATAGTATCGGCCGCAACCACCGCCTGGGCTTCGGGCTGCATCAGCAGCAGGTCCGTGCCCATTTTAGTGCCCGCCATCGTAAATTTGCCTTCCAAGCGCGTTCCGTATGGAATTTCTATTCCTTCAGCCAACGTGGAAACAAACTTCAAATCCTTGGTTTCAGCTTCCAAAGTGATATCCCCCCCGCGCAGCAGACTGTCTGTCAGATGGGTCCACTCCCGAACGCTCTTTCAGCACAAACTGGCTGATTATGGCTTTCATATTTCTACCTCCATAGTATAGGGAATCCAGTTTCACACCGATATCCGTCAGTGCAATATGGGAGGGGTCCAGTCCGGAGGACAGGCTGTCGGCAGCCAGCGGCTTCCCGTTATCGTAACGCACACGTCCGTTCTCTATCCGAAACGTTTGCAGCGAATAGGCCGATTTATGCAAGTCTATCAGCCCGTCGCGCAGTATGGCATTATCCAGCGAAGCCGCCAATGACAAGCTGTCCAAAGGCATATCCAGCGCAAAGGATACATTCTGTAAATCAATATCCTGCAATATTATTTTCCAATAGGTGGTGTCGCTTGCAGCCGTATCGACCGCAGCGGTGTCATTCAGGCAAAGAGATAAATCCGTATCTTTCAACAAGACTTTGTTAACGATGGCAGTTTCGGGGTCCAGTGCCACTCCATGACTGGAAATGAACAATTCCCCCAAAGTACCGTTCAATTTCATGCCATGTATCAAGTCATTAGAATTCACTGTGGCTCCTTGCAGGGATATGCCATCCACTTCAAGTATTCCTGCAAATTTAAACAATTTTATCGGCATAATGGTTGAAAGAATGCAGCTTTTATCTTTTGTTTCCCATAATTTATTAAAAAAGAACTTACGGACTACCTGTTGCCACTAGGAAAGATCTATAATCTTACCCCCGCAAAATTTAAATCTTTCAGCTCTCCCGTCTGTTCCCATAATATGAACAATACGGACAAGCCGACAGATTTCCAAGAAGACGGAAGCTACTTCCAACGTAGACGCAGTTCCTTTTTCTCACACACGTGCGCGCATATTACAAATATGATATAAATCCGGCATCCTTCATCAAAGACTTCCCTCTGAAACGATGGATGCCATACTACTATTCAATGCGAATTTCAAGACTTATGCAAACCATGTTATTCAGAAACTTTTTTAATTTTCTTTTTTCAAGTTTTATCATCTTCCGGTTTTGCCGCCGGTCTTTTTATCTATTTTCTTTCGTCTTTTCTCTTTCCGGTGCTTCTCTTCCCCTCACTCTGCCTCATTTACTTTTCTTCTCTACAAATTATAAGAACACGCACGTTTGTGAGGAAAAAAGACCTGGTTCTGCCGCGTCTGCGTCTGAAGTATTCCTCCGCTCTCTCCCTTTTTTTATCCTTCCTTTCTTCGCTTTTCCGCTCTTACTCTCAATTTTATTTCCTATCTTTGTCCGATAAATAAAAAATAGCTCATGACTTCAAACAAAATTTTACTAATATGCCTGGCCTTCATTGCATTGACTGCATGCAACGCCGGCTCGAAAAGACAAACAAATCATCATATGGAAAATGAAAAGCGTACCTTGGTAAAACTGGAAACCACCATGGGAAATATCACAGTGGCCCTGTATAATGAAACGCCGAAACATCGTGATAACTTTATCAAACTGGTAAAAGAAGGAGTATATGACAGTACATTGTTCCACCGGGTTATCAAACAATTCATGATCCAAGCTGGCGATCCGGACAGCAAAAACGCATCGGATACTGCCATGCTGGGCAGCGGTGATGTGGGTTACACCATTCCCGCTGAGTTCAATCCGAAATTCTTCCACAAGAAAGGAGTATTGGCGGCAGCACGCCAGGGTGATGATGTGAACCCCGAAAAGGCTTCATCGGGTTGCCAGTTCTATATTGTTACCGGACGCAAGTTCACCGAACCGCAATTGCTGGGCATGGAGAACAAAATAAACGAACAGCGTGAAGAAGCTCTGTTCGACAGTCTGGCACGCCAGCACATGAAGGAAATATACAAGATGCGCAAGGCAGGAGACAATGCCGGGTTACTGGAATTACAGGACACCTTGGAAGCCCAAGCCCGTGAGCTGGCGGACAAAGAAGAGAAATTCCGCTTCACCCCCGAACAGATCAAAGCATACAGCACCATAGGCGGCGCTCCCCACCTGGACGGTTCTTATACCGTATTCGGTGAAGTAACCGAAGGTATGGAAGTAGTGGACAATATTGAAATAGCAAAAACGAACCGCGCAGACCGCCCTATAGAGAATATCCGGATTCTCAAGGCAAGTATTCAGTAATTTGCGACTCAGATGATTAACATTAACCGATACACCTTGTCCAACGGGCTGCGTGTGATACACAATGAGGACAATACGACTCAGATGGTGGCACTGAACCTATTGTACGATGTGGGCGCACGCGATGAAGATCCTGATCATACCGGATTCGCCCATCTGTTTGAGCACCTGATGTTCGGAGGCTCCATCCATGTGCCCGACTATGACACTCCGGTACAAAATGCCGGAGGCGAAAACAACGCATGGACAAATAATGACATAACCAATTATTACATCACCCTCCCTCGTCAGAATGTGGAAACCGGATTCTGGCTGGAGAGTGACCGTATGTTGTCCCTCGACTTTAACCCGCGCAGTCTGGAAGTGCAACGGCAAGTGGTAATCGAAGAGTTCAAACAGCGGAACCTGAACCAGCCATACGGAGACGCCTCACATCTGCTACGCGCCCTAGCTTATAAGGTGCATCCGTACCAGTGGCCTACCATCGGCAAAGAAATCAGCCACATAGCCAATGCCACCCTTGAAGAAGTGAAAGCCTTTTTCTTTAAATATTATGCACCGGACAACGCCATTCTGGCTGTAACGGGACATATTACTTTTGAAGAGACAGTGACATTGGCTGAAAAGTGGTTCGGCCCTATCCCGAGCCGCAACGTAGCCCCCCGCTCACTGCCGGCAGAACCCCGGCAAACGGAGGAACGCCGACTGACAGTAGAGCGGAACGTGCCTGTAGACGCGCTCTTTATGGCATTCCATATCTGTGAACGACGCCATCCCGACTACTATGCTTTTGATATGCTAAGCGACTTGCTGAGCAGCGGACGTTCCTGCCGTCTGGTGCAGCATCTGGTACAAGAGAAACAGGTATTCAACAGTATCGACGCCTATATATCGGGCAGCATTGACGAGGGATTGTTCCATATCACCGGCAAACCCGCCCCAGGCGTCACGCTGGAAGCTGCCGAAGCTGCCGTATGGCAGGAACTGAAGGCATTGACGGAAGAAAGTGTGGATGAAGACGAGCTGGAAAAAGTAAAGAACCGCTATGAAAGCGAACAGATATTCAATAACCTGAATTACCTGAATGTGGCTACCAATCTGGCTTATTTTGAACTGACCGGCAAAGCGGAAGATATTAACAATGAAGTAAACAAATATCGCTCGGTCACTGCCGGCCAGATAAAAGAAGCTGCACAAAAAACATTTGTGCGAGAAAATTGTTCCACACTCTACTATAAAAGTAATTTGCCGACCTGATAATATGCTAATTTGCCAACTGGCTGCGCCATGCGGAACACAGCACAGCCAGTTGGCAAATTAGCATATTGGCACATTAGCAATTTATTAACCATGCAACATTACAAAGCACTTTTCACTTTAGGTATCCCTATCGTTATCGGCCAGATAGGTGTCATCATTTTGGGTTTTGCCGATACATTGATGATAGGCCATCACAGCACGAATGAATTAGCCGCCGCCAGTTTTGTCAACAATATGTTTACTTTGGCCATTATTTTCGCTACCGGATTCTCATACGGGCTGACTCCTATCGTAGGGAGTCTGTTCGGACGGGGAGAAACCCATGTAGTGGGACGAATGCTGAAGAACAGCCTGTTTGCCAACACACTGCTGGCCGTATTGCTCACACTCATCATGTGGATACTTTATCTGAATATCCACCGACTGGGGCAACCCGAAGAACTGCTGCCTTTAATGCGTCCCTACTTCATCGTTTTGCTGATATCCTTGTTGTTTGTACTGCTTTTCAACGGTTTCAAGCAATTTGCCGACGGCATAACCGATACCCGCGTTTCCATGTGGATCTTATTGACAGGAAATGTAATGAACATTATCGGCAACTACATTCTGATTTACGGTAAACTGGGAATGCCCGAAATGGGATTGCTGGGAGCGGGAATTTCCACATTGGCCTCCCGTATCATGATGGTGATCGTGTTCGCCGTCATTTTTTTCTGTACCCGACGTTATCATATTTATAAAGAAGGCTTTCTACACAATACGCTCAACCGGGCAGACTTCCTGCACCTGAACAAACTGGGATGGCCCATTGCCATGCAGATGGGAATGGAAACTGCTTCGTTCAGTCTCAGTGCCATTATGGTGGGATGGATCGGGACTACTGCTCTGGCGGCCCACCAAGTGATGCTCGCCATTTCCCAAATCTGCTTTATGATGTATTATGGCATGGGAGCAGCCGTTGCCGTGCGGGTTAGCAACTTCCGCGGACAGAATGACCGGATGAACGTCAGGCGCTCTGCATACGCCGGATTCCATATCATGCTGCTCATCGCACTGATAGGCGCCCTGCCCATCTTCCTGCTGCGTAACGAACTGGGAGGATGGTTCAGCGACAGTCCGGCGGTCAGCGTAATGGTAGCACAACTTATCATTCCGTTCATCATCTACCAGTTTGGTGATGGATTACAGATAAATTTCGCCAATGCCCTTCGTGGAATCGCAGATGTGAAACCCATGATGTATATCGCATTCATCGCCTATTTCCTTATCTCCCTGCCGGCCGGCTATTTTTTCGGTTTCATCATGGATTGGGGAATCATAGGAATATGGATGGCATTTCCTTTCGGACTGACTACAGCCGGAATACTCTATTACCTGCGCTTTAACCGTGATACGAAATAAAAATAAAACCACCATGAGCCTGCCCAACCGTTCCACCAAGCTGAAAGTTGCATTCGGCTATATTCTGCTGACTGCACTGCTCTTTATATCTATCGGATATATCTATCAAGAAATGAAGTCACTGTCCGGAACCGGTGATGATGAAGCCATCCTGAGCCAACGGCGCCATGTCACCAACCAAATTATCGGCCAGCTCTATCAGGCGGAAGTCATCGGACAATCGCTCAGTACGGGACAAATAGAACAATACTACCGATACCAACGAGCCATGAAACAAGCCACCACGGCACTTGACTCCCTACGCACGTTGCTGACAGACAGCATACAACTGGCGCGACTGGATACCGTAGGAATGCTTTTCATGGATAAAGAACGGAATATGCGCAACCTGCTGAAAGCAATTCAGGACGGTGGGACAGATATACTTTACAAACAGCATATAGACGAACTGATCGCCCAGCAAGATTCCTTGCTCAGCCTTCCCCATGTACGAAAAAAAGTAATCACACACACCAATTCTTATATTATTCGTAAAAAGCCCAAAAGCTTCTTCAAACGTTTGGGAGAAGTGTTCTCGCCCGGAAAAGCAGATTCCACACAGGTCAACAATGTGATTCAGGAAGAATATACCGATACGCTGACCGAGGCATACAGTCCGGCAGATACTGTGGTCACCATGTTGAAAAACATACAGAGCCGAGTAACCGATACCCAACAAGAACGTATGGAAATGGTCAATCGCCGCACCCAGTCCCTGCGCCTCAGCGGCTTGAAACTAAGTCAGAAAGTCAATCAGCTATTAAGTACTATAGAGGAGGAAGAGCAAGCTTTGGCCCAAAACAAACATATACAAGAGGAATATATTCGCCAAAGCTCTATCCGCACAGTGGCGGGAATCGCCATTGTCGCTGTGGTTCTGGCTATTTTCTTTCTGGTCCTGATATGGAGAGACATCACTCGCAGCAACCACTACCGCCGAGAACTGGAAAAAGCCAAACGTCGCGCCGAAGACTTATTGGCGGCGCGTGAAAAACTAATGCTGACCATCACCCACGATATCAAAGCCCCCGTGGGTTCCATCTTGGGCTATACCGACCTGCTGGAGCGGATCACTACCGAAGAACGCCAGCGTTTCTATCTGAACAATATGCAGAGTTCAGCCAATCACCTGCTCAGCCTGGTCAAATCCCTGCTGGATTACCACCGGCTGGATGCACATAAAATGGACGTCAACCAGGTATCGTTCAACCCCCACCAACTGTTCGACACCATTTATATTAGCTTCAAACCGATGGCAGACTCCAAACAGCTGGAACTGAACTATCATTGCAACGAATCATTGAACCGCGTATACATAGGAGACCCGTTCCGTATCCGCCAAATAGCGGAGAATCTGCTATCCAATGCACTGAAATTCACTAGAGAAGGAGGCATCACCCTGCGGGCAGCATTGGAAAACGGCCAATTGCATTTCAGTATCAGTGACACAGGATGCGGTATCAGCCAAGAAGAGCAACAACGTATCTTTCAGGAATTCACCCGGCTCCATAATGCACAAGGACAAGAAGGATTCGGCTTGGGACTGGCCATCACCCGTAAACTGGTGCTTCTGCTCGAAGGGGATATCAAGATAGAAAGCGAACAAGACAAAGGCAGCTGCTTCCATGTATATCTGCCTTTGCCTGAGGGTCCTTCCCATCCGGATGAAAATCTTTCCGGACCGGGAGCAGAACATACTCCTGCTTCCCCTGACGCAACCGGGATCCGGCAAACAGACACTCCACGCGAAGACAGTGAGCCGATTCACCTGATTTTAATTGACGACGACCGCATACAGTTACAGCTTACCACCGCCATGCTGGAACGCCCCGGAGTGACTGTGACCTGCTGCCATCATCCCGAAGAGCTCCTCAACCAATTGAAAGAAAAGCGCTTCGACGTCTTACTCACGGACATACAAATGCCTGCCATGAACGGATTCGACTTATTGAAAGCCATCCGCACGCTGGACACATCATGGGTGCAAACCCTGCCGGTGATCGCCCTGACCGCCCGTAGCGATATGGACGAAAATTATTTCTGTTCACATGGCTTTGCCGGTTGCCTGCACAAACCTTTCACCATAAACGAATTGTTTACAGCCATCTTCCAGGTCACAGGAAAGGATGTACCCGCCACAGGAAATCCGACTCCCCATATAGCACCGGCCAAAGAAAATCATCCCCAACAAGAAACGTTGGATTTCTCCGCCCTGACCGCCTTCTCGGAAGATGATCCGGAAGCAGCCTCAGAAATACTCCGTACCTTCATCAGCGAAACAAAAAAGAACCGAGAGTGTATGGAAGAAGCATTGGCGAAAAAGAATATGGAAGACATCACGGCAATAGCTCATAAACTGTTGCCACTGTTCACCATGCTGGGAGCTACCCGTTGCATTCCTGCACTGACATGGATGGAACAAAGACGAGGGACAACCGAAATCGGTGAAGAAGCGATAGAGAAAACAAACTTTATAATAGAAGAAATAGAAAAAGTAATTGACGAAGCAAAAAAGCAGATCGAAATACCGAATGAAGCATGAAGAATTAAGCCCTGTTAAGTTAAAAGGTATTAGAAATAGAGTCCGTGTTTCGGTACACCGTGAAAAAAGCTTATTTTTGCACGAATAAAAACCACATAAAGATGCCACATTCCATTCTGATAGTAGAAGATGACTTGACTTTTGCCACCATGTTGAAAACTTGGCTGGGTAAAAAAGGATTTTCGGTTGATACAGCAAGCAGTAATGCGCGCGCACGCAAACAACTGGATGCACAACCATACGATCTTGTTTTGTCTGATCTGCGCCTGCCTGATCAAGATGGTATCTTCTTGCTTTCATGGATGAAAGAACAGAAATATAACATCCCACTCATCATCATGACAGGCTATGCTGACATCCAAAGCGCTGTACAGGCTATAAAACATGGAGCCAGTGATTACATTTCAAAGCCGATACAACCGGATGAGTTGCTGAAGAAAATTAATGAGGCATTGCAAAACAAAGCTTTACCCACACCGGTAGGAATAGAAAAGAACACAGTCGCGCCCAAAGCATCTAAGAACAAAGCCGTTCCCCACAGTGCAACCGTTCCTCCCTCTAATTTTCTGGAGGGGGAAAGCGAGGCAGCGCGCCAACTCTACAATTATGTAGGTCTGGTAGCCCCCACCCCCATGTCCGTGCTGATAAACGGTGCTAGCGGAACAGGTAAAGAGTATGTGGCGCACCGTATTCATCAGCTAAGCAAACGGGCCGACAAGCCATTCATTGCCATAGACTGCGGTTCTATCCCCAAAGAGCTGGCGGCTTCCGAATTTTTCGGTCATGTCAAAGGCTCCTTCACAGGGGCGTTAAACGACAAAACAGGAGCATTCGTAGAAGCCAACGGAGGTACTTTGTTTCTGGATGAAATAGGCAACTTAAGTTATGAAGTACAGATACAGTTGCTCCGTGCCTTGCAGGAAAGACGTATCCGTCCGGTCGGCTCCAATAAAGAAATAGAGGTAGACGTGCGACTGGTCAGCGCTACCAATGAGAACCTGCAACAGGCCATTGAAAAAGGAAACTTCCGCGAAGATCTTTACCACCGCATCAATGAATTCACCCTTCGTATGCCGGCATTAAAAGAGCGGCAAGAAGATATCCTGCTATTCGCCAATTTCTTTTTGGATCAGGCAAACAGAGAACTGGACCGCCAGCTGATAGGGTTTGATACCGCTGCCAGCCAAGCTTTACAAACGTATTCATGGCCCGGAAACCTCCGGCAATTGAAAAATATAGTAAAACGTGCCACCCTATTGGCACAGAGCAACTTCATCACCCTTGCCGAATTAGGTTATGAGCTGCAGGAACCTATAAGGTCCGCCGGTCCGCAGACATTCAGCCTGCATGATGAAGCGGCAGAAAAGAAACGTATCCTTGAGGCATTGAAGCAAACAGGAAATAATAAAAGTAAAGCCGCCATCTTATTAGGCATAGACCGGAAAACTTTATATAACAAATTGAAGCTGTACGATATTCAATAACTTTACCAACAAGAATCTACTGTACCGTAAGGCTGTTACCCCTGCTGTTCCAGTAGGGCACAACCTTACAGTATATACCCCATTCCCCCATCGGCCATGTGGAATAATTCCACAAGATATTCCCCATATTCCACACTTTTTCCCATCTTCCTTTCATCCCAATCGAAGGCAATTTGCTAAATATCAGCACTTTAAAAAACAATCCCGTTTTCTGGCACAGATATTGTTTTTCTGTTATCAGAGAAAACTAAACAACATAGTATTAACAGTAAAAACCTACAATTATGAAAAAGTTATTTGTTGCAGCAGCATTGGTAATGGGATTAGGAACATCAGCAGCATTCGCCGACAACTTTATGGTGGACTCTGTGACCGTAACTATGATAAATGACTTTACCCCTATTGAAGTGAAAGACCTTCCGGCTGCCGTGCAGGAAGCTATCACAAAGAACTATGCAGAAGCTACTATCAAAGAAGCTGCCGTAGAAGCGAACGAAGATGGAACTAAAACTTACAAGGTTGTTTTAACTGATGAAGAGGGAACTGAAAGCACTGTACTTTTCAGCGAAAGCGGAGAAGTTTTGAAGTAAATGAAAGATGCCTAAAAGTAAGAAAAGGGAATGCTGGGAAGCATTCCCTTTTTGTTTTCTATCTTTAATCCATCTCAAAGCCGTTCCACAAATTACCTTCGGGTACCGGTGCAGTCAACTGGATCATTTCCTTCGACACAGGGTGAACGAACTGTACCGTCCGAGCATGCAGGCAAATACTGCCATCCGGATTGGAACGTGGAAAGCCATATTTCAAATCACCTTTAATGGGACATCCCATCTTGGCCAACTGGCAACGAATCTGATGATGCCTTCCGGTTTTCAGATCCACCTCCAATAAATAATAATTCTGAGAATGGCCGATAAGCTTATAATGCAGTACAGCTTTCTTGGAGTTTTTTACTTCCTTATCGTATGCATAAGACTTATTCTGTTTCTCGTTACGTACCAGATAGTGTACCAGCTCACCCTCCGTTTCATTGGGGCACTCTTTCACTATCGCCCAATAGGTCTTTTTCACCTCACCATTACGGAACATCTCATTCAGTCTGGGCAATGCCTTGCTCGTTTTGGCAAACACCACCAATCCGCTGACGGGACGATCCAAGCGGTGGGTCACCCCAATGAAAACATTGCCCGGCTTATTATATTTCTCTTTCAGGTATTGTTTCACCATCTCCGACAAAGGAGTATCACCGGTCTTGTCTCCCTGAACGATTTCAGAAGAAGTCTTATTGACTACAATAATATGATTATCCTCGTAAACAACTATCATATTACATGTTCATACCGCCGTCAACCTGGATAACCTGTCCTGATACATACGAAGACATATCAGAAGCCAAGAAAGTAGCCACATCCGCCACATCTTCAGGAGTACCTCCACGACGCAAAGGAATCTTCTTAGCCCACTCAGCTTTTACTTCGTCAGACAATTTGGCTGTCATATCCGTAATGATGAATCCCGGAGCGATGGCATTGGCACGGATACCGCGAGATCCCAATTCCTGAGCGATGGATTTAGCCAAACCGATCATACCGGCTTTTGAAGCAGAATAATTACATTGACCGGCATTTCCGTGAACACCCACTACAGAAGCCATGTTAATAATGCTCCCACTCTTCTGACGCATCATGATCGGAGTACATGCGTGGATAAAGTTAAAGGCAGACTTCAAGTTCACAGCGATTACCGCATCCCACTGTGCCTCACTCATACGCATCATCAAGCCATCTTTCGTGATCCCTGCATTGTTTACCAGAATATCAACAGAACCAAAATCATCCTTAATCTGATTAACCACTTTCTCAGTATCCTCAAAATTCGCAGCATTAGAAGCATAACCTTTCACCTTTACACCCAACGCAGCAATTTCTTTTTCTGTATTCTGACCGTTTTCATCAATTACCAAGTCTGTAAAAGCGATATTTGCTCCTTCGGCAGCAAACTTCAATGCAATCGCCTTACCAATACCACGAGCGGCACCTGTCACAATCGCAGTCTTTCCTGTTAATAATCCCATAATTTTTGATTTTATAATTATAAAGTTAATTTTATTCCTTATTCTGTTCTTTGCGTCCCAATGCGCCATACACAATTTTTGCCACGTATGCCCATCCTGTTTCATCGTCCAGCTCCTCACCTATCTGACCACGTATATAAGGCGCTTCAATTCCCTTCACGCAATAGTGCACAATATCCGCCACGATATTCACATTGTCTATATCAAAGATTCCCTTTTCCTTTCCTTCCGTCAACACCTGCCTGAACAGCTTTGTTTCCGTTCGGTCAAAATTCTTCCGCACTGCCTCCACTCTCCATATATCACGGAAAAAGCCGGCACGCAAAGTTCCGTTCCTGAACACCACCATCTTGATAGAGTCCAGATGTGTTTCTATCAGCCGCAGTATTTTCGTATCAGGAGCGATATCCTGTTCAGCCACTTTCTCCATAGCGCCCGACAGCATCTCTAACTCCGACTCCACCACTGCCATATAAATGTCTTCTTTGCTCTTGAAATACGTATAGAGCGTGCGTCTTCCTTTCTTGGAAGCCACCGCTATATCATTCATTGTCGTATCATCCACCCCGTTCTTCGCAAAAAGCTGACGGGCGACGTCTACCAATTTAGCCCTAGTCTTTGATACTGCCATATAAGTTCAATTGCACATTACATATATATGTGAGCAAAATTACATTTTTTCTTTGTACCACACAAACAAATAAAGTATAATCTTAAAGTAAATGTTAATTAACATATTACATACACTCTATATATCAACACATTAGATAAAAAGATTATTTTATTTGAGAAAAAGATGCAGAAATAATTTGGAGATTAGAAAAAAAGCCGTACCTTTGCACCCGTAATCAAAACACAACATCGCGGAGTGGAGCAGTTGGTAGCTCGTTGGGCTCATAACCCAAAGGTCGTCTGTTCGAGTCAGGCCTCCGCAAC
>PPYF01424713.1_pt1 | contig 29277 bp, 28 predicted proteins | sample 1559871 | NCBI WGS metagenome assembly PPYF01 (sample SAMN08240021, study PRJNA423297) | Human gut metagenome, whole genome shotgun sequencing project.
GAAACACCCGCAGGGATCCCTTCCAATTTATAGCGCAAAAATAGACGCTCAAAATCATTGTAACTATACATAAACTTGGCTTTTGATTTAACGAAAGCAAAGATCTGGATTTTATATCGGTTATACTATACGGCATTTTTGGACGCTAACCCCAACCTGCAAAATGTAGGGGATTCATGTGTGTAGCATGAAGTTAGGGACCTACATGTATCGTTATTGTTATATGCTATTTATATAAATCCTCTCCATACAGAAATGGAGATTCAAAATCTTTCAATAGTGGATGCTTAGTATCCTTCTCACTTAAGATAGCCTTACCAGTAGGAATTTTCCAGCAAATGCCAAGTGATTCATCTAATATACTGATACCTCCATCATGTTGTGGAGCATAAAAGTTATCACATTTATATTGAAACACTGCCGTTTCACTCAATACAGCAAAACCATGAGCAAAACCACGAGGAATAAAGAATTGACGATGATTCTCCTCCGTCAATTCTACCGCTACATGCTGACCATAGGTAGGCGAACCTTTGCGGATATCAACAGCCACATCCAGCACTGCACCCTTTACGCAACGTACTAACTTACTTTGGCTGTAAGGCATAGTTTGAAAATGTAGTCCCCTCATCACTCCATACGAGGACATACTTTCATTATCTTGTACAAACTTAATGGGACGTACCTTTTCGTCAAACTCCCTTTGCGAGAACGATTCGAAGAAATATCCCCTGTCATCCTTAAAAAGACGCGGTTCAATGATTACCACCCCTTCAATATTTGTCTTAACAACTTCCATATAGATTATCTATTCTTATACATATCCTCGTAATAGCTCTCGTAAGCACCACTGGTGATATTATCCATCCACTCCTGATTATCCAGATACCACTGCACCGTCTTCTCAATACCCTCTTCAAACTGCAGACTAGGCTCCCAGCCCAATTCATTCTTCAGTTTCGTAGAGTCAATAGCATAGCGTAAGTCATGTCCCATACGGTCCATTACATAAGTAATCAGTTCCTCGCTGTGTCCTTCAGGATTACCTAGTAATCGGTCCACAGTCTTAATAATCACATGGATAATATCTATATTCTTCCACTCGTTAAAGCCACCGATGTTATATGTATCCGCCACCTTACCCTTATGGAAAATCACATCTATGGCCCTTGCATGATCTACCACGTAGAGCCAGTCGCGCACATTCTCTCCCTTGCCATATACTGGTAACGGTTTGCGGTGGCGAATATTGTTAATAAACAGCGGAATCAGCTTTTCGGGAAACTGATAAGGTCCATAGTTGTTCGAACAGTTTGTCACAATAGTCGGCATACCATAAGTATCATGGAAAGCGCGGACAAAGTGATCACTACCCGCTTTCGAAGCCGAATAGGGTGAGTGTGGATTATACTTTGTTGTCTCTTTGAAGAACTCATCGCCATATACTTCGTGTGCAGATATATCCGAAGACTTGCCTTCCGGGTGCGTCAATTCCAATGCTCCATACACCTCATCAGTTGAAATATGATAGAAGCGCTTACCCTCATAGCCTTCCGGAAGATACTCCCAAGTTAACCTGGCAGCTTGTAATAAAGAGAGAGTTCCAAGAACATTAGTACGAGCAAAAGTAAACGGATCCCTGATACTACGATCCACATGACTTTCGGCAGCTAAATGAATGACCCCATCTATATGATACTGTTTAAAAATCTTCAGCATCATCTCAAAGTCACAAATATCCGCTTTTACAAAAGTGTAGTTTGGTTTATTCTCTACATCTTTTAAGTTAGCCAGATTTCCCGCATAAGTCAACTTGTCCAAATTGATAATATGGTAATCGGGATACTTGTTCACAAACAAACGTACCACATGACTGCCTATAAATCCGGCTCCACCGGTAATGATAATATTTCTTTTATTCATAAATTACTCTTTCCTGTACGTTCTACTTCCTCTACTACCTGCAACAAATACTGCCCATATTGATTCTTCAGCATCGGTGGGGCCAACTCACGCATCTTGTTAGCATCAATCCAGCCTTGTCTAAACGCTATACCTTCCAGACAAGCAACTTTCAGTCCCTGTCGTTTTTCAATCACCTCAATAAAGGTTGATGCTTCACTCAACGAGTCGTGTGTCCCCGTATCCAACCAAGCGAAGCCACGTCCCAGTGTCTGTACTTTCAACTCATTATCCTCCAGAAATCGCTGGTTCACAGTGGTAATCTCCAATTCCCCACGAGCTGACGGTTTGATATGCTTCGCTACATCTACCACCTTATTAGGATAGAAATAAAGCCCTACTACCGCATAATTCGATTTTGGCTGTACAGGTTTTTCCTCAATGCTTAGGCAATTACCCTCGTCATCAAACTCCGCCACACCATAGCGTTCCGGATCACTTACCCAATAACCAAACACAGTAGCTTTCCGCTCCTTTTCTGCCATGTACACCGCCTCTTTCAACATGGTACTAAAGCCATTCCCATGAAAGATATTATCACCTAATACCAAACAGACCGAATCACTGCCAATAAAATCCTCACCAATGATAAAGGCCTGCGCCAATCCATCAGGTGACGGTTGTTCTGCATATTCAAACCTCACGCCATAGTCACTACCATCACCCAGCAAGCGCTTAAATCCCGGCAAGTCATGTGGAGTAGAGATAATCAATATCTCACGAATACCCGCCAACATCAAAACCGAAATTGGATAATAAATCATCGGTTTATCAAAAATATGAATCAGCTGTTTGCTAATGCCTTTGGTAATAGGATACAAACGCGTACCGCTACCACCAGCTAAAACAATACCTTTCATGTCATTGTATAATCTATATCTCTTTACAAATATTCCACAAGAACAACACATTACCAATCAAGTACCTACGCCACATTCGCTTAGGCTCTTTTAGCAGTCGATAAAACCATTCCAACGAATGTTGTTGCCACCATAATGGAGCCCTTTCAGTAGTACCAGCGTAAAAGTCAAACACCGCCCCTACGGTACCCACATGACAATGAATATTCAATTTTTGCCAATTGCTGTAAATCCATTTCTCCTGCTTGGGAGCCGTCATACCAATCCATAAAAGATCTGGATTTGCCTCATTAATAGCCGCCACAATAGCCGCATTATCTTCCTGTGAAAATTCCGATTTATAAGGAGGTGAATAAGTCACCACTTCCAAGTTCGGATAGTCCACTGCTGCCCGTTGTTTAATCAATGCCAGAACATTCTCCGAGCTACCCATAAACATACATCGCCCTCCTTTCTCATTAAGGCGATTCATCTCAAGAACAAAGAGATCCCAACCTGCTATTCGTTCCCGCGGTTGGCTTTGCATCTTTAGCCATTTACAAACTTTTACAATACTTGCTCCGTCAGGGATAAGTGCATCTCCCTTCATCAGTGCATTGGCAAAAAGTGGATCCTTCAGGGCAGTGTTGTAAGAATGTGCATTAATTGTGTTTATTAGCAACTTTCCTTGAGGTAATAATTTTAGTTGCTCTGTACTCTCCATGATAGAGAGTTCTTTTAGCTTAATCATATAACTACAATTACTTTATTATATATTTCTCATAAAGTTCTACTGTTCATCTTGCTATGTTACTCCACGGCAGTTCTTCCTGACATAGCCTTACATTTCAGTGAAAGCGGCTTCATCAATTCCCTTTCTATATCTAAGTTATTCAAGACTTATGTAATTTTGTGTACAGATTCTATTAAGGCTATATTTTTCGTACAATAGATATCCAATATGATACTCCAAAGCATCATTACTTCTTTAGCAGTTGTTCATACAAACCTGCTATTTCATTATTTATAGTCTCAAGATTAAATGTAGTAGACGCTAGCAACTTGGACTCCTTTGCAATATCCTCTCTCAACAGTTTATTACTTATCAGCTTTTCCAGCTGATCTGCTAGACTTTTTATATCTCCAGGCTTAAATAACAATAAATTTTTCCCATCTTTCGCTATATCTGGTATTCCCCCTACAGGAGTTGTTATAACAGGCAGTCCATAAGCCCATGCATCTAAAACAGCCATAGGAAATCCTTCCGCATAGCTAGGGAGACAGAAGATTGTAGCTTCCTTGAAGACTTTATCCTTCTCATACCCATTTACCCATCCTAAAAATTCCGTTTGCTTATTTATACCAAGTTTTTCAGATAGCTTTCTTCCTTGCTCTATTTCACCATTACCAGCAAATACAATTAACCAGTCTGGATAAGTTTTGGCTACCAAAGCGAATGCCTTAATCATATCCGCATAACCTTTACGAATATTCAGTGTTCCTGCATAAAGTATTATGTTTTTCTTTTCATGCTTTTCTTTAAGAATTTCTGTAGTACATGGATTATAGATCACTTGTAATTTATCATTCAGCTGAAGTGCATTGTTTACATATTCTTTCCACATTTCCGATAAAACAATCACTCTATCAGCCCGATTAAACAAATAGTGATAAATCCATCTATACTTACTATTTACAGTTGTATCTGGTGAAAAAGCATGAAAATGAACAATTACTTTCTTTCTACAAATTTTAGCAAACGAAATAAATAAACATTTACGCAAAGCAGATGGTGGTTCACTAGTGTGAATATGTACTAAATCATAGCTTGGAAGTACCCATAAGAATTGAACAAAGCCTTTTATAAAATACCACAATTTATATTTTCTATTTTTATCTATATGGGTTTCAATCCATTTACAATGATAATTATTCCACTGTTCTCCCTTTTCATGGGCCTTTACCACAGACGTAATGCCACCACGTGTCTTACGAGACGTAGCAACAACTAATACTTTTGCCATATAATTAACAATATTTCATATCAGGCTCTGCTCACCATAGCCTGATAATAAGGAAATGATAAAAAAGTATCTTTTGTATTAGAACTAAACTTTAGAAAAGGAGAAACTTTGGTACTATCATTCAGGAATAACCTGAAACATAAAATTTATCTATTAAATAACACAGGTTTCATATTTGCATAACATTCTTTTATATTACACAACGAATGAGATACCGCTATAGAAGAGAATTGTACTTCATGGATTGCTTTCACCCATTCATCCACCGTTTCAACAACACAAAAAGGTTCTAACCTTTTTCTTGAATGATATGGATTACGAGTGATGATAAGTGGCTTTCGTAATCCTTCTGCATCGACAATAGTAGAAAGTCCAACACAATAATTCAGCTTATTCTGAAGAAGCGGACAAACTAATGCTTTGGCATTAGCCATTGCATTTATCATTTGTGGATAAACATCCCCTGAATTCTCCGTAATAACTACTTCTATATTAGGAATCTCTTTACATATCTCTGGTAACTTCTCAAAATTATTACCTGCATGACTTTTACAAGTAATAATTTTAAGCGAGGCACCTGTTCTTTTAAAAGCTTCAATCAGTATGTCAAAATCACGTTGTTCCTTTCCTGTTGAAACAAAAAAGCCATTGTCACTTTTAGTAACTCTATTGTAAAATTCCTCATCAGCCCCCCACCCTGGCATAGAACACCTATCACCTTTCACTAAATTCCGTTCAATGGTCTCTTTCATAGAAAGTTCAGAGAGGAAAAACAGATGCTTCACACCACTTAGCAAAAAACGATAAAAAAATGCCTTAAAACCTTTTGTCACCTTAGGAGTATGATGCAGATAAGCAAAAATTGGGGTACGGATAAACCCTAATACAGAAAAGCTTAACAGCAATGCATGCGCCTTCAAATTCAGATTAGGAATAAATACCAACTCCGGACGATACTTACACAATAGCTTCACATCGTTCCATAATTCAACCGCTTCCTTGGCCCAAATGACTTCATGACCTTCTTCTTCCATCTCGCAAGCCCCATAAAGCCAATGCGATGGATTCTTACCTTCCTTCCATAGCTGATAATTAACAGGGGTTCCAATATATAAGATTTTCATAATTAACGATTAAATAATTTACAGCTAATCAATGACCAACACTTTTTGCGTAGCTGATCCACAGAGATGGTTAAAACGAATAATGCTATAATAAATCCTGCAGTATAAAGTAGAAAAGTTGGAATACTTAATGTGGTCCACCATTCTTCAACAGTAGCATAATACCATTTAGAGACATTCCCTCCTTCATGAATAAGATATACGGGAAACATAGAGGCTGCAACAAAATTAATAAAAGGATGATGAGCAATATTAGTGCGTACAAAAATTAGAAATAAAAATATAGCTCCTAGTACAATAAAAGGAGAAGCATACGAATTACTAAATTTTACTATCCAATGATTATCAGGAAACAACAAATTTGCTAACAGCAAACAACTTACCACAAGAATATATACTTTCCAAGAATCTTTTACACTAACATTTTGATACGATTTTAATCCATAGCCAATAATATATAGGCAGACAAAATGAATCAAGCTATATCCGTATGGATCAAAATGTTTATTCAATATGAATCCATAACCCATATCTAGCAAAAGCACTATTCCAGAATACTTTAAGAGATCGCCTTTAGAACAACCATTCAAGAGTTTATTAAGCATAGGTGATACTAACATTAGCAGAATATAAATATCAACGAACCATCCACCACCAGATACCGGAGCGCTCAATGGTTTAACTATCCATTCCCACCAAACATGATGAATACCTAAACAAGTAGTATCTACTATCAAATGAAATAGTTTATAAAAAACAATTATCCACATTAAAGAGAGGAATGATTTCCATGATAAGCGGATACCATAATAACCAGATATAAGAATAAAAAGATTCACCCCAAAAATAAACGGTACATACCAGACGGTTAATATGGAGTGACTTCCCACATAGACAGGCGATATGCCATGAACGAAAATATGATAAATCACTATCATACTCATAGCAACAATACGAAGCAATTCAAGGTTTGAATCACGCTGTTTTATAGCAGACATGAGAATTTTGTTAGTTAGACAAACGAAATAGTAAGTTCAACAATAAATAATTTCTATGCTTAATAAACACCATCACTATCCGATGTCTAATCGGCATAACCCGTAAGGGATAATTCCTCAAAATATCTATCCATACCTTATCATTACAAACACGCACCAGCAACTCTTTTTTTTGTTTAAATGATAACTCTTTACTATTACATATTTTCTTCAGATCCATGCGAGTATAACCTATAAATAATCTATCAGCACGTAATTTTATCTCTTCAGAAATACCATAATCATGGCAGCGACGCAGTACCTCACCACGCAAGCTCTTAAAAAAAGAGAATCGATCTGTACGAACTTTTTTAGATAGAGAAGTTGTGTTACAATAATAATAGTAAAAAGTTTCCGGTAATAGACATACACAAGACGCATGTGCCAACACATCAATGTGCCAAATCAAATCTTCTGAAATATACACTCTTTCTGATTCGAAACGCAAATGATATTTTTCAATCATCTCCCTTTTATAAAGCACAACCTTAGCAGACATCTGAATATCTCTATCATTTGTAGCAGAAGGTTCGGAAGCAACCATATTCAGCAAATAAGCTTCTATCTGTTTTCTTTGCGTAAGTACCGCCTTTTGCGGAGGTTGAGACATCGGTCTCACCACTCCATTTTCATCCACAGTCTGTATACCTGTAAAAACCACATCAGCATGATGTTCCAATGCAGCTTTATACATTGCCTCATACATCTTCACATCAACATAGTCATCCGAATCACAAAAGGCAATATAGTCACCTTTGACTATTTCTATTCCACTATTACAAGCCATCCCCAATCCTGCATTGTTTTTATGGATTACTTTGACACGGTAGTCATTCTTTGCATATTCATCACACATTTGAGGACATTTATCCGGGCTACCATCATCCACTAAAATGATTTCAATTTCTTTCAATGTCTGATTCATAATCGATTGTACGCAACGATCCAAATAACGTTCTACGTTATAAACGGGAACTATAATAGAAACTTTAGGATTCATGAAAATTCACACTATCAAAAACAAGTTTTTGTTTACGCAACTTAATGCCTACAAAGCACACTGCAAATACAACGAAAGGGAAATAATAATTTGAATATACAGTTGCATTATACCACATAAAAACAAAACTTACCCCTCCCATAAAAAGCCCTAAAGCCGACCAATATTTGACCACTCCATCCTTCGCATTGTGATAAAAAGAATAGAAGCGTATGATAATAAGGACATAGAGCAAAAGAAAAAACACAAAACCCATCCATCCCAATTCCAACAGCACGTATGAGAAAGTAAAATAGAAATAATAGGTAGGAGAATATTTCTCTGCTAACGGTGTTTTAAATACTTGCGACTGCGTCAACGAACCAATACCATTACCCACCAAAACTGTTTTCATATCACTGGAAAGCAAATACGTACTCCGCTCAATACACGTATTACGATTAAAGCTCAAGATACCCGATTTGCCCGATTGCAGCCCATAGTCATTTTCCAAATAGCCACTCACTTGCTCACTGTCGAAGGTAGCATTTACATAATCTTCATTATAATAGAAAGATAAAGCATATTTCACCATCGGTATCAGCAAAAAGTAGGCTGCCACCAATATAACAATCTGTTTGATGTCGAATCTCTTAAACAAAATATACCCCCCATACAAGCACATGGGAAGAAGCATATACAGCAATTTGATTTCAGCAAGTATTCCAGCTATGAAACAGAAAGAAAAGATGAAAACAAAACGTTTTAAAGTTATCCTTTTCTGAAAGTAATCAGCTGTAGAAACAAAAGTTATCACAGCCAGATAGATGGAAAAATCTCCATTTCCACTAAAAGTACCTCCCATGGAATCACCCGTTTGTCCCAAAGCAAACTCTACAACTACAAACAATACATTCCATTGAACAGACTTATCAAGCACTTTTTTAAACCAATCAACATCTGCTTGCTTGAAGAACACGATAATCATATAGGCAATCAAACCGTAACGAGCAAACTGCCTCGCTCCCCATATTGTTGCCATAAGTGGTGTAAAGCTAATGATAGATGAAACAAGACCCAAAAGCAAAATAATCCCGAAAACAGGCCCGATCCACGCCCCGATACTGGATTTAATATTGGGCCAACCTCTTTGAGGCGCATGGAAAACAAGTAACACACACAATAGAATGTCCGGTACAAGAGCCACTAGTTGACTGTTCCAGACAAAACGGGGAATCAACGAACCATAGATGATCCACAGAATAGTAAAATGCAATATTTTTCTTCTATTCATGCTTAAGGAAGCGTTTGATTTTAGTTGTCCAATACCCTTTCTTCATTTTCATCTTATCAGCAAAGCTCATCCAAGTAGCCGCATAATGATGAATGGTTCGTGTATTATAAGTAAGCTCACATTTATTAGAAAGATACTCAATGGGACAAAAATATTCCCAAGGGTAAATAGTAATGTTATTTAGTTGCAATGGAATGTTCGATAGCTGCAAACCATGTCTTTTCAACACATTGGTAGTAATAGGAACAATGGGAATTTGCTGTAAAGTGCCATCAGGCAATACATAATGATTGTTTTCATAATACTCCATAATTTCCCGAATGATAGGATTACCTGCCTCACAAGCAAATCCTAATCCAGGATTCACATTAATAGCAGCTTCCGGCGCATTAATATTCTTCTCAAAAGCCATCCACGCCCCTCTTTCAAGAATGTCATAGATTGGCTTCAGCATTTCCACATCAGTATCAAAATATACGCCGCCATTTTCATAAAGGATCTTCAGCCGCGCATAATCACTCACATAAGCATATTTTTTCTTTTCGTAAGCTTCCGCAGTGAAAGGTATGCCTTTTACATCGAATTTTTTTTCGTCCCATTGAATGATTTGATAATCGGGCATTAGCCTACGCCAACTATCTATATAACATTGGTAGTTAACAGGAATAGGATTACCACCAAACCAACAATAATGTATTATCTTAGGAATCATGTCAGTTATTTTTTAGATGTCGAATCCAAGGGTTTCCTTTATCCGATATTTTTTTTGCTGGTATACCTGCTATGGTTGTACCACGTTCTAAAAAGTCTTTATTCACCACAGCATTAGCACCAATAGCACATTCATCTGCGATATGGATTCTCCCAAAGAGTTTAGCACCGGGACCTATCCATACATTATCACCAATCGTTGGCACATCATCTGCCAAATCACCTTGCTGACCGATGTTTACACCTTGATGAATATCACAAAAAGCCCCTACTCTAACATTATCATTTACCACAATAAGACCAAAATGATTTATTTTAAGCCCAGGCCCAAAAACATTAATGGGAATATCCCAACCCATCTTTACACCATAATGACGATGGATCATATACCAGATTTTCTTCAGAATTTTATGATAAACACCTTTTTGATTAGCGTGATATTCTTCATATCTTAACGCTATGAGAAATTTCCAATGTTCTCCTCCAAAAAACGGTGGAAAGTGCTTTGTAATGCCGTATACTTGCCTATCCAAGTTTAAATAATGTTTGAGGTCTTTTTTTGTCCTAATCACGTCACAATTCTCCTATTATACGTTCTTAATAATTTCCTTCAATTTATCTTCCAATTGCTCATAATATCCCCAAATTACATTTTCTGCATCTGGTAACAAGCAGGGTTGTGTAGCAAACTCCATATAAGAATCCTTGCTACTATTCAATTCGGAAATTAATTTCAATTGATTTTCTGGAATTTCCGCCTGCATAATAAATACAATTGCTTTAGAATTAATCACATCTGGTTCCGGGTTGTTATTACACCCAAAGTAAATAGGCACAGTGCCTGCCTGAAACGCCTCCATCAATTTCTCCGTACAATAATAAGGATCATTGCTATTTTCAGGAGTCAGGTTAAAACGATAATCACGAAGATAAGAAAGTTTATCATCCTTATGTATCATACGCAAAGTGTCATTGTTATGCATACCACGACCATCACAATCCACTCGGTCTATAGAACTTAAACGGTCATATAAATGCTGACGTCCAGGGTCAGAATGACTACATAAAAAACAAGCAAACTTACGATTGTCATACGAATGATTCAAAGGGTTATTCATGTGCAAGACCCTTTCTTTTATCTCTTTGTAAGTATCGGTTGGTTGAAAAGTATTCCATGTCATCCAAAAAGGAATACGTAAATATTGATCATGTTCAAGATTATCAAATCCAATAGACAATTGAAAACGGTTGTCATTTAAAAATTGGTGTTCCCACCTTTTCATTCCCGGCTTATGCAAGTTTTCACGTGCCACAAAAATACGTAAATCACAATCATCAAAAACAGTCAACCAGTCAGGAGCAAAAATAGAATATAGCCCTATTTTAAGTTTTGGTTTACCAATGAGTAATCCCCTCTTCTCGATAAAGTTAACCAACCACAGGTCTGGACTATAGACCCTACTCCAATTATAAATTCTCACTTGGTGCCCCTTAGTAGCTTGCAATCCAACATGACGGCGTTCAAGAATATCTTTCCAATAAATGTATTTTCTTTTTACACAATTCATTATTTTCCTATTTTTGTTACATCCCACCATCTATTTACAAATAAAACGATAGAAAGATATGATAATACAAAAGTGATTATAAGTATAAGACACCACCCATAGTACGAGTTTGAGTAATACTTTTGTTGAATACAAAGTAATATAGGCCAATGTACACACATAGGGATAATGCTATACTTTCCAAAAGGCAGCATCCATTTCACTCTTATGCATTTACAAAGCTCCACTACTACAATGCTACCGCTTATTGCTACGAGGTAAAATGTAATAGGATTTTGAGTTATCATATTTAAAGCTATATTCTGTGGTCTGAAAAACAAATAAAAACAAATGAACCATATAATAAATGCAGAAAGGCATCGGTAAAAATTGAATTTATCATCAATAAGCCATTTTTTCATATAATGTCCCATAGCATAAAAAGGTAAACTTGTTGCAGCCGCACCCAAATAAAAATAATTATGACCATGATAACCTACATACCATCCCCATAATCCAATGAATATTACAGCAACTATAGTTTGATAACGAGAGCGAACAAGCAAGAAATAAAAGATTACTTTGTCCATAATTAATACAAGTAAGAACCATAATGGTCCATTTACCTTAAAAGCTATAAGCCATTGCCCTTTTACTATATAATAGGTCGTAATACCCAAAATAAAAAAGATAAAAAACTGAAAGATAAGATTAAGGATCCCTCTCCCCAACTTAATTAATGAAGGCTTATTTAATAAATCACCCAAACCTAGGGGGGTAAATATTCCAGACAACAAAAAGAAAAAAGGGACATAAAAAGAGCCTAAGACATTCCAATAAGTCGTCAACAACAAATCCTTGCTAAAATTAGTTGTACAAATGATATGAGAACTAATAATCAACACAATACCTATTGCCTTAGCAATATCAATGTGATCAATTCTATTCTTTGCCATATAATATCGTATTTACCCAATTTTGTATATATAGTCTTTCCATTCCTATTTTAGAAAAAAACGACAATTTTTTATTCATAAACTCCACATCAAGAATGGGTTTATTCACATCAATGCATTTTACTTGTTGAGTAATAACATCTTTAGATACAATAGATTCCAATAATCTTCTATAGTTTTGGTTAGAAGTAATTATCTTCTTTCCTGCAGCTAATGCCCATACAAATCGAGGTGTCAAAGCAGTCTGCATTGGTCGATCAATATCAAGAACACACTCACTCTCCTCCATAATCGTATTATAATCGTCCGCATTTATGGGGTACTCAATAAACAAATTATCATTGTTATCCTCCAACTGTTCTTTAAAGAATGGCGTCAATTTGAAGTAATAAGACCATCCTCTTTGTTCACACAGAGGAATTATGAAGTTTCTTATAATGTACGCTCGTCCGTCGTGGTCAGTTCCAATACAACTTATTTTATATTTAAATTCTGGTTGGTATCGTGATTTTTGCATTTCACGAGGTATAAAAAAGGGCAAATATTCTGCTTTCTCATATTTATCAGCATCACTCATATCAAATGTATGAATAGAATCATACAGATCTTGATGTCGATAATAATCAAACCAATTACTTGAATCCCAAACATACAAATGAATCTTAATATTCATATTTTGTTTCCGAAGATGCTTTAGTAAGTATGAGGAACAATCTTCACCATTAATAATGAAACACTCATCATAACTATGACTTAAAGTTCCTTGCTTTATTTGCTCTTTCCAATATTTATCAATAGGTTTACTTATGTACTCAAACCATATCTTACGAATAGTTTTATGTCCTACCCAATGATAATACGGACTATCAAAATGCTTAGCAGGAATAAAATCCACTTGATTTCCTGCCAGTACTTGCAACTCTTTTAAAATCAATTTATAAAGATCTAAATAGGAAGGAGCTATAAATAATATTCTTTTCATATTATAACCAACGTTTATTTACATTTTCTCTTTCATTACGATGCCATCCACACTAACATATACATTTTTTCCCCTCTGTTGTTGCCAATCAATTGGTAATTGATAGAAACCCGGATTCCAATAATACTTAGAATCACTATAAATGTTTTTTTTGAAAAATAAAAAATGTAAATAAGGAAGCTCTAATCCATCATAACGATATACTTTGTTTTTATCAAAATCATATTCCCAACATTGACCTAAAGTCGGATTAGGGCTTGTGTAATATTCAACAAAAGATCTACGAGTAAAACGATTACAAAACAATCGGTTAATTAAAGCTAGATATTTGAAGTAATGTAAGCGAAATATCGGCTTAAAGATATAACGATACAGCCTACGTACCAGTCTCAACTCCGGATAAACCATATCACTCCATATACCTTCATCTATTGCATAATTCTTTGTATCTAATAGCAAAGACTGCCAATCTGGAATTTTCAAACATAACTTAGTAAATTTAGATTCCTTACGGATTACTGTAAAGTGACCGGCAATATGATAACTATGCGTAGTGAGCAAATCATATTTTTTAAGATTTCGGATATTTGTTATTATATTTAGATTACCAAAAATAAGATCATTATCACCAAAAGCCCAATAATCATATTCTCTTAAATCTTCAGCATGAATCAATCCATAGAAAGCCCTCAAATCACATAACTTATAGGCTTGTGTCGGTCGAAAATTAACATGTAGCACTCGAGAGACATGCTTACAATATGCTTCAAAAGAGAGTGTTGTAAAAAGAGTGTTAGGATATACAGTCGCAGGCACTAAACAATCTGTAAAAAACAAAAAGTCTACTTGAGGATTCTTGCTACAGGAGTACAAATACAAATCCATCCATTCCGGCCATTTACCGAAATAAGGCACTATCATTGCTATTTTTGCTTGCATATAAATAAAACCAATTAAAATCGGAGTAATTTCCTAGCTATAGGAAAGCATCCTAAAGCAAGGGCTATATATCCCACTTTCCAACGAATGCTTTTTGAATTGAAAAATGCAGCTTTTTTATTGTACATCCACAATAGTTTCCACGCTTCAATATTACTAAGAGCCCTATGCATATAACCTTCAACAAGCACACTAAGGCGAGCATTTTGCAACTCCTTTTCAAAACCTATTGAAGGTAAATAATTACAAAGTTGATTATAAAAGGCACAACGTACTTGATAAGTTTTACAAGTATAATGATGCGTGATAGAAGTCTCATTCATCACATAGTGATAATAAGCCTTATCTACATAGGCTATCTTTACTTCCGGATGTTGCAGTAATTGTACCCAAAAAAGAAGATCTTCACAATAGTTGATCCCTTTTGGAAAATGACATCCATATTGACTGTAACAAGCTCGTCGTACGAGCTTGTTACAGCAGCTGCCGTGCAGCTGCTGGAACAAGGCGCGAAGTACCGTTTCAGGATTAAAAGAAGGAGGTTCTTGCTTTCTATATACACGATTACCATTACTTTCCACGTAGTAATCACAAAATATCACATCCGCATGAGTTGATACGGCTTTTGCGTAAAGATCCTGTAGCATCTCTGATTCCACCCAATCATCGGCATCCGCGTGGATTACATATATACCACTCGCCGCTTCTATACCGGTTTGACGAGCAGCGCTAACCCCTTCATTCTGTTTATGAATGACCTTGAAACGATGATCCTTATCCGCATATTCTTCACAAATAACACCTGACTCATCCGTGCTGCCATCATTTATCAGTAAAACTTCAAAATGACTCCACGTTTGTAATGACAAGCTATCTAAAAGGCAACGTATTTGGTGCTCCGCATTGTACACGGGGACCACAACCGATATTAAAGATTCGTCCACTGTCTTTTTATTTTATTATAAGTTACAACCGGGATGCTATCTACATAATCATAGCTCATCTTATTTTAAAAGGCTTAGTTTTTTCATTTGTCGTCTTACAATAGCCCTAGTCTCGTTATCCAAACCAATAGAATATAAAATAGTTAATGTACATAGAACGGATAATGGACAAACGACAAGGAAACGCAACCATCCGACTTGCATTTGCTGCTGAACTAGCAAAGGAATAATAGTTGCTAAGAAAATAAGCATCAAGTTTTTCAAAAACACCATCACTATATATCTCATAGCAGGAAAATCGTAGTATTTGTGTATAATATAAAGGTTCAATCCCATCGCTATGATTAAAGGACCAGCCGATACCCAATATACAGTTATTGGTCCAAACCCCATCTTTAAGAAAAGATAAGCTAACGGAAGAGTTAATAGATAAAGAGGTGTAACAAACAGATTTAATTCTTTAACACGTCCTATTGCCACAACACCTTGATCTACAAACTTATTAGAATATGAAATAAAAGAAACGACCAATGAAATTCTTATAAATGAAGAGGTATAATCCGGTACTTCTGTCAACCATAGCGCAAGAACAAAATCAATCTCAAGTAATACAGGCGTAATAAAGACAGCAAGAAGAAACAAAGTATACTTACTCACATTGAATATTAAACGATGAAATTTCTCCTTCTCACCTGCGCCATACAGCTTTACCAATTGAGGTTCAGCGGCTATAATAAAACTGCCAACCAACTGATCTATAGTAAAAATAACAGTATTGGCCAACCCGCGCGCGGCGTTCATTATAGTATTGAAAAAAAGATTTATTAAAATAGACATACCTTGTCCATTGAGCACCGCGGACAAGTGACCTATTGTAGACCAGCCGGAAAATTGTATCATCTCTCTAAAACTCGACTTGTCTATACGCAAAGAAAACGCGCATTCTTGAAAATGTAGATAACAATACCATCGATAAACCGCCATGACAGTCAGCCCGATAAGCATCTGTATCAGTGCATAGATTATCAGTTTATCACCGGGTATACATGTGAGTAATAACAACAGAATAATACGACCGGCAATATCGAAGATACTCAGAAAAGCATAAATATTAAAATGTTCATGAGCGGTAACCGCAGCTGTAAAAGGAGTTTGCGTAATAGCTATCACGACACTGACAATAGAGCATTGGAAAACCCAATTTGCGGCCGATAGCCGTTCAGGATCAATATTCAGTTTATGATTAACAAAATAAAGTCCAACAGTCTCAAGAAGAATAAGAACGATGAGAGCTATGCCTAAATGAATCACAAAAGCGGTGGAAAATGTATCCTTCAATTTTGAACTGTCTCCTTCACCAATGCGTAAAGCTAAAAAACGACGCGTTCCTCCTTGCAAGATACTATTCAGCACAGTAAAGAGTGACACAAATCCCCCCACTACATTATAGACACCATAATCTGACGCGCCTAACTTTTCAAGTACGATACGTGTGACAAAGAATGCTAAAACCATTGTCACCATCATACGTATATACAAATACGCTGAATTTTTCAGGATTCTTCTATTATTTTCTTCCATAAAGTTCTACAACAGTATTCTATCAGTGTTCCCTTGTCAGATACATACGAAATGGAGCGGCATTGATTAGAGGATTCAGATCAATCGATCCTTTTTTATAGCTTGATAAAGTATTCATTATTTCATCCACACCCATTCCTTCCCTAACAACAAATGGTTGAGGACGATCCTGATTTATGGAAAGAAAAAAGTCATGAAATTTAAAATGTCCTCCCATGAGTTTGCCCGAAAGTTCGATCCATAAATTAGGTATATCATAAGCTTCAGACATGATTAAACCATGTAATGACGAAGACGCAATATATGCGCAACTACAGACCTGTTCCAATACCTCCAACCAATCTCTATATCCTTCCATTTTGATGATAAGTATTTCAGGATTATTCTTCAATCCAACAAGAGCCGGATGGTCGAAATCATCAAAATGAGGGATAATGCCTAGTTTATACTTCTTTCCAACAGTAGGCTTATACCAATATTTCAGCAAAAGAGCGGGATCACCATAAACAGGCGGAACATCTACCCCCTTATTTAATAAATATTGACGCGTCAATGGTCCCCTTACAGCCAACACCTTCAATGGCTTTGCAGGTAATTCACTGTTACCATCAATCACACCAGCTCCCCATATGATCGTTTGTGAATTACACAGTTGGTCAATCGTTGATCCAATCATTAAATAATTTATAGAATTCCTTCTCATTGAAAGAGAAGAATTATAAAGATAAGAGATTTTACGCCTAAACAGTTGTCTTATAAAGAAATCATTGATATCATCCCCCCAATTACGATGAATCAACCTACCATATGAATAAAACAAACAAGCATTGATGGATATAGGAGCGTAAAATAAGTCAGTCCACAATGTTTTAAATTTGGTTATCAACCGGTTAAAAAATGAGTAATCGTATTTTTGCATATTATTTATAGCTTATTCATTTTCAACCAATGAAGTTTACCCAGTGATTTATTCATGACAATAGAAAGGATTGCCTTAACCTTAAAACCTAAGGTTATCTCTTTTTTAAAATACGGGATTATATCATAATAATTATCATCCCGTTTAAATACCGCGTTAATCCACATTCGCCTGATATACTCTTTCTTGTGTGTAAGATAATAGGGAATATCAAAAACGGCATTAAATAGACTCACGCCTCCTTTACAGACAGCATCTATTGAAAGCAAAGTCCGAATACATTTAAAACAAGTGGAATCATTATGAACTTGTTCTACACATACATTTAAATATTTATAGGATGGCGGATAATTATCGCCTAAAAAACGGGTCTTCTCTATCCGCTTTATATTCCCCCCCGCCGAATAGACAGACATACCATTTATGGAAGCCACCATACAAGTCAGCAAGTCATAATCGGAAGAAAATTTCTCACTGTTAGCTGGATTATTTACTGTAAAGAAAGAATACGAATCGGCAGAAGATATGTAATATCTTTTCATTCCCTTCTGTAAATGTAACACACAAAACAAATTCACATATGTGCAATTCTCAATATGAGAATAAGAGGCTATTTGATTCATTACTAAATGAAAATCAGACTCTACAAACAAAAAGCGATAACCGTATTCCTTGCAAAAACTGTGCGCCAAATGAATGCGACCTTCAATTAAGGGAGTTCTTACCGTCTCCTCTCCCTTAAAACCGGCGCCTATATTAAAAAAGCATAGCGAATTAATTGTAAATGACGGTAATGAGACGAGATTACTGTGTGTAGCAACCGTATATAGTGAATCAACGCCACACGAAATACCCGTAGCGGAAAGAACTTGTCTTTCAGTATCCGGAAAAGAAGTAACTATAGGCGCTATCACCTTTACTCTATGAAGATGTGGATTGCCAATAATTAGAGCATCGATCAAATGATATTCAAGATTATAATATAATTGCTCTGATATAGGCATTTCTGAATAGATATCATAACCGTTCCTCATGGCAAAATAAATAAGTCCCAATACATAAGCGTCTATCCTGTCAATGGTAATATACGGAAAACATACTTCATTAAATGTTGTAGTTACAGTATAAGTTTTATTATTTACCTTTAATTCCGCAAGTACCTTTAAGCCTTCTTGCCTCATGTTTTCTATCCAAAGTTGTTCCATATGCATTTTCTCTATGTGTTTACTTCATATTATATCCAGCATCATTCATCACCCCTACACAATTGAGAAAGTTACGGGCGATACGCTTGGTTCTCCCCCACGCTGTCATGGGTTCAAAAATGGGGAATTTATACTCTTTTCCAGTCGGTCATCAGAAGCTACTTCTTATATAATGCCTTGTAAGGATGCTGACAAAGCATTGCCAATCCTTTTAGCTGATCTATGTATTCTAACCGTTGAGTCATAAACATTACGAATTTTCAGAAGATTGTATCATTTTCTCCCATTTATTCATTGTACTTTCCAAACTAAACTTTTTTGCAGATTCAAGTGCATGAAGTTGCATTTGACGAAGTATGGATGGTTCACTCATTAGTTGCAACACTTTATTTTCAAATACTTTCATATCTTTATCGGGTGTAAGATAACCGTTATACCCATTTTGGATAATCTCACCAAACACTGAACATGAATTCATAACAACAGGAACTACTCCTCGCTGTAACCCTTCCGTAATAGTAAGTCCCCACCCTTCCGCACTTGAAGTAAGTAAAAGAATACTTGCCTCATTATAATATGGTTCCGATGACTGTTGACCTTCAAATCGAACATTAGGAATACAATTAGTGGACACAAAATCTTTATATCGTTGCAAATCCGGTCCTACCCCTACCATCTTAAGTGTCCATCCATTGACTTCTTTTCTTTTACAGATTGCCATCCATGCTTTCAGAATAATAGAGATGCGTTTATGATATTCTGACATGCGAGCACAGACAAGAACAACGTTTTTCTTTTTCTCAAGCATTTCCGATGTCGAGATATCCTCAAAAGTCAAAGGATTATTAATCGCAATGAGTTTACTATACTCTAAGCGCTTCATTATCTTATGTAAATACGGGAAATGCGTTGGAGACAAAGTTACAAACCAGTCCGAGTGATTATAAATGTAATTGTATGTTTCCCCTTCTCTTTTGTTCTGTTTATATTCATAATATTTATATAAGACAGTAGCTTTTACTATGCTCAAGATATCTTTTATATTTTTATCATTTTTGCCTTTGAGTAAATACAAAAGCGATGGATTTTTAGGATCAAAATGCAAACAGGATATGATCTGTCCTTTTTCCCTATGCCACTGCTCACCACCTTTTTTAAGAAATACATCCAATAACCATTTATCATACGCTATCTGATTGATTACAATATCAACCTGATGTTTGCAAAGGAATGAATAGAGGTCTGTTATAAATTCAGAATCGTATGTAATACTGCCCGTCCGTTCATTAAATACAAGAATACCAAGACATTGATGTCCATGCAATGTAAGCCCCCTTGAGACTAAAGAGGTGATTCGTTCTGTACCACCAGCCTCCGGAATTAATGGAAGATTGTATATCCAAAGAACATTCATGTCCGTTTTAAATCTTCAAATTTTTCATTAACAAGCTATTCCCCTTATGCATCAACACTGCCAAAACTACAGTTAGCAACATCACCCCTAACCAATAAACCGGAAACGAACTAGTCACATCTCGCAAAGCGAGCATCGAACAATTTTGCATAAGATAAATCTCATAATAACTATTAGTCAATGCAGACGGAAAAGTAATATGAATTTCTACGCCTTTCATCGCAATGATGATAAGAATGACAAAAACAATATTCATGATATAGTATGATACATATTGATATCGAAAAGCAGATAACACCTGTATATATTTAGCGACAAAGTGCCAATGAAACGTTATCAGCAACACCAAACTTAGAAGAATTACAACACCTATCTTTTTACCCCCCCACCCGTTAAAAATTCATTACAAATCTTTTTCTCATATCTTTGAAACCAGAAACCTATCATAAAAGCAGGCAATGATTCAATATACCATATTGGTTGCTTTGTCGCAATCAATACTCCCATCATAAGCAATATTAAGAATGTCAGAATATATATTTTATGTTGCTTACTCACAGATGACCTCATTATCACATAAAAGAACAGATAGAGAAGTACTATCTCTGTAACATACCAACTAAATCGAAGAAACGGTCCTCCCCAATAAAAAGTCGAAAAAACAGTATGCCAGTCTATCACTCCTACAACAATCCTATATACTGGAAGAGTCACAATATATGCTGTTATGAGAGGAAATATCACTCGTCCAAGACGGTGTGACAGAAAACCTTTAAAATAAGCGGCTCCTTTTCTTGCATAACTGCACATTAGCCCATATCCTGATAAGAAAAAGAAAAGAGAAACACATAACGGTCCTATATTCATTTCTTGCGCCCAACTACTTGGACCATCCCCAAACACAAACAAATGTCCATTTACTACAAATAATGCCGTAACAAACTTTACAATATCAGTGAATTTTTGTTTCTCACTAAGACTTTTGCTAGCATTTTTGCAGATAGCTACCGCACAAATAATAAATAGGAATAGAGTAATAATCATATAAATGCAAGTACTCTCAATTTACTTTATGTTCTCCATAACCGTAACCATAGCCATAACGTTTACCATAGCCGTAGTATTTACCATACTTTCCATACCCATAATAATAGCCATATTTTTTCTTTTGAAGATCCAGACCATTAATGACTGTACAAAGATTTGGTAGTTTTTTATTGTTGGACAATTCATTAATTAATGTATATTCAGCTTTTCGAGTATAATCAGCACGGCAGACATAGACTGATAAATCCGCCACACGACCTATGAGTAAAGTATCTGTAACCATACCTATCGGGGCCGTATCCAATATTACATAATCAAAGTTCGTTTTTAATATTTCTATCGCCTTTTCCAAACCGTCACGGGCTAGCAGTTCCGTTGGATTAGGCGGTACTGTTCCACCGGGAAGAATATACAAGTTCTTACTCAAATCCGAAGGCTGAATGATCTCCATCAAATCCTTTTCGGAGTCGGACAGGTATTGAGTGATTCCTCTCTCCTTTCTCGGGATGTTGAATACTTTGTTCAAACCAGGTTTACGGATGTCGAGACCTACAATGACAACCTTTTTCCCTAGTAAAGACAAACTGACGGCAAGGTTGGAAGAGACGAACGATTTCCCTTCGCCACTGACTGTTGATGTCACCAATATCACTTTCTGACCATGAGAAAGCATAAACTGGAGGTTTGTACGTACATTACGGAAAGTCTCACTCATCAAAGTATTCTGATTCTCAAACACAGCAATAGAACCTTGCTTCTCGTCTGCCACTGGAATATCCCCTACAATAGGAACACGAGTCAGTTTCTCCACATCAGCACGTCCTTCAATTTTAAATCTAGTCAAACTAATCAAGAAAATAATACCGACAGGTAAACCTACTCCCAGCACCAGAGCAATCATATAAATCATTTTAGGTTTCGGAGATACCGGGCCACCTTCAGCCACCGGCTCATCAATAATCTTCGCATTATTCGCAGTAGCGGCTAAAGTAATAGCATTCTCTTCACGTTTCTGCAAAAGCATCAGATAAAGCCCAGCCTTGATTTCCTGCTGACGTGCAATACTTACATACTGACGTTCTTGGCCCGGAGCATCACTGATACGACGAGAAAAGCGACTAGCCTCACGATCCAGATCAGCCTTTACAATAAGTAAACCTTGCAAAGTACCATCAATAGCAGCTTGTACATTCGCTTTCATAGCACGAATACTCGTATCTAGATTTACAATCATCGGATTATTCTCCGTAGAAGTACGTAGCAAACGCTTACGTTCGAAAATTAATTCATTGTAACGATCTATCTGAGTAGTCAAACCATTATCAGACAAACCAATGTTAGCAGGTAATACTTCATATTCATTTGACGGGTTATTGATGTATTTAGTAAGATCACGAATCAAATTAATTTGAGTTCCATTTTCTACACGTTTCCTTTCATATTCTGCATTTCCTTCAACAGCTAATTGGGCATCACTACCGATATTAGTTAATCCGGCATTTCTTTTAAATGCTTCCAGCTTATCTTCTGTACTTCCAAGTTCTTCATCAATAATCTTAATACGCTCATTGATAAATTCCTTTGTTTTCTCCGCAACCTCATTCTTATCATTATTCGTATTCCGATTATACATTTCCATTAACTTATTGATAAAGTCCTGTCCTCGCTGTATATTCGTATTCATCAATGAAACAACTGCTACAGAAGTCGTTTTTGAGGTAGGTGCTATTTCCAATGCCCACTGATATCCTTTTGCCACCCCAAAAGGCTGACTAACAATAGCACTGATATTCCGTATCGTATTTTGTCCTTCTACCCTCCCATTCGACAAGGAATCTCTCAAGGTAAACCCAAATGTACCCGCATCTGTAGGCAACACTGCTGGAAGTTTATCAAAATGTTTATTATAGTCATATACACCTACCCTTAGATTTACATCCAAACCACCTTCTGGTGCAAGTTTCATATTAACAAAAGCTACATCCGACAAATTATCGGCCTCCTGTGCCGTCAGATTTACGACTACTGGAGAAGTCTTATATAATTCCTTTTTAGGAAACTCATCCTCATCATAGTAAGTAATATAAAGTTCCAGATTATTAACGACCTCTTTCAGTATTGTTTTTGAGCGTAGTACTTCTATCTCATTATCAATACTCTGTGTAGAAGTAATCACCCCACCTAATCCCAAACTTTCCAAATCAGCAGCATTTCCACCACCATTCTTTTTATCATCTTTTATCATGATGGAAGCAGAAACCTGATACACGGGAGTTTGAAAATGCAAATACACCCAAGCACCAATTAGGCAAGCTAAAACGGAAGCTACAAACCAAGGCCAATGAATTACATATTTAAAAAAAAGTTCCTGATAATCTACTTTCTCTTCGTCTAATTCACTCATATTATTGTTATACGAATTCTCTTTCATTACTAATTACTTATTCAATAAAATTACCAATATATTTGCCAGTGAAACCAGAATAGAGGTACTAGACAGCCATAATCCCGTATTAGTTCCTATATCCGAATTCTTAGCCTTAGTCTTATTAGGTGTCACATAAATTATATCATTCTGCTGCAGCTGATAATAAGGAGACAATACCGTTTCAGCTTTATTCAAGTCCATAGTAATAATTTCCTGCTTATTATCTTGTCCTGTCCGAATTAATTTCACATTATCGCGCATACCATAAATAGTCAAATCACCTGCCATAGCGAGCGCTTCCAGCAAATTAATCTTTTCGTTAGAAACCACAAAACTACCCGGACTAGCGACCTCTCCCAATACCGAAATCCGATAATTAACAATACGCACAGTTACAAGCGGTGCTTCTTTCAAATAAACCTTCAACTTATCTATAATCAGATTTTCTATTTCAAGTTTAGTCAATCCACCTACATGAATCTCGCCCAATACTGGAAAGTTTATATTCCCTTGATTATCTACTAAATATTGCTGTAGAGCAGATGATGCAGTTCCTTGTCCTACCGTCTTTCCCTCCGTTCCACTAGCAGTACCCGAATTTACCAGATTGAAAGGTGCAGCCAGTTCCGGAGTAGAACAAGACACGGCAATCGTCAACAAATCCTTTGGCATTACCTTCACACCTGTCTGACGAACACTCTGTTCTGTATCATTCACAAAAGCCGTATCCTGCAAATAAGGCACTTTCTTATATGATTGGCAGGATACCAGCAAAAAAGCAAGTAACGCACCCAATGTCAATCTTTTCAGTCTTCTCATAACCACCTACTCATGTAATTTTACAACTATTGATTTAATTTTTACTCAATTTCCAATTCCTCACCTAATAAGCCTCTTTATCCCCACGGATGACATTATACACAGTCTTATACATGATATATAAGTCCAGAATGAACGTCCAATGCTCAATATACCAGATGTCACGTTGCACACGTCCTTCCATCTGCCAAAGCTCCTTCGTTTCTCCACGGAAACCTGTCACTTGTGCCCAACCTGTAATACCAGGCTTTACAAAATGACGAACCATATATTTATTTATTAAATGGGAGTATTCTTCTGTATGCTTCAACATGTGCGGACGGGGACCCACTAAAGACATATCCCCTTTCAGTACATTAATAAATTGAGGAAGCTCATCCACATTCGTCTTGCGAATCAGATTACCGATACGGGTTTTACGAGGATCACATTCCGTAGCCTGAAGCGTATCACTTTGTGCATTCACCCGCATCGAACGAAACTTATAGCACCAGAATTCACGACCATCCTCCCCGCTTCGTTTCTGTTTGAAAAAGACAGGTCCAGGCGAACTTATCTTTATAGCCAGTCCCACAATGATATATATAATCGGGAAAAAAGTACAAAGGAACAGTAGCGAGCAAATAATATCAAAGCCACGTTTCATCATACGATTTTCCAATAACTCAAGTGGCTCACGACGGATAGAAAGTACCGGAACATTACCTAACATTTCAAAATGCATTCTCCGTTTCAGATAGTTCCGGACATTGGGAACGCTGAAGAAACGAATCAGATGATTCTCACAATAGTTGATAATCGGCACTATTTCAGCACTACGGGCGGAAGGAAGGCTACAATAAAGCTGATCCACCTTTCCCGCATTACGAGTCAAATAATCAACAGCTTCACACGGCTGTCCCAAATAAGCTATGTTCATAGGATAGCGGTCTGACGGAAAATCTTCAAAATATCCCAATACACGATACCCGGATGTCGGATCATCCGTCATGGAATGATAAAGTTCCTGCATATTTTCATGGCTACCCACCAACACTACCTTTCGGACATTTTCCCCACTTTTGCGATAAAGCTCCAGAATAGATCGGAACGTCAGACGATAGGAAATGATAACGATAATGAGAACTATATAAAATACCCCCAACTGACGCAGATTGACACATTCAAAATGGAATATGTATGAAAGCCCAAAGACTATCAAGACAAAAGGAATCATATTCCGGGCCACCCGAAGCATAATTTGTTCCGGGCGGACCACCGGACGATGAAGGATCACTCCTGAACGGATGTTGCAAACCAGATAACATAAAGTCATCAGAGCCATGTTCTGGAGAAGAGGCATGGAAAACTCAAAAGGAGAACGGTTTCCCCAAAGAGAACCAAACATCCACAACAGTAAGTTCAGTAAGATGATGTCCCCTGAAAGGACAAAAGATTTTAGGACTTTATTAAAACCTTGGACTTCCTGCATTACTTTATTCTTGATTTAGATTTTCATCCATATCCTCATTTTTCTCCCTATACTCAATATAAAGTTCTCCCCATTCTACCATTTTGGCTCGAAACTCTTCTTTTGTGAGATTGTCATAGTAATAGGAAAAAAGACGGGTAAAATCACTTAGACGTAAATCTCCCCAGATGTCATCTTGTAATAAGTGGGTTTTCCCATGTGGATTTCTTTACGCATAGCCTCTATTGACAAGTGAGCACGTTCAAACTGCTCTGCGATGAAATGGCCCAGTACGGGATGATTAAATTTTTTCATGTTTATAATTTTATTAGTTGTTAAATACATTGTATTATATGTTAATTTTATGCATATCCGTTCAGACATGTCTGAACGATATATTTAAAAGCTATTTCTACCTTCGCCTCGCGTTTTGAAAATTCAAGACGATAATCAAAAAATATAAATGTTATGACAAACGATTTCAGAATGTCTTATTTCATGCCTCCCATTGCTCCCATCAAAAATGAACTGGGGCGGATTGTTACTCCTGCAACACTTATTCCCTCCTGCGAAGTCTCCGTAGAACAAGTTTTTCAAATGATAACCTGCAACGAGAATCTCAAAATTCTGACCGAGCAAGTACGCAATTCCGGAGATATACGGACAGCAAAGGCATCACTATTGCCTTATGTGACTCCCTGTGGTACGTTCTCGCGTCGAAACAGCAAATGTTTCGTAGCTTCTTCACATCTGGTGGTGGTAGATATCGACCATCTCGATTCCTATCAGGAGGCAGTGGAAATGCGCAGTACATTGTTTAATGACCACCTTCTGCATCCTGTACTCACGTTTATCAGTCCCAGCGGACGGGGTGTGAAAGCATTCGTACCCTACGATCATTTACCCATGGCTAACGACACAAACAGTATCATCGAAAATATGAAGCTGGCAATGATGTTCACCGTGCTGCTTTATGGTACAGGGGCACCCGTTCCCTTCGGAGAAAAACGCAAAGGGGTAGACTTTTCCGGCAAGGACATTGTAAGGTCTTGCTTTCTTAGTCATGATCCGGGAGCATTGTTTAGAAACAACAAATAATTAGATATTAAAAACTATAAATTAAAATTATGGACGAAATTGAATCGTTATGCCGCCTCTGTGAGGCGGTTGAAACTGCAGGAGCGGATATTGCCCCTACGTATGCTGAATATGTACAACTGGCGTTCGCCATCGCAACGGATTGCGGAGAAGCGGGACGCGAGTTTTTCCATCGGTTGTGCCGGGTATCTGCCAAGTACGAACGGGAACATGCCGAACGGATATTCTCCAACGCACTTACCACCCGGCATGGAGATGTCCATCTGGGCACTGCATTCCATCTTGCTGAAAAGGCGGGTGTAACTCTCTGCAAAGAGGGAGTGATGAACCACCGGAAAAATGCAAAAAATGCAGGAAATGCACCGTCCAAAAATCTCACACACACGCATGTGTATAATAAGGTGGACAATGAAGAACCGGACGAATCCGAAGAACTGCAGGACGGGAGTGACCCGAACCAGCCATTGCCCTCTTTCACCGAAGCGGACTGGCCGAAAATCCTGTTGCTCATCATGAGTTATGCTACCAGCCCCACACAACGCGATGTCATGCTGCTCGGAGCATTGACCGCCATAGGTGCCAGCATGGAGCGATATGTGAGATGTCCATACGCCGGCAAACTCCAGTCTCCTTGCCTGCAAAGTTTTATTGTAGCCCCTTCTGCCTCGGGTAAGGGAATTCTTTCGTTCATCCGGCTGCTTGTAGAGCCTATTCATGACGAGATCCGCCAAAAAGTAGCGGAAGAGGTCAAGGCCTACAAAAAAGAGAAAGCCGCCTATGATACCATGGGAAAGGAGCGCTGCAAAGTGGAAGCTCCTCAAATGCCCAAGAATAAAATGTTTCTCATCTCGGGCAATAACACCGGAACAGGTATTCTGCAAAATATCATGGATGCCAACGGCACAGGACTTATCTGCGAAACCGAAGCGGATACCATCTCCGCTGCTATCGGTTCTGAATACGGACACTGGAGCGATACGCTCCGCAAAGCATTCGACCACGACCGTCTGTCGTACAACCGGCGCACCGACCAGGAATACCGGGAAGTAAAGAAATGCTATCTTTCCGTCCTGCTTTCCGGTACACCCGCGCAAGTAAAACCTCTTATTCCCTCGACAGAAAACGGACTGTTCTCGCGCCAGCTGTTTTATTATATGCACGGTATATGGACATGGATCAACCAGTTTGAAAGTGGCGAAACCGATCTGGAAGCCATCTTCACAGGCATAGGCCTGGAATGGAAAAAGCAACTGGACCTGATGAAAGCACACGGGCTTCATACGCTCCGGCTCACTGATGAGCAAAAGCAAGAGTTCAATGCCCTCTTTGCCGATCTTTTTTTCCGTTCGGGACTTGCCAACGATAACGAAATGAGCAGTTCCATAGCCCGTCTGGCTGTCAATACGTGCCGCATCATGGCAGAAATAGCTATGATACGTGCACTGGAATGCGACCAGCCTTATCAGTTCAAGGATTCTTCCTCCCCTCTGCTGACCCCTGACAAGGAGATTGCCGCCGATAATATCAAAGACGGCATTATCACCCGTTGGGATGTGACAATCACCGCTGAAGATTTCCATGCGGTGCTGGAGCTTGTAACTCCGCTCTATCGTCATGCCACACATATCTTATCTTTTCTTCCTTCCACAGAGGTCAAACATAGAGCCAATGCCGACCGGGATGCACTTTTTGAAATAATGGGCAACCAGTTCACCCGCGCACAGTTGTTGGAGCAGGCTGAAAAGATGAAAATCAAACCTAACACTGCTCTTAGCTGGCTGAACCGTCTGATAAAAAAAGGATTGCTTATCAATACAGACGATAAAGGCGTTTATACGCGCACGCATGTGTGCGTGTGTTAGGGAGCCCTCGGAAAAAGTGCATTTTTTGCATTTATATAGTTAGCGTCCAATTTTGACGTGTACCCCAAGGAAAGCCGCCACAAGGCGGTTCCCTCATAAATAACGTCAAAAAAGAT
>PPYF01411359.1_pt1 | contig 29270 bp, 26 predicted proteins | sample 1559871 | NCBI WGS metagenome assembly PPYF01 (sample SAMN08240021, study PRJNA423297) | Human gut metagenome, whole genome shotgun sequencing project.
GCGCGTGGTTTGATTGGATACTCAACTGAGTTCTTGTCAATGACTCGTGGTTACGGTATCATGAACCATACCTTCGACCAATACTTACCATTGATTCCAGGTGAAATCGGTGGACGTCACCGTGGTGCCCTTGTTTCTATCGATACTGGTAAGGCAACAACATACTCAATCATGTCTATCGAAGAACGTGGAACCATCTTTGTTAACCCAGGTACTGAGGTTTACGAAGGAATGATCATCGGTGAAAACTCTCGTGAAAATGACTTGACTGTTAACATCACGAAAGCGAAACAAATGACCAACGTTCGTTCAGCTACTAAAGACCAAACTGCGGTTATCAAGACTCCTCGTATCTTGACGCTTGAAGAATCACTTGAGTTCTTGAACGATGATGAATACATGGAAGTAACGCCGGAATCAATCCGTTTGCGTAAACAAATCCTCAACAAGGCAGAACGCGAAAAAGCAAACAAAAAGAAAAAATCAGCTGAATAAGAGCTAGAAAGAGATAAAAATGGTCTATCTAATCATAGGGATTTTATTGATCTTACTTTATATCTTTGCGACACCTCAAAGTATCAAGGGGACGGTCAATGTTGTTATTCTGGTTTTTGGACTAGTTGCCTTATTGATCTTGTTGATGCTGTCTGCTCTACAAATCTTCCAACTTCCAGCAGAAATCTTTATTACATTGGGGATGCTAGCTCTTACTTACTTTAGTTTGAGAGATATCAGTCTCATGTCTATTCGAAAGAAGCGCGAAAATTAAATCTATTCATAACAAAAAACTTCTATCAGCAACTAGTTTGCCGATAGAAGTTTTTATTTGTTACTGTTATTGTCAGAATAACGGTTGTAGAAATCTACTTTTATCTGGATAAAATGTTCTAATTCACGAAAGAGTTGTAGAAGTGTCGCCCGTGTCTCAAACTCTTCTCTAGTTTTCGGAAGACTACGATTGCGAAATACCTGTAGGTAGCTCTCAATGTCGTTCAATAAGTCGTAGGCTGGATTGGTTTGACTCAATTGACTAGCTGTTTTTGAAAAGAGCTGTGCGACAATAAGGCTCTCACTTGCGGCTAGTTGGCAAGTATTAATCTGTTGTGCCATATTTCTCAAGATACGAGTTTGTCTTTGCCGCATCTCAAAGTAGTGAATATGATAATCTGTCTGATGAAAGAGATGATCAGAGTGGTCGAGATAAACCAACTTAAGCGCCTCCTCTAGCAATTGGTCAAGTTCATTTACGAGTTGGGCTTGATTACGACCGTCTCCTCTTTTTAGATAGTAAGCTAGGCGTAGAAGGACATTTCTGAGTTTATCTTCAACAAGAATATGATAGCGTTGGATTTCTTTTTCACGCGAAGGCATATAGAGATTGACCAGCAGTGCAAAGCCAGTACCGATTAGAAATAGTAGTAGTTCGTTCACTAAAAGTTCTGGTGAGGTTGATTGCTGGATTAAGAGATGGCTGACCAAGACGCTACTAGGAGTAATCCCAATTTCCCAACCGAGTTTATAGGCCAAGGGAACATAGACTGCTAAGTAGAGTCCAAAACTCCAAATATGATAGCCAGTTAGTTGAAAAGCTATAACACCAACCAGAAGAGCAAGGAGAGTTGAGAAAAGGCGATTTCGAGCTAGTTTGATAGTGCTTCTTCGAGTGTCTGAAAGACTCAAGATAGCAATAATACCAGCTGATACAGCAGATGATAAATCAAAAAAGTAGGCTAGCAAACAAGCGAAACAGGTTGCTAGGACTAGTTTTAGAGTACGTTGTGTGATAGACATAGAACACTTTCCTATTGAATAATCGTTATACTATTAATTATAAAAGGAATTTGAAATAGGTCAAGATTTCTGACTTGCATATTCTGCGACTGCAGTAAAGAGGACATCTGTCGAAGAGTTGAGGGCAGTTTCACAAGAGTCTTGAACCACACCAATCACAAAACCGACGGCAACAACCTGGATGGCGATGTCATTAGAAATCCCAAAGAGACTACAAGCAATAGGGATCAACAGGAGTGAACCACCAGCAATACCAGAAGCTCCACATGCAGAGATGGCTGCGACAATGCTTAGTACAAATGCAGTAGCAAAATCAACCGTAATTCCTAGAGAGTTGACAGCAGCTAAGGTTAAAATATTGATGGTGACAGCAGCACCAGCCATATTAATGGTTGAACCCAGTGGAATTGAAACAGAATAAGTATCTGGATTGAGACCGAGTTCTTCACAGAGTTTCATATTGACAGGGATATTGGCAGCAGAGCTACGAGTGAAAAAGGCAGTAACACCGCTGACACGTAGACATTTCAAAACTAATGGATAGGGATTTCGCTTCATGAAAAGAAAGGCAATCAGTGGATTGATGACTAGGGCTACTAACAGCATGGTTCCAATCAAAAGTATAAGTAAAATACCATAGTTTGCAAGACTGGCAATACCTTGATTCGAAATGGTTTGAAAAACTAGGCCAAGGATACCGAAAGGAGCTAGGTTGATAATCCAACCAACAATTTTAGAGACAACATCTGACATGGTTTTCAAAAGGTCTTTACTATGGCTACTTGCTTCTCTCATGGCAATTCCAAAGACAATTGCCCAAGATAGAATACCGATGTAATTAGCTTGGATAATCGCATTTAGAGGATTATCGACCATATTCAGCAAGAGATTGCTGACAACTTGACCGATTCCATCTGGTGAACTTACTTCTGTGTTGGTATTACTAAGGGTAATCTGAATCGGGAAGAGGAAGCTCATAAAGACTGCTACTAGAGCAGCGGCGAAAGTTCCAAGCAAATAGAGTAAGATAACTGTTTTTATATTTGTAGTTTTTCCTTTTTGGTGCTGAGACAGGGCGTTAGCTACAAGGAAAAAAACTAGAATAGGAGCAATAGCTTTGAGGCCGCCCACAAATAGATCGCCTAGGAGTCCAATTCCTGAAAACTGAGGGGAAAAAATTCCAAATAGAGCTCCAAGAAGCATTCCAATCAGGATACGTTTGATAAGGCTTGCCTTGTTCCAGGCACGAATGATTCTTCTCATACACTTCTCCTTTTTGAGTAATAGTAACGATTATAGTATAAATATATTTGAAAATCAAGTAAAATGTAAATTTACATAATGAAAACGCATATTTATAAAGAATATAGCTCTGTCATTTTATGGTATAATAGTAGAAAGGAGTCTTACATGCAAGAATTTTTTAAAAGTTATTTTGATAAGCTAGATTTAACCTCAGTATTTGAGAATCTCTTGACCAAAGTGATTTCTCTTTTAATTTTATTTATACTATTTTATATTGCTAAAAAGCTACTTCATGCGGCTGTAAAGAAAATAGTGAAACCATCGCTAAAATTTTCAAATCGGGATGCGGGAAGACAGAAGACAATTTCGCGTTTGCTTGAAAATGTCTTTAATTACATTCTCTATTTCTTCTTAGTCTACTGTATTTTATCTATCCTAGGACTGCCTGTATCAAGTTTACTAGCTGGTGCTGGGATTGCCGGGGTTGCAATTGGTATGGGGGCCCAAGGATTTTTGTCGGATGTCATCAATGGTTTCTTTATTCTCTTTGAACGTCAGTTGGATGTGGGAGATGAGGTCGTTTTGACAAATGGTCCCATTACTGTATCGGGGAAAGTAGTTAGTGTTGGAATTCGAACCACTCAACTAAGAGGTGATGACCAAGCCCTCCACTTTGTTCCTAACCGTAATATCACTGTAGTTAGCAATTTTTCAAGAGATGAACAGAACTGAAATTTTACTTGATTTGTGGTACAATAGAGGGAGTTTGACAGAGGAGAAATGATGGTTTTAGATAAACAATTAGGAAATGGTTGTACCTGGATAAATCTTGATATCGAAAAAATTAAAAATCTTGAAGATTTATCAGAAATCTATGGATTGGATAAAGAAACTATCGAATATGCTCTGGATAGAAATGAACGAGCCCACATGGACTATGACCGTGAAAATGGGACTGTGACCTTTATCTATAATGTTCTTGACTTAGAGAAGGACAAGGAATACTATGAAGCCATTCCTATGACCTTTATCGTTGAACAACAACGAATGATTACGATCAGTAACCATAAGAATGCTTATGTCATTGATCAAATGTTATCTTATCTGAATAGCCATGAATCCCTTTCTATTTACAAATTTCTCTTTGCCGGTTTAGAGATTATTAGTAACGCTTATTATCCTGTCATTGAAGAAATGGATAAAAGTAAGGACGAAATTAGTGCCTTGCTACGTCAAACCACAACAAAGAAAAATCTCTTTGCCCTCTCTGACTTGGAGACTGGTATGGTTTACTTGACAGCTGCGGCAAAACAAAATCGACTTCTATTGGAACATATCCAGGGCCACGCTTTGTATCGGAGATTTAACGAAGTCGAACGAGAGCAGTTTGATGATGCGATGATTGAAGCCCATCAGTTGGTGTCTATGACAGATTTGATTTCTCAAGTCTTGCAACAACTCTCAGCTTCTTACAACAACATCCTTAACAATAATCTGAATGACAGTTTGACAATTTTGACCATTATCTCAGTATTGCTAGCAGTCCTTGCGGTTATTACAGGTTTCTTCGGAATGAATGTTCCTCTACCATTTACAGAAGAGCCAAATGCTTGGATTTATATCTTAATGGCTAGCTTGATTTTATGGGCAGCCTTATCTCAATGGCTGAAGAAAATTACTAGAAAATAAAAGAGAAGGAGCCAGAATGGCGATTGAAAATTACATGCCAGATTTTGCTGTGGAAGCAGTTTATGATTTGACAGTAGAAAGCCTGCAAAAACAGGGAATAAAAGCTGTTTTGGTAGATTTAGATAACACTCTCATTGCTTGGAATAACCCTGACGGGACTCCAGAGATGAAACGATGGTTGCACGATCTTCGTGATGCAGGGATTCACATTATCGTAGTCTCAAACAATTCTAAGAAACGTGTTCAACGAGCAGTTGAAAAATTTGGAATTGATTATGTTTACTGGGCTTTAAAGCCTTTCACTTTCGGGATTGATCGAGCGATGAAAGAATTCCACTATGAGAAAAACGAAGTGGTCATGGTTGGGGATCAGCTCATGACAGACATTCGTGCAGCTCACCGTGCAGGAATTCGCTCGATTTTGGTTAAACCCTTGGTGCAGCACGATTCCATCAAAACGCAAATCAACCGATCTCGTGAACGTCGTGTTATGAAGCAAATCACTGAAAAGTACGGACCTATTACTTATAAAAAAGGAATTTAACTATGGAAGAAATTCTCTGTATTGGTTGTGGAGCAACCATTCAGACGGAAGATAAGACTGGGTTGGGTTTTACACCTCAGTCGGCACTTGAAAAAGGTTTGGAAACTGGAGAAGTTTATTGCCAGCGTTGTTTCCGTCTCCGTCACTATAATGAAATTACAGATGTGCAGTTGACGGATGATGATTTCCTCAAACTCTTGCACGAGGTAGGAGACAGTGATGCCTTGGTGGTCAATGTCATTGATATTTTTGACTTCAATGGCTCTGTTATCCCAGGTTTGCCACGCTTTGTGTCAGGTAATGATGTGCTTTTGGTTGGAAATAAAAAAGACATCTTGCCTAAGTCTGTTAAGGACAGCAAGGTAACACACTGGCTGATGGAGCGCGCTCACGAAGAAGGTCTTCGTCCTGTGGATGTTGTCCTGACTTCAGCACAAAACAAGCATGCTATTAGAGAAGTAATCGACAAGATTGAGCAATACCGTAAGGGTCGTGACGTCTATGTAGTTGGGGTTACCAATGTTGGGAAATCAACTCTTATCAATGCTATTATCCAGGAAATTACGGGTGACCAAAATGTCATCACAACGTCACGTTTCCCAGGGACAACTCTAGATAAGATTGAAATTCCGCTCGATGATGGTTCTTATATCTACGATACGCCTGGAATTATCCATCGTCACCAGATGGCTCACTACTTGACGGCCAAAAATCTCAAGTATATCAGCCCTAAAAAGGAAATCAAGCCAAAAACCTATCAGCTAAACCCTGAACAAACCCTATTTTTAGGTGGCTTGGGACGCTTTGATTTCATTGCAGGAGAAAAGCAAGGATTTACAGCTTTCTTTGACAATGAACTCAAACTTCACCGTACCAAGCTTGAAGGAGCGAGTGACTTTTACGATAAGCACCTTGGAACTCTCCTCACGCCACCAAATACCAAGGAAAAAGAAGACTTTCCAAAACTAGTCCAACATGTATTTACCATCAAGGATAAGACAGACCTAGTCATCTCAGGATTAGGCTGGATTCGTGTAACAGGCACCGCCAAAGTCGCCGTCTGGGCCCCAGAAGGCGTCGCAGTCGTCACACGAAAAGCCATTATTTAAACACAGAAAGGAAAGAGTTATATATAAAGGCGAGCATTGCGAGCCCATAACGAATACTTTTCGCCGTGGTGGCAGTTGGTACAAGAAATTGTACCAACAACGGAAAATCTGAGACCTTAGGCTCAGATTTTAGTCATGAAAGTCCGAAGGACTTTGCTGACGTCCGTCACCACTTCAGAAAAGTATAAAAACTCTTTTAAAGAAAATATGTCATTAACATCAAAACAACGTGCCTTCCTCAACAGCCAGGCACACACCCTCAAACCCATCATCCAAATCGGGAAAAATGGTCTCAACGACCAAATCAAAACAAGTGTTCGTCAGGCACTTGATGCCCGTGAATTGATCAAGGTTACACTCTTACAAAATACAGATGAAAACATCCACGAAGTAGCTGAAATCTTGGAAGAAGAAATCGGTGTGGATACAGTCCAAAAAATCGGTCGTATCTTGATTTTGTATAAGCAATCAAGCAAGAAAGAAAATCGTAAGATTTCTAAAAAAGTTAAAGAAATTTAAAAATATACTCCAAAAAACTGTTTTTACAGAAGACTAAAGGAGATTAGCCTATGGCAATCGAATTATTAACTCCCTTTACAAAAGTGGAGTTAGAGCCAGAAATCAAGGATAAAAAACGGAAACAAGTCGGTATTTTAGGAGGGAATTTTAATCCCGTTCATAATGCCCATCTGATTGTTGCAGATCAAGTCCGTCAACAGTTGGGATTGGATCAGGTTCTGCTCATGCCCGAATACCAACCACCTCACGTAGATAAAAAGGAAACCATTCCTGAACACCATCGCCTCAAGATGTTAGAATTAGCGATTGATGGAATCGAAGGTCTAGCTATTGAGACCATCGAGCTAGAGCGTAAGGGGATTTCCTACACCTACGACACCATGAAGCTTCTAACAGAGAAGAATCCAGATACAGATTACTATTTCATTATCGGTGCCGATATGGTAGACTATTTGCCTAAGTGGTACCGAATTGATGAGTTGGTGGAACTAGTTCAGTTTGTGGGAGTTCAGCGACCACGTTACAAAGCTGGGACTTCTTATCCAGTTATCTGGGTGGATGTACCTCTCATGGATATTTCATCTAGCATGGTGCGTGATTTCATTGCCCAAGGACGCACACCTAACTTTCTCCTACCTAAGCCTGTATTAGACTATATCGAGAAAGAAGGACTTTACTGATGGCATACCAGGACTATATCAACTGTTCCCGTGAGGAATTATTGAAAAAAATGGCAGAGCTTCTACCCGAGAAACGTTTGATCCATTGTTTGGGTGTAGAGCGCGCAGCCATTGAACTTGCAGAACGATTCGGAGTGGATGCCGAGAAAGCAGGTCTAGCAGGTCTCCTTCATGACTATGCTAAAAAGTTGTCAGACCAGGAATTTCTAGACTTGATTGACCGTTATCAGCTAGATCCTGACCTCAAAAACTGGGGTAATAATGTCTGGCATGGTATGGTCGGTATTTACAAAATTCAGGAAGATTTGGATTTACAAGAGCCTGAAATCCTACGAGCTATTGAAATTCATACAGTAGGAGCGATTCAGATGACGGACCTTGACAAGGTTATCTACGTCGCAGACTATATCGAGCACAATCGTGCCTTTCCAGGAGTGGATGAGGCGCGTGAAATTGCTGAACTATCGCTAAATAAGGCGGTGGCCTACGAGACGGCTCACACAGTAGAGCATTTAGCTCACCAAGGATTTCCCATCTATCCCCAAACCCTTGAAACCTATAACGCCTATGTGCACTATTTGAAAGAGGACTAAATGAACGAAAAAGAATTACTAGAACTAGTCGTGAAAGCGGCTGATGAGAAACGCGCGGAGGATATCCTCGCGCTTGACGTACAAGAATTGACCAGTGTGACAGACTACTTTGTCATTACTAGCTCTATGAACAGTCGTCAGTTGGATGCTATCGCTGACAATATTCGTGAAAAAGTAGCGGAAGCAGGCTTTAAAGGCAGTCATGTCGAAGGTGATGCAGCTGGAGGCTGGGTCTTGCTAGACCTTGGTGGCGTTGTTGTGCATATCTTCTCAGAAGAAATGCGTGCTCACTATAACCTAGAAAAACTATGGCATGAGGCTGCATCTGTAGACCTCTCAGAAACTTTATAGTCTTTTCCTTTATCTTTTATTACTGCGTTAACTCATTTTGCCTAACTCTAGTTATGCCTGCAATTCGTTGCCTAGTACTAAAAGCAAACGAAAAGACTATAGCGTTACAATTGAACTCAGTTGCAGTCAACTGGGTTTTATTTGCTTATTTTAGAAAAATTGATTGAAAGGTTAGAGCGTCGTGTTTTGTTCATCTCAAAACTGAACACGAGCTAAAAGCTGCGAGAAAAAGATAAACTTTCTTTGTATCTGACGATACAGCAGAAAGTTTCCTATTTTCTCCTTGCTTTTAACGCTCTTTGTATCTTAATTATGGCTACTTATGAAACCTTTGCGGCTGTTTACGATGCAGTCATGGATGATAGTTTATATGACAAATGGACGGACTTTTCCCTCCGTCATCTGCCTAAGACTAAGGAAAGAAAGAGACTCTTGGAATTGGCTTGTGGGACAGGCATCCAGTCTGTGCGCTTTTCTCAAGCTGGTTTTGATGTGACTGGACTTGACTTGAGTGCGGATATGTTGAAGATTGCCGAAAAGAGAGCGGCTTCAGCCAAGCAAAAGATTGATTTTATTGAAGGCAATATGCTGGATTTATCCAAGGCTGGTAAATACGACTTTGTGACTTGCTATTCGGACTCTATCTGCTATATGCAGGACGAGGTGGAAGTAGGGGATGTCTTTAAGGAGGTCTATAATGCCCTCAATGAGGACGGAGTCTTTATCTTTGATGTGCATTCGACCTACCAGACTGATGAGGTCTTCCCGGGTTATTCTTATCATGAAAATGCGGAAGATTTTGCCATGCTCTGGGATACCTATGAGGATGCAGCACCACATTCCATCGTGCATGAACTGACTTTCTTTATCAAAGAAGCGGATGGTTCCTTTAGTCGGCACGATGAAGTGCATGAGGAGCGCACATACGAAGTTTTGACCTATGACATTTTGTTGGAACAAGCTGGTTTTAAGTCCTTTAAACTTTTTGCGGACTTTGAGGACAAGGAGCCAACAGAGACTAGTACCCGTTGGTTTTTCGTCGCACAGAAGTAGGAGATGGATATGGTTCGATCAAAATATTCTTGGGAAGAAGTTTCGCAGTTTAATCGTATCCGTCAAAATGGAACGCTTTGGGAAAAAGATGGGCAATACTTCTATGTTCAGGAAGAAGGAACCGTGTTTTCAGAGTTAGTCGTTTACGATATGTCTAAGAAGCTTTTTGATATGTTAGTAAATGGAATAAAATCAGAGGATGATATCCGACATATGCTGATGTATGGAACATGGCCAATGACGGTTGCTGGATGCCATAGACCAACTATGTTGATAGCTTATCCTGAGTTACAAAAAAATTATAGCAACGAACAACTGGCAGAAATCCTTCCAGTAGGAGAAAAACAATGGCTTAACTGGAGAGGAAGATTGCCTGAGCGGTATCGTAGATTTCGTCATTAGAAAGGGAGAACATCATGACCATTACAGGTATTATTGCGGAGTTCAATCCCTTTCATAATGGGCACAAATACCTGCTGGAACAGGCAGATGGCCTGAAAATTGTGGCTATGTCTGGGAATTTCATGCAGCGGGGAGAGCCTGCTATTGTGGACAAGTGGACACGGGCTCAAATGGCACTAGAGAATGGGGCGGATTTGGTCGTAGAATTGCCCTTTTTAGTCAGTGTCCAAGCGGCGGACTTTTTTGGTCAAGGTGCAGTAGCTATCTTGGCTCGTTTGGGGATTGATACCCTAGCCTTTGGGACAGAAGAAGTTCTGGATTATCAAAAAATCGCTGACTTATATACAGAGCAAGGTCCAGCAATGGAAGCCTTCATGGAAAACTTACCGGATTCTCTTTCTTACCCTCAGAAAACCCAAGCCATGTGGAAGGAATTTGCAGGTCTTGATTTTTCTGGTGATACGCCCAATCATGTCCTTGCTCTTGCCTATGCCAAGGCGGTAGCAGGGCGAAAGATCAAACTTCATCCAATTCAACGTCAGGGAGCTGGATACCATTCGTTGGACAAGGATGTTGACTTTGCATCTGCAACAGCCCTCCGTCAGCACCAAACAGATCAGAATTTTCTAGAGCGTTTTATGCCTTCTGTTGAACTTTTTGAAAATGCTAGTAAGGTGAGCTGGGAAGATTATTTTTCACTCTTACGCTATCAAATTTTGTCAAATCCTGACCTAACCACTATCTATCAGGTCAATCAAGAAATGGCAGTGCGTATCAAGGATGCCATCAAGACAGCTCAGTCTATGGAAGAATTGATCGAGGCGGTTGCTACCAAACGATACACAAAAGCACGAGTTAGACGACTTTTGACCTATATCTTGGTACAAGCCAGAGAAAGTGCCTTGCCAGAAGACATTCATATCCTGGGATTTACCGAAAAAGGCAGGCAACATCTCAAGTCTTTGAAAGAGCAGGTCCATCTAGTTAGCCGAATAGGCAAAGAGCCCTGGGATGCCATGACTCAAAAGGCAGACCAGATTTACCAACTAGGATATCCAAGTATTGCAGAACAAAATTTTGGCAGAGTGCCAATCAGGATCGAAACAAACTAAGTCTACTGAAAGGTAGGCTTTTTACTTATTTTTTTGTAAAAAATTCTATAAAAGATTGGGTTCGTTAAAGAAGCCTATTTTACTAGGGAAAATAACAATTTCAACCCAAAAAATGACTAAAACATCTTCCATTTAAGGTTTGTTAAAAATAGTTTTTTGTGGTAAAATGTATAAGAATGTATGTCATTCGGATAAACAAATAAATTGAGGTAAAAACATGGAAATTATGGCGATTGTTATAGTTGTTTTTGCCGTCATCATTGGTTTAGTCATTGGATATGTCAGCATCTCAGTCAAGATGAAATCATCACAAGAGGCTGCAGAGTTGATGCTTTTAAATGCTGAACAAGAAGCAACTAATTTACGAGGACAAGCTGAGCGCGAAGCGGATTTATTACTCAATGAAGCTAAAAGCGAAAGCAAATCCCTTAAAAAAGAAGCACTATTGGAGGCTAAAGAGGAAGCCAGAAAATACCGCGAAGAAGTGGACGCTGAATTTAAGTCAGAGCGTCAAGAACTCAAGCAAATCGAAAGTCGTTTGACGGAGAGAGCTACGAGCCTTGACCGTAAAGACGATAATTTGACGAACAAAGAAAAAACACTTGAACAAAAAGAACAAAGTATTTCTGATAGAGCAAAAAACCTTGATGCACGTGAAGAGCAACTAGAAGAAATTGAAAAGCAAAAGCAAGCTGAACTTGAGCGTGTCGGAAGTCTGACACAATCAGAGGCAAAAGATATTATCTTAGCTCAGACAGAGGAAGACTTGAGCAAGGAAATTGCTAGCCGCATTCGTGAGGCGGAGCAAGAAGTCAAGGAACGTTCTGATAAGCTTGCTAAGGATATTCTGTCCCAAGCCATGCAGAGAATTGCTGGTGAGTATGTAGCTGAGTCTACCAACTCAACTGTTCATCTGCCTGATGATACCATGAAAGGTCGTATCATTGGTCGTGAAGGTCGTAATATTCGTACTTTTGAAAGTTTGACAGGGGTTGATGTCATCATTGATGATACGCCAGAAGTGGTAACCTTGTCAGGTTTTGATCCTATCCGCCGTGAGATTGCCCGTATGACGATGGAAACCTTGCTTAAGGATGGACGTATTCACCCAGCTCGTATCGAAGAGTTGGTTGAGAAAAACCGTCAAGAAATTGATAACCGTATTCGTGAATATGGTGAAGCTGCTGCCTATGAAATTGGTGCACCAAACCTTCACCCAGACTTGATGAAGATCATGGGTCGCTTACAGTTCCGTACTTCATACGGACAAAATGTCTTGCGACACTCAATCGAAGTGGCTAAGTTGGCTGGTATCATGGCTAGCGAACTTGGTGAAAATGCAGCTCTTGCCCGTCGTGCAGGATTCCTTCACGATATCGGTAAAGCCATTGACCGTGAAGTAGAAGGTAGCCACGTTGAGATTGGTACTGAATTGGCTCGCAAGTACAAAGAGCATCCAGTCGTGATTAACACGATTGCTAGTCACCACGGAGATGTAGAGCCTGAAAGTGTGATTGCAGTTCTCGTTGCTGCAGCGGACGCCTTAAGCGCAGCCCGTCCAGGAGCTCGTAGCGAATCGCTTGAAAGCTACATCAAACGTCTCCATGATTTAGAAGAAATTGCTAATAGCTTTGAAGGAGTTCAAAATAGCTTTGCCCTTCAAGCTGGTCGTGAAATCCGCATCATGGTAAACCCAGGTCAAATCAAGGACGATAAGGTCACAATTTTGGCTCACAAAGTTCGTGAGAAAATTGAAAGTAATCTCGATTACCCAGGAAATATCAAGGTAACCGTGATTCGTGAACTTCGTGCAGTTGATTATGCAAAATAAATAAGAAAGAGCAGTTGAAAAATTACTGCTTTTTTGTTACACTAGATAGAAAGATTGTAGTATGCAGAAATGGCTTTACATAGTGAATTCAGATGAATTTTCGAGTCATTTCACAAACTATCCAAAGGAGACATCATGGCAGACCGTGGCTTACTAATCGTTTTTTCAGGTCCTTCTGGAGTTGGGAAAGGAACGGTTAGACGAGAAATTTTTGAGAGTTCTGAAAATCAATTCCAATATTCTGTATCTATGACAACGCGGGCGCAACGTCCAGGTGAAGTAGACGGAGTTGACTATTTCTTCCGTACACGTGAAGAATTTGAAGAATTGATCCGTCAAGGACAGATGTTAGAATATGCAGAGTATGTAGGCAACTACTACGGTACTCCTCTGACTTATGTCAATGAAACCCTTGATAAGGGTATTGACGTTTTCCTTGAAATCGAAGTGCAGGGAGCTCTCCAGGTCAAGAAAAAAGTTCCAGATGCTGTCTTTATCTTTTTGACACCACCAGATTTGGAAGAATTGCAAGATCGTCTCGTTGGTCGTGGTACAGATAGCGCAGAAGTGATTGCCCAACGTATCGAAAAAGCCAAAGAAGAAATTGCTTTGATGCGTGAGTATGACTATGCTATTGTCAATGACCATGTTCCTCTTGCTGCAGAACGTGTCAAACGTGTAATTGAAGCTGAACATTTCCGTGTCGATCGTGTCATCGGTCACTATCAGGATATGCTACCAAAGTCTCCGACTATTCGATAAACTATAGAAAACAGGTACAAACAAATGATGCTTAAACCCTCTATCGATACCTTGCTTGATAAGGTACCATCAAAATATTCACTCGTAATCTTGGAAGCAAAACGTGCTCACGAATTAGAAGCTGGAGCACCTCCAACACAAGAATTCAAATCTGTAAAATCTACACTTCGTGCCTTGGAAGAGATCGAATCTGGGAATGTAACCATCCACCCAGATCCAGAAGGAAAACGCGAAGCTGTTCGTCGTCGTATCGAAGAAGAAAGACGATTGAGAGAAGAAGAAGAAAAGAAAATCAAAGAGCAAATCGCGAAAGAAAAAGAAGAAGGTGAAAAAATTTAAGGTTGGGGGGACTCAATCTTATTTTTTCTATTGCAAGAATACTCAATCAATTGAAACGATTTAAGAAGAGAAGGAGGTGAGGATATGGCTATTGCAAAAATCATTGTCGATGTTCCCTTGGTGCAGACAGACCAGCCCTATAGCTACAAGATTCCAGAGGAATTTGAAGGGATGCTGGAAGTTGGCATGCGAGTTCATGTACCCTTTGGGAAGGCTAATCGCTTGATTCAGGGAATTGTTCTTGGAATGGAACAAGAATCTGATTCAGATGTGGCAGACGAGGACTTGAAAGAGATTGCTGAGGTGCTGGACTTTTCTCCTGTCTTAACGGAGGAACAACTCTGGCTAGCTGAAGAACTACGTAAGTCAGTTTTTTCATACAAGATTTCTATTCTAAAAGCTATGCTTCCGGGATTTTTGAATTCTAGCTATGATAAGATCCTCTATCCTCTGGAAGGCTTGAGTCAGATGGACAGAGGCCGTTTGTTTGGTTCGCAGGAGTCTCTAGCATTTTCATCTCTAGACTTAGAAAAGCAGGCTGAGATGATGCGGTTAACTCGAAAAGGTCTTTTAAAACTAGAGTACCAGGCTGTGGACCAGAAGAAAGTTAAGACGCAGTCTTGGGTTGAAGTGAATCTTGATAAATTAGAAAAGCTAGAAATCTCAAACCGTGCCAAGAAGAAATTGGAACTACGAGAATATTTAGTAGCACATCCTGAAAGTGCACCTTTGGCTGATTTGTTAGAACATTACTCACGGGAACAAGTTAACTTCTTTGTGGAACAGGGTGCTTTGACGATCCTTCAAAAAGAAGTGCAACGTTCAGCTGCCTACTTTGAAGGGATTGAATCTAGCCAATCTTTAGAATTAAATCCAGAACAAAAAGAAGCCTGTGAGGCAGTTGTTAGAGCGATTGGGAAAGAACATCCTCCATTTCTTCTACAAGGAATTACAGGAAGTGGGAAAACGGAGGTTTACTTGCAGATTATCCAAGGAGCCTTGGATATGGGGAAAACAGCTATCGTTTTAGTCCCAGAAATCTCTTTGACACCTCAAATGACAGAGCGTTTCATTGCTCGTTTTGGTGATAAAGTAGCCATTCTCCATTCAGGTTTGTCCAATGGTGAAAAGTACGACGAATGGAGCAAGGTGGAGCGAGGAGAATCCCAGGTAGTTGTTGGTGCTAGGTCTGCCATTTTTGCACCTTTGAAAAATCTAGGGGTAATCATTATCGATGAGGAGCACGAGGCCAGCTACAAGCAAGACAGCAATCCTCGTTATCATGCTAGGGATGTGGCTATTTTAAGAGCTCAGTACAATCAAGCTGCCCTAGTTCTTGGTTCTGCAACACCGAGTCTAGAAAGCCGTGCGCGTGCTGGCAAGGGTGTTTATCAACATCTGCGCCTGACGCAAAGGGCCAATCCTTTAGCAAGTATTCCTCAAGTTCAACTGATTGACTTCCGAGATTATATCGGGCAGAATGAAACATCAAACTTCACACCACCTCTGATTGAGGCCATTCGAGATAGACTTGATAAAAAAGAGCAGGTTGTTCTCATGCTCAATCGTCGTGGTTATTCTAGCTTTGTCATGTGTCGGGAATGTGGGATTGTTGATACCTGTCCTAATTGTGATATTTCCTTGACTCTCCACATGGATACCAAAACTATGAACTGCCATTACTGTGGCTTTTCGAAAGAAATTCCTCATGTCTGTCCAAACTGTCAGAGTCGCAGCATTCGTTATTACGGGACAGGAACTCAAAAGGCCTACGATGAGCTAGCAGAACTCTTTCCAGAGGCACGCATTCTACGCATGGATGTGGATACAACTCGCAAAAAGGGTAGTCACCAAGCCTTACTTGAGCAATTTGGCAATGGTGAAGCGGATATTTTACTTGGCACCCAGATGATTGCCAAGGGCTTGGATTTTCCAAATGTAACCTTGGTTGGTGTTCTTAATGCGGATACAGCCTTGAATCTACCTGACTTCCGTTCTTCTGAGAGGACTTTCCAACTCTTGACCCAGGTGGCAGGACGAGCAGGTCGTGCTGAAAAGGCAGGTCAGGTCTTGATTCAGTCCTATAATCCTCAACACTATGCCATTCGTTTTGCTAAGGAACAGGACTACGAAGGTTTTTATGCCTATGAAATGGGCATCAGACGTCAGTTGGGTTACCCACCTTATTATTTCACTATTGGGATTACCTTGTCTCATAAGAAAGAAGAAGAGGTTCTTAGAAGAGCTTATGAGGTCATGGAAATTTTGAGGTCAGGTTTGTCGGATGCTAGTATCATCCTTGGTCCAACGCCTAAACCGATTGCTCGTACGCATAACCTCTATCACTACCAAATATTGATTAAATATCGTTTAGAAGATGAGTTGGCCTCGACCCTTAATCAGGTTTTGGCTCTAACTCAAGAACGTGAAAATAGTGAGCTTCGTCTCAGTATTGATCACGAACCGCAGCAATTTTTGTAAAAAGGAGAAAAGATGACAAAACTAATCTTTATGGGAACGCCCAATTTTTCAGCGACCGTTTTGAAGGGACTTTTGTCAGATGATCGCTATGAAATCGTGGCCGTCGTGACTCAGCCAGATCGCGCGGTCGGTCGTAAAAAAGTCATCCAAGAAACCCCGGTAAAACAAGCAGCTAAAGAAGCAGGGCTTCCTATCTACCAACCAGAAAAATTATCAGGTAGTCCAGAAATGGAAGCTATCATGAACTTGGGTGCTGATGGAATTGTGACTGCAGCTTTTGGACAATTCCTCCCAAGTAAACTCCTTGATAGCATGGATTTTGCAGTCAACGTTCATGCTTCCCTTCTTCCTAAACATCGTGGTGGGGCTCCTATCCATTATGCCTTGATTCAAGGTGATGAGGAGGCAGGAGTAACCATTATGGAAATGGTTAAGGAAATGGATGCAGGAGATATGATTTCTCGTCGTAGTATTCCGATTACCGATGAGGACAATGTCGGAACCTTGTTTGAAAAATTGGCGATTGTTGGTCGTGATCTGCTTTTGGATACTCTACCTGCTTATATTGCTGGTGAAATTCAGCCAGAACCACAAGATCCAAACCAGGTTACATTTTCTCCAAATATCAAACCTGAGGAAGAAAAGTTGGATTGGAACAAGACCAACCGTCAACTCTTTAACCAAATCCGTGGGATGAATCCATGGCCTGTTGCTCATACATTCCTCAAGGGAGATCGTTTTAAGATTTATGAAGCTCTACCAGTAGAAGGTCAGGGAGCTCCAGGTGAGATCCTCTCTATCGGTAAGAAAGAATTGATTGTTGCAACGGCAGAAGGAGCTTTATCACTCAAACAAGTTCAACCAGCAGGAAAACCTAAGATGGACATTGCTTCCTTCCTCAACGGAGTGGGACGGACATTGACTGTAGGAGAACGATTTGGTGACTAAAGTAGAAACGGCTAGAAGTGTAGCCTTAGAGGTGCTAGAAGACGTCTTTGTCAATCAAGCATTCTCCAATATCGCCTTAAATAAACACCTCAAGGGAAGTCAACTGTCAACAGCAGACAAAGGTTTGGTGACAGAGCTGGTCTATGGAACTGTAGCTCGAAAACTCACTCTGGAATGGTATCTGTCTCATTTTATCCAAGATAGAGATAAGTTAGATAGCTGGCTCTATGTCCTTCTATTGATGAGTGTCTATCAACTCCAATATCTAGATAAGCTTCCTGACCATGCAGTAGTCAATGAAGCAGTAGAAATTGCAAAAGCTCGTAAAAAAGGTAGTGAAAAACTAGTTAATGCTGTTCTGCGCCGTATTTTGCGTGAGGGATTGCCAGATATCACCACTATCAAACGTAAAAATAAGCGTGACTCTATAGCTTACTCTCTTCCAGTTTGGTTGGTTTCTAAGCTCAAGGAAGAGTACGGAGAAGAGCGAGCTCAAGCTATTTTTGAAAGTCTATTAAAACGCAACAAAGCCAGTATCCGTGTAACAGATTTGAATCGCAAAGAAGAAATTAAAACTTTACTTGATGCCAGTAATTCGATTCTGTCAGCTGCTGGTCTGGTCAAGGAGCAAGGGCATTTTGCTAGTCATGACTTATTTGCTGAGGGGTCTATTACCATCCAGGATGAGTCTAGTCAGTTGGTTGCGCCGACACTAGAGCTACAAGGAGATGAGCAGGTTTTAGATGCTTGTGCGGCTCCAGGTGGCAAGACAGCCCATATGGCGTCTTATCTAACGACAGGTCAGGTAACAGCTCTGGATCTCTACAATCATAAACTCACTTTGATACAAGAGAATGCGGAGCGTCTAGGTGTAGCGGACCGTGTTCAAACGCAAAAACTGGATGCACGAAAAGTGCATGAGTTTTTTGGCAAGGATCGATTTGATAAGATTTTAGTCGATGCCCCTTGTTCTGGTATTGGACTCTTACGTCGAAAACCAGATATCAAATACAACAAAGACACTGCTGATTTCGCGTCATTACAGGAAATTCAGTTGGAAATATTAGGTAGTGTTTGTCAAACACTACGTAAAGGTGGTATAATAACTTATAGTACCTGCACTATTGTCTCTGAGGAGAACTTTCAAGTTGTTCAAGCATTTTTAAAAAGTCATCCAGAGTTCGAGCAGGTTAAACTAGAACACGAATGTAAGGATATCCTGAAAGATGGTTGCATCCTCATCACTCCAGAATTATATGGAAGTGATGGATTCTTTATTAGCCAATTTCGCAAGATATCCAATTAGGAAGGAACTGACACAATGGAGATTTCATTATTAACAGATGTTGGTCAGAAACGTACAAATAATCAAGACTATGTTAATCTTTTTGTCAACCGTGCCGGTCGTACATTGATTATCTTAGCCGACGGGATGGGAGGACACCGAGCTGGTAATATTGCTAGTGAGATGGCAGTAACAGATTTGGGTGTAGCCTGGGTTGATACTCATATCGATACCGTAAATGAAGTTCGTGAATGGTTTGCAGAACATCTAGAAATTGAAAATCAAAAAATTTATCAAATGGGGCGTGATGATGCTTACAAGGGAATGGGAACAACTCTAGAAGCCCTTGCAATCATTGATAATCAAGCTATTTATGCCCACATTGGGGATTCTCGTATCGGCTTGATTCGTGGTGAAGAATACCATCAATTAACGAGTGATCATTCTTTGGTGAATGAATTGCTTAAGGCAGGTCAATTAACACCTGAAGAAGCTGAGGCTCACCCACAGAAGAATATTATCACCCAGTCTATTGGACAAAAAGATGAGATTCAACCGGATTTAGGAATTGTGAGCTTGGAACCGGGCGATTATCTTGTTATGAATAGTGATGGTCTAACTAACATGATTTCAGGTAGCGAAATCTATGACATCGTGACAAGTGATATTTCGCTTGACGACAAGGCGGCAACTTTAGTGCGTTTTGCAAACAATGCCGGAGGGCTTGATAACATTACTGTTGCCTTGATTGCGATTGAGGAGGAATCAGAATGATCCAGATCGGCAAGATATTTGCCGGACGATATCGGATTATCAAACAAATTGGCCGCGGAGGGATGGCAGATGTCTACCTGGCCAAAGATTTGATTCTGGATGGGGAAGAAGTTGCTGTAAAGGTTTTAAGAACCAACTACCAGACTGACCCAATCGCTGTTGCACGTTTTCAGCGTGAAGCGCGTGCGATGGCAGATCTAGATCATCCTCATATCGTTCGAATTACAGATATCGGTGAAGAAGACGGTCAACAGTACTTAGCTATGGAATATGTGGCTGGACTTGACCTCAAACGCTATATCAAAGAACACTATCCTCTCTCTAACGAGGAAGCTGTTCGTATCATGGGGCAAATTCTCTTGGCTATGCGTTTGGCACATGCAAAGGGGATTGTTCACCGTGATTTGAAACCTCAAAATATTCTCTTGACTCCTGATGGTACTGCGAAAGTTACAGACTTTGGGATTGCAGTAGCCTTCGCTGAAACCAGTTTGACACAGACCAACTCTATGTTGGGTTCTGTCCACTATCTATCACCTGAACAGGCGCGTGGTTCTAAGGCAACTATACAGAGTGATATTTATGCGATGGGAATTATTTTCTTTGAAATGTTGACTGGTCATATTCCTTATGATGGAGACAGTGCTGTTACCATTGCATTGCAACATTTCCAAAAGCCTCTCCCATCGGTCATTGCTGAAAATCCTTCAGTACCACAGTCATTGGAAAATGTGGTCATTAAAGCGACAGCTAAAAAGTTAACAGACCGTTACCAAACGGTTTCTGAGATGTACGTTGACTTATTGAGCAGTCTTTCTTACAATCGTCGCAATGAACCAAAGCTAGTATTTGACGACACAAGTAAGGTTGACACAAAAACCTTACCAAAGATGTCTCAGTCTACTTTGACAGCGATTCCTAAAGTACAACCGAAGGAAGAAAATCCTCAGGCTCAAAAGCCAAATAAAAAGGTAGCGGGTAAAGAAACTGCTCCAAAACCAGTCAAGAAACGCCGTTTCAAAGCAAGATATTTGGTACTTTTAGCTAGCTTTATACTTGTTTTGGCTTCCCTTTTCTGGATTGTATCGAAAACACCAGCTACTGTTGAGATTCCAAAAGTAGCAGGTCAAACTGTAGCTGAAGCTAAGGAAAACCTGAAAAAAGCGAATTTTGAGATTGGTGAGGAAAAAACTGAAGCTAGTGATACCGTAGAGGAAGGTCGGGTTATCCGAACAGATCCAGATGCTGGCTCAGCTCGCAAAGAAGGAACTAAGGTTAATCTCATTATTTCTTCAGGTCAACAATCCTTTAAACTTGGAAATTATGTTGGTCGTAAATCTACAGATGTCATTGCTGAGCTGAAAGGGAAAAAAGTTCCTGAAAACCTCATTAAGGTTGTAGAAGAAGAATCAAATGAAACAGAGGCAGGTCTTGTTTTGAAACAGAGTCTGTCAGAGGGGACTACTTATGATCTAAGCAAGGCAACAGAAATCGTCTTGACTGTAGCTAAGAAGGTAACTAGCGTTTCAATGCCAAGCTATATTGGTTCAAGTCTTGAGTTTACTAAGAATAACTTGATTCAGATAGTCGGTGTTAAAGAAGCAAATATTGAAGTGGTAGAGGTTTCTACAGCTCCAGAAGGAACTGTTGAAGATACAGTTGTTAGTCAAAGTCCAAAACCAGGTGAAAGTGTAGATTTAAATACAACTCGTATCAAGATTTCTATCTATAAACCGAAAACAACTACAACAACAAATCCTACAACAAGCAATCCTAGTCGTGCAGAAACATCTCCACAGATTAGAGAACCACAAACAAATCAAACAACTACGTCTCCAAATCTGTCCGATGGGCATCGAGGAGATAACTGATCAATCTTTGTCACAGTTTTTGTGACAAAGATTTTTTTTCCTTCAAATTTATGATAAAATAGAAAGGAGTTTTAAAAGGAGGGGAACATGGACGAAGTCAAACAACTGAATGCAGTCATTGATGTCATTATGCTAGCAGGTACGATACTGCTTCGCAATGGTTCTGAAATCTATCGTGTCGAAGATACCATGATTCGGATTGCTCATTCACAGGGCATTATGGATTGTAATGTTTTAGCCATGCCTGCAGCCATTTTTTTCTCCATTGAAAATACAAATATCTCTCGCATGAAGCGAGTAACCTCCTCTGCTTATAATATTGAGAAGGTGTGTGATGTCAACCAGATTTCACGCCAGATCGTATCGGGACAGCTTGATTTGGAAACGGCTTTTATGCAACTAAAGGAATTAAATGCTAAGGCCTCACCCTACACTAATGTTCAGCTAACGGCTGCAGCGACCCTCAGTGCTCCCTTCTTTTCAATCATGTTTGGTGGGAATGTCTACGATGCCATCGGAGCAGGAGTGGCGACCTTATTTGCTTTTACTTTCTCTCTCTTTGTAGAGAAGTTTATTCGTATTCCTTTTATGACAGCTTTTGCAGGTGCTCTTGTCTTCGGTTTGATTGCACAATTTTGGGCACGCTATTCTGGTTTGCCGTCGACGGCGGATTTAGTGATTGCAGGTGCGGTCATGCCTTTTGTGCCTGGAATTGCTCTGACCAATGCTGTCCGAGATATTATGACCAATCACATTAACTCTGGTATGAGCAAGATGTTTGAATCCTTGCTAGTTACCCTTGCCTTAGGGGCTGGAACATCAGTCGCCCTCGTACTCATGAACTAATATGACACTAACAACATTTTTATTGCAAGCTCTGGCAAGTTTGCTTGCCATTATTACTTTTTTAATCGTTTTAAATGTCCAGCGTTCCATGCTCATTCCTGGTGGAGTTTTAGGGATGTCTATCTGGTTGCTCTATCTGCTACTCAAGGAACCAACCAATGTCATTTTAGCAACCTTTATTGCTGCGGTGATTGGTTCGTGTATTAGTCAGATTATGAGTATCCTCTACAAAACGCCAGCAGTAGTTTTTGCACTAGCTATTCTGGCACCACTAGTTCCAGGTTACCTGTCCTATCGAACAACTTCCTTCTTCGTTACAGGTGACTACGGCCATGCCATTTCTAGTGCCATGTTAGTCATGATGTTGGCTCTCGTTATTTCCATTGGAATGGCCAGTGGAACAGTTTTGTTGAAATTGTATCATTATCTCAAAAAGAATCGAGCTAACTAAGACTCGATTTTTTATGGCTCTTCAGTTCAGTTTGTTAGAGAATCCTAAAATGAGATAAACTTTTAAAAATGAACTTGATTTGGTGAATCAAGTCTTTTTTCGCTCATTTGACCTCAATTGTGATAAAATAGAGGTGAACGAATTTTTACAATGAATGATAAAAATAGAGGTAAATATGACAATCGGTATTGATAAGATTGGTTTTGCGACCAGTCAATACGTTTTGAAATTACAAGATTTAGCAGAAACCCGAGGAATTGATCCTGAAAAATTGAGTAAAGGACTCCTTTTAAAAGAATTGAGTATCGCTCCTTTAACAGAGGACATTGTTACCTTGGCTGCTAGTGCAGGAAATTCTATTCTGACTGAAGAAGATAAGCAAGAGATTGATATGGTTATCGTGGCGACAGAATCTGGGATTGACCAGAGTAAAGCTGCAGCTGTCTTTGTACACGGCTTGCTTGGAATTCAACCTTTTGCTCGTAGTTTTGAAATCAAGGAAGCTTGTTATGGTGCAACTGCGGCTCTCCACTATGCTAAGTTACACGTAGAAAATTCTCCTAAATCAAAGGTTTTGGTGCTAGCTAGTGATATTGCAAGATATGGTGTCGAAACTCCTGGAGAACCAACTCAAGGTGCAGGATGTGTTGCTATGTTGATTAGCCAAAATCCACGTGTGATGATTTTCAACAATGATAATGTCGCACAAACTCGTGACATCATGGACTTTTGGCGTCCAAACTATTCGACAACTCCATTTGTAAATGGGGTTTATTCGACGCAACAATATCTTGATAGCTTAAAAACGACTTGGGAAGAGTATCAAAAGCGTTATGACTGTAACTTGGACGATTTTAAGGCTGTATGTTTCCACTTGCCTTATCCGAAGCTAGCTCTCAAGGGTTTGAAGAAAATTCTTGACAAATCCTTGCCTCAAGAGAAGAAGGACTTGCTTCAAAAGCACTTTGATGAATCTATTATTTATAGCCAAAAAGTTGGGAACATTTATACAGGTTCACTCTTCTTAGGTCTCTTGTCTCTTCTTGAAAATTCTGATAGTCTCAAAGCAGGTGATAAGATTGCCCTCTATAGCTATGGTAGTGGTGCTGTATCTGAGTTCTTTAGTGTGGAATTGGTTGAAGGCTATGAACAGCAATTGCAGAAAAATCGCTTAGAATTGCTAGATCAACGTCAAGCTTTGAGTGTTGCTGACTATGAACGAATGTTCTTTGAGGAAGCCCAATTAGATGAGTCTGGATCTGCAACGATGTCAGGTTATGAAGGGCAAGACTATGCCCTTGTTGAGATTGTAGACCACCAACGTCGCTACAGCAAGGTTGAAAAATAATGAAAAAAAATTGGAATGGATTTGCTAAAAAATCAATTCAAGAGCGCCTAGAGTTCGTTAAGTCTCAGGCGCTTACTTCTATCGAAGCCCAAGAAAGTCTTGAACAGAATGAAAATCTCAGTCTAGCAGTAGCGGACCAATTGAGTGAAAATGTGGTAGGAACCTTCTCACTTCCATACTCAATCGTTCCAGAAGTTCTGGTAAATGGTCAAGAATACACAGTTCCCTATGTGACCGAAGAACCATCTGTAGTTGCTGCAGCCAGTTTTGCCAGTAAGATTATCAAACGTGCTGGAGGTTTTACAGCTCAAGTTCATCAACGACAAATGATAGGTCAGGTTGCTCTTTATCAGGTTCCGGATAGAGAGCGAGCTTACCAGGCTATTTTGAGTCAAAAGGCGGAATTGCTGGAATTAGCAAACCAAGCCTATCCCTCCATTGTCAAACGGGGTGGCGGTGCTCGTGATTTAAAGGTTGAGAAAATTTCTGGTGAGACGGACTTTTTAGTAGTCTATCTCCATGTAGATACTCAGGAAGCCATGGGCGCCAATATGCTCAATACCATGCTTGAGGCCCTAAAACCTAGTCTAGAAGCCCTTAGTCATGGGCGAAGTTTAATGGGAATCTTATCCAACTATGCAACTGATTCATTGGTAACTGCGACTTGCCGCATCGCCTTTCGTTATTTGAGTCGCCAAAAAGATGAAGCGCGTGAACTGGCAGAAAAAATGGTATTAGCCAGTCAGTTTGCCCAAGCAGATCCTTATCGAGCAGCCACTCATAACAAGGGTATCTTTAATGGCATTGATGCTCTCTTGATTGCTACTGGAAATGATTGGCGTGCTATTGAAGCGGGAGCGCATGCCTATGCGAGCCATGATGGTGCCTATCGAGGTCTCAGTCGTTGGAGGATAGATTTGGAAACAGAAGAGCTAATTGGAGAGATAACCATGCCGATGCCAGTTGCCACTAAGGGGGGATCAATTGGTCTCAACCCTCGAGTCGTGCTCAGCCATGAGTTGCTAGGTCATCCATCTGCCAAAGAATTGGCTCAAATTATCGTTTCGATTGGTCTTGCGCAGAATTTTGCAGCTCTTAAAGCTTTGGTCAGCACAGGGATTCAGCATGGACACATGAAACTTCAGGCAAAATCGTTAGCTCTTTTAGCAGGAGCGACTGAGGCAGAAGTATCCAAGTTAGTAGAAAACTTGATTGCTGAAAAAACTTTTAATCTAGAAAAAGCACAAACTCTTTTGAAAAACTTAAGATCATAAGAAAAACTCAGACGAACCTAGTCTGAGTTTTTTTGTGCTTAAATACTTTTACCTGGTAAGAGACTAACTGGTAAGAAATAACCAGTCGTGGCAACTTCTTTCCCCTCGATTTTTTGAAGGAGTAAATCAACTGTCAGGCGAGCAATTTCTTCTAAAGGTTGTTTAATGGTAGTAAGGTGAGGATAGAAATTCTCGATAAAATAAGTTCCATCGTAGCCAATAACCTTAAGTTGTTCTGGAACAGAAATACCAAGTTCCTGAGCAATCTTCATCACCAAGATGGCTGTCAAATCATCCGATGCGAAAATAGCATCTGGTTTTTGTTTGGTTAGGATAGTTTTGATTTCCATTTCCTTGCGGAGGGGTGAAAAATCACTGGAAATATTGATAATGGGAGCTTTAGGGAAGATAGAAGCAAAGCCTGCATGCCGAAGTCCAGTTGGTGAGTTGGAGTTGTCATTACCTGTAATCATAATAACAGACTTAGCTCCAGTTTTCTCTAAAGTTTGAGCTGCAAGAACTCCACCAGCATAGTTATCAGAGGAAACGACAGGAATGTCCGGTGATAGGTTTCGGTCAAAAGAAATGATAGGAGCAGTAACGCGATTGTAATCTTCAATTCCCAAGTTATGGCTACCAGATATAATGCCATCCACTTGGTTTGCTTCTAGCATTTCAAGATACTCACGTTCTTTTTCCGAATCGTGCTCACTATTGCAGATGATCGTCTTGTAGCCTTTTTTGAAGAGTTCGTGTTCTAATTTGTCAATTAACTCTGCATAGAAAACATGGCTGATTTTTGGGAAAATCAAACCGATTAACTTGGCTGATTTTCCTTGGAGGCTACGAGCAAGGTTGTTAGGTTTATAGCCCAACTCTCGCATGGCCTCATTGACCTTTTGGATGGTTTTTTCAGACAGATAGCCTTTTTTATTGATGACACGTGAAACGGTAGTAGGGCTGACGCCAGCCAATTTTGCGACATCAGTTAGTTTTGCGACCATATTCTAATTCGTAGTAAGTTCCAGTTGGGTTTCCAGATTTAATCACGATTCCATTTTGGTTCTCATGTGGGAAGACACGACCAGAAAATACTTTTTCTCCTTTATTAATGAAAATTTCAAAGACTGAATTATCGATGAAGATATTTACGGTAGTAGCTTGATTATCAATTGGACATGAGCGAGTAGTTCCAAATTCTTGAGCATATTGCTCACCTGCTTGACTGCGGTCAACGGTTACTTGGCCATTGACAAGATCGAAATTGATAGAGAGCCCCTTGCCGTCTTTATCAGCAAGAAGGATGATTTCACTTTGACTATTAGCCTCTAAGTTCAGTTCAAGTTCGTAGGTGTTCTTAGTTTCAGAACGATTTGAAAATTCCTCTTTTGAAGCACGGAGGTCTTTGATGGCTGCTACAGGATACTGATAGAGTTTGCCATCTTTAATGGTTAATTCTTTGACCAATGAGAAAGTTCCTTGGTGATCAAAGCGATCAGATGGATAAGAAACATCTGGTAAACCAAGCCAACTTACTGCTAAGGCACGTCCATCAGGAGCGTTGAAGGCCTGAGTAGCATATGCTTCGAAACCATAGTCTAGATTGTGTAGTTCAGACACATCTACCATACGTGCATTTTCAGGATCGAAGGAAGCACCAATTTTATACATATTTGGATAGATATTGTCATAGTTAAGAACCTTTTTATCCAAACCTTGTGGGCAGTAGAGAAGGACAGGTTGTTCTCCGACAAAGACAAGATTTGGGCACTCCATCATATAGGCAGTACGGTCATTGTTGAAGTCCAAATCACCGACTTCTTGCCAGTTTGTATAATCATTATCGATAGCTTTGTAGAGACGGACAAATCCCTTTTTCTCCAAGTCTTGTCCACCAACGATTGCGTAGTATTGTCCTTTAAAGTTAAAAATCTGTGGATCGCGGAAGTGGTCGGTAGCATCAGCTGGTTGATCAATCAAGACCTTACCAATCTTTTCAATCTTACCGTCCTTATCCATTAAGGCACCGATTTGATAAGGGTGACGCACCCAGTTTTCATCACGGACATTTCCTGTATAGAATAGGAACAATTGATCACCAAACTGCATAGCAGATCCAGAGTAAGCGCCGTGGCTATCAAGTGGAGTATCAGGTAAGATTTTTACACCTGTTTCAGTAAAGTGAACCAAGTCGTCGCTTTCAAGCTGAACCCAAGACTTCAATCCATGAGCTGCACCAAAGGGGAAATTTTGGTAAAAGACAACCCACTTGCCATCAAAGTAAGAAAAACCGTTCGGGTCGTTAAGGAGTCCTTCCTTTGGTTCAATGTGATAGCTGACATGCCATGGGGATTGTGCCATCTTTTCTTGGATTTCTTTTCTTTCTTCTTGTGTCCAATCTTCATAACGTCTGTAACGACGTTCAGTAGTCCATTCCATTTCTATTCCCTCCATAAATTCTACTATCTTTATAGTAAACGTTTCCTTTTAAAAAAGCAAGTCTTTTATCATAAAATTAAGAAAAAAATGTCAAACGATTGACAGAAACAGATTGAATGATTTTATGAAAATAAATGAAAAAATGAAAGAATTTGCAAAAAAATCCTTAAAAACCTCACAATAATAGGTAAAATATTGCTTTTTTTATTTAAAAAACATCAAAAACAATCAAAAAAATTAAAATGCTAAAATTTTTTCTGCAAAACGCTTGACATATTTTAAAAACATGATAGAATTATATGCGTAGGGCGGATAAAATCGCTTTCAAACATTTTACAATTTTTTTATAAGGAGATTTTTGCAAATGACGAATACAGAAATTGCAAAAAAAGTCATCGAAGCCTTAGGTGGACGTGAGAACGTTAATAGTGTAGCTCACTGTGCGACTCGTCTTCGCGTTATGGTTAAAGATGAAGCGAAAATTAACAAAGATGCTATCGAGAGCTTGGAAAAAGTTCAAGGAGCTTTCTTTAACTCAGGTCAATACCAAATCATCTTTGGTACTGGTACAGTAAACAAGATGTACGATGAAGTCGTAGCTCTTGGTTTGCCAACTTCAACAAAAGCTGAAATGAAAGCAGAAGCTGCTAAACAAGGAAATTGGTTCCAACGTGCCATCCGTACTTTCGGTGACGTCTTCGTTCCAATCATTCCAGTTATCGTAGCAACTGGTCTCTTCATGGGTGTTCGTGGTCTCTTGACTGCTCTTGGAATGACACTTCCAGAAGATGTGACAACTTATACTCAGATCTTGACTGACACTGCCTTTATTATCTTACCAGGATTGGTTGTTTGGTCAACTTTCCGTGTATTCGGTGGTAACCCAGCCGTTGGTATCGTTCTTGGTATGATGCTCGTTTCTGGTTCACTTCCAAATGCCTGGGCTGTTGCGTCTGGTGGTGAAGTAACTGCAATGCAGTTCTTCGGATTTATCCCAGTTGTAGGTTTGCAAGGTTCAGTTCTTCCAGCCTTCATCATCGGGGTTGTCGGAGCTAAATTTGAAAAAGCTGTTCGTAAGGTTGTTCCAGATGTACTTGACCTCTTGGTAACACCGTTCGTAACACTCCTTGTAATGTCAATTCTTGGATTGTTTGTTATCGGACCAGTCTTCCACGTTGTTGAAAACTACATCCTCATTGGAACTAAAGCAATTCTTAACTTGCCATTCGGACTTGGTGGTTTCTTGATTGGTGGAGTTCACCAATTAATCGTCGTATCAGGTGTTCACCACATCTTCAACTTGCTTGAAGTTCAATTGCTTGCTGCTGACCATGCTAACCCATTTAACGCTATCATTACTGCAGCTATGACTGCTCAAGGTGCTGCGACAGTAGCCGTTGGTGTGAAAACTAAAAATCCTAAACTTAAAACACTTGCTTTCCCAGCTGCTCTTTCTGCCTTCCTAGGTATTACTGAGCCTGCTATCTTCGGGGTTAACTTGCGTTTCCGTAAACCATTCTTCCTTTCATTGAT
>PPYF01304140.1_pt1 | contig 29257 bp, 27 predicted proteins | sample 1559871 | NCBI WGS metagenome assembly PPYF01 (sample SAMN08240021, study PRJNA423297) | Human gut metagenome, whole genome shotgun sequencing project.
TTCAAATTTAGTAAATAAAAAAACTACAAGTAACAATACCTGTAGTTTTTCATTTACACAATTTTATGGACAGTGTCATAACGGGTAAACACCGGTCCTCTATTGCATGTTACGGCTGTATTCTTTGCATGTTACAACTGTCTTCCTTCTATGTTACAATTGGATTTCTTTTGTTTCACGGCTGTGACATGAATAGCGGGTAGGTATCGAAGGAGCACACATTCCGCATCGTTCATTCTATCTGCCGGGTTATTCATTCCTTTACGGCACTATAGCCCCATGAAGTACTGCAATACCATTTTACAGCCGATCCTGGCGAGTCAGGACCTTCACGCTTGTTTACATTTAAGAAATTGTGAACCATAATAGCAGACTTCGTATACACAGCCCTTTATTTTGTCAAATAGACCTTCTCTGTCTCTTTTGCGATATTATCCCAATCGTATTTTGACAGATCATATGTCTGATTCGTCTGTCCATTGTTCAACAAATCCTTAATATGATACATCATATCTTCTATATCATCCAATTTGAAATAATTCTTTTCCGGCAAACCGACAGCTTTGTTTGCCGGAATATCACTAACCAATACTTTTTGCCGGCAGGCCATTGCCTCCAACAAAGTAATCGGCAAACCTTCATGAGAAGAAGGAAGGACAAACAATGCTGCATGTTTATATAATTGATACAACTTTTCCCCCTTGACAATGCCCGGAATGATTACTTCATTCTCAAGGGCGAATGTCTTGAGAAAATGTGCATACGATGTAGGATAATCCGTATCCCCGGCAATTATTAATTTGTAATCTTTAAGATGAAGTTTTATATATGCCTCAATCAGTTTGTCAAATCTTTTTTCTTCCACAAACCGGCCGACTGCCAATATATATTTACCGGGAGATAAATGGATACTATCCAAATAATCCGTAGAATCAGTGATTCCATCAAAAGATGTAATTCCATTAAAGATAAGGTGTACCCGTTTTACCCGCTTATATTTTTCTTTCAGAATATCCGAAATAACAGTGGATATGGATATAATATCCTTTGCCCCCATTGCTGCGAAACGTTCCCCTAACCGAAGTATGAATTTTGCAAATATTCCCCATTTGTCCCGATCATAATCCGGACCGTGATGCGTCATAACAACCCGGAGGCCCAACAGCCTGGCCAAAGGGATCATAACAGAAGGGCCTATTGCCTGAACGTGAAGAATGTCTGCACGCACTTTTTTGGCATACAAAATACCGAAGGCGGTATGAACAGCGGCTTCCAAGCCCGATATGGAAGGGCTTGGAATATCCTTGAATTTAACACCTCTATATTCAGAGCGGGGAGGATTCTCTTTCACAAAGTTCTTCCTTCTGACCACTATGATTTCATGTCCCATCTTTGCTATTCTGGGAAATAACTCCTCACAATGTGTCTCTACTCCACCTTGTATATTAGGAAAGCCTCTTAGCCCGACGACCACTATTCTCATAATTTTTCTTTTAAAGAACCTTGCTCCGGATCCTGACCTACATCATACCATTTCTTCTCCAAACACAAAGGCTTATTCAACAGGCTATTCATTTTGTTCTTTATAACCCATTGCAACGGATAGCGAATATACTTTTTCATAACAGGAGACGCAGTACCTACCATCCAGCAGTTTTTAGGACATTTGCGAACTTGTTCTCTGACTCTTTGAGCCTGTTCGCTTTGCCAGATTTCCTGAAAATCAGTCACATTACGGATATTTCCCATACTTTCTTTCCAATACTTCTCTTCAAGGCCATTGCATGGATACACCTCGCCGTAAGGATCGACAAAGAAGTTAACCAAACCAGCCTCACAAGGCAGCATTCTCCGGTTTCCTTCGATATAATTGATCAATCCGTTATTAAAAAATGCCCTGAACCAGGATTTGGGAGACGACTCTTGCATCTGCAAAGAAATAAGTTTCTCAAAATTGGAAATAACCTCCGTCTTATTGGTTATGACATTGTCATACTTGTGAAAATAGTATGAATTATGAAACGCAGCCGTAGCAAATTCAAGATTCAATTGTTTGGCCAAATGATATAAGGATAGCATATCCTCAGAATTATTATTCGATACGGTTATGCCAAATCCGATATCCTTAACCCCCATTTCACGTAATGCAAGAAGCGTTCTCAGGCCTTTATCAAATCCACCTTTACGGCCTCTCAATTCATCATTCTTTTGAGATAATCCTTCAATGCTTATCCTGACACCTATATTCGGATATTTTTCAGCCAATTTGATAACACGGTCTTCGAACCAGCCGGATGTAGAAATAACCACACGCGGCGACTTCTTGAAAAGGACTTCTACAATTTCATCCAGGTCTTCCCGTATGAAAGGCTCTCCTCCTGTAATATTGACAAACTTCACATTAGGCAACAGTTCCAATTCCCTTGGCTGGATTTCTTTACTTTTCTCCGTAGGATTCTGCCAAATGTCACACATTTTACACTGCATGGGGCACCGATAGGTTGTGATGATACACATATCGGTAGGACTTTGTATTTTACTTTGTTGATTAGTCATTTGCTTTTATTGTTTCTTTCTTACAAAACGAAGATAATCTATTCTGTATTGTAAGACAAGTTAATTAAAAAAACTTCTTGTGTACAGTTTATAAACCATACACTTTTATGAGATGCTCATAATATGTTTCTGCGCTTAATTTTCTTTGTGCTCTCTCTGCAATAGCCTGGTAGTCAAAGGAAGCATTGAACATCTCGGTTATTTTCCCTGATAAATCAGAAACGTTCCGACTTTCAAAATACATACCGTTTACATTTTCTTCTATCAGTTCCGGAATCGCACCAATGCGTGCTCCCAATATCGGAGTTCCTACACATTCCGCTTCTATGATTACAAGTCCTAAAACTTCATACCATTCCGAAGGAACAACTATAAAACGAGCTTTACTTACAATCGTTTTTACTACCTCCCATGATTTAAAGCCCAAAAAGTCAATCGGTGCATCCTTATTTACCTTAGCAGCCAGTTCGTCTTTCAAAGGGCCGTCTCCTACGATTTTTAATTTATATGGCAACTGATTGGCTGCTTCTATTAAAGTTGTAACTCCCTTTTCGGAAGACAAACGTCCGACATAACAATAGTAGTCCTCTTTGTTATAATCAACATTCACGTATTTCTTTTTATCCACAAAATGATAGAGCTGGGTAATCTTTGAAGAGGAAAATCCTCCTGACTTCATTTTTCCCAACATGAACTGGCTCGGAGCAATAAACTGGTCCGTACATTTCTCCAGCCTGTCCCGGTTCCATTTCCGGGCTTCCAGATACGCAATAGAACTCGCTATATACGAATGTTTAAGACATTTATATTTTACCACATTATGCAGATTATCCAAACACTGTTCGCAAATCGTCCCATTTTGTAAATAGTCATAACGAGGACAAAGCAATTTATAATCATGCAATGTCCAAAAGACTTTGATTCCCCGGCTATGCGCCAGTTCCGCAATAACAGGAGAAAGCTGCGAATGAATATTATTCAAATGGACAATATCCGGTTTGAAGTCATCCAATAAGGCATTGAATTTTTGTATGACATCAGCCGTTCCGAATGGACGCATAACCGCTTTAAAAGAGCTCACTCCCATCCCGAACTTAACCTCTTCCGGAAAATATTTATTCCATGGCGTTTGCAATGTCTCCGGATGCTGCATGGCAAAAACCGCGACATCATGACCATGGGATTGTAATAATCCAACCAAGTCGATCGTATAAATACAATCTCCCCCTCTTGGATAATAGAATTTATTCGCTACAAGTATTCTTGCCATAAGAATTATTTTGAAGACAATATTTTTTTATTCTTATCTTGCGCTACTATATGCCTTATGTCTGAGAACAAAAGTCCCAAGAGCACCATCATAAATAATCCACGATTGTGTGTTATTGTAGAATCGGTAGTACATTCGATCATGAAGAAGAGAATAATCATCAACGCCATTAATGCCTCTTTATACGCAAATTTATGGCTCCTCAATGCTTTTAGCGCCAAGTTTCCCCAAAACAGGAAAAATAAACAAATGCCGACATATCCAAACTGAGCCAATGCCGGATAATAAGTATCTGCGATGAAAGATCCAAAATGTTTACTTAATCCATATATTCCATCCATCCCATAGTGATTATATAATGGCGAATAATATACACTGGACGCGTAAGTCGCATAAGATCCGAATCCGGACCCAAAAGGGAAATAGTCGGACAAAATATCAGGTGCATAGAAATAGAGTGCCGCCCGTGCAATAGAGTCTTGTATCTTTTCATCATCACCCAAAAAGTCTCCTCCGCTAATAAAATAGATATTCATCTTTTTGTAAGTAAAAAATAAAACCAGTGCAAGGACAATAGAGCACAAAATGATATTTTTTATATTCAGCTTAAACTTAAATGACGGCTTTACAAATAGGATCATTGCAACACAAATAATAAAGAATCCATAAAATTTGGAACGCTCGGATAATAATCCGACCACCATCAATAATATAAATATTGCTTTATCCCTTTGGGTGAAGTCACTGCAATACAGATACAAAAGACTGATTATCGAAACTGAAGTCGCCAACCGGGATGGATGCATCGATATGTAATTAAGATTGGTTGGAGATATTTGATATGCAATTCCCACCCCCAACAGGTAAATGCCAAGAACAATACATATTTCGCATATCAATTTCTTGTAGGTTGGAGATACTACAGGTTTGATTGCATAAACACAGAAAAAGCCGAGATAGGGTTTGTATTGTACGACAAAATCAGTAATTATAGCGGCTTTGCTATTACTCCCTATATAAAAAGAATAGCACAGATAAAAAAGAAAGACAGCCGTAGTCACCAAAAACATCTTGTTTACTTCCCAATGCGGAGTGGAAAAAACATATTTGAGAAATAAGACAAACAGCAATAAAGAACACAGCTCATCCGTGTAATCAAATCCAATTGTATCATACAGAATCACTCCGAATATGAGAGTGAATATTAGTAACCGGCTAAAGTTTTTATTTATAAAGTCTTGTACCATTATATCCAGTTTGTAACAAAAACGTTTTTCTTATCTATTTATTATGCTTTACGCCCTATTTCTTTGGTTCTTAACAACGAAACAAGCCGTTTTGCAATCTCATGAACCAGCCAACTGAAAAGAACCGTCATAACAACCGAGAGGATGAGAAAGGTTCCGCTCCTTAGCGATGGACAGAAATAGGCCAATATACCCATTATCAGCCCATGCGATAAATAAATCTCAAAAGATATATCGCCCAGGAATCTCCCTACTCTATTGCCGAAAATTCTTTTTTGAGAGACCAAAAACAAAAGAGTAATTATAGATATGCCAAGAAGCACTTTCAACAGATACTCTCCATAAAACCAATCGGTTTTGAACTTCAGATAAAGTATACCCAAGAGAGCGCTCAAGAACGAAAAGGCTATAATTTTAACAAGCCGTTGCGCATTGAACCAATTTAAAGCCCGAGGGAAAAAGCGATATAACAACAATCCCCATACCAGTCCATAGCGTTCATAGCACCATCCCGAAACATTTGCGCCATCACCTCCTTCGCTAAAATAAAGATACAGGCTCGAACCTACTACGCCTGCAATAAGCAAACCGTCCGTAATCCAAGTCTTCTCCACCTTTAACCATTTGCCAAGCATCATCACACAATAGAATAACAAACAATATTGAAGTAAAACCTTTACATATCCATTGATTTCAACAAGGACAGCTAAACTCTTATTATTCAAGATTCCCATTTGATATGCGAACGCAAACAAATTAATCAGGAAACAGGGTATAAGAAGGCTCACCAACCTGTTCCGCCAAAAATGCTTTAAATATCCGGGCTTCCTTTCCACACTTAACTGCATGCCATAAGCAGAAATAAAAAAGAATAAAGTGACTGCGACATAAGCAAAACTTCCGACACTGTCCTGAAGGGGATTCTGATAGGACGGATCTACATGTACGAGCAGTACCACAATCGCACACAAACCCTTCAATGTATTTGTATAATCTTTAGAGAAGAAATTTCTCTCATCACCTCTTCTACTTTGCCACAAAGCCGCGAATAACAAAAACAAAAGGATCAACGAGGTTAATAAAATATCGTACATAATGCTATGATAGTTGTTTTAATCTCTTTGCCAAAAGAATGATTTATATTTAGAGCGCCTCCACTTTCGTCTTAAACAGCAATGATTCGATTACTGCCTGTTGACAAATGTACTACTTTATCGGGACTCCCGCAACAAAAGCAACGACTCTTTAGGATTGGAAATCATTTATTACCTTTCAAATTTCCGATCTGAATATCTCCATATTTTTCCAATAGTCCCGGATGCACGGCATGACCGGAAAAATGAATCTTAACAGTTGGAGGCAGTAAAAGTACTGCGGTTGAACTTATTGTATAGGCATCCTTAAACCGCACACCTAATAACGTCAACAGTTCCATCGGTATCGGTTTATCAAATACACACACACCGGGAAAAGCGGTCTTATAATCAACCATATCACGAGGATGTCTCTTGATGAGAAGTTTGTCTTTGTCCACATTCTCCAGCATCTTACGATAAATGCCAATGAGCCCGTCAAGCGTTATTTCATCTGCAAAGGGCTGTGTGAAAAGAACTGTATCTTTCTGAGAAAGCTCTTTCAGCATCGCAAAGTCAATGGAAAAAAGACTGCAAATCCGCCCTTTTTCACTTTCCTCCAAAGCGTCCCACATCTGAGGCAGATCGATAAGAATTGCTTTTTGTTTTAATTCTTCCGGAATACTTTTCATTCCTGTCAGGATAACCTTCTCCGCATAGGAAGATTTACCTAACGGCCTCTTTGTCGACAATGGGCCAAATAAGAGATTCCTGATTAAAAGTTCGATCCCCGAATACTCGACAAATCCAAAAGGATTATCACAATAATTGCCCATGCCATCCTCCAAGACGGTCATTTTTCTATTTCCGGTCAAGGAGGGGGTAAAACAAAGATGGTCATGCCCATATAAATCAGCTGATGATAAAAAAGACCACTTAAAAGGAGCGACCAATCTCAACTTCAGACGAAGCCAAAGCCTTGACATAAAGTTACGCTTCGGGAAATCTTTGGAAGGGATGTAATAATGGTTGGGGAACCTATTTCTTATTGAGGCATCGATCCCATCCGAAAAAAAGAAAAATGTATGATCCGTTTCTTCTTTACTACTGATCAACAAATAAATAAACAATGAATAAACCGTATCGACTATACAAACCCTCGAAAAACGGGGGGTAGAATATTTATGCATAGAATATTATATTAAATTCAACAAATCATATCAGTTTATATATACGACGACTGTATAAAAATACACCTAAAGTAATCATCATGTTTACAATCATCGTTACATAAGCCGTGTACATCACCGAATACCGCGTTAGCAACACGGATAGCAGCACATGAAAGAGAGACATTGAAAATGTTATATACATTAGTTTTTTTGTCTTCTTATAATAGAACAGATAATTCACAAACAAATAATATACACATTGGAAAAAAGCACCCATGCATAACGGGAACAGATAGGGCACTGCATCTTTATATTTAGGGACAAATACCGGTATAAAGATAGAAGTTCCGACATAAACACATAATGTAACAATTGCAAAAAACAAAGTCATGACTTTAGTCTGTTTCAATAAACGGCTGGATGTATCCGCCTCTATATTGGCAAGGTTCTTATATATATATACCGAGTTTGTCGCATTAAAAGCCAATCCTATAATCTGAATAATATTAGCAAAATTGTAAGCGAAGCTGTATATTCCGACTTGGGCAGCCATATAAAAGTAATTAATCACATACCGATCCAAACCTTGACGAATCCAGGCGGAAGCGCTATGGGGGATCAATGGGATACCGAAAGCCAAAGCAGACTTTACGGTTTCTTTATTTGGTATCAGCCTTTGGAGATAGCCCCTTCTTATCAGGAAGTAGATACTGACAAAAAAGAACAGCATACTGACGGCAACCTGTGCGTACACTCGTCCCAACCAACCCCAATGGAAGCCAATAACCAGAATTAAAGTCAAGATAAAGTTTGCAAGAGCTGTTGAGACACTATATATTCCATAGGAAAGAGGATTTTCTTCCAAACGCCAAATATCCAGATTAACAGTGGAAAAGACTTGCATATAGCAAACCAACAGCCCCAACCATTGATACTCAGCAGACAATCCGATTATCCGTTCAAAAAAAGAGGAAAAGGACAAGAGCAGTAATGAAAAAACAAGAAATGAAGCGGAAGACAGGCATAAAACCGTACTTAACATCCGGCGAAGTTGCGTTTTCTCTGCAGAAAAAAAATCGACAGCGATAATACCCGTCGCATTCAATGAAATAAAAATAGCCAACAATGTCACAAACGTATTAAACAGATTCAGCTCCCCATATTCGGAAGGGGGGATAAAGCTGGCTAATACCAATAACAGTAAGAAGCCGATGCCACTATTCAGAAAAGAGAAGAAAGCGAATAACGTTCCGTTCCTGAACAATGTATTAGTCCGTATCTTATTTATCAAAGCAAAAGACATGCTACTTTCCTTTATTCATTACAGCTTCCAGATACATCCAATCTGTAAGGGTATCTAAATCGACTGACATATCCAGTGGCATAACATATTTACGTATTTTCTTAAAACTATCGAAATACCCCTTACGCAATGATTCTACATTAAAAACATAAATAGCCCCGTTAAACATCCAGACAGAAGGAGTATCCTGGCGTCTTCTAAAAGCGCCATCACCCTTTGAGATACGAAGATACCCATCCCTGTTTTCCTCGAATAAATTATAATATGGATTTTGAGGGGATTCGCATACGGAAACAACGGCATCAACAGATTTATCATATAACCCGATAGCTTCCGTTACCTGCCGGGCAGTCCGCAGTGGAGAAGTCGGTTGCAAAAGGACTACCGCATCATAGTGAACCCCTAAGTTCTCATAAAAATCGATTGCATGCAAAATGACCTCGTATGTCCCGGCTGAATCTGTCGCAAGAAAATCAGGTCTTTTAAACGGAACTGCCAGACCATAAGATGTAACAACCCGTATAATTTCATCGTCGTCGGTCGAGACACAGATATTACTGTCGTCCGTCAATTGACGGGCCACATCAATCGAATAGGCAATTAAAGGCTTTCCCGATAACTGTTTTATATTCTTATGAGGAATACCTTTACTTCCCCCTCTCGCCGGTATCAAATACAACAATCTCATTATTCAATTATAAATGGTTTACTAATTCCTGAGCTTTATCAAAATCTTCAAACTTACCGATATCCAGCCAATAGCCGGTAATAGGATAACGTATGACTTTATAGCCCTTCGAGATTAACAGATTAAGGAAATCCGTCGCATCAAAAAACGTATTTGAAGGAATAAGTTCCAATAAATCTTTCTTTATCAAGTATATGCCTGCATTAGCATAATAATTGAATGTCGGCTTTTCTTTTATGCCTCTAATCTCCCGCCCTTCCAAATCAAATATCCCATACGGAACCGAAACAGAGTAAGGCACTGCAGCCACAGACATATCAGCCTGATGCTCTGAAAAATGAGAGAAGAAATCTTCGTAATTTATATTTGTAAATAAATCCGAATTCATCACCAATACCGTATCATGATGAAAATGTTCTACGAACCTGATCGACCCTATCGTTCCTAAATACTGCGGTTCGCGAATACAACGTATGTTGGAATCCACACGGGATTCGGCTATATACGACTCAATCTGTTCCTTTAAATAATTTACGGTTATTGAAATATGATCGACACCGTATTCGATCAAACGATCTATATTATAATCGATAATCGGCTTATTGCCAACCTTCAACAATGGCTTGGGGACTGTCTCCGTCAACGGACGCAAACGCAATCCTTTTCCTCCCGCCATTAAAACCGCATCTACCGGTAAAATAGACTTCTGTTTCTGAAGGTTATATATTTTAATTATATGCTTATCACAATCCAAGTAGGGCAATAAGACTATCTTCTTCGATTTTAGCGTTTTTATTTCATCAATAGAAATATTGCCATATTGTAAATAATGGAAATTTCGATTCATGGCCAAAGAAACAGGAGCATCCAATGTAACCCCTTTAATCAGGCACCGACGAATATCTCCATCTGTCAACGAACCGACCATTCTCCCCTGACCGTCTACGACAAACAGAGTTAAGATATCATTGGATAGTTGATTCAATGAAACTAAAGCCTCTCCGATATTTAGATTTTCATCTATAATATATTTTGAGTTTGCATCCATATTACAAATTATAAAATGATTTTTGAATCAGGTTTTCCAATGGATAAGTTTTCAACTGAGAAACAATCATGTCTGTAGTCCCCTCCTTTTCATACGGATTACTCCGCAATTTTGAAGCTGATTGAATAGTTTCAGAGAAAATTAATCTAAAACCCTGTTCTATTTCTTCCGTCGACGTTCCGCAGTGCACCACGCTTTTTGCAGCAATACGCCCCTTTTGACGGTCTCCGATATCCAGAGTCGGTATTCCGAAACTCGGAACTTCCAAAATGCCGCTCGAAGAATTACCAATCGCAGCAGAGACATATTTCAATGCGGAAAGATAACGAAGCTTGCCTAAAGACTTAAAAGCGATTGCCCGGTCTTCATTCTTTGCAACAAAATCTTTTATGCAGTCTATTATGACACGCCCGTCCGTATCCGAATTCGGGAGTGTAAAAATAATCCGATATTCCGGATGCCTTGCCAAGACTTCCAACAAATTGTCGCATTGTTCCCGCGCCGTACACGTTTCCAAAGTCACGGGATGGAACGTGACAAGCAGAGACTTGTCACCTAATTTAAAACCCAAACTATTCTCCAATTCCTCTTTCGAAAGGAAAGAACCTTTTTTTATATTTTCAACTCCGATAGCCCCTACATTAAACACCCGATCCGGGCTTTCTCCCAACTGGATCACCCTTTTCCGATATTCTTCCGTCGATGTGAAATGCAAATGGCTCATCTTGGTAATCGCATGGCGGATCGCATCGTCATAGGCTCCTTCCGTAATCTCCCCTCCGTGCAGGTGGGCCACAGGAATCTTAAAAAACAAGGCAGCAGAAACGGCTGCCAAGATTTCATACCGATCGCCTAAAACAACAATCAGGTCAGGACGCAGATCTTCATAGGCATCGGCAAAACCAATCATGCCTAACCCTACGGATTTAGCCGTGGCACTCGATGTATCCGACGAAAGCAGCATCTCAACCCGTTTATCGATAACAAAACCATCTTTCTCGATTTCTTTGTACGTCAAGCCAAATTCAGGAGAAAGGTGCATATTGGTTGCTATGACCTGTAGTTTTAAATCTTCAGATTCATCTATTTGCTTCATAAGGCCACTTAGTAAGCCATACTCAGCCCGACTGCCGGTTATAACGCATATCTTTCTCATAATTCTATCAGATCATCCGGTTCATATATTCTTGTCGCCGTTTTCCCTAACACATCCAACCATTTCATGGGAGAAATGCCGTTTCCCGGACGTTTTACAGTCAGATTCTGTTCTGTAAAAATCTCACCTTTCTCTATTCTGGAGGCAGCAACAATGCTTTTCCGGGCAACTTCTATATTTTTAGCTTCCGAAGGGCTTACCCGTTTTTCAGCATCCCCTAAAGCTTTTTCTATATTTCGAATCGATGAAACCATTCTCTTCAGTTCATCCGGCTCCAAAGAGGCTTTATGATCCGGCCCCTCCAAGTTCCGGTCCAAAGTAAAATGCTTTTCTATGACAGAAGCCCCTAATGCGACAGCCGCGACAGGGACCTCTATACCTCTTGTATGATCGGAATATCCGACTTTGACATGAAATCTCGCGGCTATAGACTGCATAGCCCGCAAATTCACATCTTCCATAGGGGTCGGATATTCTGTATTACAATGTAGCACAATTATATCATCATGCCGAACACCATTTTCCACCAGGACAGCCAACGCTTCTTCTATTTCCCGGTATCCGCTCATTCCAGAAGACAGGATTACAGGTTCTCCTATTCGGGCAATCTTCCTTAAATAAGGATAGTTAGTAATTTCTCCCGAAGGAATTTTCCACAATCCCAAATGAAGTTCAGCAAGAAAATCGATACTGTCCAAATCAAAAGCAGTAGAGAAAAACTTCACTCCTTTCTTTGTACAATAGTCTATCAAGATCAAATGCTGCTCGCGGGTAAGTTCCAGTTGCTTCAGCATCTGGTATTGGGAATTGTTGCCATCATGCAGGTTTCTTTGTTGATACTCAGCTTTGACAGCATTCTTTGAAACCAGTGACTCAGCTTTAAAGGTTTGAAACTTAACATAATCCACTCCTGCCTCTGCCGCCACATCAATCAACTGTTTCGCCATTTCAAGCGAGCCGTTATGATTTACACCTGCTTCTGCTATAACAAGAGTATGCTTCATATCTTACAATTTTATCTTTAATAAAGCCGGATTACCGGAATAAACGCCTTTTTTCACTATATTTTTACGCACAACACTACCGGCGGCAATCACACAAGATTCCATAATACCGACACCGTTCACCATCACAGACTGACTTCCTAAAAAGACACCCTGGCCAACCGTACAATTGCCATTCACCATGGCTCCGGTCGAAATATGGCAGAAATCTCCAATAACAGCATCATGCTCAATATTGGCAAATGTATTAATTATGCAACCTTTCCCGACATGGGCGTCTGCATTAACCATTGCATGGTGTAATACCACACTCCCTTCGCCAATGGACGCATGACGGGAAACACGGGCTGTAGAAGCCACAACCGTAGCCAAACGACCACCAACCGATTGAATGCGCTCATGCAGTCTGATTCGCAGACTTGCATCCTTTATATGCCCTACCGTCACCAGGAACAGGGCCTTGTCTACATATTCAGCCAAATTGTCGTCTGTTCCGACAACCGGATATCCCAAAACAGTAGTACCGACAAATTCCGGCATATCAAGTATGCCGAGTATCGTATAACCGGCACTTTCGGCTGCTTCTATCACCGACTTACAATGTCCGCCGCCACCGACCAATACTATATTACCGGGATCACTCATAACCGAACGCTGCTTGGAATATTTACAACACGTTCTTCAAACCAGTAAGTATTTGTCAGATCGTCCGTCTGGCAACCTGCAAACATCGGTTGTTTATTCATCAATCCCCAAACCGGCCGTGTCATAACTCCATGATCATTTGTATAGGTCAGAAATTCATCACGCACCGACTTATCCGGCAATAAAACCGCATTTAACCAATAATTGGAACGGCAATCTTCCGGTTCGGGAAAAAACTCAATCGGCATATCCTTGAAAAACAGCTTATATTTTTCAGCAGTCTCACGTTTATTAGCGACAAAACGATCCAGATTTTCCATCTGCGCGCAACCTAAAGCCGCATTGATATTAGGCATACGATAATTATAACCTATATGGTCATGCATAAATTCCCAACGATGGGGCACCTTTGCCTGCGTCGTCAAGTGTTTTGCATAAGCGCCCAATTCGGCATCCCGGAACAACAACATACCACCTCCACCGGTCGTAATCGTTTTATTGCCGTTAAAGCTTAAAGCACTGATTTTTGCAAAAGTACCTGTATGCCTGCCCTTATACAAACTGCCTACACTTTCAGCGGCATCTTCTATTAACTCGATATGATATTGCTCACATATTTGTACAAGTTCCGCCAATCTGACAGGATGCCCGAACGTGTGCATCGGGACACAAGCTTTTATTCTCCGCCCTGTCTCTTTATTATAACAAACCCCGTCTTTTATTTCTGCAGACGTTGAAAGCCATTTCCTCAAACTATCGGGAGATAAGCCCATCGTTTCCCGGTCTACATCAATAAAAACAGGATGAGCACCTATATAACTGATTGCATTTGCGGTAGCAATAAATGTCAAAGCCTGGGATATAACCTCATCTTCACGCTCTACCCCCGCCAATAACAAAGCCATATGAAGAGCGTTCGTTCCGTTTACACAGACAACCGCCTTGGCCGCCCCTGTATATTCAGCTACCATCTCCTCAAACCGATCCACAAACTTACCGACACTCGAGACAAATGTCGTATCGATGCACTCATTCAGATATTTCTTTTCATTGCCGATAAAACAAGGGGCATGAAGAGGAATGAAGTCATCCGAATGATATAGTCCATGTATAAAATCAACTACAGGCTTATACATTGTATATATCAGCTTTATATTTTCTCAAATTATCTTTATCTAAAAACCAGTTTATTGTCTCTTTCAGGCCTTCTTCCAAAGGATAAGAAGGCTCATATCCCGTTAAAGATTTTATCTTCGCATTATCTCCCCATAAACGGAAAACTTCTGAGTTTTTAGGACGGATACGGGCCTGATCCTCTATGAACTTAACGTCCGAATTCATCAGACGGGCTATTAAATTCAAAGTATCACGCATCGAAATTTCATTGTTGCTGCAGATATTGACCTCTTGTCCTATTGCGGCGTCACATTTAGACAATTCGATAAACCCTTTACAAGTATCCTTCACGAAATTAAAATCGCGGGTCGGAGTCAAATCTCCCAGCTTTATTTCTTTCTTTCCATTCGCAATTTGCGTTATAATGGTCGGGATAATAGCCCGGGCCGATTGGCGGGGACCGTATGTATTGAACGGTCTGACTAACACAACCGGCAAAGCGAAAGCATTATAGAAACTCATCGCAATCGCATCCGCTCCGATCTTCGTTGCAGAATAAGGAGACTGCGGTTGCTTGGGATGGCTTTCGTCAATCGGGACATAACGGGCTGTACCATACACTTCCGAAGTAGAGGTTACGAGTACTCTTTTCACTCCGTTTTCTTTTGCAGCCTGGCAAATGTTCAAAGTTCCTTTTATATTCGTGTCCACATAGCTATCCGGCGCAACATAAGAATAGGGAATTGCAATCAATGCCGCCAAATGGAAAATAATCTCGACATCCTGGGTTATATGCTTGCAGAAATGCGGATCACGCACATCGCCTGTCACCACCTCCAAATCAGGATGTTTGACATCATTCAACCATCCCCAATCATTAAAAGAATTGTAATATGAAAGCGCTTTGACTTTATAACCCTGTTCCAATAACATCTCAGTCAAATGGGAACCGATAAAACCATCAGCACCTGTAACCAATACTTTTTGCATATCTTACTTCGTTTCTTTATATTCCTTCTTTAATGCCACAAATTGCTCTTTTCCAAACAGGAATGCAACAGGAACAACCATTGTAAAAATGATCATGCCGATAAGAGCATATAATTTTCTGGGGGCAATCGATTTCTTCTTGACATATGCGGCCTCAACAATACGCGCCCGGTCCTTACTCTCTCCAATAGAGAGCATAAAATCTTCCCGCTTCTGCAAAAGGATCAGATAAAGAGCCTGGTATATTTCCTGTTGACGGCGAAAGTCGACATATTCCCTCTCCAATGTCGGAACGACTCCCATCTTATCCATGATGATTTTCTCTTTTCCTTTCAAATCATCCAGAGTCAGGTTCAAACTTTTTTTAGCATTATCGATAGACAGGAAAACGCTTTCACGTAATTGATCCACCTGCTTATTCATTTGTCCTATCAGAGGATTATCACCTTTCGTACTTTGCATGAGTCTTAAACGCTCCAACAATGCTTCATTATAAGATGAAACAGATTTAGAAGAATTCTCACCCTCACCGGAAGCCAACAGAATAGGGACCAGATTATATTTATTCTGAGGATCTTTCACATAAGCATCCAACAAATCCACCAAACGGGTTTGAGCCTCCAACTCTATGATCTTCATTTGCAGCTCTTTCATCTGATCAGCATAGAACTGAACGTCATATTCAATATCCGTCATCTTATTCTTGAGTTTGTAACGTTCAATGTTTACTTCAATATCCGTCAGATCGGCAACAACAGCATTTAAACGTTCATCCAGAAACCGGACACTTTTCCCACCTTCCGCTTTTTTAATGGAGTCTTCTTGCGAATTATAAACATCCACTAATGTCCGTAGCAGATCCAGCCCTCTCTTCTTTTCGTAATCGGTACATGAAATCTCCACCACATTCGCATTCTTCGCAAATTCATCAAACAGCAATGACTCGGACAAATCCTGTGCAACCCATATAGACGGGGAAATTTCAAGTTTCAAAGATAAAGGCTTTATCTCGTCTTCCCGAAACGATAAAAGGAAAGAACCTTCTTCCATCTTTATTTCGGCCGGTAAAGAGTTAAATTCAAAATGTTTCTTGCCGTCCTCATTCTTGGCTACGACTTTAACCTTTCCTGTCTTATCTATATCGACATTAAATGTTATGGGAGATTCCAGATTCTTCTGTGTCAATGAATCAGCAGACAATAATAAAGGAGTATCTTCATACATTTTATATTTATAGGCATTAGGCTTATAGTAAGCGACATTCAGACCTAACTTCAAAACAACATCCTGCAAAGTAGTCGTAGACATCAGCTTTGCCATTTCGTCATCCATATTAAAGCTACCGCCGCTAATGCCACCTAAGCCGAATGTCTTCATCAATCCCGAAGCATCACCGATATTCAACCCCGAACTTGAAGTACCCTTATCTTCCAACAACAAAATCTTTGTCATCATCTCATAGGTACGGGGAACCAAAATCAAATATAATAAAGCTGGAATTAACGAAATAATACCTGCCACTACAAAACATCGCCAATGACGGAAATAATAAATGATAATCTTTTTCAGATTAATTGTCTCATTATCTTGCTGAATAGATTCCATATATAATTACTTTCTTTTTAAATTAACAATTGTAATGACCATACTCGTTATAATTGAAACTGAGCTTATCACAGAAGTCAGCAACGACATCGTAAAAGAACGGTCCGCACTGGTCCGTGAACGCTGTTTATTCTTTATCGGTTCAGCGTAAACAATATCATTCTGTTGCAAATAAAAATAAGGAGAGGCAAATATGGCAGGATCAGTTAAATCCAAGCGATGGCTTTCTTTTATACCATTATTGTCACGAATCACCAAAATATTTTTCCGGTTGGCGGTCAATTGCAAATCACCTCCCAATCCTATAGCTTCCAATATTGATATTCTGTCATTCTTTATCGTATATGCACCCGGACGCGACACATCTCCCATCAGTGTAATCTTAAAGTTAAGCAACTGCACATTTACCAACGGGTTCTCCACATATTTGGAAATCATTTCTTCCATCTTATTTGCCAATTCCTGCCTCGTCAGACCTGCGGCATGTATCTTGCCCAAAACCGGGAAATTTATATTTCCATCCTGGTCTACCAAATATGTATATAAGTTTTGAGATGCGATGATTGGTTGTTCCCCTTGCGGAGTGGCCGAATATGCATATACCGGAGGATTAAAGGGTGTAACTGCTGCAGGATCCCATGCTGTCACATTAATCGATAAAAGATCATCATTCGTTATTTTAGTCGTGTACGATTGACTCATTTTTGCCAATTGCTCAGGTGTCAAATCATCTATACCCTGAAAATAAATCACATCTTTTGGCGCCGAACACGCACACATCAATCCACAAAAAAGGGCAAACAAATAATATTTCAATCTCATGCTATTAATTAGTATTTCTAAATTAGAACTGCAAAGATACAATTTTCTAAAGAACCTTCTACTTAAAAACTCCTTATAAAAACTGTTACTTCTATAACGATGCAAATTTTGATATATTGCTGCTTAGAGAGTAAAAAATATAGGATATTAAGCCATTTTCCCGTACTTTTGCCCCAAAAGAAATTGAAAGATGATAGAAATCGGAAAATATAATACGCTTAAGATTGTAAAGGACTTGGATTTCGGGGTTTACCTGGACGGTGGGAACGATTTGGAAATCCTTTTGCCGGCTCGTTATGTACCTAAGAATGTGAAGCCGGGAGATGAGGTCGAAGTTTTTATTTACCATGATAATGAAGGAAGACTGATTGCTACAACGGCTAAGCCGCTTGCGCAAGTGGGAGAATTTCAGTTCATGGAGGTCAAGTCTGTCAATAATACCGGCGCATTTCTGGAGTGGGGATTGATGAAAGACCTGCTGGTTCCTTTTAAAGAACAAAAAATGCCGATGCGCGAAGGGAAATGGTATTTGGTTTATGTACACCTGGACCATGTGACCGGACGCATCGTCGCTTCCGCAAGAATCGACAAATACCTGGATAACGTCATACCTGACTACACTCCGAACCAGGAAGTAGACCTGTTGGTGGCGGAAGAGACAGAAATAGGATATAAAGTCATCATCAATAATACACATTGGGGACTGGTTTACCACAGTGAAGTTTTCCAACGGCTTGAAAAAGGAGAACACCTCAAAGGGTATATCAAAGAAGTACGGGAAGACGAAAAGATAGATGTCAGTCTGACTCCATTAGGATATCAGAAAGTGGACGGCATTGCCAAAACAATCCTGGAATCACTGAAAGCGCAAGGCGGATATATTGCCGTACATGATAAAAGCGAGCCGGAACTTATTTACTCTTTATTCCGTTGCAGCAAGAAAGCATTCAAACAGGCTATCGGGGCCCTTTACAAACAAAAATTAATTCTTCTTGAACCGGAAGGAATCCGGTTAACAAACAAAGGCTAACCCCATAGCGTCTTAAACACATATCTAACGGGTACTTATTGTAAAAAACATCTTGAAAACCTCTCGCAGGACATCCATGAAGTTCCTTACCGAAGCTTGCGCCCGATGTAAAAAACAGGTCAGTTTCCAGTCTGTTTTTGCGAGGTGCGCAGAAAATTTCCCTGAAGTCTCGGTTCATCGCTCTGAAGTTTATCTTCGTTACCCATGAAGTCTGACTTCAGAGCAACGAAGTTCCGGGTCAGCACGATGAAGTCCGACTTCATGGAAATGAGGTGCCGACTCTTTCCGAAATCACCTTCTGCTCCTTTCCATATTTCCATATCCTTCCCTTTGTTGTTTCAAATATTCGATTCTCCGGGAGTTAAGCTTTATCAGAATGCGGGGAAGGCTCTGTTCCGGTTTGACAAATGTCATGTTTTTGGGACGGACTGCGCAGGCCACCGGATTGTTTGTCACGAAAAGCGCAATTCCGGTAGCGAAAAGTCAAATTAAAATCGTACATTTTTTGAGGTGAAATAGAAAAACAGGGGGTTATTGTAAAAAAAGGGATGAATCCAAGATTCATCCCTTTCTATTTTTAATCCAATTTCAATACAGCGAGGAATGCTTTCTGCGGGACCTCGACCGTACCGATTTGCTTCATTCGTTTCTTTCCTTCTTTCTGTTTTTCCAGCAACTTTCGCTTACGGGAAATATCACCTCCATAACATTTGGCCGTCACATCTTTCCGGACCGCCTTGATGGTTTCGCGGGCGATAATCTTAGCACCGATAGCGGCCTGGATAGCAATATCGAACTGCTGTCGTGGAATCAGTTCTTTCAGTTTTTCACACATACGGCGGCCGAACGTAACGCTGTTGTCCACATGGGTTAACGTGGAAAGTGCATCCACCGGTTCGCCGTTCAGCAGGATATCAAGCTTGACCAGCTTACTGGGACGGAAGTCATGGATATGATAATCAAACGATGCATATCCTTTGGAAATACTCTTCAGCTTATCATAAAAATCGATTACAATCTCACCCAACGGCATATCGTAATGGATCTCCACACGGTCACCGGAAATATATTCCTGCTTGAGCAATATACCGCGTTTACCCAGACAAAGTGTCATGATAGGACCGATAAAAGTGGTATTGGTAATGACAGACGCGCGGATATACGGTTCGTCGATATGATCGATCAGCGTAGGATCGGGCAAACCGCTCGGATTATGCACTTCCGTACAAACGCCCTTCTTATCGTAAACCTTATAAGACACATTCGGTACAGTCGTGATCACATCCATATTGAACTCACGATCCAGACGCTCCTGTACAATCTCCATATGCAACAATCCTAAGAAACCGCAACGGAAACCAAAGCCCAATGCTGCTGAACTTTCCGGCTGGAAAGTCAACGAGGCATCGTTCAACTGGAGCTTCTCCAAAGAAGCGCGCAAGTTCTCGAAATCTTCACTATCGATCGGATAGACTCCGGCAAACACCATCGGCTTCACTTCCTCAAATCCGGAAATCGCTTCTTTGGCAGGACGGGCGACATGGGTAATCGTATCTCCCACACGCACTTCACGGGAAGTCTTGATACCGGATATGATATATCCCACATCCCCTGTGCGAATCTCATCGCGGGGAGACATTGTCAACTTCAATACACCCACCTCATCGGCGTCATACTCTTTACCGGTTGCAATAAACTTGACATGGTCCCCTTTCCGGATCACACCGTTCACAACCTTGAAATAAGCGATAATACCACGGAACGAATTAAAGACAGAGTCGAAAATCAAACACTGCAAAGGCGCTTCCGGATCCCCTTTAGGCGCCGGAACTTTTTCTACGATCGTATTCAATATGTCATAAACACCCTCTCCTGTCTTACCGCTGGCCCGGAGAACATCTTCGCGCGGGCAACCTAAGAGTTCGACAATCTGGTCTTCCACCTCATCCGGCATAGCGCTCGGCAGGTCTATCTTATTCATTACCGGAATGATCTCCAGATCATTTTCAATTGCCATATACAAATTGGAAATGGTCTGTGCCTGAATGCCCTGAGCAGCATCGACAATCAGCAAAGCGCCTTCGCAGGCTGCAATCGAACGGGAAACTTCATACGAAAAGTCGACATGCCCCGGAGTATCGATCAGATTCAGGATATATTCTTCTCCTTTATAGTTATACTTCATCTGGATGGCATGACTCTTGATCGTAATGCCTCGTTCACGCTCCAGGTCCATATCATCCAGCACCTGAGCTTGCAAGTCTTTGCCTTCTACTGTCTTGGTGTACTCAAGCAAACGGTCGGCCAAAGTACTTTTACCATGGTCAATATGAGCAATAATACAGAAATTGCGGATATTCTTCATCTGCTAAATTTATTTAGGTGCGCAAAGATAGGAAATTTAGCCTAAATTGTTATACTTTTGGCATACCATTTGTTGTTAATAATATATGACACTACAAGAAATAAACAAAGCATATAACCGCATAGTCGGTTCATTGGACAGTAAGGAATTGAAGAATGCTTTCGATTCCCTACAGGCTCTTATTGCGGGAAGCCGGGAATATTCTTTTCAGGATAAGCTCAACGAATTGCAGGATACTTACAAATATATGTTACGTTACCGGATCGAAGGCGCGAAAGACCCGATGCAGGAACAGATATACAACAATCTGCAGGCTTCCACTTACGAATTGGCGGACTCGGTCAGACAAAAAGCGCTCGCCATCGAATCTCCCCTGAGCTATTACAGCCGGCGCAGGAACATCTCCGTGCAGCCTCCGTTTACTTACGAACAGATTCACAACCAGTTGATCCTGGAATATGAGGCCGGAAAGCACCGGGAATGTGATGCATTCAACATCAGTATATTCAGTAAAATATGGGTGTCGGGCTTTCTCAAACAGGAAGAGGCAAACGAGATCCGCGATATGCTTCTGGACGAGGCGTTGCCATTCATTACCGGCTGCCAAATCGTTTCCGCTTTATTTTTAGGATTACAGGAAGTATTTGACAAGGAAAAAGCGCTTTTGCTGTTTGACGCAGCCAGTCATCCGAACGAGGAAATCAAGGTCCGGGCTTTAATATCAATCCTGATAACGTTATATACATACAGGAAACGTACGGCTTTATATCCGCAAATAGCCAACCGCCTGGCTGCCTTAGCCGAGGTTCCGGGCTTTACCAAAGCGCTCCGGACTATCACTTTGCGCTTCATCCTGGCTCGTGAAACGGAAAAGATCACCCGTAAACTCCAGGATGAGATCATTCCGGAAATGATGAAGCTAAGCCCGAAGATCAGTAACAAGATCAACCTGAAGGACCTAACCCCTGAACAGCTTGGAGAAGAAATGAACCCGGAATGGGAAAGCTTTTTCGCTGACAGCAATTTGGGCAAAAAGATGGAAGAATTCGGGGAACTCCAGCAGGAAGGAGCCGATGTGATGCATTCGACCTTTATCCATTTGAAGAATTACCCGTTTTTCCATGAATTAAGTAACTGGTTGCTTCCTTTTACGATCGAACATTCCTCTTTCGATAATCAATTCAACCAGGACAACGAAGCGGAAAAGCAGATGCTGGATTCGATGACCTTAGCGGCATTCATGTGTAACTCGGATAAGTATTCGCTTTATTTCAGCATGATGCAGTTGCCGAAAGAGGCACGGAAGATGATGATGCACCAGTTTGACAGCCAGGCATCGGAAATGATCCAACAGAACAAGGAGGAACTGATCAGCAAGCGGGGCAAACAGGATACGATAATCAGTCAATACATACAGGACCTCTATCGTTTCTTCAAGCTCTATCCGGGACATCTGGATTTTACGGACATCTTTACGCTGCCGCTCGACTTCCATAACCTGGAAATCCTGCGTCCTTACATATCGGATAAAGAAAGTCTTACGACGATTGCCGAATACTATCTGCGCAAGAACTATTTCTGCGACGCGCTGACTATATTCAACCAATTGGCTGAAATCGATCCGAACAGCGACATTCTGTTCCAGAAGATCGGCTATTGCAAGCAAATGGAAGGAGACCTGAACGGGGCATTGGACGCTTATCTGCATGCCGACCTGCTGAATTCGGAAAGCAAATGGGTGATCCGCCGGATCGCCGGCTGCTACCGTTCGCTTAAGCAACCGGAGGAAGCGTTGAAGTATTACCGCCGGTATGAAGCACTGAATCCGGACAATTTGTCGGTTCAAATCAGTATCGGCCACTGCCACCTCGAACTGAAAGACTATAATGAAGCATTAAAATGTTTCTTCAAGGTTGACTATTTAGACAGCAAAAGCCATAAAGCCTGGAGACCGATCGCATGGTGCTCCTTCCTTACGGGCAAATACGACCAGGCACGAAACTACTACAAAAAGATATTGGACAACCAGCCGAATGCACAAGACTTTCTGAATGCCGGACATACAGAATGGGCATTGCAGAATATTAAAGGTGCACTTGCCCATTACCAGCAAGCCGTACAGATAGAGAACATCAACTTCAGCAAGTTCCAGGAACAATTCGGCCAGGACATTCCCGATCTGTTGATTGCCGGCATCGAAGAGACAGAAGTGGCCCTGATGCTGGACCAGTTAAGATACAAGATAGAGGGTGCTTTATAATCACCCTCTGCTTCCTAAACTACTCGTATCCGGATTCAGTTCCTTTACTGCATCCTTTACTTCTTTATCACTTATCGGATCAGTAACAGCGATTTGTTGTACGGGATATTGTTCTTTTTCCCGGTCTAATGCTTTCGATTCGGCATTTTCCGTAATCTTGGTAAGATCTTCGTTCATTTTCATTCATTTTTTATGTTTCTATAGCTATTCAACAACAGAAATGGCCCGGAAGTTCCGAGCCATTCAATCAACCAAAACAAAAAAACCTAAAAACCTAAACATCAACCATCTTTTTCTTCTTGTTATACTACGAGTTAAGGCATCCAATTAACCAAACAATCTTTTTACCTAAAAACTTAATCTACCAAATTATATATTTTCCCAATTAATTACTTTTCATAAGCCGGCCATGCTCCTTCTTTCGTGCAAACATAAGCGGCAGTCTTGACTGCAAACTCATGTGCTTCTTTCAATGAAGCCCCTTTCAGCAGCGAGATGATCAGCGCTCCCGAAAAAGCATCACCTGCTCCGACCGTATCGGCCACCTGAACTTCCGGCGTTTGCAAAGTAGATTCTTCCTTTACGGTATAGATCGTACTATACGAAGCTCCGGCTGTCAACACCAACATACGGAGGTTGTAACGCTCGATGAACCACTTCGCCACTTCCTTGTCTGTACCTTCCAAACGAAACATATCCCTAAGGACAGCCAGCTCTGCATCATTAATCTTAAACACATTCGCCAGATAGAGCGATTCTTCTATCAACTCCTTCGTATAATAATGCTGGCGCAAATTAATATCGAAACAGCGGTAAGCCTCATCCGGTGCAAAAGAAAGGATCGCCTGTATCGTCTCTCTCGACTGTGCCGAGCGTTGTCCTAATGTACCGAAGCAAATGGCGTCTGCCCGTTCAGCCAAGTCGATCGCATTCGATGTCGGTGAAAGGTGATCCCAGGCTACACGTTCATTAATCACATAGTCGGGAATCCCGTTCTGCAAAGTAACCTGTACGGTTCCGGTCGGATAAGGGACCTTCTCGATCAGATACTGAATAGAATTATTATCCAGTTCTTTCAAGATTTCATGCCCCAATTCATCGTCACCCACTGCACTGATAGCATATCCTTCCGCACCTAAACGTGAAGCATGGTAAACGAAATTAATAGGAGCACCGCCTGCTTTCTTCCCCGTAGGAAGCATATCCCAAAGGAGCTCTCCTATACCTACTACGACCGGTTTCTTGTTGTTGCTTTGCATCTGTTTCATTATAGATTAATTGACAAGGATAATCTCGTTGTTCACGATGCAAATGTAGGGACAGATTACGGATACAACGATAACAGATGCTACAAGATTGATAACGCTCGTTACATAAAGCTTTTGTTTTCAAGTATCTTATACGGATGTTACATGAATGTAACGAGCGTTATCGAATGAGGAAGTATCATTCCTTTTCCAGGTATTCCGTCGGTGTAATATTATACACCGCCTTAAAACATTTCGAGAAATAGGCGGGCGAACCGAAGCCGGTCGCATAGGCTACCTCATTCACATTTCCGGCTTTCCGGCGAAGCATGGCAGCCGCTTTCTTCAATCTGTAGTTACGGAGAAAATCGGTTGGCGTCACTCCGGCAAGCTCTTTCACTTTCCGGTAGAGATGGACGCGCGACAGCCCTAACTTCTCGCTGCCCTTCTCTATGCTGAAATCCGGATCGGCATATGATTCCTCGATCAGTTTCAGGAAACGGCTCATAAAGAGGTCGTCCATGCTTTCCGCCTTTTCCCCTTTCACGGATACAGCCGGCGAAGAGGCATCATGTGCATATACCTCACGTAAGCGGGCACGCTCTTCGAGCAGTTTGATAATACGCAGTTTGACGACTTCTATATTAAACGGCTTCCGGATATAATCGTCCGCACCTCCCGCAATACCGTACATCTGCTGTTTGTCGTCGGAAAGGGCAGTCAACAAAATAACCGGGATATGGCTCAGGACAATATCCGACTTGATCCTGCGGCAAAGATCGAAGCCGTTCATCTCCGGCATCATCACATCGCTGACGACCAGCGATACTTCTTCATTCATCAGGATTCCCAATGCTTTCACACCGTTATCGGCTACCAACACATGGAAGTTCTGTTTCAGCTCTGCCACCAGATAGCTTTGAATGTCGGGATCGTCTTCCACGATCAGAAGCGTGTAATCGTAGATGCGCCGCAACGTTTCCTGCACTTCGTCCGTATTCAGATTAGCAACACCACTGGAAAGCTCTGTCACGGAAGGATCGAACGTACAGTACTCATCATCGAAATGGGATTTTCCCTTCGGCAGGCTGACTGTAAAGACCGTACTCACAAGCGGCGTACTCGCAACACGGATCGTCCCTTTATGCATGTGGACAAACTCACGCGTCAGATGCAGGCCGATCCCCGTCCCGGTCACATAATTCTGGTCGCCCGTAAAGAAACGGTCGAATACGGAAGCCAGGTTTTCGGGCGGAATCCCTTTCCCGTTATCCTCGACGGAAAGCTCCACCCGGTCGCCTTTATCGGCAAGGCGGATCGTGATTGCCCCGCCATCCAGCGTAAACTTGAAAGCATTGGACAGCAGGTTTGCGAGAATCTTTTCCATCTTGTCCCGATCCACCCAAAGCATGACAGAAGGGCAGTCGTATTCGAAGGTAAACCGCACCTGCTTGCCGGCCGCCATCGTATCGAAGCAAGACTTCACCTCGGCAACAAAAGCGACCATATCGACCTCGCAAACACGCATATTCATCTTGTTGCTTTCCACCTTCCGGAAGTCGAGCAACTGGTCCACCACCCTCTTCAGACGTTCGGCGTTTTTCCGGATAATGCGGAGGTCATCTGCCAGCGGAGAACCTTCGGGCGCCTCTTTCGACAGTTTGCCGAGCGGTCCTAATATCAGCGTCAGCGGCGTTTTAATCTCATGCGTTATATTCGTGAAGAACTGTAGTTTCTGCGTTGTGGACTTTTCGATGTAGCGATTCGCCTCGGCCAGCTCTTCCTTTTGCTGCTCGACCTGCAGGTTCGTACGTTTCAGTTCCCGGTTCTTCCGGCGTACTGACCTGTAAACATGAATGACATAAAGAGCTAACAAAAGCAGCAAGCCCATCAATAAAAGAATGATCCCGACGGAATTCTGCAAGAACGTATATTTGGAGAGCATCTTTTCCAGGTTATCCCGTTGCTGCTCGATCTGGTGCTGGTAGTCCACCACCTGCTCCGATTGTATGAACAACGTCCCGGCATTCTCTTTGTCGATTAAAGCGGAAGATAATATATATTCGCGGGCAACTTCCTGGCCATTCAGGATTTGCATGGCAATACGGATAGCCAGGCTTCCGCCTGTCGGATAAAGGATAGAAGCCGCCAATTCGCCGTGAGCGACAGCTTCCAAGCCGGAACCCCGTCCCGACATGGCGTCTATCCCCATAAAGCGAATCCGTTTCATCAGTTCCGGATCCCTGTCGCCTACAGCCTTACGGGCAGACAAGGCCATCACATCGTTGTGGGCAAACACGACATCCACCTCTTCCAAAGAATCCAACTCTGCAATTTTCTGTTCTACGACTTCCGGCCTCCACTTTCCGTATATCTCCCTCACCTTGATACGAGGGTCCAGAACATCATGAAATCCCCGATGCCGGTCTTTTGCCGGCGAAGAGCCTTTCAAGCCCAATATTTCCAAGACAGTCGGGCACTGATCTCTCACCAGCCGGTTCACGAAGAAACCAGCCAGGCGTCCGATCTCATAATTATTACCACCGATATAAGTCGTATATTCATCCGAATCGATCTTCCGGTCTACCAGAATAGTCGGAATGCCGGCGCGATAGGCCTCTATGGCGGCAGGAGTTATAGGTTCAGATTCGTTCGCTGAAATTATCAGCAGGTCCACTTTCCGTTTGACCAGGCTGCGGATCTGCTCCACCTGCAACAAACTACTGTCCGCAGCATCCTCGACCAACAGGGAAAGGTTCGGATATTCGGAAGCCTGCACCTTCATATCCAGCAACATAGACCTGCGCCACGAACCTTCAAGCGTACACTGCGAGACGCCGATAACGTATTTCTTCTCCTTCGGCTCTGTCCTGCAGGAAAAGCAGAATGCCAGAAGCAAGAGCAACAAAACGTAATAAGTAAGAGCTTGTCTCATTGTTTTTTGTTTACAGGTTTGTGCAAATGTACGTAGAAATGGCATACCAGCCAATAATTATTTCGTACATTAGCAGTCCGACAAATCAATTATTCACATGATACTCATAAACGAAGCTTTACTGAACGAGACGACCGAGCGGGCGAAACAATCGCCCCGCCTGCGTATGAACCATAATTTCCATGAGCGCCTGGACGACCCTGTCAACCGGATGCTTAATGCACTGGAACCGGATACGTACATAAGGCCGCACCGCCACCTCGACCCCGATAAGGACGAGATATTCCTTTTGCTTCGCGGCCGGGTAGCCGTATTCCTTTTCGAGAACGATGGAAATATCAGCGGAATGCAGATACTCGACCCCAAAGAAGGAATATATGGCGCGGAAATAAAGGCCGGAACCTGGCACAGCCTCCTGGTCCTGGAATCCGGTTCTGTTATCTATGAGATCAAGGAAGGTCCTTTCGTCCCGCTCGCTGCGGATCATTTTGCACCCTGGAGCCCGGCTCCGGAAGAGACGGAAGCGGTAAGGGCATATATGGAGATATTGACAAAGGCTATTTCTGGAACACTTTAGTCGATCTTATCATCACGTCTTTCAGGGGGCGGTCGTTCTTATCCGTTTTGACAAGCGACATTTTCTCGACAATATCGAAGCCGTCCACCACTTCGCCGAAGATCGTAACCGAACCGTCCAAGTGCGGAACACCTCCGACTGTCTTGTATATCTCGCGCCGATCGGCAGGGATAGTGTAATAACCCAGCACATCGAGGGTATCTTCCAGCAGGACAAGTGCACGGTTCTCCAACTCCGCCTTCATCGAGTCGGCAGCCAGCACGGGCTCTTGTTTCTTCAATCTGTCCTGAAAAGTATAAAATAGCCAGTTGCGGCGTATCTCGTTGATGCGGGCTTCTTTCTGCGCCAGCTCTTCATCCGTCAGCTTCTTCCCCTGCACGAAGCAGAACTGTGTTCCGGCGGAAGCGCGCTCAATGTTCACATCGTCGGTCTCCTTGGCATCAATCAGGGCGCCGCGTTTGTTGAAATGGTTCGGCAATATCTCGGCCGGAACCGTATAGCCGCCGTCACCGTCGCCATAAAGGACACCCGGCTCATGCGCCTTGCTCTCCGGATCGCCGCCTTGCACGACAAAGTCCTTGATGATACGATGGAACAGCATCCCTTTGTACTCGCCGGACTGGCAAAGTTTGATGAAGTTATCACGGTGAAGGGGCGTATCGTCATACAGCAGGACAGTCACATCGCCCATAGAAGTACTAACCGTCACGTAAACCGGCTTATTCGGGTCCAGCGGCTTTTCCGCACACGATACCAAGGCTAACAAAGCCACACAAAGTAAAAGCAGTTGTGTTTTCATAACATATATCTTTTGATTCATACTTCCTGAAACACCTGCATCTGACAGCGTTTACAGTCAAAGTGCAGCCTGAGACGCGTCTCTTTATAAAGAAGATAATAGGGCTCGCGGTAAGGAGAGCTCTTCTTCTGATAAGTAGGACACCAACCCATGCTGTAGCGCAGGCAGTGTTTGGTGAACATCAACGGGACATCCTTCCGAGGGGCCAGTTCAAAGGCAGCCTCCACCTGTTCCACGCCATGATCCTGGTAGAAAGAGCGGGCTTTCCCGTTGGCGACATTCCCTAAATAGCTCAACTGCCGCTCCGGGAAAGGTACGACCTCCGCCGGCTGCACACGACGGACAAGCT
>PPYF01304232.1_pt1 | contig 29242 bp, 25 predicted proteins | sample 1559871 | NCBI WGS metagenome assembly PPYF01 (sample SAMN08240021, study PRJNA423297) | Human gut metagenome, whole genome shotgun sequencing project.
AATGTCCAGAGAGCGTCGGAGAGGATATGCTTGGTATCCTCTCCGACGCTCTGTGTTTTTTGCTGCTTGTTCACATCACCTGCGCCATGAAATTTCCCATCTTTTCAGCGGCACTTTCCTGCATCTGCCGCGTGACGTGGGTATAGGTTCGCAGCGTGAAGCCCGCGTCGAAGTGACCAAGCATACTGGATACTGTCTTTACGTCCACGCCGTTTTGTAGTGCCAAGGTCGCGAATGTGTGTCGTAAGTCATGAAATCTCAGGTGTTCCAGCCCTGCGTCCTTCAGGATTTTCTTGTGAATGTTCACGACCGAATCAGGATGGTACATTTCACCGGTTTTCGGTGATGGGAACATCCAAGGGTTATTTGGGTGCTTCTGATGCTCCGCAATCAGAAAATCGACGGCATCCTGTGGGATGGAGATTTTTCTGATCGAGTTTTCTGTTTTCGGACGGGTGATGTCGGGTTCACCTGCGTTGTTGCGACCGGCCTGCTTGTTGACGGAGATGGTCTTGTTTTCGATATCCAAGTCTGTCCATTGGAGCGCGACCAGTTCGCCTTTTCGTAATCCGCTGATGAGTTCCAGATAGAACATCGGCAGGACACCGCGCTGCTCTGCTGCTGCCAGGTAGGACTTGATCTGCTCCGGCGGCAGGATTTTCATTTCGTGCTTCGGAATTTTCGGCGGTACGCAGTCGTCTGCTGGATTTCGGGCAATCAGGCGTTCTTTCACTGCCCGGTCGAGCGCGTTGTGCAGCATTGTGTGGATGCCGCAGATCGCGTCCGGTCAGCTTTTGCAGCGGAATATCTCCGATGCGCGGTGTGATCTGCTTTTTATTGATTCTTGAAAAACGCTACCACAACAGCGCCGGGGCCCGCATGGGTTCCGATCACACTTCCTACGGTCGTATAGCGAATTTCTTTCAGGTTTCCCTCCCAGATGTGACGGCTGTCTTCGATATACTTTAGCAGCAGCGCGTCAGAAATTCCACTGTAGCCCAGCAGAACCGGCCTGCTGAAATCAATGCCGCCGGCCTTGTCGATCTCTTGAACGAGCAGATTGTTCCCCATTTTGGAGCCGCGTGCTTTTCCCAGCAGGTGAATCTCGCCGTCAATAACGGAAAGCACGGGCTTGATATTCAGTACCCCTCCGGCGAATGCGGCTGTCTTTGAAATGCGGCCGCCCCGCTTGAGGTATTCGAGGGTATCTACCAGCGCCACAACAACGATTTTTTTCTTCTCTTCCTCCAGTGCCTGCGCAGTTTCCTCTGCGGTCATTCCTGCATCCAAGAGGCGGAACGCAAGCTCCACCAGAATCCCTGTTCCCATCGCTGCGCTGGTCCCATCTACAACATAAATGTTTTCATAATCCGCCGCCGCGATCATGGCGCTTTGATATGTGCCGGAAAATTTGGATGCAAGGGTAATAACAACGGCTGATTCGCCCGCCTGCCTTGCCTTTTCAAATTCCTTTATAAAGGCGTCCGGCGTTGCCTGACTGGTGGTGGGCAGCACATCGCTTTCGATGAGCTTTTCATAAAATGTTTTGTTGTCGATGGTCACGCCATCAATGTATTCCTCCTGCCCGAAATGAACGGTGAGGGGTACCGTAGATACCCGTGCTTTGATCTCAGGAACTAAGTCCGCAGTGGAATCAACAATAATCCTTGTTTTCAATTTCGTCAATCTCCTATTCTTCGCTATTTTGAGCGATGGCCTCAAGACTTATACTGATGGCAGAAAGGCTGCGGTAAAATGTCGCTCGTTCGTCCTCCGTAAGGGTACGGCTGACCGTATCAAGGACGGCGCTGATTTTCTCCGCGATCCGTTTGCCGGCCTCCTGACCTTTTTCAGTCAAGCGCAAAGGGCTTCTGTACCGTTTGGCCCGTTCAGAATTCCGGACGATAAATCCGTTACTTTCAAGATGCTCCAACGCACGGGAAATGGTCGCCTTGTCCTCCTCGCAGTGCTCGCACAGCTCCGCCGCAGTCACGCCATCCAGAGAATATATGTAGTACAGACAGGACACATGGGCACTTCGCAGATGATAGGCGGCCATCTCCTGATTTTTTATCCTCCGTATGTCGCGGCTGATCCGGTTGATCAAAACCGTAAACGTCTCAAATCGCTCCTGCATGGCTGCGCTCCTCTCTCACGAATGCTTTTGTTGAAATCTCAACTTTCGGACTATACCACATGGATGTTGAAATGTCAACAGCAAAGTTCCGCACAGCCATTACTCTTTGATTATAGCATTCCACGCCGTGAGGCGATCCCGTCGTGGGTTTTCTGTTATTTTATCGGGTGGAGGGTATGGTCATCAAGAACACTACAAAGCCCTCACCGGAGCAGCTCCGGCGAGGCTCTGCTTTTGACCACATAATTATCGTATCAGAGGTCAAGGTGCAAATGGTATCGCAAAGCCGATCTACTACCTTCTCCAAAGAAGCAAACACTTCATTGCGGAAGCCCATGATTCGAAGTTCTTTCCATATCTGCTCGATGGGATTCATCTCAGGCGTATACGGTGGAATGTAAAACAACTCTATGTTTTCCGGGATATGAAGCTTGTTAGACTTGTGCCATGCTGCACCATCACAACACAGCAGGATCAGATCATCCGGGTATTGCTTGGACAGTTCCTCGAGAAATATGTTCATACAAGTAGAATTGCAATACGGCATAACAAGAAAACAGGAGCTTCCCGTTACTGGTTCAACAGCTCCGCATGCATACCGATATTCGCGAATGTGATGGCAAGGTACCGATGGACGAATGCCCTTTTCACACCAGCAGTATTTGGGCTTATTGATTCGTCCGAATCCTGCTTCATCCTGGAACATAAGTCGTACTTCTTGATGTGGATGACCAGAGTTGTTTACATAATCATTTAGTTCGCCGATTCGCTTGTTAATTTTTTTGAGGTCTCGATGACCTCATCACTGGCTTTCTTCGGATGCTTGCTCCTTGGCATGACTTTCCTCCAACCGTGGCGGTGGAGGACGTAATAGATCTGTGATGTCCCTATGGAATGACCTACAGCTTCCCGATATGCAGTCTCAATATCATGCACCGATACCGTTTTTCCTGCATTTGAATCCTGACGAAACGGCTCCAGGAGCGCTTCCTCTTCTGCATAACTCAGGTTCCGGTGGTTTCCGTGATAGTGGCTTTCTGTGATACTTGCAAGACCATTGGCTTTATATCGGGAAACCAGCACGGTAATATATTGCGTGTGGAAGCCGGTTTTTTCACGAATTTCTTTGTTCTGCTTCCCTTCTGCTCGCATCTCAAGTGCTGCCAGTCTTTTTTCAACATTTTTATCTCGATTCTTTTCCCTCGCTGCCTTGATCTCTTGCGCTTCCTCAAGCGTGAAAGTGTATCTTTTCATTTCTCATCACCATCTTCATTATACATCAACAGTGATAAATTATCAACCTTTTTAAAAAGATATTAGTATAACAAAGCATGGGCTGAAAGCCTGCTTCCCGCAAATGCCCCGGAAGAATGCTATATGCCTCATAAATAAAAGACCGCCATCTCGGTGAGCAATAGTTCTCCTTGAGATGGCGGCCTTTTATACGCGGGGAGGTTTGACGGTTACAATGCCGGCGCATAGGCGTCGGCATTTGTAGAAATTATCCGAGAAATTATCCTTTAACAGACCCAATCATAACGCCTTTCACGAAGTGTTTCTGAACGAATGGGTAAATGACCATAACCGGGACCATTGTAACAACGATCAGCGCATATTTCAGCACAGAAGCATATTCCTCCAGTTTGACAGCCAAATCCGGGTCGGTAACAGCAGTGGGATCGATATTGCCAAGCGCTAGAATATCACGCAAAAACAGTGTCAGCGGATACAGGTTTCTGTCATACAGATAAATAAGCGCATTAAAGTAAGAATTCCAATGGGTTACACCATAAAACAGCACAAGGACGGCAATGATAGACTTAGAAAGCGGAATCACAATGCTGGTAAAGTAACGGATGTCGCTGCAGCCGTCGATCTGCGCCGCCTCCAGAAGATCCTTTGGGATACTGGAAGAGATGAATGTTCGCGCGATAATCATGTTATATGCGCTCATGGCGCCGGGCAGCAGTATGGCCCACACCGTGTTGATCATTTTCAGTTTTTGCAGCAGCAGATAATTTGGAATTAGGCCTCCAGCAAAAAACATTGTAAATGTAAACAATAAACTAAAGAAATTTCTTCCGGGAAGATCATCTCTTGAAAGAGAATACGCACACATCATTGTAATAACAAGGTTTATGCTTGTACCGACCACCGTATAAAACAGTGAATTTCGAAATCCAATCCAAACTGTCTTGGTATGGAACACCATATTGTAGCCGCTTAAGCTGAAATCAACCGGCCATAGAATAACCTTTCCAGATTGGACAGCACTGCCTGAGGAGAACGAAGACGAGACCACAAAGATGCACGGATATAAAACAATGAGGAAAAAGAGTGTCAAAACAATACCGATGATTATAAAAAAAACGATATCTGAAGTGCTGTATTCTCGAGATTTATGTAAATGCAAAATAAACACCTCGTATTTATTAGAAAATTCCGTTGCCTCCCAGTTTTTTGCTGCCCCAGTTTGCAATCACCAAAAGGATCAGGTTGATGACGGAATTAAACATGCTGATCGCTGTGGACAGCGAAAAATCTGTAATACCGCTTGCGAAACCAACCTTATATTCATAAGTGGAAATCACTTCACTATATGTTAGATTTAGATCATTTTGAAGTAACAGAATCTTTTCATAGCCCATGCTCATGATGCCACCAATAGCAAGAATCAGCATGATACTTGCTGTTGGCAAAATGCTTGGCAGATCGATATGCCACATATTTTGTCGACGATTTGCACCATCAATTTTAGCAGCTTCGTGCAGGGAGGAATCTACATTTGACAGAGCAGCGATATAAATTATTGCACTATAGCCAGTACTTTGCCAAACCGCAGACCAAACATATATATGCTTAAATAGCGGGCCGTTTGTCAGAATGTTCGGCGCTGACTGCCCAGTTATTAACATGTACAAATTTCCGTACAAACCAGTACGGTTATTGAGAATCTGCAGAATAATGCCTACAACAACGACTGTAGAAAAGAAATGCGGAATATAAGTGACGGTCTGAACTACTTTCTTATACCGTCTTCCAGGGAATGCATTGATGAATAATGCGAACAAAATTGGAATAGGAAATGTAACAATAACATTATAGAGTGCAAGTGTGAGTGCGTTTTTTATGATTTGCGAGAATTTGTAATTAGCAAAAAAACGCTTAAAGTTGGCCAAGCCAACCCATTCCATATCCCAAATACTTTTTCCTACTTCATATTTTTTGAATGCAAGGATATTCCCGACCATAGGAACGTACTTAAAAAGAATGACATAGATCAGCGGTAACAGAAGTAGTAAGTATAGCTGCCAGCGATTCAAAATATTCCGTGTAAGCTTTGATTTTTTTTCATCTTTGATGTCCTTTCTCGCTGGACGGTGGGGCGAGAATCTCGCCCCACCCAAATGAATCGTTTAATGAGCTGCTTCAAAAGTAGTTTGAGAAACTTCTAGCCACTGCTGCAAGCCCATAGCATCAAGTTCCTGCAGATATGAATCCCAACCTGTTTCGATATCTCTTTCACCAACAATGAACTGTGCCATTGCTTGATTGACGTAGTTATAAATGTTCAGGGAAATGTCGCCAATCTGTGCAAACGCCTCGTCATCGTAGCTCAGTACGGGGATGATGTGATCTGGATGCATATAGTAAATAACACTCATGCTGTGGATGCGGGCCTGATTCGACTTCAGCTTGGAGCCGGTCTCGGCAAAGGTCTCTTTCAGCATATTATCCTTTGCCTGATTATTGGTCGCAGGTGCAAATCTCGGGTTGTAGCCGTGCCAGAATTTATTTGTGTCGGTCGTCCAAATATCGTTGATGACGTAGTGTGTCGGTGCTTCGGCCAAACCAGCTTCAACTTCACAGGAGGTATAGTCTTTCAGGAACTCCGCGTCCTCTGTCCAGTCAACCCAGTCAACGCCAAGCTCACCGAATCTGGAGGTTTGGCTGAATTCATGGGAATAGAACAGATCGCCAAAGGCGACTGCAAGATCAATATTTTTGCAGTTGCATGTGATGACCATGTTCCTATGGATCTCTACTCCATTATAAGCTGTATACTGAACACCCTCCGGGCCAATCAGCGGGTCTATGAGCGTCATATCGTTGAAGTTCGGGTTGTTGTCCGCGTCTGACCAGTTGCCGTAGCTGCCAGTGACGACTGAGCCGACAATGTTGCATTCCTCATTGTTCAATACAGATTTGAATTGTGTACTGTCGTCCGTGAAGATGGCGTCAGGCAGCAGCCCCTCGGAATAAAGTTCATGCATGTATGCAAGGCCTTCCTTGAAGCCGTCCATGGTAAATGGAGCGATGACTTTTTTGCCGGTTTCGTCCAGTGCAAGACCGTTGTTGGTATCGGGGTTGTAATAAATGAATGCGTTCATCAGGTTGACGATGCAGTTTCCACCCCAGACCTTATTCCCTGTCACACCATAAATGGGGATCTCGTCTGCAACGCCGTTGCCGTTGGGATCTTGCGTGGCGAAAGCCCTCAAAACCTCTTTGTATTCTTCCGTGGTGGTCGGGATCTCAAGTCCGAGCTTGTCTAGCCATGTCTGGTTGATATACATTCTATACGGTGTGCAGTCCCATGCGTTTGCGGTTAAGGACGGGAACGTATACATTTTGCCGTTGATCGCACAGGCCTCAAACATGGATTGCTGGTATTCTTCTCCGATCGCATTGAAATTCGGTGTCTTGGAGGGATCTTCTAAATATGGCATCACATCGACGAAAATACCATTGGCTCCATACTGGTTCACGACCTGATAGTTAAGTCCGTCGGTCAAAATGATGTCCGGCAGCTCCTGCGGCGTGGTAGCCATCAGCGCCAGCTTGGTGGTCAGTTCGCTGAGATCTGCGGGTAGCAGTACCATCTCCAACTCGCAGTCAAGTGTTTCGGCAACGAGTTTCGTCAGATAGTTGTCTTCATAATCCGTAATGTTGACTTGGGACTGGATACCAACGACCAGTTTCCGTTCCACTTCTGGCTCGGCGGTTTCTTGCGCCTGATTGGGTGTATCGGTGGATTGTACAGTCTGTCCTGTTTCTGCAGGTGCTCCGCTTTGCGTCTTTGCACAGCCTGCAAGCAAGCTTGCAAGTACCGCTAAGCAGAGAAGCATGCCAATCAGTCTTCTAGCTTTCATCTTTGCTTCCTCCATACATATATTTTTGTTTTTTTTGCTTTCTCCTGCCTCTCACTAGCTGGAGTATATTTTCAGTATAAGTTTCCACCGTTCGTTTTCATAGATGCATTCGCGCTTTTTTGTGATCGATAGTTAGAAGTACAGCATTACATTTCTCAAATCAGCTATCCGTCAGTGCGACAATCGATAAAAACGCAAAACCTCCACTTCGATTTTTTGTGCGTTTTCACCAATCAAATAGTCCGGCTTCCAAGGCTTACGGCTTTGATCCTCTCATTGCCCCTTTGCCCGATTTGATTATAATGCTGCCGCTTTCATCGCGAGAAATCAGTTCTGCGTCAAGATCAAATGTTTCTGCTGTCTGAAAAAAATCCTCTTTACTTTTGTACAACGGCGTATACGCGCTTATGATTTCTCTGGCCCGCTTTGCGTCATTCCTGAGAAGAAGACACAACAGTTCTAGCTGCCACTGCGCTGAGATGACACATGCACGCTCTGGATCGGAAATAGAGTAATTGCTGCTGTGTCCTTTTCCGGATGCCCCCGGCGTATAGAGATATACTACCGGGATCAGTCCGGAGAGGTCGCCCATATCGGTGCTGCCGGTATCCACGCTGTGCTTGTCATACACAAATATCGCATCAGGGTCGACCGATGCCAGCGCCTCTTGCGCAGCAATGATCAGATTCTCATCGTCCAAGAGCGGTGCTGCGCCGGAAACATCCTGGATCTCAAGCTGTGTATCAAGTGCGACCGCTCCTGCGCACAGCGCGCGGTTTATCTTGTTGTTTGCCTGCGTGATCGCTTCAAAGCTGATTCCGCGCACGAAGGTCTCTATGGCAACATAGTCAGGAATTGTATTGATGGCGCTTCCGCCTTGCGTTATGATCGGATGTACCCGGATGTGATCATCTTCACGAAATGTCTCCCTCAACGCGTTGACTGCCGTCAGTCCGAACGTAGCGGCATAAAGCGCATTATGCCCCTTGTCTGGGGCGGAGCCGGCGTGTGCCGCTACGCCCTTATACACTGCTCGCTTACAGACCAGCCCAACCGCTCTCCCGGCAACTGTGTAATAGTCGGATGTGAGCGTATGCACCAAAAAGGCGATCTCCACCCCGTCAAACATGCCGCGTGCGAGAAATTCACGTTTTCCGCCCATGTGTGAAATGATTTGTTTTTCCTTCAGAGCTTTTCTGAATTCCAATTCACCGGTTTCCTCTGCCGGAACTGCACACAGGCGGATCTTTCCACACAGTCCATCCAGAACACCTTCTTCCCGTAAAGCCGCTGCAAGGCCAAAAAGCGCTGCGCATTGCGCATGGTGACCGCACGCATGTGCAGCGCCCGTCTGTGGCTCTGCATCTGGATGATTGGGGCATAACAGTGCATCCAGTTCGGCCATGACCATGACCTCCGGCCCGGGCCTTCCTGTATCAATGACGGTATAAAATCCCGGGATGTCTCCGGCGAGCGTAAGGCAATAGCCAAGATCAGAGAACTTCGTCTCGAGATATTTTGAGGTTTTTTCTTCGTGATAACCAGTTTCGGGATGTCGGCGAATATACTCCAACACTTCGAGAATCTCGCTTCTGTGCATTTCAACTGCATGCTTGATCCGATGTTCCATAGTAACCCTCGCTCCTTTTTAACTTCTTCACCGTATCCATTTTACACTTTTTTTAGCCCCAGACAGATACATATATCCGCCTCCACTGGCAAACGGTTAGAAACGTAGCCTTACATTTTGTCAGTTTTCTGTCGCTCGGTATGATTGTGTGTAAGTATATCTTTTTGCCGCCTTTTCTGTTTCGATCCATATCATGCTATCTGTATAACTGAGAAATGGGGAGTTCTGTTATGCCATACCGAAAACTTCTGTTCAAATAACTGCACAAATACATGCTGACGCTTTTTTGTCTGGTTGAGTGCGTGATAATCATCGCCAACATCGGTATCACAGCTTGACTAACTATTGTGTAGATGTCAATTCACTGCACCTGCAGCAAAACGTATCCTCTTTTGATAATGCGCTGACACAGATGCGGATGATCTCAAAGCTTGTTTCCGAGGATACAAACTTCGTACAGTTGATGCGGAAAAACGCTGAGACCTCTGAAAGCTGCGTTTTGGCACTGCAACGCGCAAATAACAACCATGCGCAGCTTGGCGCCGATCTATACGTTCTCGCCCTTTTATTTTACTGTTTTTTCGCATAACAATATGCTGTATACTATTGTCTCATGCCTGTCCATGCGCGGGGTGGTTTGACGCTTACCCGGCATTTGCTGCTGATTGCAGATCCAATCGGATTGCACAGTGCAGAGCGGTTCGCATTTTCATAACTTCGTCATAGCTTCCTTCTGGAATGCGGCGAAGCATCATGGCGGTCGCATCTGACAGAATCAGCACCCACAAGCCAGACGTTGGGCTAAGATATAGGCTTTGACCAGTATGGCCGCAATGACCAAAGCCGTCCGTGAACAAACCTGCTGCCTGCGGCGCTGTCCTGTCTGCCAGCTGAAAGCCAAGACCACGCGACTGACAGCAGCCGTACGTATGATTCTGTATGGCAGTATCGAAAAGACGCCGATTAATGAGCGGCTGTCCGTGCCGCAACAGCATCTGCGCATAGCGGCTCATGTCTTCCATGTTGGAAAAGACTCCGGCGTTTCCGGCGACGCCACCCAGCCAGCGGCAGTTTTTGTCGGCGACAATGCCGCGATCCAAAACACTTGCGTTGCCGTTTACAAATTCCTGCCGACGGTCCGGACAATAGCTGGTCATGCGCATTCCCAGAGGCTTTGCTACAAGTTCTACAAAAGCACGATCGAGCGGCATCTGCCAGACCTGTTCTAGAATTTTTCCGAGCAAAATAAAGGCGGGACAGCTGTACTCAACGTCAAAAGGCCCTCCAGCTGGCATTTGAGAGAGGATATACGTGACAGCATCCTGCGGACTATGGCAGAACTGCGGCAGCAGCAGATAACCAAGTCCAATGCGGTGCGTCAGAAGCTCCTGTATTGTCGCGGTGGAGGCGCATGGGCAGTCTGGAAAGAAGTCTGCCACACGGTCAGACAGGCCCAGACGTCTTTCCTGCATGGCGAGAAGCGTCAGCGAGGTTGCTGACACGATCTTTGTAATTGATGCCATGTCAAAGAGCGTTTTGCAGTTCAGCGCCCCGTCGCTGCCAAAATAGGATTCATACAGGATTTCTTCCCACAGGCCGACCTTGACTGCAAGACAACTGACCGTTTGCGTGTCAAATAAGGTATGAATCTGCTTGTTCAGGTTGAAGAATTCATGCTGCATTTGTGCGTCCCCTTTTGTCTGCAGGTGCTGTTACAGTTGCCCATTGGAGAGCTTCCGTGCCCTGCGCCGGTCAATGACAATGCGAAGCTGCGAGCGTGTAAGGCCATCTTCACAGAATGATTCTATCCTGCGGCTCAGATATTGATGCCTTGAATGCCACATCCGCTGGAGATAAAGGTGATTAAGAGTGACGATGCCCGTGCAATTAGGAAGAAAGACTGTTTTTTTGCCTCATACGCATCGCAAAAGTTGTTCTCCAGCTGCCGCAAAACCGGCATTGCCATAGGCGGCCCCCGTTTATTTCGGTAATTGTATCATATATCAAGCATGAGTTTTTTGAAAGACTGTCTGAAATTAATCGTAGAAAACCACAAATTCTTGATCGTTTTTTAAGGTCGTTTTTTTAACAATCCAAATCGCTTTGCGATAAGATTTTTATCCTTCTTTATTAGGAGCACTTTCTTCTGCTTTAAACGTACTCCGAAAAACGCTGGGGGATACCTTGTTGCACTTTTTAAATGCACGATAAAACGTTGTGACAGTAGCGTATCCCACAAAGGAGGCAATTTGCTCGTTTGAGTAGTTCGTTTTCATAAGGAACTCTTTTGCTTTCTCCATACGAATCCGCTCCAAGTATGCAGTAAATGTACTGCCTGTCTGTTCTTTTATAAATTGAAACAAATACTTGTCTGAGATACCGACGCTACTACAAACAATCGATGGGGTTAAGTCTGAACGCATATAGTTTGCCTGCAGAAAGTCAAGTATTTTTTGCTTGAGTTCCCCATTGTGACTTTTTTTAGATAGTTCAATTTTATCGCAAAATTGAATACACGTTTTGTGTAGTTCGTCGAGTAACTGGCAAAACTCAATTCGGTAATATTCTGGTAGATAGAAACTGTTTGTTCCAGGCAGGGAGACGTGGATCATGGCGGTATAGATTGTATGGCGGATGGCATAGAAAAGCTGTTGACGTTGTGTATCGAATTGCATGGGCAATCGCTGATAATCTATTTTCAGTTTCTGAAAGAAGTCATCAACCGCATCGTAAGACGCACTGAGAAGAATATTAAACAGATGAGTAAAATCTTGCAACTGCAAAATATTTTCATTGAATCGATTTGCTTCTGGATCGATCTCAGTAATCATATTTTCTTCCTCACGGTAGTTCGCTTGAAGGATTTGCTGCGCTTGCGAAGAACAAGTCTGCAACTGTGCAAGGTCCGTTTCAATCGAGCTGATTGCTATATTCATGGTAATATGCAAATCAAGGGATACAGCAGCGGCAATGCTAGAAAATAGATCCTTGAGCTTAACAGAAGTCGGAGTCTCATGAATTGACAGCATATAAATATCATCGCGTGTATTAATCGGCATAGCTAAAAAATCGTACATTGTGAATTCGGTCAAATACTGTTTGACCAACAGAGCCGCTGTATCACGTTCTGAAATATTATCGGTGTTGATGCGAACGAACACAATGCAGTATCTTGATAGCTTCCCAGGAAAATTCTCTAAAAAGTATTTTTGATCATCAACCGAGTTTATTCCGTGTAGGATTAAATTTTCCATTCGAATTATCTGATTTTGATATGAATACACCTGCAGATTATCAGATACATTTTTCATAATTCTGCACAGAATATCGTACTCATTTCCTTCTTCTTTGGGAAATGTGGTGTTTGGAACAGTATCAAAAAGTTGCTGAATGCGGCTAAGTTCCCTTTTGCTCAAATGCAGGGAAAGAAAAAACGACACACCCACACTTAACAGAACCACGATAAGAAGCGAAATAAGAATCAGGGCAGTCTGGCGGTAAATGACTGATCTGGGTAATCCAACTCTGACATACACATTGTTTGACAAGGTATACGCAAAAGAGTAGTCATCCGCTGCGGTTGTCCCAAACTGTAATAGTTCTTCTCCAGTTTTTTGCTCTAATACAGAAAGACTTCCAACGGATAAAATATCTGGAGAAAGCAGCGTCGTGATCAAATTCTCATTTTCAACGACAAAAACCATAACAAACGGCATGTAAAAAACACCATTCGAGTTTCCGGTAATACATAAAAGCGGATTATTAATTGTCTCCATACGCCCATCGTGATAAAAACGGATGGCATCTACGCGCCAGAACGATATTCCCTCCGTCAGACGTTCAAATAAAGCTTGCTTGACTTCGCCTGATGAAAGTGTAATCCCACCAGATGAGATTGAAAAGAATTTTTCGTAGTACGAAGGAAAGTCGGAGCTACATTGAGATGTGGACACAAAAATGTCGTTATGCGAAAACATGGTAAAATAATAGGAAGAAAAGGAATACACTGCGCCTAGGCTTTGCAGCGTGTTATTTGCACGTTGCAACGATAAAACGCCGCTCTCTGCGCTCTCTTCTTTTATCTGCATCAACTGTACGAAATTTGTATCTTTTGAAATCATCTTGGCAATCATTTGCATTTGGGTCATCGAATTATCAAAGGTCCCCACATTTTGCTGCAGCTGCAATGCGTTGACATCTAGACAATAATTAACTAAGCTGTAATAACCGACACCTGCAATAGTAATAACACATGCAACAAGACAAAGCAGTGTTATCATATTTTTTCGCAGATATTTATAAAAGAGTTTCCGATACTGCATATTCAAATCAACCTATCCATTTCTAGTGTATCTATTCGGGGCCGGTAGAAATCGCCAAATGGGTTCAACGAAAATCGCCAAAACGGGCCAAGCCCAAATGACCAGTTTTAGCTCATAAAGAAAAGCCATTCCTTTCTCTTTTGCATCCTTTATACTGGAAAGTGCCAACGCCCCAGAGAAAGGAGCTATATGAAAGGCAGAAACATTAATGGCTTGGACTCCATAATAGCGCAAGCCATTGAAGAAATGAAGTCAGAACATCTTTGACACTGTCGAAAAGAGCTGCAGGACCCTTGATCTGCCATTCTCTGCTGTAGAGTTCGCTATGTTGGCAGAACAAGAGGATTTCTCCGAAGAAGCGTTAGCCGCAGTGAACCATGCCTTTGCATATATGGCTGCCAAGAAAACGTCCAACACGATCCAGATGCTTCTGAAACTGAGCCGATTGCCGCAGAAGAACCCGAATACCTTTGAGAACTTTGACTTCACAGCCATGAAAGGCAAAGATGCAGAGCGTCTGAGAAGCCTACAGTCTTTGTCAGTTATTTATGCACACAAAAATCTGGCGTTCATTGGCCCTGCCGGGACAGGAAAGACCCACTTGGCACAGGCTTTTGGCTATGAATGCTGCCAGCGAGGAATGAAGACCTACTTCATTAAAATGACGGAACTCCGAGACCGATTTAGTGCTGCTCGACGAGTAGGAAAAGAAGCCTCTGTTCTCGACAGCCTTGTCCGGCCGTCCTGTCTAATTATTGACGAGGTGGGCCACTGCGAGTTCGACAAAGAAAACACCCGATTGTTCTTCGACCTGATTGACCGAAGGTACAACAAGAATGGGAATTTCAATATTGTCTTTACCATGCATCCTCAAATACGTCGGGCGTCTGCCGTCATCTTTGGAAACCGCAATAAAAACGCCCTGATTTCCCACCCCGCGGCCGCGAACTCCCTTGATTTTCGCACCAAAGTAGGCATCGTCGAATTCTACGATCTGACCGACTGTATAATGTGCATCCCGCACCTCCATTGCCGCCCGGATGCGACGCAGCACGTTCCATGCGGTTTCATAGCAGACTTCGATTTTCTCAGCAAGCGCCAGAGCAGAAATGCCGCGCTTATCACAGGCGACCAGATACATTGCCCAGAACCACTTTTTCAGAGGCAAATGACTGCGGTGCACAACAGTGTTTGCTGTCAGAGAAGTCTGATGGCGGCATTTGGCGCACTGATAACGGCGATAGCCTTTGATGAGATAGCAATGCTGATAGCCGCACACAGGACACACGAAGCCATTGGACCATTTGATCTGGTAAAGATATTCAGCACAGGCTTTTCGTCAGCAGGAACAGTCATACACCGAACCCATCTGCCTTTGACCACCTGGTTCTGGGTCATCTACTTGTGCGCCAATGACAAGCGCGGTATTTCAGCGGTTCAGTTGAGTACCTTGCTGGAGATCTGCTACGAAAGCGCTTGGAATATGCTGAGAAAGCTGCGCAGCGCCATAGGACAACGGGACGCCAATGATATTCTCACGGGCATTGTCGAGCTGGACGACGGTTATGTGGGCGGCCCTGGACACAGCGGTAAGCGCGGCAGAGGCACAGATACGCCTACTATAAATTGTCAAGATAAATAGGTAACAGGGATTGCCGCATACAAATGGAGGTCATTACATATTGTCTAAGCCGCAGAACTACGGAGTATGAGCTATTAGCAGACAAGATTGAAAAGATCCATGAGGAAAGTCCGGACAAAGGTTACCGGAGGCTCAATGACGACCTGCGCCATGACCACGGTATCCATGTCAATGACAAGAGGGTGCTGCGCATCTGCCGTGCCAAGGACATACGATCTACTGTGAAATACAATAACCATGGCTGCACCAGGCAGGCCAAAAGCCCTCAGTATGTTGCTGATAACTTTCTGAATCGTCAATTCCACGCTGCAATGCCCAACGAGAAATGGCTCACCGATGTGACAGAGTTCAAATGGTATGAGGGCGTTGAGGTACATAAGCGCTATCTGAGTGCCATTCTGGATCTCTGTGACCGTTATATCACAGGTGAATACGCTTCCGGTGACTGATGCGATCAAATGTCTCGATACCCTTGCGGTAGCTCAGCTCAACACGATCATAGAGACGATTTCCGTGATCCAACACGAGATGCTCACGCTGGCTTCTGAGCTTCCGGAGTACCCGATCGTGATGCTGGTCTGTGCCCGGCTGCGCCATGTGGCAGGCACCCAGTGGGGCAACAAGAAGTCCATGAATATGAAGCACTTGGAGACGCCTCTATTGCCGGCTGACCTCATTCAGCCGGAGTCTGCAAACTGATTTGCGCATAACTCTTGACGGCACCATTTTCAGAACGAAGAATTACTTGAATAACTGGGCATTATTTCTTGAAACATGAAATATGGCAGGAAGGTCACTCGCTAGTTGAGAGAGCTTTCTGCTTTTATAGTTGATTGTTTTTTATTTTCCAATCACGCCGGCGATCTATTACCATGCGTAATTGTGAACGGGTAAGGCCATCTTCACAAAATGCTTCAATTTTGTGGCTGACATAGCGGTGTGGATAGAAGTATCCAGCCATTTTGTCATAGAGCTGTTCGATTTTGTCCCAAAGTGAAGAATTGCAGATATCTCGTGATGCATCGACATATTCCTGAACAACTAGCATAAACAAATGGATTTCATCCGAACCGTAGATCAAACTTCGACGAAGTTCCTGAAGGCGGTTTGGTAGAGGAGCGCCAGCCATCTGTTTGGCAAGCTGATCTGGGGTTGCGGATGTTGCAGGGGTTGTGTACGGTAATGGCTCGCGTTTTACTTTTAAAATAACATTTTCAATCAGTACAAGTGCCTGCTTTTTCATGTCGCTTTCGCGATTTAGTGTTTTCAGAAGATCTTCATAACCTGAAAAATGCTCTGTAAGATCCAGCATCTTTGTTGGTTTCCCGCCGTCCCACATTAATAGCGTTTCCAAAACACTATACCACCAATTGCGGTAATTGCCAACATGGACGCTAGCCTGCTCCACAAGATTATAAACCTGCCTTAATTCGTCTGCGTATGAGGCATATAAATCCTGAAAATATACTTCTGTAAAAGCCTCTCCGTCCGCATCTGCATCCCACGACAGTTCGGCAAAAAGCAGATGGTTGAGTGCGCGTACACCCCAGTTATAGAGCGGTGGGTGCATATAGGTGATAGATGTAAAGCCCCATTTTGCATAAATAGGCAGCTCATGGCGGATACGTTTGGAAAAAAGTAGCGGCAAATCTTCGTATTTTGAAACATTATAGTATTCGCCCATGACCATTGGCAGGCGAGGCTTTTGCGCAAGCCATGGCAAAATTGACTCTTGGTAGTACGAATTGGTTGGGCAAGACGGATCGTCAATGTCATGACAATAACAGCGATGGATTGGATAGCATACAACGCAGTCATGTGCAAACAGATTCTGAGGAATCGGTTTTGTTGGCGCTTCCATCGTTTTTGTTCCTTCATAAGCGCATGCCACTAGTGTGACGGGGTGTAAATCCTTTTCGGCATCAATCCGGCGCCGAAGCTCTGATATGAAATGAAGCGCAATATCGGAATCATTACCGATTTTTTTGCAGTTTTCGCATTGGCATGGTGAACCGAAGCCGTTATCAAATCCCCAGATATCAAGTCTGTCAACATGACTCCATTGATGTCGCAGTCGATCAATTAAAATGTTGGCAAGATAGTCCAAAAGATCTGCCCGCGACACACAGAACTGGTTTTTCAGACAGTCCTCTTTTTTCCGAACTCCATCCAAGGGTAACCCATACCACTCAGGATGTAATTCCCAGATGGTCTTCCCGTCTTTCAACGGGAGCTCCGGGTCAAGGAATGGTTCAAACATATGCCCACCGACACGAAATGTCATTCCAAGTTTGTCTGCTAACGCATTAGAGTACGGATGATCTGCCGTAATATTCATTCTATTCCGGGCCATCCAAAGCAAAAATTGAGAGGAATCTTTTAGCGGTGCAAATACATCCAGTCCGCGTCCGTCTTTCATAGTCGGAATAAACTGTTTTTCGGCAGTCGGTACATATATTGAATACTGGTTTTTCGGCACAATTTCTCCTTCGGTGCCGGGATAGTACCAGCGAATCCCCTGCGCATTGAGAAACGTATAGACAGCGTACAACGCACCAACGCGGCTGTTTCCATGTAAATTCAATCCGTTAGTAGTTGGACTAATGGTATAGCTACAGTCAAATTTCGAAGCGTTTGCACACGAAATGGATATTACAAATCCTTTTGGATTGTCTTCTGCCCCTGCATAACAAACTGACTTTGCCCCTAGGGAGCGAAGATAGCTGCATAGTTCGGTAGCGGCAAAAGAAAGAGTACAGAGCGCAGCACTTGCTGAATCGTGCCCAAAGTCTATCGTTTCTTCAATGGTAGCCCGGCGTTCTGTTTCTGTTGCAGCGTCAGCAAATGGAAGCATAATTGTAATTAGATTTGGGAACGGTATCTGTTCTCCAGGAAATCGAAGGTAAGGATTCATAGTGCCCTCCCAATATTTTTCTCCAAAATCATGTGAGAACGAGAAATAGTGAATCCTGCAGACTGGTAAATGTGGTCAGCTGCATTTCCGCTTTCCGTCCATTGCATCCATGCATTATGCAGACCGCGCCTTTTCATTTCCGTAAGGCAGTCAGCCAACAGAATTTGACCCAGTTTACGTCCACGGAAACAATCTCGTATACCAAATGGACCAAATCGTTCCGGCGATCCGTCGGGATCATGAAAGACACAAAATCCGATTACTTCGCCCTGGTATGTTGCAACACGGATTCGTCCAAAATCATCAGTGTCATACATCAGTTTACGAATGCGATTTCTCCACCCTGCACTTTGATATTTGTTCATGTAATTCCAAAACGGTATTATCAGTTCATCGCGTAAAGCACCAAATGAAAATCCTGCTGCTTCAGCATCTTGACGTGCAGTATGAATCGATTTTGGAGCAATATACGACAACAAATCAATGTCACGAGCATAGGAGATTCCACTAGACTTGTAGCCGGCTGCAAGAAATGCACGAATATAATCAGCTTCGTGTTCCGTGTCAAACCCTTGTGTGAAATAGAACGGTGAGTAGGCAGTGGCACAGAGTTTTTCAAGTCCGTATTCCTTTGCAAAGCAATCAACTTTTGTCAAAAGAAGTGATGCTGTTTCAGACGGTGCATCGGCCAATACCCCAAAGCCATTCACCCAGCCTGTCGTAAAAATGGGAGACACTTCATTATCCAATGGGCACAAGCGGCGAACAACATAAACAAAACCAACCATTTTCTCTTTGTTTTCCGCAACAAAAAAATCCTCTGGATCAAAGTTTACATCCAGCAAAACTTTGCGTTTGAACATTCTTGGAGTAAGCGGGTCATATGGATGAGTTTCATTCCAAAGATCAACGATAGATGGAAAATCACTTCCACGAATAGTGCGAATTGATAAACATAACATAAAAACATTCTCCTTACTTTTCTGCAAGAAAGACAGATCTGCCGTTTACAATTGTTTGTGTTACTTTCAGATCTGCATTGAGTACAACAATATCGGCGCGCTTGCCGATTTCTAAACTGCCTCTATCAGTTAAGCCAACAATTCGAGCAGGTGTCTGTGAAGCCATTGTGACTGCGTCGGCAAGCGTCGCGTGTGCTAGATTGACCATATTTCGCACGAGAAGATCCATCGTAGCAACAGAACCAGCAAAGGCTTTTCGGTCTGGCATTTTGGCCACCCCATCTTCAATAATGGCAGCAATACCGCTTTTCAGGCTTCCAAGAATTGTTGGGCCGTCTGGCATTCCAGCGCCGCGCATACTGTCGGTAACAAGGGCTGTGCGTTCAGGTCCGATAAAACGGTAAACCATTTGCAGTAGAGGTGGCGGAAGGTGCTTTCCATCAGCAATGATTTCCGAAGTCAGTTCGTTCAAAAGGTAGGCAGCTTCTACAATACCCGCATATCGGTAGGCATTTTTGCGATGAACAGTACTGGTACAAGAGTATAAATGCGTAATATGCGTGAATCCATAAGACACTGCGCGAACAACCTCATCATAGTCAGCATCGCTGTGGCCGATGGATGCAAGTATTCCCTGTTCAAGCAGTGCTTTTGCAAATTCCTCGGAGCCTGGGAGCTCAGGGGCAGAACTCCAACGCAGAATGCGACTGCCGCAGTTTAATATTTCACAATATTCGCTCGGGTTTGGCAGTCTTAACTGTGAAGGATCCTGTGCGCCGCTCTGAGCCGGAGAAAAATATGGGCCTTCAAAATGCAACCCCGGCATATCTGCCCCGGAGAGATTATGCCGGCGCGCCTGCTCAAAGGCATTCATCATCTGCTTTGTCTCGACAAATGTGCTTGACGTGGCGGTCGGGAGCAGTGTTGTTGTTCCATAGCGTGCATGAACCCTTGCAACAGTCAGAAACGCATCCACAGTTGCATCCATAAAATCGGCTCCACCTCCACCATGGACATGAATGTCAATAAAGCCTGGTGCAATATACTGCCCATGCACATCTATCACAGTGTCCTCTTTATCAGCCAGACGTGGTTCAACCAGGATTCCATTATCAAAGGCAATTGTTCCGTATGAAATATGACCATCTCGAATGATCTGCCCGTTTTCCAGAATGACCATTACAAGTTACCATACAGAAGGCTTGCCCCGCTGTCACTATCACAAAACAGTTCTGCATGGGGATGTTGACGAAGAATGGTTGCCGGAACATCTTGTGTAATCGGTCCGCATACCGTTTTCCAAACTGCATCTTTCTTGGATGCGGCGGGAACCGTGCAAACCATATAGGCTGCGGCAGCCAGCGCGGGTATGGTCAGGGTCAAAGCATGGGTCGGAACTTCATTAACCGAGGTAAAGCAGCCATCATGAACCTGCTGCATTCGGCATACGTCGTCCAGTTCAACGACTTTGACAAGTGCAGGATCGTTGAAATCTGCTACGCCAGGGTCGTTGAAAGCGATATGTCCGTTTTCTCCGATGCCGAGGCAAACCAAATCAACGGGATAGCGGCGGAGTAGTTCGCTGTAACGGCAACATTCTGCCACAGCGTCTTTTGCCTCGGCGTCAATACGGAACACTTTGGCAAAAGGCAGAATTGAAAAGATATGTCTGGCTAGGAAATTGCCGAAGCCTTGGGGTGCATTGCTGTCCAGACCAATATACTCATCCATGTGAAACGCATAAACGCGACTCCAGTCAATATCCTTTGCAGCGATTATTGTCTTCAACATTTCGCTCTGAGATGGGGCAGCCGCAAATATGACATGTACGTAATCTTTTTTTTCTAATAGTTCACGAATGGTCGCGCAAGCACATTCACCAGCAGCACACCCCATTGCATCACGGGTATCAAATACTTGAACATTCAAACAGTCAGCCTTCATTTGCTTTAACACGGGCATAATAATATTACTCCTTGTATTATTGAGTAGTAGTTATTAGAGCCCCTCTCCAAGGGCTGTGCTACACTGTAGAGGATGCTGTGGATTGGTACATCGCTCCTACCGCAAGACGGTTCTAGGAAGGCTCCAACCAAAGCCCTTTACAGTATTGTTGATCAGTTAGATACCGCCAGACGGTTTATGCAGAACAAGGTTACAAGAGTAAAGTGTCCTGTGGAACCAGCATCAAATAAACATATGCTTACATGACCGCTGCAGCAAACGAGTTTCTGAGAATCTACTACGGCACTGTTACGGCTTATTTAGAGAAGCTGTAACGCATCATAAAAGACGATGCCCATTTCAATTCCACGGCCGCCAGAACACGACGGCCTGTTTTTCTGTGCCCATTTTCGTGGGGTTATTTTTCTCTGTTTTTTATGCTTTTAGGTCATGACAGCTCTTGGTAGGCTTGGTTGGTTTTTCTTTGTAGGTGCCCCCAAAAGCAATGTAGACTCCTCAAGATAATTAAGCATTGTTCTTCAATTTCCGATAGGCCTGAGGTGACATACCATACTTTAATCGGAAACAATGTGAAAAATGAGACAATGATCCGAAACCAGCTTCCAAAGCAATCTCCGAGACAGAAGTTGTACTTGAACAGAGCAGATTTTCTGAATATGTCAGACGCAGTTGACGAAGAAAATCTCCGAATGGTCTTCCAATAGTTTGGCGAAAGCGGGTATTAAAGTAATTCGGAGTGTAGCCAACAAAAGTGGCAGCATCACTGACAGTGATCGGTTCGAAAAAATGGGAATAAACATATCCTAAGGCCCGATCTGAAAAAGTACCGGACTGGTTGGGCGGAGAAACCGGCAACTGCCGGATTGCAAGTATAATCAATTGCTCAATGAGTGCTTGCTGGTACTGAAGCGATGCAACTCGTTCCCGGCCTTGATTGGATTCGTCACAAAGCTGCACAAAGATCTGATGCACAATCGTTGCATCACGGTTTGACAGATGGATGTGCATTGGAAAACGTTCTATGGCGCAAAGCCCCGATAAATGTTCGTCGAGCATCTCATATGTGAACTTTACTCCAAAATAATCGAAGGTTTCGCCAGGCGCAATCGTATTTTTATGAAAGTCTGCAGGAGACAATAAAAAAAGATCATTTTCTTTGAAATCATGCGAAATCCCGTTGATGATTTGCACACCGTGACCTTTAGAAATAAATGTAATCAGAAAGTGACGATGTCCGTGCAAGTCTGAAGAAATGCAATTTTTTGCCTCATATGCATCACAAACGGCGTTTTCTAATTGCCATAATACAGGCATTGGCATAACAACTCCTCCTCACTTTCTGTAATTATATTATATATCAAATGTTTACTTATGAAAAGTCCAGTTCAAAACAATCGTAGAAAAAAACAAATTATTAGTTGAATTTTTCAAGCAATCTGCGTTGCTTTGTTGTAGGATTTTATTATTAGAAGCATACCAATTAAGGGAGGAGAAAGGTTGAAACACTGTAATCTCAGCACAGTTCCGAAAAAGGCGCACAAAACCAAGCCCCCCTGAAAGCGGGCGAAAAATGAAGTCAGGTTAAAAGCCTAAGCAGTAGGTGGAGCAGTTACCGGATATCGCTGCCTCTGGAGGATGAAGATGGCCTCGTCAACAGAAACCTCGCGGTGTGCAGGCAGACGATCACTCTTGCGATAGAGTTCAGGGGATAGGCTTCATTGTTGAGCCTACTCACCTCCACGTGCTCTGTAGTGTGCCTGCTTCCTCAAATATATCTTAACAGATTACGAATTACTGCGTAGAGGCATCTGTTTCATAGCCTTTGGTGCCTTGCAGCGCAGCGGAAAGGAATGGTCATAAATATGAAAAACCCGTTTACTGTTATGAAAGATAAACCCCAGGAGTTTTTTCAGTTGATTCCACAGACAGGTGTTACGCATCTACATTGCATAGATGATCCAAATCACAATGCTGTTTGGGATATGGCTGTATCTCCGGAAGGTCGTATTTTCTTTTCTGCCTGCGGTGAAAGTTATCTCGCACTATATGCACGTCTTTATGAATATGACCACAAAAAGAAAAAGTTAATTCGTCACTTGGAACTTGAAAAGCAGATTCAGATGAGCGAAACATCCTTGAGAACCAGTAAGTTCCATACTGCTCTATCGTTTATTGGAAACAGCCAGATCCTAACAACAACACATACGACTTCCCCGAGTCCCCATCATCCGACATGGATGCCTTACGAGTATGCAGATCATCCTTATGAAGGCTACCCCGGCTCGGATCTGCTGATTTATAACTACGAGACCGGTGAAACGAAAGGCCTTGGTGTGATTACTCCGCATGACACCACCTACGGTGCAACCTATGACCCCAAAAATGGCGATTACTTCTGTATTACTTGGATGCGCGGTACTGGTTATGTCTACAATGTTTATACTGGTGAACGTCGTTGCCTCGGTCAGATTTCTGACAGCCATACAAGCAGAACATTCCTCCTTTCCGATGGTCATATCTACGGCTCAACTTACTCAGGTGCTATGTTCCGCTATAATACCGATCTGCGTGAACTGGAATGGCTCGGTGTAGATGCACCAGGCTTAATCCGCCACGCAAGAGAACACAATGGAAAACTATATTTCACAACTGGACCTTGCTCCGTTTCTGGTCGAGGCCAGTATTTGTATTCCTTCAATCTTAAAACACGCGAGATTGAAACAATTGGCCGTGCTGTTCCGAAGGCAGATGCTCTAATTGATAATCCGTCTATTTTTTATAATTCCTATGGAATGGCTTTCGATTGCAAATCCAGACTATGGTACGGATGCATGACATTTGTTCCGGAGCATCGTTACGTTGGCGCAAGACTGTATATGTGGGACTTCCTGAACGGAAAAGAGCCAGTCGATTGTGGCTTCCTCGGAACTCCAAAGCGCACCCTCAGCATTACCGCAGAAATGCATATTGTGGATAACGTTTTATATATCTCCGACGGCAATCATACTAGTGATAAAGACACCCCCTGCGGAATCCTTGCCATTGATCTGGACAAGTTTATTCCAGCTTTGGAAACAGAAAAACGTATATATTCTCACGATTACATTAACTATCTTCCTTATCAGGATGAGGCCCGTCAGTGGTATCCGAAAGATGACTTTGATCTCTGTTTAGATCGTTATTGCAAGTACTTTCATGATACCGTGCAGTATTTTGAGCAATTTACCAAAGATAATTCATTCCGCTATCCGTTTCCCCATGCCTGCGGTGTCAGTATATGGCAAAAAGTGGGGTTCGGAAATACTACAGTCCGTTTGATTCGCTGGACAGGCAAAAAAACATTCTCTTTCTGGTGTGGAAATGATGCCATCTACCGTGCTGACTGTCGGATAAATGAAAATGATGACGTGCGTGTCGAAGTCATTGAAAAAGATTTTCTGCCAGAACACTCCGAGTGTACGCAGCCTGTTCCTAAAGTGATCCTTCCAGCTGTTGCGGGTCGTCAGTATCTTGCCCAAGCCTCTGCAAGTATCAAAATGAAAGATGGAAGTATCCTTGTCGGCACAAAGGATACCATGCTAGCAAAAATCAATGGAAACAATGTTTTCTCTCTAGGTCAGGTCTGCTCAGCTGGTGCAATTCGTGCACTGGATGTTGCACCGGATGGTACCGTATGGGGCGTTGCAGGACATGAAGAGGGGGTCGGACAACTCTTCACCTTCTCGGATGAGACTGGTGTAAGACTACTCGGTCTTGTCCCAGAAGTTTTTGCAAAAAATGGTCGAAATGTTGCTATCTATCGTCCAACAACTCTATCTGTAAGTCCAGACGGAACCTATCTTGCAATTGGCGGGGCAGACGAAATAAGTGGTGCAGTAGTAATAAAACTGTAACTTGAATAAAGGAGAACCGCTAAATGTCAAAACTATTTCAACCAGAATCAAGAGCAATTCTGTTTCTAAATAAAGTGGCAGATTTGATGCTCTTAAATCTAGTATGGTTGGTTGGCTGTCTTGGAATCATTACCATAGGTACCTCTACAACAGCGCTGTACAAATGCCTGTTTTTGATGAGTACGGGAAATCTTGCATATCCATTTCGGAGTTTTTGGTCTTATTTTCGAAACGAGTGGAAACAATCAACATTGCTTTGGGTTCCGATGTTAGTGACTTTAGTGTTCTTGTCCGTTGATTTTTATGCTATTTTCCTTGCAAAACTATTTAAGGGAATCACATGGAAAATATGTTTTTTTATAGTATTATGTGTAGTAGTTCCAATGATGTTGTATGTGTTTCCGCTTCAAGCGAAATTTCAGAATAGCCAGAGACAAACCTTAAAAAATGCTTGTCTATTAGCAATAATACATTTCCCAAAATCACTGGTAATTGCAATCGTTACTTTTGCTCCACTATTTCTTTGGTTGTTAGTTCCAGATGTATTCTTTCATACATTAGTCCTAGTACTCTTTTTGGGAAGATCTGTTCCGGCATATTGGAGTTGTCATTTGTTTAAAACTATCTTTGAAAGATATATGGCACCGGAAGAGTTGGAGAAGCAGAATGCAGGATAATCAGTCGCAGAATTGCTAGGGAACCTCTGAATAAATCCGCGCTACCAAAAAGGCTCTGGATGTGGGACAATAAGCCTATCAAAGGAATGGTGGTGTGTGGTGATGAAGAACCAGGAAACATTTACGGATATCCAGCCGCTGCATCAGGTTCCTGTAACGGTGCGCGTGCCAGAGCCCATTCTTGCGGTTCGGCTGCCGCTTCGAAACCAGAGCCTTCCGTTTTCCTATGCAGAGCAGGAATGCCGGTTTACGCTGCCGGTTCTGGACTGTCATGAAGCGGTTGTGCTTGAGTATGCCGCGACAGGCGAGGGGGAGAGAGAAACAATATGAGTTACGGAAAAAAAGTCTGGATCTTTCCGGATGCAGAGCTTCCGCCCGAGGGCGTGAACGCGATCCCCGGACATGAATCCATCATTGTCACAAACACCGCCGACCAGACGGCGCATCTGACGTTCACGCTTCTGTACGAAGACCGGGATCCGGTATCCTTTCATACGGAGGTCGCGGCAAGGCGCGTGCGCTGCCTGCGCACGAACCGCGAAGCGGACTTCGGCGCATATACTGCGCACGAGGGCGAGCAGTACGCCATCGTGCTGGAAAGTGATGTTCCCGTCGTGGCGCAGTACGGCCGCGACGCGCCGAGAGCCGTGAGCTTTTATACAACGCCGGGCTACTGCGAGTGAGCCGGAATTTTCAAGAATACGAAAAGAGGTACATAACATGGCAAGAATCTGCATTCCCGATCATGAGTATAAAGAAAGAGTCCAGCGCTGCGCAGCCATTCTGCGCAGAGAAAAGCTCGACGCGCTGATCGTCAACGGCAACGAGGCCGACTACGCAAACCCCCGCTACTTCTCCGGCTTCTGGCCGCTGTTCGAGCGCGCGGGCGTGGCCATCTCCGCCGGCGGCGACGCGGCTCTGATGGTCGGCCCCGAATCGCGCGAATTCGGCGCAGACCGCAACAAGCTGGATAAAATTTTCTGCCTGAAGGCCTACCGCGAGGGCGCGGACCCCTCCTATCCCGAGCTGCAGGCCGACACGTTCCAGGATGTGTTCAAGGCCATCGGCGTCACCGGCCAGAAGCTCCGCATCGGCATTGCATCGTTCCTCGACACATCCATGACCATCTATCAGGCCATCTGCGACGCCTTCCCCGGCGCGGAGTTCGTCAATGCGGGCTATATCATGACCGAGCTGCGGCAGATCAAGTCCGAAAACGAGCTGGCCTGCCTGCGCGAGGGCTATCGTCTTGCCGACCTCGCCACGAAGCGGGTCATCAAGGAGATCCGTCCCGGCATGACCGAGCTGCAAATGGTCGGCGTTGCCCAGCGCGTGGTCTATGAAAACGGCGCGGAATACGAGGGTCTGCCGATGTACGTCTTCTCCGAGGCCTCCACCCGTCATGCAATCTCCCGCTCCTGCTACCGAGAGTTCCAGAAGGGCGATATCGTCCAGCTGAACCTGTCTGCCAAGATCGACGGCTATTCCGCCGCCATCGGCTACCCGATCTGCCTCGGCAAGCTCGAGGGCGAGCGCCGCGACATCGTCCAGTTCTGCCGTCAGGCGCACCAGTGGACGTGCGAGCAGGTCAAGGCCGATGTGATGGCTGGCGACATTGCCAAGAAGTTCTATCAGTACTTCGTGGACAACGGCTTCAAGGACAACTTCGTCTACGGCCCGCTGCACTCCACCGGCATCATCGAGGTCGAAGCGCCTTGGGCGGAAACCAGCTCCATGTATCCGCTCCAGCCTAACATGACCTATCAGGCCGATACGTTCATCTCCTGCCCGACGTTCGGCGTCCGCTGGGAGAAGGGCATCGTCGTGACCGAAAGCGGCTGTGACATTCTCTCGCCGGAGATCCCCGAGGTCTGCCCGGAGCTGCTGTTCTGATTCTGCACCTGCAACAATCCCGGTGCGCGATGCGCGCCGGGATTGGCGATTTTGATATTATGGAGGTACCATATGCAGCTGATCGATATGTTCTTCGACGAGATCGAAGACGCGAAGAAACGAAAAGTCCCGTTCATTATCCCCATCGGCACGATCGAATACCATGCCCACCACGCCTCCTGCGGCACGGACACCATGGTCATTAACGGCGTGATGCGCGAGTTGGAAAAGGAAAAGGAGATCGTCGTCTGCCCGCCTATCTGGTACGGCGTCGCGTCCTATGCCGTCGGCGGCCCGGAGACCGGCACGATTCAAGTTGATGAAGATGCGTACACCAACTATCTATATTGTATCCTAAAGTCGATGATCTACGGCGGCGTGAAGAATATCTACTGCGTCGCGCACCATCAGACCGAGGAAGCGGGCCTCATGCCCATGACCATCGCCTGCCACAAGGCGGCAAAAAAGGTCACGATGGAATACATGGAGGATACCCTTGGCCGCGGCTGGTGGGGCAGCAACTCCTATGCCGATTACTATGAAAACCTCGGCACCGGCGACGATCCGTTCTCGTACATCAAGGTCATTCCGCTCATCGGCAAAGACGCGCAGCACAAGTGCGGCGGCTTTGACCACGCGGGCAAGTGGGAAACGTCCCTCATGATGGGTACATACCCCGACCACGTCGACCTCAGCCGCTGCGACCGCAATACCGAATGGTTCGCCAGGAGCGCAGTCGAGGCCAGCGAGGAGCTGGGCCGCCATATGGTGAACTGCACCTTAGAATGGCTCCGCGAGAAGATCGTATGAGCGCGGAAAAGCGTGTGATCTTCGGCCAGCTCGGCAGACTGAAGCCGGAGAAGATCGAGGAATACGAGGCACTTCACGCCGCCCCATGGCCGGAGGTGCTGCAGACCATCCACGACTGCAATCTGCGCAATTACTCCATCTTCCGCGAGGGCGAGCAGGTCTTTGCCTATTTTGAATATATCGGCGAGGACTATGAAGCCGACATGGAAAAAATGGCGCGGGACGAGGCGACGCGGCGCTGGTGGACGCACACAAAGCCATGCTTCCAAAAATTCTCTGTCCGCGCAGACAGCGAATTCTATGCGGATATGAAGCAGATTTTTTACTTTGCCTGAATCATAAAAATGCACCGGAGGCCAAAGAACGGCCCCGGTGCATTTTCAGGAATGTGGGAAGAGCAAGCGGACTGACCAGTCAGCTTGCCTTTGTAAGACCGTTCCCAAACCTCCATTGCATTCAGGATCGGACGCATGGACTCGCCCAACTCGGAGAGCGAATATTCCACCCGCGGCGATACCTCGGGATATACGGTGCGCGTGATGATGCCGACAGCCTCCATCGAGCGCAGACTGTCCGTCAAGACCTTCTGGATGATCCTCTCCGAGTTCTGTTTCAGCTCATTGAACCGCCACGGCCGGGACAGCAGATTCCGCATGATCAATAGTTTCCATTTAGTCCCAATCAGCACTACGGTCGTTGCGACCGGACAGCCGCACGTTTTCGGATTTCTGCGGCATCAATTCCAGCAATCAGGTTCCGGATGACGATACTGATTGACAGAGGACGTTTGACCGTCCTCTGTCAATTTTTCTGTCCAAGGCAGCACAAAGGCTGCGGCAATAGATAAAGAATAATCAAGCCTGCACCTACCACGCCCAAATCATCTGGATTTCCAAATCCAGATTTTCAAATTTTCGTATCATCTGTTTCCATTATAACGAAGCTGCCTTTCCACTCTCTATCGGCATCACCGCCTATTCTTTGTTAACAGCGGCGCAGAATCTGCGCCGCTGATTTTCTGTCCTGACCCAAACCGTGACCCAAACGCGGAAAAATCAGTTGGAATTATCCGCGCTGGAAAGGATGATGTTGTGAAAATTTCCGAGCGGAAAGGCGCAGAAATGGCTCGAAATATCCGCTAAAAATATCCGACCAACCTTCGGGACCAAGAGGCCTCGGGTTCGAATCCCGACACTCCGACCATGCAGAGTGTCCTTATAGGATCTGAGTATCCTGTAATGGAC
>PPYF01371091.1_pt1 | contig 29234 bp, 21 predicted proteins | sample 1559871 | NCBI WGS metagenome assembly PPYF01 (sample SAMN08240021, study PRJNA423297) | Human gut metagenome, whole genome shotgun sequencing project.
GTGGATAGCTGACGCCGGAGATCACTTCGCAGTGGGTATGTTTGTGGCTCATCAGCGCCGCGGCCCGATAAGGCGCCGCACCGGTTTTGTCAGTGAGAAAAATGACCCCGTCCCCGGAGTCGGTGGCATGCAGCGCATCGCACATCATCCGGCTCAACATATTGCTGCTGAGATTGCGCCAGTAATTGACCGCCCGGCACTGGGCCAGCGGACCAAACTTTTGTTCAAGACGATCCAGCATCTCCTGCGCCAGCTCATCGTGACAGGTAATGACCCATCCGAGCATGCTTCCCTCCTTAGCCAGCGAATAATGTAGCAAGGTGAAGATGACGTATCGGTGATGGGAGTCAAAGATAAGCGGTTAGCGCTTCGCATATTTACTTCAGGAAGCGCTAACCATGATGAGTATCAGCTACGCAGGCCGCGACCGCGCTGAATTAACGACCAGCACAGCAGATAGAAGGCGACAATGAACACCACCAGCACGGCGAAGGTGGTCGCCAGCGGGACGTCGTTGATACCGAGGAAGCCGAAGCGAAAACCGCTGATCATGTAGACGATGGGGTTCAGATGCGACAGCCCCTGCCAGAACGGCGGCAGCAGGGTCAGCGAGTAGAACACCCCGCCGAGATAGGTCAGCGGCGTCAGCACAAAGGTCGGGATCAGGCTAATGTCATCGAAGGTCTTGGCAAACACCGCGTTCAGCAGCCTGATCAGGCCCGGGACGATAAACTGCATATAGGTAAAACCATGCATCTCACCAATGCGCGAGCCGATCAGGTTGCCAAAGATCACGAAATACAGGGTCATGGTGATCACCGGCGGCACCAGCGTCTGTACCCAGATGCGCATAAAACGGTGGATCTCTTTGGTCCAGATGCTTTTCAGCGCGACCCAATAAAGCTGCATCATGCTGATTCTCCTTTTCGCTCATGCACCAGCGTGACAAACAGCTCTTCCAGACGGTTGGCTTTGTTACGCATACTCAGTACCTGCACCCCCTGGGCGCTCAGCTGCGCGAAGACGCTGTTAATTCCCTGCTCACGCAGAACCTCCACTTCCAGCGTCGAGGTATCGACCAGCTGGTACTGGTAGCCTTCGAGCTTCGGCACCGGGCTTTTTGGCGCGAGGTCAAGAATAAAGGTCTCTGACTTCAGCTTCGACAGCAGCGCTTTCATCGAGGTGTTTTCCACCAGCTCGCCGTGCTGGATGATGCCGATGTTGCGACATAGCATTTCGGCCTCTTCGAGATAGTGGGTGGTCAGGATAATGGTGGTTCCGCGATCGTTGAGATCCTTGAGAAAGCCCCACATAGAGCGACGCAGTTCAATATCGACGCCGGCGGTCGGTTCGTCGAGGATCAGCAGCTTCGGCTCATGCATCAACGCGCGGGCGATCATCAGGCGACGCTTCATCCCGCCGGAGAGCATCCTCGCGCGTTCGTTGCGTTTTTCCCACAGGTCGAGCTGTTTTAAATACTTTTCACTGCGGGAAAGGGCTTCTTTACGCTCAACGCCGTAGTAGCCCGCCTGGTTAACGACGATCTGCTGCACGGTTTCGAACGGGTTGAAGTTAAACTCCTGCGGCACCAGGCCAAGCTGGCGCTTGGCATTGACGACGTCTTTCTCCAGATCGTAGCCAAAGACATTGACCTGACCAGAGGTTTTGTTCACCAGCGAGCTGATGATGCCGATGGTCGTGGATTTTCCGGCCCCGTTCGGGCCCAGCAGGGCATAAAAATCCCCCGCTTCGACCTGCAGGTCGATCCCCCGCAGCGCCTGAACCCCGCCGGGATAGGTTTTTTTGAGCTGTTTTAATTCCAGAGCAATGGTCATTAAATATCTCTTCTCGTGTCGTGACACGTCATTAACCCGCCTGACTCACGTTTGCGCTGGACCGGCGCTGACGCCGCCAACGCATCTGCAGCCTGAAGTATCACGGGTTAAGATGGTTTTAAAAAAGGTGAGCTTACCCTATATTAGCGCAACGCACTTACTTGGTTACAGGCCGATAACGTCCATGAATGATATAGATACACTCATCAGCAACAATGCACTATGGTCAAAAATGCTGGTGGAAGAGGACCCCGGCTTTTTTGAGAAACTGTCGCAGACGCAGAAACCGCGCTTCCTGTGGATTGGCTGTTCGGACAGCCGCGTTCCCGCTGAGCGACTCACCGGCCTGGAGCCTGGCGAACTGTTCGTGCATCGTAACGTAGCGAACCTGGTGATCCACACCGATCTCAATTGTCTGTCGGTGGTGCAGTATGCCGTCGATGTCCTGGAAGTCGAGCACATTATTATCTGCGGCCACTACGGCTGCGGCGGCGTGCAGGCGGCGGTGGAGAACCCGGAGCTGGGGCTTATCGACAACTGGCTGCTGCATATCCGCGATATCTGGTTTAAGCACAGCTCGCTGCTCGGTGAAATGCCAGAGGAGCGCCGTCTGGATACCCTTTGTGAACTGAACGTGATGGAACAGGTGTACAATCTGGGACATTCGACGATTATGCAATCCGCGTGGAAGCGCGGACAGAAGGTGACCATCCACGGCTGGGCTTACGGGATTCACGACGGACTGCTGCGCGATCTGGATGTCACCGCTGTGAGCAGGGAAACCCTCGAACAGCGCTATCGCCACGGGATCTCCAACCTCAAGATCAAGCACATCAACCACAGATAGCCTTCAGACTTCGCCACCCTGGAGAGCGCGGCGCGCGCTGTCCAGAGTGGGATATCCCCTTACTCGTCCAGCAGGGTGACTTTGCCGATATACGGCAGATGGCGGTAGCGCTGAGCATAGTCGATACCGTAGCCCACCACGAACTCATCCGGAATCGCGAAACCGACGTATTCAACCGGGACGTTCACTTCGCGGCGGCTGGGTTTATCAAGTAGCGTACAAATGGCCAGCGATTTCGGCTCGCGCAGGCTGAGGATTTCGCGAACTTTAGACAGGGTATTGCCGGAGTCGATGATGTCTTCCACGATCAGAACGTCTTTACCACGGATGTCTTCATCCAGATCTTTAAGGATTTTCACATCACGAGTGGTGGACATGCCGCTGCCGTAGCTGGAGGCGGTCATAAAATCGACTTCATGCGGCACCTGCACTTCACGGCACAGGTCGGCCATGAACATAAACGAGCCGCGCAGCAGCCCCACCAGCACCATTTCGCTGCCGCTGTTCTGATAATGTTCGTTGATTTGACGACCCAGTTCCGCGATACGCGCTTTGATCTCGGATTCCGGGATCATCACTTCTACAGTATGTTTCATAATACTAACCATTTGATTCTAAATATAAATCATCAAAGCCGCTGCTTTCGCCCCGACGATGACCGGCAAGCCATCCAGTATACCAGCAAAAAGAAATCTTCGGTGCAGGGATTAATAAAGCCATATTTGTGATTCCGATCACACTTGTTAAATCCTATAATTAATTGCAGTTAAAAAATTTAACAAACACATGAGTAACTTTTTATGGCTGAAACAAAGTCTCAACAATCAAGGCTCCTGGTGACGCTGACTGCGCTATTTGCAGCGTTCTGCGGCCTCTATCTATTAATCGGCGGGGCATGGCTGGTCGTGCTTGGCGGCTCCTGGTACTACCCTATCGCCGGGCTGGTGATGCTGGGCGTGACCGTAATGCTGTTCCGCGGCAAGCGCGCTGCGCTGTGGCTGTACGCCGCGCTGCTGCTGGCGACCATGATCTGGGGCGTCTGGGAAGTTGGTTTCGACTTCTGGGCGTTGACGCCGCGTAGCGATATCCTCGTCTTCTTTGGCATCTGGCTGATCCTGCCCTTTGTCTGGCGTCGTCTGCCGGTGCCTTCCGCTGGCGCCGTTGGCGCGCTGGTCGTCGCCCTGCTGATCAGCGGCGGCATGCTGACCTGGGCTGGTTTTAACGACCCGCAGGAAGTCAACGGCACCCTGAGCGCCGACGCTACGCCGGCCGCACCGATTTCCACCGTCGCCGACGGCGACTGGCCGGCCTATGGCCGTAACCAGGAAGGCCAGCGCTTCTCCCCGCTGAAGCAGATTAACGCCGATAACGTGAAGAACCTGAAGGAAGCCTGGGTGTTCCGCACCGGCGACCTGAAACAGCCGAACGATCCGGGTGAAATCACTAACGAAGTGACGCCGATTAAAGTCGGCGATACGCTCTTCCTGTGTACCGCTCACCAGCGCCTGTTTGCGCTGGACGCCGCCACCGGTAAAGAGAAGTGGCATTTTGACCCGCAGCTGAACGCCGATCCATCGTTCCAGCACGTCACCTGCCGCGGTGTTTCTTATCACGAAGCGAAAGCGGATAACGCCCCTGCCGACGTCGTCGCCGACTGTCCGCGCCGCATTATCCTGCCGGTGAACGATGGTCGCCTGTTCGCGGTAAACGCCGACAACGGTAAGCTGTGCGAAACCTTTGCTAATAAAGGTATTCTCAATCTGCAGACCAGCATGCCGGTCACCACGCCGGGCATGTATGAACCCACTTCACCGCCGATCATCACCGATAAAACCATCGTGATTGCCGGCGCGGTCACCGATAACTTCTCTACCCGCGAGCCGTCAGGCGTGATCCGCGGCTTTGATGTGAATACCGGTAAACTGCTGTGGGCCTTCGATCCGGGTGCGAAAGATCCGAACGCCATCCCGAGCGATGAACATCACTTCACGCTCAACTCGCCGAACTCATGGGCGCCTGCCGCCTACGACGCTAAGCTGGATCTGGTCTATCTGCCGATGGGCGTGACCACTCCGGACATCTGGGGCGGCAACCGTACGCCGGAGCAAGAGCGTTATGCCAGCTCGATTGTGGCACTGAACGCCACCACTGGTAAGCTGGCCTGGAGCTATCAGACCGTCCATCACGATCTGTGGGATATGGACATGCCTTCCCAGCCGACGCTGGCTGATATTGAGGTCAACGGCAAAACCGTACCGGTCATCTATGCCCCGGCGAAAACCGGCAACATCTTCGTGCTGGATCGTCGTAACGGCGAGCTGGTGGTCCCGGCGCCGGAAAAACCAGTACCGCAGGGCGCTGCCAAAGGTGATTACGTTACCAAAACCCAGCCCTTCTCCGATCTGAGCTTCCGTCCGAAGAAAGATCTGACCGGCGCGGACATGTGGGGCGCCACTATGTTCGACCAGCTGGTGTGCCGCGTGATCTTCCACCAGCTGCGCTATGAAGGTATCTTCACCCCGCCGTCTGAGCAGGGCACGCTGGTGTTCCCGGGTAACCTGGGGATGTTTGAATGGGGCGGTATCTCCGTCGATCCGAACCGTCAGGTGGCTATCGCCAACCCGATGGCGCTGCCTTTCGTCTCAAAACTGATCCCGCGCGGGCCAGGCAATCCGATGGAGCCGCCGAAAGATGCGAAAGGCTCTGGTACCGAGTCCGGCGTGCAGCCGCAGTACGGCGTCCCGTACGGCGTAACGCTGAACCCGTTCCTGTCGCCGTTCGGCCTGCCGTGCAAACAGCCGGCCTGGGGGTATATCTCCGCCCTGGATCTGAAAACCAACGAAGTGGTATGGAAAAAACGTATCGGTACTCCGCAGGACAGCCTGCCGTTCCCGATGCCGGTTAAACTGCCGTTTACCATGGGGATGCCGATGCTGGGCGGTCCGATTTCCACGGCCGGTAACGTCCTGTTCATCGGCGCGACTGCAGATAACTACCTGCGCGCGTACAATATGAGCAACGGCGAGAAGCTATGGGAAGCCCGTCTGCCAGCCGGCGGTCAGGCGACTCCGATGACCTACGAAGTGAATGGCAAACAGTATGTTGTCATCTCTGCCGGCGGTCACGGCTCGTTCGGTACCAAAATGGGCGATTATATTGTCGCCTATGCGCTCCCGGATGACGCCAAATAAAACGCAAAACGGCAACGAAAGTTGCCGTTTTTTTTGGTGTTCCGTCCTTCTTCCCGTAGGGGATGGCAGCAGGTCGCAGAGACTTAAACCGTGAACCCCAACATCATCCCGGTGTCTTCATGTTCCAGCAGGTGGCAGTGGGCCATATAGGCAAACTCCTTCGGCGCCGGATGATCAAACTTCACTAATACTTCACTCACGTCCCCTTCCACACGAACGGTGTCTTTCCAGCCGCGACGATGCGCCGCTGGCGGCTTGCCGTTTTCGCTGAGGATACGGAACTGGGTGCCGTGGATATGGAACGGATGCCACATCATGTCGCCTTTACCTGAAATCACCCAGCGCTCATACTGGCCTCTGGCGGCGGCAAACATCGGCTCATTCATGTCGAAGGCTTTGCCGTTGATGCGGTTAGCGTTATGGAAATCAAAGCCCTTGCCTGACGACATGCCATGCTCCATGCCGGATCCGTGGTTCATGCTCATGTCGCCGTGATGCATATTCCCCATGTCGCTCATGTCGCCATGCCCCATCATGCCGTGATCCATTCCGGCCATCGCCTGGTCGCCATACTTCTCCATCAGCGCCTGCATGCCCATCCGGTCGAGCATCGGATCCATCGACAGCTGGAGCTGACGCTGCGTCAGCCCCGTCAGGGACGGTAACGCCGGGAGAGCGGCCAGAGTATCCAGCAGCTTGCCGGAGGCGGGAATGACCAGCGGCTGGACGCGCAGTACCGGCTGTGGTTTATCAAAAGGCGCAATCGCCATGCCCATCTGGCTCACCGGCAGGGTCACCAGATCGAAAGGTTTACCGTCGCTGGTGTCCACCAGCACCTCAAAGCGTTCCCCCATCAAGACCGGCAATTCATCGACCTTGACCGGCTCGGCCAACAGACCGCCATCGCTGGCCACCACGTACAGCGGGCGCTTATCGCTGGTGGCAAAATTGAGGGAACGGGCATTACAGCCGTTCAGCAAGCGCAGGCGCAGCCAGCCGCGCGGCGCGGCATGTTCGGGATAGAGGGCCCCATTGGTCAGTAGCGTATCGCCAAACCAGCCGACGGCGGCGCTCATCACATCCAGCTGATAGTCGATCTCGCCGGCGGCGGTGAACTTCTTATCCTGGACGATCACCGGCACATCATCGATTCCCCACTGCTTAGGCAGCAGCAGGCGCCCGCTCTCTTCATCCTCGATCAGCACCAGGCCGGCCAGCCCCATCGCCACCTGCCGGCCGGTGCTCCCATGCTGATGCGGATGAAACCAGCAGGTCGCCGCCCGCTGCGTTGGCGTGAAGCTTACCGTGCGGGTGGCGCCCGGCGCGATAACCCCCTGTGGCCCCCCGTCGACCTCGCCCGGTACCTCCAGACCATGCCAGTGCAGCGTGGTCTCTTCCGCCAGCTGGTTAGTAATATCCACCGTGACGGTCTTCCCCTGCGTCAACTGCAGCGCAGGGCCCAGCAGCGACCCGTTGTAGCCCCAGGTAGTGGCATTCAGGGCGCCAAACCGCGTTTTGCCCGCCTGGATCCTGAGCGCGATGCGGTTGCGCGCATCGGCGGCTAACAGCGACGGTATCGGCAGAGCCGGGCGACTGGCGGCAAAGACCGCCCGGCTCCATAACGGCAATGCGCTGGCCATGCCGACCGCGGCGGTCAGTTTGAGGAAGTCTCGACGTTGCATATTCACATCCTTTTATTCTGCGGGCGAATATTTGAGCTTAAACCCTACCGTAACGGGAAGGTCAAGCAGAAGAGTAAGAATAAAGATCGGCGCTGTGTAAAGAAGTATGCTAATTTGAAGCGTCGGTGATCTAATGGTAGAAAAAATGAAGACGCTTTTCAGAACAATGGTACTCGGCAGCCTGCTTGCTCTCTCCGCCAACAGCTACGCGCTCAGCGAATCCGAAGCGGAAGATATGGCTGATTTAACCGCGGTTTTTGTGTTTCTGAAAAACGACTGTGGCTACCAAAACCTGCCCAACACGCAGATCCGTCGCGCGCTGGTGTTCTTTGCCCAACAGAACCAGTGGGACCTGAGCAACTATGACAGCTACAACATGAAAGCGCTTGGCGAAGACAGCTATCGCGATCTTAGCGGCATTAACATTCCGACGGCGAAAAAATGTAAAGCGCTGGCCCGCGATTCGCTCAGCCTGCTGGCTTACGTTAAATAATTCCCTGCGCGGGCGGCAACGCTCCGCGCCTTTAGCATTTCAATTTCCCCCTTTAAATATTTATATTTATTATTGTATATAAACAAACTTTATTTAATTGCGAACCTATCAATTTGCCAAATAAAGTAAACTCATAATAATGAAGAATGACTAAAAAACTAATAAAATATCATTATTCATATATTGCAAAATAAAAAGCACCCTTCTAGAATCCGGTAAAAATATACCTACTTCATGGACTGAAATTGTGAATATCTCGCTGACTCTTCGTGTTATCCCACTCGCCGCGCTGTTAGTAGCCGGCTGTAGCAATACCTCTTCCCGCCAGCCGGTTAAACCGATCGCCACGCCGCTGACGTCACAGCAGCAGGCAGAGCAGGAGCGGGCGGCCAGCGAACAAGCGCGCATTGAATCCTGTCGCCAGGCGCTGGATTCGCTAAAAGAGGTTAACCCACAGCAAGCCACTAAACTCAGCAATGACTTTAACGCTTTAGTGCGCGCGGCGTCACAATATAATAGCGTGCGCGAGAAAGTGGCGGATCCTACCCGGCTTGGCATTGACTCCATGTATCAGTTTAAATCCATCAAACTGTGCGCCGATATCCAGAAAACGCTAATCGATAGCCTGGTACAGCGTGATGAAAGCAAACAGCCATGAACAGAGCCGCCACGCTGACCCTCAACGCGCCCCTGCTGATGCTCGTCGCTGCGCTGGCGCTTTCAACCCCCTTCACCGCCGGCGCCGCGCCGGCCTTTCTTGATTACGCCCAACAGCAAACCCAGCAATCTCAGGCGCAAGAAAAAAACGATGCCGCAAGCGCAAAACAAACACAAGAAAGCCGCCAGAGCGCAGATAATAAAAAAACCGGTACCAGCACCTCACAATTACAAAAAAGAATCACCAGCCAGCAGGCGGCGATTGCACAAAAAGATAAGCTTATACAGCAATTAAAAAAACAGCTTGCCGCTACGCCGCAAACGGATACTGCCGGAGCGAATGAGCAAGCGGCGTTGAATAAGAGAATTAATGAATTACAGGTCGCCTTAAGCGCCGCTACTGCAGAAAAAGAGGCATTAATAAAAAAAGCAGGCGTTGTGCAGAATAATAATCTACAGCAAAGCCAGGCCGCGGCGCGTCAGCAGATCCAGCAATTAACGACGCAGATTCAGCAAGCCGAAGCTGAAAATAAACGCCTCAGCGCCAGCTTTACCACGCTTAATAAAGATAAACACGCGCTAATGACCCAACTGGCCGCTGCGGAAAAAGAGAAACAGGCCGCTCTTGAGCAGGTCAAAGCGCTTAACGCTGACAAACAGCCGCTGACGACCCGGCTGGCCGCCGCGGAAAAAGAGAAACAGGCCGTCCTCGAGCCTGCGCCAAAAAATGAGCCACCAGAGATGGCGGCCATAGTGGCAGCCTATCGCCTGCAGGCGGATAAAGACAACGCCCAGCTACGGATGAAAGAAGATGAAATCGAACTGCTGAGAACGCAGCTTTCTGTACAGTCCAAAACGCGCAGCGGCGAGAGCGCCGCCGCCAAACTCAGCGCATCGGGAGAACAGCAGGCTTATGCGATCGGCGCCTCGATGGGAAGCGAGGCGCTCAACGTCCTTACCACCCGTCGCACTCAGGGAGTTACCGTCGACGCAGGCCTGGTGCTGCAGGGCATCGAAGATGCCTTTCGCGGCCAGCTTCGTCTCGGAGAGCAGGAACGTAACAAGGCGCTGTTTGATGTGTCGCAGCAGGTTTTTCAGAACCTGAATAAAATAGAGCAGAAAAACATCAGTGCCGGCAAGAAATATCAGCAGGCGTTTGCGCGCAAAAAAGATGTGGTCTTTAAAGAGGGCGTCTACAGCCGCGTCGATTACCCGGGTAAAGGAAAAATAAGCGGTAACGACCTGGTTACCGTGGTGATCAAAGAGATGCTGACGGACGGGACGGTGATCAACGATATGGAAGCGAAAGATCAGGCGCTTACGCAAAAGCTGGATGCCTATCCCCCGGTGTTTCGCGAACCGCTGAAGCGTCTACAGAACCACGGCTCTGTGACGCTCGTCGTCCCGCCTGAAAAGGCCTATGGCAGTAAAGGATTACCGCCAAAAATCCCGCCAGGCGCCACCATGGTTTATTCCGTGCGGATAGTAGATAGCCAACCCGAGCCGGCAAAATAGCCTCATCCTCTCCACCGCCCTTCCGGGGCGGTGGCTGTTATTCCTGCCTCATTGCTGCAATAACCGCCGTGCATCCTCATCTATAGTTGTCTATGATGTTGCACTCGTTTTACGGGTGTAACAGATGTTAACGAAGGAGGAGCCTTATCGTGGCCGATAATCCAATGTGGCATGAAACGCTGCATGACCATTTTGGTCAGTATTTTAGCGTTGATAACGTGCTGTACCACGAAAAAACCGATCATCAGGATCTGATCATTTTTGATAACCGCGCCTTTGGCCGGGTGATGGCGCTGGATGGCGTCGTACAAACCACCGAACGCGACGAGTTCATCTATCACGAAATGATGACCCATGTGCCGCTGCTGGCTCACGGCAACGCGAAGCATGTGTTGATCATTGGCGGCGGCGATGGCGCGATGCTGCGCGAAGTCTCTCGTCACCGTAGCATCGAAACCATCACCATGGTGGAAATCGACGCCGGGGTAGTTTCATTCTGCCGCCAGTACCTGCCGAACCATAACGCCGGCGCCTATGACGATCCGCGCTTTACGCTGGTGATTGATGATGGCGTCAATTTTGTTAATCAGACGACGCAAACGTTTGACGTGATCATTTCGGACTGTACCGACCCTATCGGCCCGGGAGAAAGCCTGTTCACCTCGGCTTTTTATGAAGGCTGCAAACGCTGCCTGAACCCGGGTGGGATCTTTGTTGCCCAGAATGGCGTCTGCTTCCTGCAACAGGATGAAGCGGTAGGCAGCCATCGCAAGCTAAGCCACTATTTTCGCGACGTCAGCTTCTACCAGGCGGCAATTCCAACCTATTACGGCGGGATCATGACCTTTGCCTGGGCGAGCGACAATGAGGCGCTGCGCCATCTCTCCAGCGAAATCATTCAGGCGCGCTTTCACAAAGCCAACCTGACCTGCCGTTACTACAATCCGGCAATCCATACGGCGGCCTTCGCCTTACCACAATATCTGCATGATGCTCTGTCCGCACCGTGACGCGAAATAAGGGGGTGAACTAAATTGAAAAAATTGAAGCTGCACGGCTTTAACAACCTGACCAAAAGCCTGAGTTTTTGTATCTACGATATCTGTTACGCCAAAACGGCAGAAGAGCGCGACGGCTACATCGCCTATATCGACGAACTCTATAATGCCAATCGCCTGACGGAGATCCTGACAGAAACCTGTTCTATTATTGGCGCCAATATCCTGAATATCGCCCGTCAGGATTATGAACCCCAGGGCGCCAGCGTGACCATTCTGGTCAGCGAAGAGCCTGTCGATCCCAAGCTGATTGACCAGACCGAACATCCTGGCCCGCTACCGGAAACCGTGGTCGCCCATCTCGATAAGAGCCATATCTGCGTGCATACCTACCCGGAGAGCCATCCGGAGGGCGGCCTGTGCACCTTCCGCGCCGATATCGAAGTTTCAACGTGCGGCGTCATTTCCCCGCTTAAAGCGCTGAACTATCTGATTCACCAGCTGGAATCGGACATTGTGACCATTGACTACCGTGTGCGCGGCTTTACCCGCGATATCAATGGGATGAAGCATTTTATCGATCATGAAATCAATTCGATTCAGAACTTTATGTCCGACGATATGAAGTCGTTGTATGACATGGTCGACGTCAACGTTTATCAGGAAAATATCTTCCATACCAAAATGTTGCTCAAGGAGTTCGACCTTAAGCACTACATGTTCCATACCCGACCGGAAGAGTTGACTGCCGAAGAGCGCAAGGTCATTACCGACCTGTTATGGAAAGAGATGCGCGAGATTTACTACGGCCGCAATATTCCTGCCGTGTAATCTATGAAATGCCCGGCGGCGCTTTTGCTTGCCGGGCCTGTAGTTCTGCGCCACCCGACATAAAAGGGGTCATTAACGCTGCTGCATAAACTTACGATAGGCGGCGACCACCTGCAGGAAATCCTCAACACCGCACAGAGAGAGACTTTCTTCGTCGTAGTAGCTCATCCCCTCCTCGATTTCGTCGCCGGAAAACTCCAGCTGATTGGCGCGGATCATCACCTCTTCGCCATCCAGCCACAGCGTATATTCATGCCCGGCACGCTGCCAGGAACGCTCGCTGCCCTTCACGGTGCGCGCAGCCTGCTCCACTTCGTCCAGCAGAGCAAGATTGCCTTTCACCTCCTCGTTGAACCAGTGGCCGATCGCCTCGTGATCCATCGACATTCGCACCTTTACCACTCCGGTAATATCGCGCAGAAATTCGTAATCCATAGTCTTTTCCTCTGCAATGATCCAGCTGGTTGAAGTTCAGATAACGGTAGGTATCTTCCGCCGTCTTATCCACCTGCGCCACGAAGGTCTGGTACTCTTCCGGCGTCGGCAGTTTGCCGAGCAGCGAAGCCACCGCTGCCAGTTCGGCAGAGGCCAGATAGACGTTAGCGCCGGTACCTAAACGGTTCGGGAAGTTACGGGTAGAGGTGGAAACCACCGTCGCGCCGTCGGCCACGCGCGCCTGGTTACCCATACACAGAGAACATCCAGGGATTTCGATACGCGCCCCGCTCTTACCAAACACGCTATAGTAGCCTTCTTCGGTCAGCTGCGCGGCATCCATACGGGTTGGCGGCGCCACCCACAGGCGAGTCGGCAGTTGGCCTTTGTGGCTATCCAGCAGCTTACCGGCGGCACGGAAGTGGCCGATGTTGGTCATGCAGGAGCCGATGAACACTTCGTCGATCTTCTCGCCCTGCACATCAGACAGCAGGCGGGCATCGTCCGGATCGTTCGGCGCGCACAGAATCGGCTCTTTAATATCCGCCAGATCGATGTCGATCACTGCCGCGTATTCCGCGTCAGCATCGGCTTCCAGCAGCTGCGGATCCGCCAGCCATTTTTCCATGCCCTGGATACGACGCTCCAGGGTACGGCGGTCGCCGTAGCCTTCGGCGATCATCCACTTCAGCAGAACGATGTTAGAGTTCAGATACTCAACGATCGGCTCTTTATTCAGTTTGATGGTGCAGCCGGCGGCAGAACGCTCAGCCGAGGCATCGGTCAACTCGAACGCCTGCTCGACTTTCAGATCCGGCAGACCTTCGATCTCGAGGATGCGACCAGAGAAGATGTTTTTCTTACCTTTCTTCTCCACGGTCAGCAGGCCCTGCTTGATGGCGTACAGCGGGATGGCGTGGACCAGGTCACGCAGGGTGATCCCCGGCTGCATTTTACCTTTGAAACGCACCAGCACCGATTCCGGCATATCCAGCGGCATCACGCCGGTCGCGGCGGCGAAGGCCACCAGACCAGAGCCTGCCGGGAAGGAGATGCCGATTGGGAAACGGGTGTGGGAGTCACCGCCGGTACCCACGGTATCCGGCAGCAGCATGCGGTTCAGCCAGGAGTGAATCACGCCATCGCCCGGACGCAGAGAAACACCGCCGCGGTTCATGATGAAGTCCGGCAGAGTGTGGTGCGTGGTAACGTCAACCGGCTTCGGGTAGGCCGCGGTGTGGCAGAAGGACTGCATCACCAGGTCTGCAGAGAAGCCCAGGCACGCCAGGTCTTTCAGCTCATCACGGGTCATTGGACCGGTGGTGTCCTGAGAACCGACGGAGGTCATTTTCGGTTCGCAATAAGCGCCCGGACGGATACCGGCAACGCCGCAGGCGCGGCCAACCATTTTCTGCGCCAGCGAGAAGCCGCGGGTGCTTTCCGCCACGTCTTTCGCCTGACGGAAGACATCGCTGTGCGGCAGGCCCAGCGCTTCACGCGCTTTGGTGGTCAGACCGCGACCGATGATCAGCGGAATACGGCCGCCGGCGCGCACTTCGTCGATCAGCACATCGGTTTTCAGCTCGAAGCTGGCCAGCAGTTCGTTGGTCTCGTGGTTACGCACTTCGCCTTTGAACGGGTAAACGTCGATTACGTCGCCCATGTTCAGGTTAGACACATCAACTTCGATAGGCAGCGCGCCCGCATCTTCCATGGTGTTGAAGAAAATTGGCGCGATTTTACCGCCCAGACACAGGCCGCCGCCGCGCTTGTTCGGCACGTTCGGGATATCGTCGCCCATAAACCACAGCACCGAGTTGGTGGCGGATTTACGTGAAGAACCGGTCCCGACCACGTCGCCGACGTAGGCCAGCGGGTAGCCTTTCTGCTGCAGGGCTTCGATCTGTTTGATTGGGCCAACCACGCCCGGCTGATCCGGCTCAATGCCTTCGCGGGGGTTTTTGAGCATAGCCAGCGCATGCAGCGGGATATCCGGGCGCGACCACGCATCCGGCGCCGGAGAGAGATCATCGGTGTTCGTTTCGCCGGTGACCTTGAAGACGGTAACAGTGATTTTCTCTGCCAGCTGCGGACGGTTCAGGAACCACTCGGCGTCAGCCCAGGATTGCATAACCTGTTTAGCATGCTCGTTACCCGCTTTGGCTTTCTCTTCCACGTCGTAGAAGTTATCGAACATTAGCAGGGTATGGGAGAGCGCTTTCGCGGCAATCGGCGCCAGTTTCGCGTCGTCCAGCGCATCGATCAGCGGATGGATATTGTAACCGCCCTGCATGGTGCCCAGCAGTTCAACGGCTTTTTCAGGGGTAACCAGGGGGGAGGTCGCTTCGCCTTTGGCGATCGCGGCAAGGAATCCAGCTTTAACATAGGCGGCTTCGTCGACGCCCGGCGGTACACGGTTAATCAGCAGGTCTAACAGGAATTCTTCTTCGCCCGCAGGCGGGTTTTTCAGCAGTTCTACCAGCGCGGCCATTTGGGTTGCATCTAAGGGTTTGGCAACAATCCCCATGGCGGCACGCTCAGCTACGTGCTTACGGTATTCTTCTAGCACGACGGTTCTCCTCGCTCTCATTGTCATAATGCGGCCTACACGTCTTCAATCAATCTGCCTCTGTCCTGGCTTAGCTTGCCGCGTGACGCATCTTGAAGGATTTAGTGGCTGGGCGATTTTCTTCACGCTCCTGTGAGACAGCAGTTTGTAGGGTAAATGCCCGATACCGCGTCGGCAGCATAGCAGGATTTTTGAAAGGTGTTAATCTGTTTACAAAAAAGCAACATTAAAATTTAGCTGAATCGTTAAGGGCAGGATATTGCAGGCTTTCTGTTCAAATCCCACGACAAAAATTCCTTTACGCGTACAACGCCACGGGCCGATCCCAACAATAATCAATAAAAAGCCATACCGCTTACTTATACTCAGCAAACGCGCCGTTTTCGCAGATACTTTAGCGAGATGGGTTACTTTTTGGGTCAGGAGTTTCCATGTCACTGCCGTTCAAACCCCATATTATCGCCCTGCTCTGTAGCGCTGGCTTACTCGCGGCGGCAGGAACACTCTATGTGCAAAGCCGAACCCCAGCGACGATCGCTGAACCGCCTGCGCAGCAAGCGCCAGCGCCCGCAGCGTCGACGACACAGCCGGTGGCCGCCACTTACACCCAGGCGCAAATTGATCAGTGGGTCGCCCCTATCGCGCTCTACCCGGACAGTCTGCTGTCGCAGGTGTTGATGGCCTCCACTTATCCCGACAACGTCCTGCAGGCGGTCCAGTGGTCCCAGGATAACCCCGCGATGAAAGGGGATGCGGCCGTGCAGGCGGTTGCCAGCCAGCCGTGGGACCCTAGCGTCAAATCTCTTGTCGCTTTCCCTGCCCTGCTGGCGATGATGGGCGAGGATCCGCCCTGGGTGGAAAATCTTGGCAATGCGTTTTTGGCCCAGCCGCATGATGTGATGGATTCAGTGCAGCGCCTGCGCGCCATTGCCCAACAAACCGGGACGCTGAAATCCACACCGCAGCAGAAAGTGATTGTCACCCCTGCCGCACCGGTTTCAGCCAGCAGCAGCACGGCAGCAACCGCAACCGCCCACACAGCGGCGCCTGCGCCCAAGCAGGTCATTAAAATAGAGCCGACCAATCCACAGGTGGTCTATGTTCCCAGCTATAACCCCTCCACCGTCTATGGTACCTGGCCGAACAGCGCCTATCCGCCGGTCTATCTGCCGCCCCCTCCCGGGGAGCAATTTACCGATAGCTTCGTCAAAGGCTTCGGGTACAGCCTCGGCGTGGCCACCACCTGGGCGCTGTTCAGCAGTATCGACTGGGATGATGATGACCATCACCATCACGATGACGACTACCACCACGGCGATTACTCGCATAATGGCGATAACATCAATATTAATGTAAATAATTTCAATCATATAACAGGAGAAAACCTGCCGGGAAACCACGTTAACTGGCAGCACAATCCTGCCTATCGCGGACACACACCGTATCCCGATAATACGGTAGCTCAGCGCTTCCATCAGACCAACGTTTCCGGCGGACTGAGCGCGACCCAACATGCGCCAGTCGATCGCGAAGCGCAGCGCCAGGCAGCGATGACCCAGCTGCAGCATAACGTACCGACGGCCACAGCGGGCAACCTGGCGGCAAACAACACCTCACGCGACGCCCAGCGTCAGGCGGCCTCAGCGCAGCTGAAGCAAGCCACCCAACGCAGTAATTACCGCGGTTACGACAGTACGCCGACCCAACAGCAGCGTCGCGAGGCGGCAAAAACGCAGCTGAAAAACCCCACGCCGCAGCAACAGCAGCGTCGAGAAGCCGCCAGGAGCCACGAGCAGAACCGCACACCTCAGCAGCAGCGCCGGCAGCAGTTCCAGTCCGCCACGCCAGCCCAGCGTCAGCAGACGCTCAGCCATCTGCGCGCCAACGAACTGCGCTGGCCGAAGCGATCAGCCAGCCTAATGAAGCCGCGCTGAGCGAAGTACTCGGCGATAACTGGCAGCAGTTTTTACCCACGGACGGGATCGACCCTGCCGCCGTCGATCGCTTTCAACGCGACTGGCAGGTGAAACATGTCATCATCCAGCAGGGTGGCAAAGCCTGGCTCGATGTCGGTAGCGAGGCATGGCGTCTGCCCGTGCCTATCGTAAAAGCGTCTGAGGGATGGCGCTTTGATATGGCCGCTGGCGAAGAGGAGATCCTCACCCGCGCCATCGGCCGCAATGAGCTGTCGGCGATCGCCGCCATGCATGCCTATGTTGATGCCCAGCAGGATTATTATCATCTGAACCACCGCTGGGCGCAGAAAATCATCAGTAGCGAAGGCAAAAAAGATGGCTTGTACTGGCCAACTTCGCCGGGCGAAGCGCCAAGCCCGCTCGGTCCGGCCTTTAGCCCGACGGTGCCCGGTAGCGGCTACCATGGCTATCGCTTTCGAATTATCGCCGGTCGCGATGACCAGAGCGTCGCCTTGCTGGCCTGGCCGATAGCCTGGGGTGAAACCGGCGTGATGAGCTTTATGATCGATCAGCAGGATAGGGTCTATCAGGCCAATCTCGGTGAAGAGAGCGCCGCAAAGGCACAGGAGATAACGCGTTTTACCCCCGACGCTGACGCCGGCTGGCAAGTGGCAGAACCTTAAAAAAAAACGCCCGGTTGCACTCACGCAACCGGGCGTTTTCATTCACTTAGCCCTGGTGAGGCATCAGAGAAGGATCGCCGGCAAAGGCTGGTTTTGTGCTGGATAATGCCGCTTCGTCAGCGCTGATGCTACCGGAATTCGCCGCCCATACCCCTTCATTGGTCTTCGTCACCTGCTGATGCTGGGCATTCAGATCCTGGCCCATCGCCGCAATGTGGGTCGTTTCCGTACCGCCGCTGTTGTCCGCCCAGGGAATGTTGGCGTCAGCGGCGCAAGCCACACCGGTAAAAAACGTTGCAGCGACCAGCGCTGTGGTTAAAAAGCGTTTCATCTCACACCTCATCGATATCGTTAACTACCTATAAGTTTACTGAGTGACTATTTTCAAAGTATGTATGAGGTGTAGCGGTTTATGAACAGTGACATAGTTCTAAACATCAGGCATAAAAAAAGCGGCTCCCGGAGCCGCTTATGCTTTTTTCCTGAAAGAAAAAGTTACTTTTTCTTCGCTTTGGCGTTTGGCAGGTCGGTGATGCTGCCTTCGAACACTTCCGCCGCCAGGCCAACGGACTCGTGCAGAGTCGGGTGAGCGTGGATGGTCAGGGCGATGTCTTCAGCGTCACAGCCCATCTCGATAGCCAGGCCGATCTCACCCAGCAGCTCGCCGCCGTTGGTGCCGACAATCGCGCCGCCGATAACACGGTGGGTCTCTTTGTCGAAGATCAGTTTGGTCATACCATCTGCGCAGTCAGAAGCGATAGCACGGCCGGAAGCAGCCCACGGGAAGGTGGCGGTTTCGTAGCTGATGCCTTTCTCTTTCGCTTCTTTCTCGGTCAGACCGACCCATGCCACTTCTGGTTCAGTGTAGGCGATGGATGGGATCACTTTCGGATCGAAGTAGTGTTTCAGACCGGAGATAACTTCTGCGGCAACGTGGCCTTCATGGACACCTTTGTGCGCCAGCATCGGCTGACCGACGATATCGCCGATAGCAAAGATGTGCGGCACGTTGGTGCGCATTTGTTAGCATCAGGTTAAATTTCTTGCTGATGCGTTTGGTGAAGACTTTCACCACGTCTTTGTCGGCAGCCGGGATAACCTGGTCGAACATTTCTACCACGTCAATCTCTGAACCCAGCGCATGGTATACGGTACCCATTTCCAGACCGATGATACCGCCGCCCATCACCAGCATGCGTTTCGGTACAGATTTCAGTTCCAGCGCGTCGGTGGAGTCCCATACGCGCGGATCTTCATGCGGGATAAACGGCAGCTGAATCGGACGGGAACCCGCCGCGATGATAGCGTTGTCGAAGTTGATCACGGTTTTGCCGTTTTCGCCTTCCACTTCCAGGGTGTTAGCGCCGGTAAATTTACCCAGACCGTTAACCACCTTCACTTTACGACCTTTGGCCATGCCAGCCAGACCACCGGTCAGCTGAGTGATGACTTTTTCTTTCCAGGTGCGGATCTTGTCAATGTCAGTTTTCGGTTCGCCGAAAACGATGCCGTGTTCGGCCAGCGCTTTCGCTTCTTCGATAACTTTTGCCACGTGCAGCAGCGCTTTAGAAGGGATACAACCCACGTTCAGACAAACACCACCGAGGGTGCTGTAACGTTCTACGATGACGGTTTCCAGACCTAAATCAGCGCAACGGAAGGCTGCAGAGTAACCTGCGGGGCCTGCCCCAAGTACCACGACCTGAGTTTTGATTTCAGTACTCATCATGACCTCTGTAATTTATATCCGGCGGGTCTGACGCTATTATTCTTACGCCCAAGTCCACCGGGACGTTCTATCCGCGTGTATTTTACAAAATTGTTAACAATTTTTAAACAACAAACGGCAAACGATTTTGTGGCGGCGAATGTCGCTCAGGGTGTTGTTAATGATGGTAATGAAGCGGGCACCATCAGCACCGTCGATGACGCGGTGGTCGAAGGACAGAGAGATCGGCAGCATCAGGCGCGGCACAAACTCTTTACCATTCCATACCGGCTCCATCGCGGACTTAGACACGCCGAGGATGGCCACTTCCGGCGCGTTAACAATCGGCGCGAAGTGGGTGGTACCCAGGCCGCCGATGCTGGAGATGGTGAAGCAACCGCCCTGCATTTCGCCAGCCGTCAGTTTGCCATCGCGCGCTTTCTTCGAGATGGTGGTCAATTCACGAGACAGCTCGGTGATGCTCTTCTTGTTCACGTCTTTGAAGACCGGAACCACCAGACCGTTCGGGGTATCCACCGCCACACCGATGTTGATGTATTTCTTCAGCGTCAGGCGCTGACCATCTTCGGAGAGCGAGCTGTTGAAGCGCGGCATCTGCTCAAGCGCAGCGGCAACCGCTTTCATGATGAAGACCACTGGAGTGAATTTCACGTCCAGTTTACGCTTCTCAGCTTCGGCATTCTGCTGCTTGCGGAACGCTTCCAGATCGGTGATATCGGTTTTGTCGAAGTGGGTAACGTGCGGGATCATCACCCAGTTACGGCTCAGGTTGGCGCCAGAGATTTTCTGGATACGACCCAGCTCCACTTCTTCGACTTCGCCAAACTTGCTGAAGTCAACCTTCGGCCACGGCAGCATGCCCGGGATACCGCCGCCAGCGGCAGCAGCCGGTGCGGATTCAGCGCGTTTAACCGCGTCTTTCACGTAGGCCTGAACGTCTTCGCGCAGGATACGACCTTTACGGCCGGTGCCTTTCACTTTCGCCAGGTTAACACCGAACTCGCGCGCCAGGCGGCGAATCAGCGGGGTCGCGTGAACGTAGGCATCGTTTTCAGCGAATTCGCTTTTACCTTCTGCTTTCGCAGCCGGCGCAGCGGCAGGCTTAGCGGCCTGAGCCGGGGCAGCAGCTGGTGCCGGGGCAGCAGCCTGAGCCGGAGCGGCGGCAGGCGCAGCGCCTTCCACTTCGAAGACCATGATCAGGGAACCGGTTTTGACTTTATCGCCGGTGCTGATTTTGATCTCTTTAACGGTACCCGCGAACGGCGCCGGAACTTCCATAGAGGCTTTGTCGCCCTCTACGGTGATCAGGGACTGTTCCGCCGCGACTTTATCGCCGACTTTAACCATCACTTCGGTGACTTCAACTTCGTCGCCGCCGATGTCCGGGACGTTAACATCTTTCACGCCTGCTGCGGCAGCCGGAGCCGCAGCAGCCGGCGCGGCAGCCTGTGCCGGAGCGGCTGCAGGCGCAGCGCCCGCCACTTCGAAGATCATAATCAGGGAGCCGGTGGAAACTTTATCGCCGGTATTGATTTTGATCTCTTTGACGGTACCGGCGAACGGCGCCGGAACTTCCATAGAGGCTTTATCGCCTTCTACGGTGATCAGGGATTGCTCAGCGGCGATGGTGTCGCCCACTTTAACCATGATCTCGGTGACTTCGACTTCATCGCCGCCGATATCCGGGACGTGAACTTCTTTCGCTGCCGCGGCAGCCGCTGGAGCAGCGGCGGCCGGAGCGGCTTCTTTCTTCTCTTCCTGCGCAGGTGCAGCGGCGGCTGCACCCTCGGCGGAATCGAAAATCATAATCAGTTTGCCAGTCTCGGTTTTGTCGCCGACGGAGACTTTAATCTCTTTCACGACGCCAGCCTGCGGAGACGGGACTTCCATAGAGGCTTTGTCGCCTTCTACGGTGATCAGCGACTGTTCAGCTTCTACTTTGTCGCCAACTTTGACCAGGATCTCGGTGATTTCAACTTCATCAGCCCCGATGTCCGGTACTTTGATTTCGATAGCCATTATTCTTTGGGTTTCCAGCGGGTGCAGCATGTTCCAGCGTTCGCAATCCTGGCCATCACGCGCCAGTTCGGTGAAGGAGGTAACGCTATACACGTCGGAACCCACGCCGTAGTCTTTCGCCAGGATCTGCGCTGCTTCACGCACGTGACGCAGGATAGAACCGGAGCCCAGCAGCTGAACTTTACCTTTGCTACCTTCGATGGTTTCGAGTTTGTAGATACCTTTACGGATACCTTCCTCGGCGCCTTCCGGCATGGCCGGCATGTGGTAGTTTTCGTTCAGCGTAGTGATGTAGTAGTAAACGTTCTCTTGCGCTTCGCCGTACATACGGACCAGACCATCATGCATGATGACAGCCACTTCATAGGCGTACGCCGGGTCGTAAGAGATACAGTTCGGGATAGTCAGCGACTGAATGTGGCTGTGACCATCTTCGTGCTGCAGACCTTCGCCGTTCAGGGTAGTACGACCGGAAGTCCCGCCAATCAGGAAGCCGCGAGCCTGCTGATCGCCAGCCGCCCAGCACAGATCGCCGATACGCTGGAAGCCGAACATCGAGTAGTAGATGTAGAACGGGATCATCGGCAGGTTGTTGGTGCTGTAAGAGGTCGCAGCAGCCAGCCAGGATGCGCCTGCGCCCAGCTCGTTGATCCCTTCCTGCAGAATCTGGCCTTTCTCGTCTTCTTTGTAGTAAGCAACCTGCTCACGGTCCTGCGGGGTATACTGCTGGCCGTTCGGGCTGTAAATACCGATCTGACGGAACAGACCTTCCATACCGAAGGTACGCGCTTCGTCGGCGATGATCGGCACCAGACGATCTTTGATCGACTTGTTCTTCAGCATCACGTTCAGGGCGCGAACGAAAGCGATAGTGGTAGAGATTTCTTTGTTTTGCTCTTCCAGCAGCGCGCTGAAGTCGGCCAGGGTCGGCAGCTCGAGTTTCTCAGTGAACTTCGGCTGACGAGTCGGCAGATAGCCGTTCAGCTTCTGACGCTGAGCGTGCAGGTAAGTGTGCTCTTCGGAACCTTCCGGGAAGGTTACGTACGGCAGTTTTTCGAGATCGGCATCCGCCACCGGCACATTGAAACGATCGCGGACGTAGCGAACACCGTCCATGTTCATTTTCTTAACCTGGTGCGCGATGTTCTTACCTTCAGCGGTATCGCCCATACCATAACCTTTAATGGTATGCGCCAGGATCACGGTCGGCTGACCTTTGGTCTCCTGCGCTTTCTTCAATGCAGCGTAGACTTTCTTCGGATCGTGACCACCGCGGTTCAGAGCCCAGATCTGCTCGTCAGTCCAGTCAGCGACCAGAGCAGCGGTTTCCGGATATTTGCCGAAGAAGTGCTCACGAACGTAAGCGCCGTCTTTGGATTTGAAGGTCTGGTAGTCGCCGTCAACGGTTTCGTTCATCAGCTGAATCAGCTTACCGCTGGTGTCTTTACGCAGCAGCTCATCCCAACGGCCGCCCCAGATAACCTTGATAACGTTCCAGCCAGCACCACCGAAGATGCCTTCCAGTTCGTTAATGATTTTGCCGTTACCGGTGACCGGGCCGTCCAGACGCTGCAGGTTGCAGTTGATGACGAAGACCAGGTTGTCCAGTTTTTCACGGGTGGCGATGGTGATAGCGCCTTTTGATTCCGGCTCATCCATCTCGCCGTCGCCCAGGAAGGCGTAAACGGTTTGTTCGGAGGTGTCTTTCAGACCGCGGTGTTCCAGATATTTCAGGAATTTGGCCTGATAGATAGCGCCCAACGGCCCCAGACCCATGGATACGGTCGGGAACTGCCAGAATTCCGGCATCAGTTTCGGGTGCGGATAAGAGGACAGACCCTTGCCGTGAACTTCCTGGCGGAAGTTGTCCATCTGCTCTTCGGTCAGACGGCCTTCCAGGAACGCACGTGCATATACGCCCGGAGAGATGTGACCCTGGAAGTACACCAGATCGCCGCCATCTTTCTCAGTGCGCGCACGGAAGAAGTGGTTGAAGCAGACTTCGTAGAAGGTCGCGGAAGACTGATAGGACGCCATGTGGCCGCCCAGTTCGAGATCTTTTTTCGACGCGCGCAGAACGGTCATGATGGCGTTCCAGCGAATCGCAGAACGAATGCGACGTTCCAGATCCAGATTGCCCGGGTATTCCGGCTCATCTTCAACGGCAATAGTGTTGACGTAGTTGCCGGCGGAAGCGCCTGCAGCAACCTTCACTCCGCCTTTACGGGCTTCAGAAAGGAGTTGGTCAATCAGATACTGAGCGCGCTCAACACCTTCTTCACGGATGACCGATTCGATCGCCTGTAGCCAGTCGCGAGTTTCGATCGGACGTCCTTTCGTTGCTGTAAACGACGCAGTGAGCGCTCTCGACGGCTCTGCTCACGACTACGATCCAGCAAAATTTCCTCAATGAACGCCAGGTGACGGTGCGACGCTTCACGCGCCTGCTCCGGCTCCCCGGCCATTATCGCCTCGAAAATGCGAGTGCGATGGTTGCTGACCAACGGGAGCATTTCCCGCCGGGCATACAGCAATTCAAAGTTCTGACGCACGTTTTGCGCCAACATCGGCTCCATACACCTTAGCAGATGAAGCAACACCACATTGTGTGCCGCCTCGGTGACGGCGATTTGATACTGGACGACGGCGCCGGACTCAGCGTCCAAATCGCCCGACTGCTGAGCGCGTTCAATAGCCTGATGCAGCTCACGGATACGGTCGCGATCCTCATCATTGCTGCGCAGCGCCGCGTAATAGGCCGCGATGCCTTCCAGCGCGTGACGGGTCTCAAGCAGATCGAATTGGGATTCAGGGTGATCGGACAGCAGCTCAACCAGCGGATCGCTGAAGCTCTGCCACAGGCGGCTCTGAACAAACGTTCCACCTCCCTGACGACGAAGCAACAAGCCCTTGGCTTCGAGGCGTTGAATCGCCTCACGCAGCGAGGGGCGGGAAACGTCGAACTGTTTAGCCAGTTCGCGTTCTGGCGGGAGTTTTTCACCGGGGCGCAAGGTCCCCTCAAGAATCAGAAACTCCAGCTGCTGCTCTATCACATCGGATAATTTTGGTTGGCGGATTTTGCTGTAGGCCATATTCCCTGTCTCTGCCATTAGCCCGGAGTCAATTGGTCTTACCAATTTAAAGTTCGTAGCGCTAAAGTAACAAAGTATTCACCTTCTGTCCATACAGGTTTTGATTGAAATCAGTAAACCCGGGACATTTTAACAACCTTACAGAAATAACATTTCAGAAATGTAACCTTGCACAAATGTTACGTTTACTCACAAAGAGGTAGCTTTAACTTTATAGAAACGAAAAATTACGCTTTCTGAACCGATTCAACGCTGCAATAAATGAATACAGAGTCATTTAAAGTGAATAAATAATGACAAAGCAGCATGCATCAAAATACGACAGATTGTGACTATTGATGTCTTTTTAGACACATCGTCATCATCCCTTCATAAAGCAGGTGCATTCAAACGCGCTTACCACTATTCTGCCGGAGACGAAAGGCCTTTTTCGGAATTACCACACAGCCTTCCGTAAACAAAACAATACAGAAACGGAAGTTCCAAAATACACAAACACAACAATATGTGCGCGCCATCACTCGGGTAAAAAGTGGGCCACTTCGCCCAAATTTTCGCTGGCTATGCTTTCAGGCAGGGACAGCAGTGAAGCAGCAACCTGACGGATGACGTACACAAAAAATAACCACACACGAGGTTTCATATGGAAGGTCAACAGCACGGCGATCGGCTGAAGCGCGGCCTGAAAAACCGTCACATTCAGCTCATCGCGCTGGGCGGGGCTATCGGCACCGGCCTGTTTCTGGGGAGCGCGTCCGTCATTCAGTCCGCCGGCCCGGGTATCATTCTTGGTTACGCTATCGCCGGTTTTATCGCTTTCCTGATCATGCGTCAGCTGGGCGAAATGGTGGTGGAAGAGCCGGTGGCCGGCTCATTTAGCCACTTTGCTTACAAATACTGGGGCGGTTTTGCCGGCTTCGCCTCCGGCTGGAACTACTGGGTACTGTATGTCCTGGTGGCCATGGCGGAACTGACCGCCGTTGGCAAATATATCCAGTTCTGGTGGCCGGAAATCCCTACCTGGGCCTCGGCGGCGGTCTTCTTCATCGCCATCAACGCCATTAACCTGACCAATGTCAAAGTGTTCGGTGAAATGGAATTCTGGTTCGCGATTATCAAAGTGGTCGCCGTAGTGGCGATGATTTTGTTCGGCGGCTGGCTGCTGTTCAGCGGCAACGGCGGCCCGCAGGCGACGGTACGTAACCTGTGGGACCAGGGGGGCTTCCTGCCGCACGGCTTTTACGGGCTGGTGATGATGATGGCGATCATCATGTTCTCCTTTGGCGGCCTGGAGCTGGTGGGGATCACCGCCGCGGAAGCGGATAATCCGGAGCAAAGCATTCCTAAAGCCACCAATCAGGTTATTTACCGTATTCTGATCTTCTATGTTGGTTCGCTGGCGGTGCTGCTCTCCCTGCTGCCGTGGACCCGCGTCACCGCGGACACCAGTCCGTTCGTCCTGATCTTCCATGAACTTGGCGATACGCTGGTGGCAAACGCTCTGAACGTGGTGGTGCTGACGGCAGCGCTGTCGGTTTATAACAGCTGCGTCTACTGCAACAGCCGTATGCTGTTCGGCCTTGCTCAGCAGGGCAACGCGCCAAAAGCGCTGCTCAGCGTCGACAAACGCGGCGTGCCGGTGAATACCATTCTCGTCTCGGCCCTGGTCACTGCGCTGTGCGTGCTGATCAACTACCTGGCGCCTGAATCTGCTTTCGGTCTGCTGATGGCGCTGGTGGTCTCGGCCCTGGTCATCAACTGGGCGATGATCAGCCTCGCGCATATGAAATTCCGTCGCGCCAAAAAGCAGCAGGGCGTGGTCACGCGTTTCCCGGCCCTCTTCTATCCGCTGGGCAACTGGCTGTGCCTGCTGTTTATGGCGGCGGTGCTGGTGATTATGCTGATGACCCCGGGGATGGCGATTTCCGTCTGGCTGATCCCGGTATGGATTGCGGTGCTGGGCGTGGGCTACCTGTTTAAAGAGAAAGCCGCCGCCACCATAAAAGCACAATAATACATCTCATCAATACTTCACTTTGCTCTGCGCCCTCCCCTGAATAATGGGTGCAGAGCATTGTTATCTGCTTCACACTTTCCCCTCCATAGCTTATTTATCCATATCGTCAACGAGTTCCTGCAACGTATTTCTGCCAACCGCAGCCAATAATTCTCTCCATACTGCAACGGAGAGACCGCACATGGCAGAGAACACGCTTTCAATAAGAGAAAAGATTGGTTACGGGATGGGTGATGCCGGATGCAATATTATCTTTGGCGCCATCATGCTGTTTGTGAACTATTTTTACACTGATATATTCGGACTGGCGCCGGCGCTGGTCGGCGTACTTCTGCTCTCGGTGCGAGTCATCGATGCGGTAACCGACCCTATCATGGGCGCTCTTGCCGACCGCACCCGTAGTAAATATGGTCGCTTTCGTCCATGGCTGCTGTGGATCGCCTTCCCCTACGCCCTGTTCAGCGTCCTGATGTTCACCACTCCTGAGTGGACCTACAATAGCAAAGTCATCTATGCGTTTGTGACCTACTTTCTGCTGTCGATTACCTATACCGCGATTAATATTCCCTACTGCTCGCTGGGAACGGTGATGACCGCCGATCCGAAAGAGCGTGTTGCCTGCCAGTCTTATCGTTTCGTCATGGTGGGTATCGCCACGCTCCTGCTGTCATTGACGCTGCTGCCAATGGCCGACTGGTTCGGCGGCGCCGATAAAGCGAAGGGCTACCAGATGGCGATGACCGTGCTGGCCTTTATCGGTATGTGTATGTTCCTGTTCTGCTTCGCCACCGTGCGCGAACGTATCCGCCCGGCGGTGCAGACGAATGACGAACTGAAAAAAGATCTGAAAGACGTCTGGAAAAATGACCAGTGGGTGCGCATCCTGCTGCTCACGCTGTGCAACGTCTGTCCGGGCTTTATCCGCATGGCCGCCACCATGTACTACGTCACCTGGGTGATGGGACAAAGCACCCATTTTGCCACCCTGTTTATCAGCCTCGGCGTAGTTGGGATGATGATTGGCAGCATGCTGGCGAAAGTCCTGACCGACCGCTGGTGCAAACTGCAGGTTTTCTTCTGGACCAATATCGTGCTGGCCGTGTTCTCCTGCGCCTTCTATTTCTTTAATCCACACGCCACCACGCTGATTATGGTGCTCTACTTCCTGCTCAACATTCTGCATCAAATCCCTTCCCCGCTACACTGGTCGCTAATGTCCGACGTTGATGACTACGGCGAATGGAAAACCGGCAAGCGCATCACCGGTATCAGCTTCTCCGGTAATCTGTTCTTCCTGAAGGTCGGCCTGGCGGTCGCCGGGGCAATGGTCGGTTTCCTGCTGTCATGGTACGGCTACGACGCCGGCGCGAAAGCGCAAAGCGCCTCCGCGCTGAACGGTATCGTGCTGCTATTCTCAGTCATTCCCGGCGTCGGCTATCTGATCACCGCCGGCGTGGTGCGCCTGCTGAAGGTTGACCGTACCCTGATGCGCCAGATTCAGAGCGATCTGGAGAAGCGCCGCAGCAACTACAGCGAGCTGAACGAATACCAGGAACTGAAAACCAGTGAACACGTAAGGAAAGCCTGATGAACAACTGGCCAAACCCCTTTATTGAACAGCGTGCAGACCCCTTTATCCTGCGCCATCTTAGCCACTACTACTTTATTGCCTCGGTGCCGGAATACGACCGGCTGGAGATCCGGCGCGCGGTAACCCTTGAAGGATTACGCGATGCTGAGCCGGTCGTGGTTTGGCGCGCGCCGCAAAGCGGGCCGATGAGCCAGCTGATTTGGGCGCCGGAGCTGCATGAAATAGACGGTAAGTGGTATATCTATTTTGCCGCCACCCATACCCACAATCTGGATGCGCTGGGGATGTTCCAGCATCGCATGTTCGTTCTCGAGTGCGCTGACAGCGATCCGCTGACCGGCCGCTGGCAGGAAAAAGGCCAGGTGGTCACGCCTTTCGATACCTTCGCCCTCGATGCCACCACTTTTACCCATCAGGGGAAACGCTGGTATCTATGGGCGCAAAAATCCCCGCATATCGAAGGCAACTCAAACCTGTATCTCGCCGAAATGGCTAACCCGTGGACGTTAAAAGGCGAGCCGGTCATGCTGAGCAAGCCGGAGTTCGACTGGGAGTGCCGGGGATTTAAGGTCAACGAAGGGCCTGCGGTACTGATGCATGGCGATAAGCTATTTATCAGCTATTCCGCCAGCGCCACCGATGAAAACTACTGCATGGGGTTGTTATGGATCGACCGGCAGGCCGATCCGCTGCAGCCGGCAAACTGGCATAAAGCTCCGCAGCCGGTGTTCCGCACCAGCTATGAAAACCGCCAGTATGGCCCAGGTCATAATAGTTTTACCCAAACGCCGGAAGGGGAAGATGTGCTGGTGTATCACGCGCGGAATTACACCGAGATAGAAGGCGACCCGCTGTATGATCCCAATCGCCATACGCGGTTAAAGCTGGTCAGCTGGCGGGAAGACGGGATGCCCGACTTCGGTATTCCACCGGCGGATACGCTGTAGCGGTTCGGAATGTTACCCGCTGGCGCGGGTTCTCCAGGCCGGGTCAGGCGAAGCCGCCACCCGGCAACATGACCAGCACGGCGTCTGATATATCGCCCGGCGACGCTACTGGACTGACCCCATAAAGTTGGATGGTTCATATTAAGCGGCTCTCAGAGCCTGGGTTCGGTACTCTACCGGACTCAGG
>PPYF01065251.1_pt1 | contig 29229 bp, 18 predicted proteins | sample 1559871 | NCBI WGS metagenome assembly PPYF01 (sample SAMN08240021, study PRJNA423297) | Human gut metagenome, whole genome shotgun sequencing project.
AGTCTTCGGCAGTGGACTGTATAGTCCGTTACCGTAGACCGTACAGTCTGCTACAATGGACTGTACAGTCTATTATAGCGGACTGTAATAATCTTCTGTTTAAAAGGACTTGGCTGACCCTAAGAAACGGCTTACTCTTCCTTTGGTTAGTGATATGATATTTAAATCTCCAAGAAAACGATGTGACCCAAGAATAACAAGTAATCCTAAGTGAACCGGTACTTCACGATCAACCGGACTGTTCCCGTTAAATTTCTGTTGACCCGGAATTAGGGCGTCTGTAAGAACAGACATTATTTGCTATTGATTGAAGATAGAAGTATTCAAGCAGCATAGAGCTACTAATGATTGTTCTCATGAAACTCCCATTGTTCCCACGAATTTACATCTTTTTGAAAGACATTTCAATATGAACTGCTTTGTGACAAAGTTCCGGTAGCCTTTAAATATTCCACATAATTCAAATACAGACGGAAATGAGCATCCACTTGTACACTATAAGCCTGTTGCCATAAAGTTTGAGCTTCAAGATAATCCGATAAAGTTTCTAAACCCACCTCATACTGCTTCTTACTCACCCTCATATTCTCTTCTGCCTGTTGCAAAGAACGGTCGGAAAGTTCACTTTCTAAGCGAGCCTCATCCAAATTGTTAGCAGCCAAAGTCAATTCCAACAGCATTTTCTCATTCATATCAGCCTGCTCCAAACGAGTCTGTTCCAACTTAGCTTTGGCGGCATGCACTTTGTTGATACGCTCTCCAAAGTGAAAAAGAGGAACGCTGACATTCAACAAGACTGAAAATCCTCCTTTATACAAAAATGTTTCATCATTTACTTCCAAACCATGAATATAATTATATGAGCCTTTAACACCAACCTTAGGCAACAGTTCGCTACGATTCAATTTCACTTGCTGTTTTGCCATAGCTATTTGTTTATTTAAAATGCCATATTCAGGACGAGCCGTAATATCCGATACCTGCATTATTATATTCTCTTTCACTTCAGGATAGTCTCCCGACACCTGTATATCTGCAATTAAAGGTTTACCAATAAAATGACACAAATTCATTGTTGCCAAGCGCAATGCGTTCTCTGCTTTGCGCATATTGAGTTCACTTTCATTCAATTTTACCTGCACTTTCAGCACGTCATTCTGAGGCTTTAACCCATGACGATATGCACTTTCCACATTCTTATGCAACTCAACCAGCACAGTATGATACCTATCGGCCACATTCTTCATTTCCCTAGCTTTAACTACTTGGGCATATGCCTTATCGGTATTCAAAATAACGGTGGTAGCCGTCAGGGTTTCATTCATTTGTGCCATCTCCTTGCCCAATACAGACATTTTATAAGCCGCCATAATTTTTCCGCCCATATAGAGAGGTTGTTCAACTTCCACTCCTCCCATATAAATAAGCCCGATTTTATACTTTAAATCAATTCCCGGGAAATAAGAGAAACCGCCATTGGGCAGAAATTGACCGGATGAATTAGGCATAAACACCGGCAAATTTCCTCCTTCTATACCATAATGTCCACTGGCACTGCTATAAATACCGGTCCCACTCGCCGTAAAATTCGGAAAGAAATTTCCTTTATAACTTTTAGCCATATATCGCGCGCTTTCTGTCTGCCGGGCAGAAGCTGCCATTTCTTTATTATATTGAAGAGCCATCTCACGACATTGCTTCAAGCTCAACACCTCTTGAGAAAATAAAGCTGATGAGCAAAATAAAGCACCAATCAAAATAGATATCTTTTTCATTTGTCAGTCTGTTTTATATGAAAGAATAATGCATAAAGAACAGGTATAAACAGTAATGTTATGAGTGTACCAAACAGTAATCCTCCCATGATGGCGGCTGCCAATGAACCAAACATGGCATCTGTCAGCAAAGGAATCATACCTAAGATGGTAGTCAGAGAAGCCATCATCACAGGACGTAAACGACTTTGCGAACTATCGATTAATGCTGCTGTCGGTTCAACTCCCCGGTTTATCTGCAACGTTATTTCATCCATCAACACAATACCATTTTTAATCAACATACCTATCAATCCCAGCGTCCCCACTATCGCAACAAAATTGAAAGTCTTTCCAGTGAGCAGCATGACTGCCACCACTCCCACAAAGACAAGAGGAATACAACAGAAAATAATAATCGGTTTGCGATAATCTTTAAACAACATAATCAGGATAGCAATCATCAGGATAATAGCCAATGGAAAATTCTTGAATAAATATTTCATAGAATCCGTACTGGCTATTTTTTCTCCTTGCCAACACAATGTATAACCTTCGGGCAAAGGAATATTTTCTATCTGCGAAGCAACAGCCAAACGTGCTTGTTCCGTTTCAAGTCCCGGAGCCGGTGAGCACTGCACACGCTGGCTTCTCTGTCCGTTATAACGCGGAACCACCGGGTCTTCCCACCTTACGTCCACTCCTTTACTAATTTGTTTCAATGGAGTGCTGCCCATAATACCTTCCACTAGTTCTTCTTTTGACAGTGAACCCGATTTCAACTTTACCATCATTTCTTCATTCAGCAGACCATTGAGTGACGGTATAGAAGAAAATACCTGTGTATTACCTAAATCTTCTATCGGATTCCCTTCTTCATTCAAACATTTCAAATAGATTGTATTGGCATGAATTCCCTCATAAAATGAACCGATGGGAATTCCTCCGGTAGCTGTCAGTAAAGAGAGACTGACATCGTTGCGGCTCAACCCCAAAGCACGTGCGGCCGGCTGGTCATATTCTATTGTCAGCACCGGAACCTGCGGCTCCCAATCTGTCGTCACAAGGCGTACCTCAGGAGTATTTTCCATAATATGACGTGCACTGTCTGCCAAACGGTGCAACACCGCCGGGTCGGGTCCCATAAACTGTGCCTCAATAGGATACTTCTTGAACATCAGGTTATAACGCTTTAAATTGACATACGCATCAGGATATGCCTGCGACAGATAAGACTGAATCTCGTCCATATTATCTACCAATTCTTCCGGTGAAGTAAAGTCTATAATCAGTTCCCCATAAGAAAGAGAAGGATTAGCAATACTCCGCACCAAATTATAACGTCCGGGAGTTCCGCCAACAGAAGTCGTAACATGGGTTATTTCCTTCCTGCTCTTCAAATACGTCTCTATTTCCCGCAAATCATGGACAACTCGCGTCGAATTAGTCCCTTCAGGCAATTTATACTCCATATAAAGCTGATTGTAAACCATATCGGGGAAGAATCCTTGTTTCATATAACCATATCCCCAAAGAGAGAGCCCCAATAAACCAACCATGGCAAATACAAAGCTCCAGCGATGAGACAAGCCAAAGTAAAGAGCAGCTCTCAGATAAGCATAGACACGCCCTTTATACACACGGGCATTCGTTTCTCCCGTTGTCATTTCACTCTTCAGTCTCCTGTTTGCCATCAGAGGAACATGAATTAACGCCAATACCCAACTCAACAATAGCGACACCGCCAATACGATAAAGAGATCGCGCGTATAGACTCCTGCTGTATCCGGTGACATATAAATAGGCAGGAAAGCAATGATGGCAATCAGAGTGGCCCCCAATAACGGCATCGCCGTTTGTCTTCCGATGGCTGTCATCGCCTCCATACGAGGTTTACCTGCCTTCAGATCGACCAAGATACCATCGATAATTACAATGGCATTATCTACCAGCATCCCCATTGCCAGCACAAATGCCGCCAAGGACACACGCTGCATCGTGCCGCCGGCAGACAGCAAGAACAGAAATGAACCAAATACCGTTACCACCAGGCTGATTCCAATGATAACCCCACTCTTGAAGCCCATTGCCAACATCAGAATGAGTACAACTATAACCACAGACTCTATTAAGTTGATAACAAATGTACCCAACGAATCACCCACACGCTCCGGCTGATAAAACACTTTATGACACTCCACTCCTGCCGGTAAGCGGCTTCCTTTCAAATCGTCAAGCTTCTTTGCCACCGCACTGCCTACCTTGATGATATCCGTACCGCTGGAAGCAGCTACCAACAGTCCCAAAGCCTGCTCACCATCATAAAACAATTCATTACGTGTGGGATTCTCATAACTCTTTTCTATTCGCGCTATATCACGCAAACGCAACTGATCATCATCGTGTCCCTGAATAAGCATTTTTCCGATATCATCTACCGTCTTAAACTTATCGTTGACCGTTACACGAATACGATTATCTCCATTCTCATAATACCCCGTATAAGTCGTTTTGTTCTGCCCGTTCAATGTGGCAAGCACTTCGGCAGGCTTCACTCCCAAATTTGCCATCCGGTCTTGCAACAAAGAGATATTGATACATTCCGGTCTTGTGCCGTAGAGTTCCACCCTGTCCACCCCCTCAAGGTCACTAACTTCCCTCTTGATAAGTTCGGCATAATCAGACAACTCCCTATCCGTCAACCCATCTCCGGTCAAAGCATAAAACATGCCATATACATTGCCAAAGTCATCTTTCACCATTGGTGCGCTTGCCCCCGGAGGAAGCGAAGCACAGGCATCTCCCACTTTGCGACGCAACATATCCCAACATTGCTCCACATCCTCATCCTTCACCGTACTCAACAATTCTATCTGAATAATAGATAAGTCATTATAAGAATAACTCTCCACATTATCTATATTACCCATGGTACGGATATTTTTCTCCAACACATCCGTTACTTCCAACTCCACCTGATGCGCCGATGCTCCCGGATAAGTGGTAACCACCATCGCCAATTTCACTTTAACCTCCGGGTCTTCCAGCTTACTCATCTCATAGCAGGAATAAACACCTCCCAAAAGAAGGACAGCCACCAAGAAATAAACCAGATTACGGTTTTGAAATGCCCACTTACTAATATCCATTATAACAGCCCTCCTACATTAGTTGATGTAATAGGCGGCAACGGTTTCACCACCTCGCCATCCTCTATATGATGCACTCCCGATGACACGACAAGTTCTCCCGGCTGCAATGCATCCGAAGTTATCACACTGCGTCCATTGGTCAGCAGTCTGAGTACAGTCACTTCACAACTTCTCACCGTTCCTTTCGACGGGTCATAAACAAAGACTGCTGCCTTTCCATTCTTTTGCAAAACAGCCCCGCTTGACACTGACAGAGAATGCATATCACCTGCACTGCAAAAAACAGTAACCATAGTATTCATTCCCGGGGACGGAGAAGGCTTACCATCCTGCACTATTCTCAATCTCATAGAATATAACTGATTGGCATTTGCCTTGGGGGTGATACTGATACATTCCAACGGATAAAACTTGCCCGGATAAATATCAAATGTAGCATGATAACGGGTAAACTGTGTACGACGAATATATTCTGCTGCCGGCAGATTTATTTCCACTTCCGGTGCTCCTTGGCTGATCATCGAAATAACCGGCATCCCCGCCCCCACCGTTTCATGTTCATCAAACAAATGCTTTTGTACGAATCCGTCAAACGGAGCATAGAGATTAGTATATTCCAACTGATCCTTGTGGTGTTGATACTTGGCAGTCATCTGCTTCAGCCCATACACAGCCTTGTCATTGGCATTGGGAGTCGTTCCATTATCCTTATAAAGAGCCATCACACGTTCTGCCTCAGCCTTAACCTGCTGATATTCGGCCTCGGTAGCTTCCAGCTGAATCCGATAATCGGTAGGATCAAGTTGTGCCAACAACTGACCTTTCCTTACCCGGTCTCCGTCTTCCACACAAATTTTGCCTATCGTTCCGCTTACTCTGAAAGACAAATTAACGTCCTGAGCAGCTTTTACCTTCCCCGGAAACTGCAAAGGAGTTTGCCCTTCGACAGAAAAAACAGTGTCTATTTTTACTGTCTGCATTCTTCTAGTCTCTTTGCTATTATGACTGCAAGAAGCCGACATTACCATAAACGCACCTAAAATAATACAACAAAATAATTTCATAGATTTAAGTTTTAGTGTTTTCCTGCAAATGTACTCTACTTAAATGAAGTAACAAAGGTCTATATACCAAATTAACTGTTCTATTTATCAATTTCTTCTATAAATTAATACAGAACAGAAAGAAAGTTTTTCCGATTTACCTGTTCTATTTTACGCTTTTAAATATAAATAATACCGATAACTTGGTCATCTTTAGAATAATAAATACCTTTGCGACCCTAATTTTAAAAGCAATGAAAATCGATATAACTAGACATACTCATCTAACCATTCTTTTTATACTGTTCCTTTCCATTTGCAGAACTACCCTTGCACAAGAAGCAAACAGCGATTCTATCGTAATTAGCTACCTGCAAGAATCAGGCATCCCCATCACCCAAAACAATCGCCTGAAACTGTTAAAAAGCGGACATACCAAATTTATCGACCTCTTTGAAGAAATAAGAAAAGCCAAGCATCACATTCATTTGGAATACTTTAACTTCCGTAATGACTCAATTGCTAATGCCCTGTTCGATTTATTAGGCGAAAAGGTAAAAGAAGGAGTGGAGGTACGAGCCATGTTCGATGCATTTGGCAACCTCTCAAACAACAAGCCTCTGAAAAAAGAGCATCTGAAAGCCATACGCAAAAAAGGAATTGAAATAGTGAAGTTTGATCCTTTTAAATTTCCGTATATTAACCATGCCCTGCATCGTGACCATCGCAAAATAGTGGTAATAGACGGCAAAGTGGGCTATACCGGAGGAATGAATATAGCCAATTATTACATTAAAGGTCTGCCTGAAATAGGTGATTGGAGAGATATGCATGTCCGCATCGAAGGTGATGCCGTAAACAATCTTCAGGATATCTTCCTTACAATGTGGAATAAAAGCACCAAACAGCATATCGGAGGAGCAATGTACTACCCTTTGCTCAATGATTCCATTGAGACCGGTGGCAAAACGGTAGCAATAGTCGACCGAGTACCGCGGAAAAGCCCCAAAATAATGCGCCGTATGTATGTTAAGTCATTAGACGCCGCACAACATAAAGTGCAGATTGTAAATCCCTATTTCACACCCACCCACAGTATAAAGAAAGCTATCAGACGAGCATTGAAACGTGGAGTAGAGGTGGAAATAATGATTCCCGGCAAATCAGACATCCCCTTTACCCCTGATGCAGCTTTTTACACTTCAAACAAACTCAGAAAAAAAGGAGCTGAAATCTATATCTATAACGGAGGGTTCCACCATTCTAAAATCATGATGGTAGATAGTTTGTTTTGTACCGTGGGCAGCACAAATTTAAATAGCCGGAGTTTGCGTTACGATTACGAAGTAAATGCCTTTATCTTTGACAAAGAAACAACCCACGAATTGAGCAGCATGTTTGAAGATGACAAGAAAGACAGCACATTGCTCACCAAGGAAGAATACAAAAAGCGTTCCGCATGGAAACGCTTTGTTGGCTGGTTCGCCAATATGTTTACACCCTTCCTTTAAATAAACAGTTTTTTACTTTGGCAAAAAACACGGTTTTACATCAATGAAAGTTTTTTCCTGCCTTATGGTTTTCACCTTATTATAAGGCAGAGAAAAAATAAATCCTCTTTTCACCTCCTTAAACTACAATATTTTTCTTATTTTTGCCCCAATATGTAATTTTGCCGTAGAAGGCACAAGAGACGAGATATAAGAATGAGAGTAGTTGACTTAATAAAAAGCACCGATAAAACGGCGTTTTCTTTTGAGATATTGCCCCCTCTGAAAGGAACGGGCATTGAGAAGCTTTATAAGACGGTGGATACATTGCGTGAATTTGACCCTAAGTACATCAATATCACCACCCATCGCAGCGAATATGTATACAAGGACCTTGGAAATGGTCTTTACCAACGCGCACGTATGCGCCGCCGTCCCGGAACGGTTGCCGTAGCTGCCGCACTGCAAAACAAATACAATATAACAACTGTGCCACATATCCTATGCAGCGGATTTACCCGCGAGGATACGGAATATGTATTGCTGGACTTACAGTTCTTGGGCATTACCGACTTGTTGGTATTACGCGGTGACAAAGCCAAACACGAATCCGCATTTGTCCCCGAAGGAAACGGATACAGCCATGCATTGGAACTGGAAGGACAGATTAATGATTTCAATAAGGGACTATTCGTCGATGGTTCTCCCATCAAGGTGACAGGAACACCGTTCAGCTATGGAGTGGCCTGCTACCCTGAGAAACACGAAGAATCACCCAATATGGAACAAGATATTTATTGGCTAAAGAAAAAAGTGGAAGCCGGTGCGGAATATGCCGTGACACAAATGTTCTATGACAACCGTAAGTACTTTGAATTTGTGGAAAGGGTGCATAAAGAAGGTATCAATGTACCTATCATACCGGGGATCAAACCTTTCGGCAAATTATCTCAATTGAGCATGATACCGAAAACATTCAAGATTGATCTTCCACAAGAATTGGCCTCAGAAGCCATGAAATGCAAAACCGATGAAGAAGCACGCGCCCTCGGAGTGGAATGGTGCATCCACCAATGCCGCGAATTGATAGCATACGGCGTACCAAGTATCCACTTCTATACGGTGAGTGCCGTAGAAAGCGTAAAAGAAGTAGCAAAAGTAATATATTAAATATAGGCTGATGTTTTTTAAAGATGTAATAGGACAAGAAGAAGCAAAGCAACGGCTTATTGCCGAAGTGAAAGAGGGAAGAATCCCCCATGCCCAACTGATTTGCGGTCCCGAAGGTACTGGAAAGTTACCTTTGGCGATAGCATATGCCCGTTACATTTGTTGTGAAAACCGTGGAGAGCATGATGCTTGCGGCGTATGCCCCAGTTGCACCAAGTTCAACAAACTGGCACATCCCGATTTTCATTTCGTTTTCCCTGTCATCAAGAAAAAAGCCGGAAAAGATACAGTATGCGATGACTTCATATCGGAGTGGCGGCAATTTGTAATGAATAATCCTTATTTCAACCTTAACCATTGGTTAAAAGAGATGGGAGCAGAGAATCAGCAAGCGCAGATATTTGTCAAAGAAAGCGATGAGATTATGCGCAAACTCAGTTTGAAATCCAGTCAGGGAGGTTATAAAGTAATGATTATCTGGCTGCCCGAAAAAATGAACGTAGAATGCAGTAATAAGCTACTTAAACTATTAGAAGAACCGCCGGTACAAACCGTTTTCCTTCTTGTATCGGAAGAACCGGATGCACTCTTGCAAACAATTCAAAGCCGTACCCAACGATTCAACATTCATGGAATTGATGAAGCAGAAATAGCACAAGTGCTGCAAAGCAAATACGGATTACAAGCACAAGATGCCAATGATATTGCCCACCGCTCTGAAGGTAATTTTTTGAAAGCACTGGAAACCATTCATCTGAGTGAAGAAAACAAACTGTTTTTCGAACTATTTGTCAGTTTGATGCGTCTGTCCTACCAGCGCAAGATACGCGATATGAAACGATGGAGCGAAGGAGTGGCAAGCATGGGACGCGAACGACAAAAAAACTTCCTTACTTATTGCCAGCGCATGATACGTGAAAATTTCATATTCAATTTTCACCGACGAGACCTGGTATATATGAGCAATGAAGAACAAAACTTTTCTACTCGTTTCGCTCCGTTTGTCAACGAACGAAACGTAATGGGAATAATGAATGAACTAAGTGAAGCACAGCAACATATAGAACAGAACGTAAATGCCAAGATGGTATTTTTTGATTTCTCGCTTAAAATGATTGTGCTGCTGGTGCAGAAATAACATATATATAACAACACTATGAATAATGAGTTTAAATTAAAGAACGGAAGCGGCTGTTTGTATTGCAAAGGCTGCGGACGACAGGATAAACAGCTGAATACTTACGACTGGCTGGCTGATATTCCCGGAAATGCCGAGGAACAGGAGATGGTTGAAGTTCAGTTCAAGAATACGCGCAAAGGATATTTCAAGAACAGCAACAAATTGAAGCTGGACAAAGGCGATATTGTTGCCGTGGAAGCAAGTCCCGGACATGATATCGGAGTAGTGACACTGACCGGACGACTCGTTCCACTGCAAATGCGCAAAGCAAACCTGAAACCGGATGTCGAAATTAAACGAATCTACCGCAAAGTAAAACCGGTAGATATGGAAAAGTATGAAGAAGCAAAAGCCAAAGAACATGATACGATGATTCGTTCACGCCAAATTGCGCTGAACCTGAATCTGAACATGAAGATTGGTGATGTGGAATATCAGGGTGACGGCAACAAAGCCATCTTCTACTATATTGCCGATGAACGCGTTGACTTCCGTCAGCTAATTAAAGTATTGGCAGAGACTTTCCGCGTGCGTATCGAGATGAAGCAGATCGGTGCACGGCAGGAGGCCGGACGCATCGGAGGAATCGGTCCCTGCGGTCGCGAACTGTGTTGTGCCACATGGATGACCAACTTTGTTTCTGTTTCTACCAGTGCGGCTCGCTATCAGGACATCTCACTCAACCCGCAGAAACTGGCAGGACAATGCGCCAAACTGAAATGCTGCCTCAACTATGAAGTGGACGCATACGTGGAAGCACAAAAACGACTCCCGAGTAAAGAAATCACATTGGAAACTGTCGACGGCACTTTCTACTTCTTCAAGGCTGATATACTAAAAGGTTCCATTACCTACTCCACCGACAAAAATTTCATGGCAAACATTGTGACAATCCCTGCACGACGAGCCTTTGAAATCATCAATATGAACAGACGTGGCGAAAAACCGGAAAACTTGCTGGAAACCATCAAGAAAAACGAACCGCAACAACCGGTTGATTTAGTGGAACAGGAAAGCCTAACCCGTTTTGACAAACGCAAAGGCAATAACAACAATCGTAAAAAGAAAAGAAAAGGAGAAACCAACGGCAATAACGAAGGTACTACCAACGGTAACAAGCCTCAACAGCTCAAAGATAACCAGCCGAAGGGCGAAGGACGTCCACCCAAAGGGGAAAACAGAGCTCCCAAAGGAGAAAACAGAGCTTCGAAAGGAGAAGGCCGCCCACCCAAAGGGGAAGGAAGACCTCCACGCGAAAATAAAGAAAACAGAGCAGAGGGAAAACGCAACCGTGAAGACGGCCGCGAGCGCAACCGTAACCGGCGTCCAGGCAATGGCGAGAACACCGCTTCTGCCAACAATAAAAATGGAAATAATAACGGTAACAATGTCCAAACAACTCAGAACAACAATTCCAAGCCACAAGCTCCTGTGGCTGATAAAGAATAAAATAGCTTGCCTGCCGATAATATATTTACTATTGACAGCATGTCACAGTAATACGGTTTATCACTCTTATCAATCCATCCCTACAACGGGATGGAGTAAGAGTGATACTCTTGTTTATACCCTTCCGGCTTCAATACCTGCGGGAACGTATGAAATGACTATCGGCATCAGGCATCAGGAAAGCTATCCGTATCGTGATTTATGGATGAATATCAGCACAAATGTAAAAGACACATCCACCTATACCACAGACACACTGCAATTATTCCTTGCCGATAAAACAGGAAACTGGAACGGAAATGGTCCCGGCGGACTATATCAATTTACCAAGCTCTATACACCCTCTTTTACAATCGCCCAAGACAGTGCTTCCAGAAATATCCGCATCGTTCATATCATGACAGACAATCCACTGAAAGGAATCAGTGATGTCGGAATCCGTTTGGAAAAACCTTAATGACTTCCTCGTGCCGAATCAATGCGCAAAAATACAAAAAGCAGGATGGTGAAACCCCATAAAGAAGAGCCTCCATAACTGAAGAAAGGCAATGGAATACCGATTACCGGCGTTAATCCGAGTACCATTCCTATATTGATAAAGAGATGAAACAGGAAGATGCTCAGCACCGAGTAACCATATACACGTCCAAAGCGTGTGTGTTGTCTTTCGGCAATAACTATCAACCTTAAAATCAGAGTCATAAACAGCAGTAACACAATAGCAGAACCCAGGAAACCTTCCTCCTCACCCACCGTACAGAAAATAAAATCCGTATCCTGTTCGGGAACATATTTCAACTTCGTCTGCGTCCCATTCAGGAACCCCTTTCCCAACAGTCCTCCCGAACCGATTGCAATCTTGCTTTGATTCACATTATACCCGGCCCCTGCCAAGTCCTCCTCCATTCCCAGTACCACTTTTATACGTACTTGTTGATGAGGTTCAAGCACGTTTTCAAATACATAGTCGGCAGAAAAAAGGAAACCCACAGAGCCAATAGCAAACAGAGCAATATAAAAATAATCACGCATACGCTCGCGCATGGAAAGGAATATGAGATAAAAAACCAATGCCACACACAGTCCGTACTGAAACCACGTAATATCGAAAGGAATCACATAATAAGAAAAGAGCAACGCCAGTAAGGTCCCTCCAGAACCGAAACCGAGAATATACCACACCACCGGCTTCTTCTTACAATAAGAATTAACCAACAAGGCAGACAGTATCGTTATCAACAGCAAGACCGAAAATTCCCCGACCGATGTACAGTCATCTGCCATCATCTCCTGACTAAAACGAATGCCAACCACAAAATAAACCACAGCACAAATCCCGGCAAACAGAATGGAGCCGGGCATTCCTTCCCTGTACAGCATGAAGAAAAAAGCCAGATAGACCAATGCAGAACCTGTTTCACGCTGTAATATAATAAGCAACATGGGCAGTAATATCATCCCCGTTACCGGAAGAGAATACTTCAGCTTACTCATGGTGAATCCATAAACATTCATAAATTTAGCCAAAGCCAAAGCCGTAGCAAACTTGGCAAACTCAGCCGGCTGCAAACTGACAGGTCCAAACTTAATCCATGAATAAGAACCTTTCGTATCCTCGGCCAAAAAAGGAGTGACAAGCAATAGCAACATCATTGCCCCATAAAAAATATAGGCAAACATATCATAAAGCTTATCTTCGAGCATCAACAAAATAAATCCCAACCCCAATGAACAGGAAATCCACACCAACTGCTTACCGGCACGTGTATCGAAACTGAAGAAATCTATTTCACCATAGTCATAACTGGCCCCGCATACACTGAACCAGCCGAAGATAACCAATGCTAAATAGATGCAAATAGTTATCCAGTCTATCGACTTCAACATATTATCGCTCGTGTATGCCATAATCTATCCTCCTGTTTTGTATATCATTAGCTTTCACCTCACTGTCAGGAGACAATTCTCCTTTCAAATACTGTTCCATCATCAGTGCTCCGATAGGCACCCCATATACCGCACCAAATCCTCCATTCTCCACATAAACTGCAATAGCTATCTTCGGATTATTCATCGGAGCAAACCCCATAAAAGCAGAATGGTCTTTACCTCTATTCTGTGCCGTACCGGTTTTACCACAAACTTCTATACCGGGAATATTGGCTCCCCGGCATGTACCACCCAATACAGCTGCACGCATCCCCTGCACCACCGTTTCATAATGCCGGCTACTCACCTTCGTATAATGTTTCGTACTATACAAAGTATCCAACGGCTCATCTTCCACTTCTTTTACCACATGGGGAGTAACATAGTAACCACGATTGGCTATTGTCGCTCCCAAATTGGCAATCTGTAACGGAGTCAATGTCACCTCTCCCTGTCCGATGGCAATACTGATAATAGTCAAACCGTTCCAAGAGCCCCGATAATTCTTGTCATAATACTCTGCATTCGGAATCATTCCCCGCTTCTCTCCCGGAAGATCTACACCCAACGGATATCCAAACCCCATCGAAACCATATAGTCACGCCAGGTAGACATCGCATTCTGTACCGAACCGTATTTTTTCTTGGCTCCTATCATGTGATACAGTCCCCAGCAAAAATAAGCATTACATGAAGTAGCAATAGCCGGAACCAATGCCAGAGGAGAGCCATGGGCATGACAACCTACACGAAGACCTGCGTGTACAAATCCATGATAACAGGAATAAGGCGTCTCGGGCACAATAATACCTTCCTCAAGAAAAGTAAGGGCTTGTGATGTCTTAAAGGTAGACCCCGGCGGGAACTGCCCCATAATAGCACGGTTCAACAAAGGTTTCCAACTATCGCGTGCCAAATCCAAGTGATTCTTTCCCCGTTGGCGTCCCACCATCAGCCTAGGGTCGAAAGTAGGTGAAGATACCATACATAATATCTCTCCTGTTTCGGGTTCGATAGCAACAATACTTCCTATTTTCCCTTCCAAGAGTCGTTCGCCAAGCATTTGAAGCTCAACATCAATCCCCAATGTCAAATTCTTGCCCGGTACAGGAGTCTTGTCATATTTTCCGTCCATATAGCGTCCCTGAATACGCCCGCGAGCATCACGGAGCAATATTTCCACTCCTTTTTCTCCACGCAATTGTTTCTCATAAGAGCGCTCCACCCCCTGTTTACCGATAAAATCTCCACGCACATAATAATCATCCGCCTCTATATCCCGTTTGGAAACTTCGGCAATATCACCTAAAACATGAGCAGCTGAATTATAATTATACTGTCGGATGGTACGTCTCTGGATATAAAATCCGGGGAATTTAAACAGTTTCTCCTGAAACACTCCACATTCTTCGGCAGAAAGCTGGGTCATAAAGACCTGATGAGTATAAGGAGAATAACCCGGATTAGAGCGGCGATCTTTCATTTCACGAATACGCCTTTTAAAGTATTCCGGAGTAATATTCAACGTCCGGCACAAATCAAGTGTATCAAGATTTACCACCTCTTTCATCACCATAGTGACATCGTATGCCGGTTGGTTGTAAACCAATAATTTCCCATTACGGTCATACATCACACCACGACTGGGATATTGTGTCTTATTCAGAAAAGCGTTGCTGTCTGCATTCTTTTTATAGTCTTCGCTCATAATCTGCAAGGTAAAAAGACGTATCAGGTAAATCAGTACAATAACAACAACCGATCCACCAATCACATATTTCCGCTTCTCCAGATTATAATCTCTTTCCACTTATTTCTTCCTCCTTATTGCCTCAGCACATAATATACAAACAATTGTAATGGAGGCATCTGTCAATATTTTCAATAATAATACAGGCAGATTAAAAAACGAGAAAGTATCTATCACCATCAAAATGCTACAAAACAGGAATGTACACAACAGAATATACCGAAAGTAAGGAGAAATCCCCATACTCTTGATGCCCGGCTCAAAGTCTTCGGCACTGTCGCGTAACGTCACCAGCCTGAGGATAGGCTCACGCATAAAAGCCAATAACGTAGCGGCGGCGGCGTTCATTCCGGGAGTATTACTGAATATATCAACTGTCAATCCGAGTAAAAACGACCACACCATCAATGTGTTACGACTTACACCCGAATTATACTTCAGAATAAAATAAATAAAAAAGAAAGGAGTGGCATATCCATTCATATGCATACGATTTAATACCAGCACTTGCAACAGTACCAGCCCGATAAACCACTCTATTCTTTGCAGATAAGTAATCATCAGTCTACTCTACTTATTCGTTTTAACCTGTTTTTCTAATTCCAGCTGTTCCTCTTGCCCTTTCTCCGCAATAACGCGAACATCATTCAGACGAGCAAAATCTGTAAAGAGCTTGACTCTAAGCAAGTAAGACAGACCATCATGACTGTCGGCTATATCATCTACTGTCCCTATCGGAATTCCTGAAGGAAATACGGCACTGTGTCCGCTTGTCACAATGGTATCTCCCAAAGAGAATAATGAATGACGAGGCATATCTTTTACGTAAGCATATTCAGACGAACCACCGTCCCATTTCAAGAAACCGAAATAATCACTCTTCTTTATTTTACAGCTGATACTGCTTTTAGAATTCAAAACGGGAATAACGATGGAATGATGAGAAGAAGTAAGATAAACAATACCTACCACACCACTTCCGTTCACTACCCCCATTTCACTGCGCACACCGTCTGCCGTACCTTTATTTATAGTAATATAATTATCGGCATGAGTAATGCTATTATTGATAACACTCGCCTTGAAGATGTCATACCCCTGCAAGGCTTCCTGTTTCATCTGCTCGATACCACTGCTGTCTCCCGTCGCTTCCGTCAAGGCTTCACGAAGGCGTTCCACTTGCAGTTCCAGTTCTACATTCTTTTGTACCAATTCATCATTGATGGTTTTCAAGTGAAAATATCCGGTGACATTATTGGCTGCGTCATACACCGCACCGGCAACCCGGTTGGCTGAGGTAAAGAATGCACTTCCCTGATAACTGTTGAAACGGAATAATAAAGTAAAACTGATTACCTCCAGTAAAACAAAGAGGAACCAGTAATTATACTTTAAAAAGAAATTCAGCAGATTTCTCATCTTTATTTCTTCATTAATATCTTATCGCATCAAGAATGAGAAACGGTCTACATTCTTCAGTGCAATACCTGTACCTTTGGCTACACTCAGCAAAGGATCTTCGGCTATATGGAACGGAATATTAATCTTATCGGTAAGACGCTTGTCCAAACCGCGTAACAAAGCACCGCCACCTGCCAGATAAATACCATTCAACACAATATCGGCATACAACTCGGGAGGAGTCTGCTCCAATGCGCTCAAGATAGCAGTTTCAATCTTGGCAATACTCTTTTCCAAACAATGTGCCACTTCCTGATAATTGACAGGTACTTCCATAGGGAGAGCAGTAATACGATTAGGACCACGAACAATATAATCTTCGGGAGCATCATCGCCTAAATCAGTCAATGCCGCACCTACATGGATTTTAATACGTTCTGCCATACGTTCACTCACCTTTACATTATGCTGACGACTCATATACTCCTGGATATCAGCCGTTAAATCGTCACCGGCAATACGAATCGAGTTATTCGACACGATACCGCCCAATGAAATAACAGCAATCTCGGTAGAACCACCACCTATATCGACAATCATATTTCCTTCGGGTGCTTCCACATCAATACCGATACCGATAGCAGCAGCCATAGGCTCAAAAATCAAATATACATCACGTCCGCCGGCATGTTCTGCACTATCGCGAACGGCACGGAGTTCAACTTCCGTACTGCCTGAAGGCACACCGATAACCATACGTAATGAAGGAGAGAAGAAACGATTACCCATGTTCACCTTCTTAATCAGCCCGCGCATCATCTGTTCGCAAGCATTAAAATCGGCAATCACACCGTCACGCAAAGGACGCACAGTACGAATATTCGGGTTCTCTTTCTCATACATCATTTTAGCCCGCTCGCCTACGGCAATCATCTTGTCAGTGCGACGGTCGAGTGCAACGACCGAAGGTTCGTCCACTACAATCTTTCCGTTATTCAATATGATGGTATTGGCAGTGCCAAGGTCCATCGCAATCTCTTGTGTAAAGGAGAATAATCCCATAATTTTTATTTAATTGACAGGTATAATGAGAAGATGTGTCAAAGCCGGAATCGGTTATCTTCCTTTGACACACCCTCTCAAACTATTATATTAGTGTTTAAAATGACGGATACCGGTAGTAACCATGGCTACTCCATGCTCATTGCAATACTGGAACGTCAATTCATCTTTTACAGAGCCTCCCGGCTGGATAACAGCTTTCACACCTTCCTTATCAGCGATTTCCACACAGTCAGGGAAGGGGAAGAAAGCATCACTTGCCATCACTGCGCCATGCAGGTCAAATTCAAACGATTTGGCTTTCTCGATTGCCTGCTTCAGGGCATCCACACGTGAAGTCTGACCCACACCGCTTGCCAGCAATTGTTTGTTTTTAGCCAAAACGATAGCATTGCTCTTACTGTTCTTTACAATCTTGTTGGCAAACAACATATCTTCCACTTCGGCAGCCGTCGGAGCTTTCTCGCTTACTTGTTTCAAATCGGCAGCAGTTTCCACATCCAAGTCTCTCTCCTGAACCAACACCCCATTCAATAAAGAGCGGAATTGCTTCTTAGGTAACTTGGCTTCTTTACGCACCAAAATAATGCGGTTCTTCTTCTGTCCCAGAATTTCCAATGCATCCACATCATAATCAGGGGCTATGATAACCTCAAAGAAGAGTTTATTGATTTCTTCTGCTGTTTCCTTGTCGATAACCGCATTAGTAACCAATACACCACCGAAAGCAGAAACAGGATCACCTGCCAAGGCATCTTTCCATGCTTCAAGAACAGTAGGACGTGAAGCCAGGCCACAGGCATTATTATGTTTCAGAATAGCAAAAGTAATTTCATCAAATTCATCAATCAAATCAACGGCAGCATTGATATCCAACAAGTTGTTATAAGAAATTTCTTTTCCGTGGATTTGGTCAAACATCGCGTCCAAATTACCATAGAAATAACCTTTCTGATGCGGGTTTTCTCCATAACGAAGCTGCTTTTGATCTTCCATTGCACAACGGAAAGCAGAGCCTTCCCCACCGTCAAAGTAATTAAAGATAGCCGAATCATAATGAGATGAAACAGCAAATGCTTCTTTGGCAAACCAACGGCGCTCTTCTCTTGAGGTGGTGGCACCATGTTCCAGCAACATATCGCGGAACGGTTTGTATTGTGCCTGACTGGCAATAATAACCACATCATTGAAATTCTTTGCAGCAGCACGTATCAATGAGATACCGCCTATATCTATTTTTTCGATAATAGCCTGTTCTTCCGCACCGCTGGCTACAGTTGCCTCAAACGGATACAAATCTACGATGACCAAGTCTATTTCAGGAATTTCGTATTTCTCAATCTGTTGCATATCCTGTTCCAGACCGCGACGGCACAAAATACCTCCGAAAACCTTCGGATGCAATGTCTTTACACGTCCGCCCAGAATAGAGGGGTAAGTAGTCAAGTCTTCTACCGCTTTGCACGGGAAACCCAATGATTCAATAAACTGTCGTGTTCCGCCTGTTGAGAGGAACTCTACTCCTTCTTCGTGTAGTTTGGTAATAATCTCATCCAAACCTTCCTTGTGATAAACCGATACCAATGCGGTTTTTATTCTCTTAGCCTCTGACATTTTTTATAGATTAAGTATTTGGGCTACAAAGGTATGAATTTTCAGTTTATATCTTCCACACAAAAAGGTGAAATATTATTTATCGGTTCATATTTGTCCTAAAACCCGGATTGTAACACAAATGTAACATATATGACATTTCATCATAACATAGCTCTTCTACCTTTGCGCCCATTAAAAATAGAGTGAACAAAATTTATGGAAACAATGTTTTTGGGAATCGTCGTATTCCTCTTTCTGCTAGCCATATTCGATTTGGTAGTAGGCGTCAGTAACGACGCAGTAAACTTCATGAACTCCGCTATCGGTGCCAAAGCAGCATCATTCAAAACCATTATCGCCATCGCCGCCCTTGGTATCTTTATTGGCGCCACACTGAGCAATGGTATGATGGACATCGCACGTCACGGCATCTTCCGCCCTGAACAATTTTACTTTCAGGAGCTGATGTGTATCTTTCTGGCTGTTATGGTAACGGATGTCGTCTTACTGGACATTTTCAACTCTTTAGGAATGCCTACCTCAACTACTGTATCTATGGTGTTTGAACTGCTGGGAGGTACTTTTGTATTAGCCCTCATCAAGATAGCAGGAGACGAAACCGGCATGTTGGGCTTTGCCGACCTGCTGAATACAGAAAAAGCCTTGTCCGTCATTTTGGGTATTTTCCTCTCGGTAGCCGTAGCCTTCTTCTTCGGTACATTGGTACAATACCTCTCACGCCTTCTCTTTACCTTTAATTATACCAAGAAACTGAAATACACCATTGGTTTGTTTGGCGGTGTTGCCGTAACAGCCATTATCTATTTCATGCTGATAAAAGGACTGAAAGACTCTTCCTTTATGACCCCTGACAACAAGCATTGGATTCAAGAGAACACTCTGATGTTGGTAAGTTGCAGTTTTGTATTCTTCACCATTCTGATGCAGGTACTGCACTGGTGCAAAATCAATGTATTTAAAGTGGTCGTTATGTTGGGTACTTTTGCTTTAGCCATGGCTTTTGCCGGCAATGACCTGGTGAACTTTATCGGTGTGCCCTTAGCCGGTTTCTCCGCATATACCGACTTCATGGCGAATGGCAATGGTAATCCGATGGGTTATCTGATGGATTCACTGAATGGTCCCGCCACTACCCCATTCTTATTCTTATTTTTAGCAGGAGTCATTATGGTATATGCCCTGATAACCTCGAAGAAAGCGCAAAATGTTGTAAAAACGTCGGTAGACCTTTCACGCCAGGATGAAGGCGATGAAATGTTCGGTTCATCAGCCGTGGCACGTAGTATTGTCCGTTCCACCATGACCGCTTCAGAAAACATAGCCAAGGTATTGCCCGACAACTTGAAACGTTGGGCCGACAGCCGCTTCTGCAAAGATGTTATGATCATGGAAAACGGTGCTGCATTCGACTTGATACGCGCCTCAGTCAATCTGGTATTGGCAGGTCTGCTCATTGCTTTGGGTACTTCTCTGAAACTTCCTCTTTCTACCACTTATGTTACCTTTATGGTTGCCATGGGTAGCTCGTTAGCCGACCGTGCATGGAGCCGCGACAGTGCTGTCTATCGCATCACCGGAGTTCTTTCCGTCATCGGTGGTTGGTTCATTACTGCCGGAGCTGCCTTCACTATTTGTTTTGTGGTAACACTCATTATGTATTACGGCGGCACATTTGCTATGCTGGCTTTGATTGCACTCGCCATATTCCTATTGGTGCGTAGCAATATCAACTACAGCAAGAAACAGAAAGATAAAGGTAAAGACGATATATTCGCACGCCTCATTACCAGCAAAGACAAAGAAGAACGTTGGACATTGCTCCGCCAGCACGTTAATAATACATTGGTAGCCGAAATGACATTTACCAACGAAACTTATCGTCAAATAACCGACGGATTCATCAACGAGAATTTGAAAGCCCTGCGTAAAGCCGTAAGCAATACCGACAGCCAGAAGGAAATGCTGAAAAAAATACGCCGCAAAGAGATTCTGGGTCTGCGCCGCATAGACAACTTTACCGCCATCGAAAAGAACACCTGGTTCCATTTGGGTAGTAATAGCTGCGAACAAATGCTCTACTGTCTGAAACGTATCTGTGACCCTTGCAAAGAGCACGTAGACAATAAATTCACTCCGTTATCAGAACGCGCCACCAATGAATTTATCCCTGTCCGCGACGAAATGACCGCACTGATGGCTCGCGCTACAGAAGTGCTTGCCAATAAGGATTACACTCAAACCGATGCTTTGCTGCGTGAAGGAGCTTTGTTGAAAAATAAGATTTCCACCCTGCGAAAACAGCAAATGGACCGCATACAGGAACGTGACGTGAACGTAAAAGCCTCCATGGTATACCTTAACGTGCTACAAGAATCACAGGAATTGGTATCCTGCTGGCGTCATTTACTGCGCGCAGACCGTATGTTCCAAACTGATTTGAAGAAATAACACACCTATTCTTATAATAAATAATAAAATTGTGATAGCTTCTTTTCCTTATTTAAGGAGAAGAAGCTATCTTTGTCTCATTATAATCCGTGATTATTCATAATTATTACAATAACAATCTATGGAAAACCTCAATCAAATTATCAAGCAATTCCCCGAGGTGGGCGAAGTAAAAGAAGTAAAAGCACTGACTTCAGGGCTGATCAACCAAACTTATTTAGTAAAAACTGTCGATCCCCAAGAAGCTGATTACGTATTACAACGTATCAACCATCAGATATTTACCGACATCGACATGTTACAGCACAACATCGAAGTGGTGACAGGTCATATCCGCAAAAAACTGGAAGCACAGAACGAAACAGACATCGACCGCAAAGTGCTCCGTTTCCTTCCGGCTACCGATGGAAAGACCTTTTATTATGATGGCGAAGGCTATTGGCGCGTATCAGTATTCATTCCCCGTTCACAGACTTTGGAAGCTGTCACTCCCGACTCTTCTTATTTGGCAGGTTTGAAATTCGGCGAATTCCAAGCTATGTTGGCCGATGTGCCCGAACAGTTGGGTGAAATTATTCCTGATTTCCACAACATGGAATTCCGCATGAAACAGTTGCGCGAAGCCGTTGCCACCAATGCAGCCGGCAGACTGAGCGAAGTGCAGGACATCGTTGATGCCATTGAAAAAGATGCCGACGAAATGTGCAGTGCCGAAAGACTGTTCCGCGAAGGCAAACTTCCGAAACGTATCTGCCACTGCGATACTAAAGTCAGCAACATGTTGTTTGATGAAGACGGTAAAGTGCTTTGCGTTATCGACCTCGACACTGTCATGCCCAGCTTCATCTTCTCCGATTTCGGTGACTTCCTTCGTTCGGCAGCCAATACAGGCAAAGAAGACGAAAAGGATTTGAACAATGTCCGCTTTAATATGGAGATTTTCAAGGCATTCGCCAAAGGATACATTGAATCAGCCCGTTCGTTCCTGACTCCGGTTGAAATTGAGATGTTGCCTTATGCAGCTACTTTGTTCCCATATATGCAGGCTGTACGTTTCTTGGCCGACTATATCAACGGTGATACGTATTACCAAACCAAGTATGAAGGTCACAATTTGGTACGCACAAAAGCCCAATATAAATTATATCTGGAAGCAAAAGCTGCCGTGCCCGAAATGAAGGCTTACATTGCAAGTCTGCTGTAATAGATATTTTTTCATTGCAGGGACTCAAGAACTGAGTCCCTGCAATGTATAATCTTCACTAACGTTTGGGAATATCCACAGACTTCTCACTCTTTCCTTTCAGATGTTCTGAGAAATAATCCACCAGTCTCCAATAAAAATATTCATTCATGTCACCGAATCCGTGGCGCTGCTGTGGTAAAATCAACATATCAAAGCGTTTGCCGGCACGGATCAATGCATCAACCACGCGCAGTGTATTACCCGGATGCACATTGTTATCAATGTCACCGTGAATCAGCAGCAAATTGCCTTTCAGCTGTTTAGCAATCTGAGGATTGGTCGCTATCTTGTAAACAAAGGTAGTATCTCCCTTTTCGCTTACCACTTCCTTTACTCCGTGATGCGTTTCGCTCCACCAACGGTTATAAATATTATTGTCATGGTTTCCGGCACATGAAACGGCAACCTTAAAGAAGTCAGGATATTGACACATGGCAGCCGTACTCATAAATCCGCCTCCCGAATGTCCGTGAATACCCACTTTATCTATATCTATATAATTATAACGCATTGCCAACTGCTCGATAGCATATTTGTGGTCGGCCAAGGGATAATCTCGCATATTGCCATATCCATAGTTATGATACCACTTGGAACGGCTGGGATGTCCGCCACGTTGTCCTACCGAAATGACGATGAAACCGGCTTGTGCCAATCGGTCTGTACGCGGAGTCATACGGGTAAACGGATAAACCGTACCTTCAACCTGCGGCCCCGGATAAACATAATCTACAATAGGATATACCTTTGTAGAATCGAAATTAAACGGTTTATACATCACACCATAAAGGTCGGTCACTCCATCGGCAGCTTTCACCTTAAAAGGTTCGGGAAACTTGTAACCGGCAGCAAAAAGCTGCGAGAAATCACTTTCCTGAATCGTCATCACTTTATTACCGTTCGTATCCAGCAAGTCGGCACAAGGCACTGTATTGACACGTGAAAAGTTATCCACCACAAAACGAGCCTCATCATCCACTTCCACGCGGTGGAAATAATCCCCCTTTGAAAGTTGCTTCAGTCCGCTACCATCCAAATTCACCCGATACAAGTGCTCATAATACGGGTTCTCGTTCGGGTTCATACCATTGGCAGTGAAATAAATGACACGCGCTTTATTGTCTACTTTCAATATTTCTTCCACATGCCAAGGTCCCTTTGTGATACGGTTTTTCAGATTACCTTTATCATCATATAAATAAAGATGCGCCCAACCGTCGCGTTCACTCCACTGTATCAGTTCTTTTCCATTGCTCAAAAGATGCAAAGGACGCGTTTCCTGATAAGTATTCATACGCTCTTTAATAACAGGAACAATAGAATCCTGCCCCACAGTGTAAGAACAAATATCTATCCGATGCAAGTCACGGCTTTTACGTGAAAGATAGAAACGGTTATTATCACCCAGCCAGATTGAAGGCTGATCTTCCATATCACGCTGTTTCTGTAGCCACGGACTGTAAGAGAGTCCCAAAGTCTGATCTTTATAAGCGTCCACCTTTATTTCTTTCCGGCTGTTGTCACTCATATCAAACAAATACAAATGTTCTATCGGAGCTTCTTTTTCACCGGGCATCTGATATTTATAAGTTTCCAGGGTAGGACGCGGTTGTGCCATAGAGTTAATCACCCACAACTCTTTTACGGCCCGGTCATCGGAAACTGTCATTGCAAAATGACGGGAGTCGGGCGACCACACCCCATACACCCTGCGACGCTTGCCATTACACAGCGTATCAGTGTTGAGCGTACTGTAAGGAATACCGTAGCCAAAATCTTCCACACCGTCTTTGGTCAGCTGAATTTCGACAATAGTACTGTCCTTTTCATTCTTCTTTGCCTTCTCATAATCTTCACGGCTCATACGATAAAGATTCAGGTCTTTGGCATAAACCACCGTCTTTCCGTCAGGAGAGATTGATCCCCATCTGATTTTCTTGGGTTCTTTTTCTTTATCTTTCAGATGAGTGAGCTTACGGGTGGGATAATCGTAGGAAAAATAAAAGACTTCTTTCTCGGTCTTGCCTTTTTTATCTTTTTTCTCCTTATCCTCCTTCTTGGGCTTGGCATCCTGAGAAGATACCACCTCAAAAGTAAAAGTACGACCGTCTTCCTGAGCTTTCAAGTTCCTGATGGGAAGATGACGCGCTTCAAAAGGGTCTTTTACAATTTCGGTCAGCTGCGAGGCCATTTCATCACGGTCGAAAAGCTGCTTCTTACTGCGTGCCGAAGGGTCTACCACATACCAAAAGGTACCTTCACTTGTTTTATACTGAAACCAGAAGTTATTCCCTTTCTGAAACCAATGAGGGTCTACCACAGTAGAGAACAACATGGTGTTCAGTTTCTCCTGAGTAAATTTTTCCGCCTGTAAGTACTCCGGCAACCTTTCTTGTGCCTGTACTACGGGCGTAGTTGTACATAATCCACCTACCAACAAGGTGAACAATAGCATTTTCTTCATAATATTTATTTGTTATCGTGTTAGTTTCTTCTTTATTATATCTTGTGGAAGTATGCTGCTTAAAACGTAACTCTTATCATCCTTTATAATCCCGACAGGTACCAAACCGGTCTGTTTTTTCAAGTTCTTGAAAAGACTACTGTAAAAATCAGAGATATGTGTTCTTTCATGTAACAGATACTCAATAAAATAACGGTTCAAAAGTACATAAAAACAGCATACCCAACAAATATCAGAACATAAAAACAGTATTTTAAAAAGGGAAAATTACGAAAAGATGCAGCTGTTTCCAAAATAGAAACAACCTCTCATCCCGATGGGTCTTTGGCACAATGTTTCCCAAACAACAAGGCTTTACGCTTCGCGGCTTGGTTTACCAATAGCGATGAAAGCATTGACGGCAAGAGCAAATCAAAAGCATACTTGAGATTTCAAGGATTTCTCCCTTTCTCCTTTCATTAGTCGTTGAAACCCCTATTGATGGGGGTCCGGTAGTGAATGAACATTGTGTCACCACCCTTTCAGCCTCCTTTCATTCGTAAAACTTCTTCCGGCAGGATAAAGGCTGAAGGCAGCTTGTGAAGGGACTTGGGAAGCACGGCTGAAAGGAGGATGAAGGGATGTCCTATCATTCTTAACAATCTGATTATCCGCACATTTAAGCTAAAATGAAAGGATGAACGGAGAAGAAGGAATAACCGACTTGGTGAGGGGATGCATTCTGCCCTTACAGGAAAAACATGCCGAGCTTTTTAAAAAAGAAGGTGGTGTTTTCAAAAAAGACCTTGATGTTTTTAAAAATCCTCAAGGTCTTTTTGCAACATACAGTGCAAGCTGCCTATTTGTAAAATGTGTACGTACGCATCGGACCACACATACGGTGGCATAAGCCCACACGTACGTATGTATCGGGCTACACGTACGTACGTATAAGCCTGCATATATATATGTACCACCAAGGGAAAATTGTATATCGCATCAATCAAATTCAATAAAAAAATCGGGAAGTGAATAGAATCCGTTGCCGAAGATATTCACTTCCCGATTGAATGGGATGTAATTCTCAACTGAGAATGAGAAGGGAGTGTGTCAAAACTAAACCGGGCTATCCAATTGTCAGATGTAGGGGCAGGGGTTGCCTGCCCGAAGACACAAAGCAAACAGTTTTCGGGCGAGCCCTTAGAAGGAGTAGAAACAATAATATCGGCTACTTTACCCTTCACATCCAACAAACTGTATGAGCAATTGTCAGTCAGTTCCACTGTGGCAGGAGTAAAATGAATTCCCGGCTGCTACCATTCAAAAAAAAGAGCACCCCGAAGGATGCTCTTCCATATTAAAGATAAATACTAAAGACGTATTATTTCTTTTCCACCTTAATGCTTGAAGTATATACAATACCTGTAGCATCTTCAAATGTTGCAGTCAAGGTAGTTTCGTAAGTAGGAGAAGACGGATCGCTATTTGTGAACTCTAATCCACCAGTACCCTCTGCTACTGTTACTGTAGGAATACCTGTACTCCATGTTACTTTGATTTGCTTACCCGAAGCAGCTGGTGCACTGCTACTACCGAATACATATCCTTGTAATTTGTTAGCATCAGCACTTGGATAAGAATTTGCAACATTAGTTGAATTTACAGCTAAGTCTGCGCTTAAGAAGTTAATAGCCAAACCTTGTTTTTTATTGCCAGGTATGGTCAATCCGGCTATTTTACCATCAGTATCTATACCAACCGTACCGGTAACAACTGCATTATCTTTATAGAATACAATCTTACCACCATCAAAGATAGTCTGAAGTTTTACTGTAAACTTAGATGATTCAACAGTAAATGCCTTCTTAATAGCTGTTAATGTGGTGGCATCACTACCTGAACCGGTATATGCAGTCATTGCGTCCAAAATACTATAAGAAGCAGTTGCTTTCAATTCACTGTTAGCAAGAGCCTTGTCTTTGTAAACTACCTTCTTATTCAAAGTTACCTGCTGAGCATTACCTACTGTACCAACAATATCATTATTAATCTTATCAAAAGCATAAGCAATCTTATTGTAATTAACATCTACTCCCGATTTAGCAGTGTATGCATTTGACATACTGATTAATGCATCATTGGTAGAAGGATAAATTCTAGCTCCATATACACCTTCTGTCCAAGCATCTGTTGCAGCAAACAAATCATCGAATGCAGGAACTGTCACATTTACAGGCATAGCAATCTTAGCGATTTCATTACCAACAGTAGTACCGTCCTTGATTACCAAATTCAATGTGTATTTACCCGGCTTAGCGTCCTCAGCTACATTATTATTAGCGACATCAGTAGCTACAGCTATTTCAATAAAGCGAAGTGATTCAAGACCATCATCGCTAGCACTCCATTCAGCACCTTTCTTACCCTGAGCATCAGCTTTGTAATATTTTGTCAGTGTAGTATTAGTAAACACATTATCATCACTAGCAACAATAAATCCCTCCTGGGTTGCAGCTTCAACTACAGAAAGCTGGTTTGCATTCTGTACAGCTTCAATTGTTGCTGCATCCAATTTACTCAATGCATCACCTAAGTCTATCAGGATAGCAGGTAATACTTTAGTGAAATCAGCGTTCGGCATAACCTTATACTCGGTAGCAGAAATTTCTGTCGGAGTATCGATAGAAGCACCTGCCAACTTCAAAGTGATAGTATTAGAAGTCGTAGTTTCTACACCACCGATATTCACCATGTGTACAGTTGCAACAAGAGTTTCACCACTTGCAGCTTGCGGAACAGTAACAGTCATACCATCTGCTTTAACACCTAATTTTTCAGCTTTTGCCTTATATGTTCCTTCAAAAGTGATATAAGAGTCATACAAGTTAGCATCAGCATACTTCAATGTTGTCGTTCCTACAGGAAGTTCAATACCATTAGTAGCGCCTTTAACTTCTGTACCTTCTGCATCTATATAAGACAGGTTAGCAACAGCAAAACTAATCGCTGTAACAGGAGATGATTCAGGTGCTTTTGTTTTAATGGCAATATCATAAGCAGTATAAGGAATACCATTTACACACAAAGCATACAAAATTTCCTTATCATCATTAGCACCTGTACCTTTAAATACCTTATTAATATTATCAGCAGTAACCTCATCAGTCATTTCCACCGTCAAGTTCCAATTACCGTTTTCAGAAGCTGCACGATTGCCAACAATAACGCTATTAAATGTATTAGGAGTAGCAATAACCTTAACAGGAGCTACATTACCCTTGCTGTCTACCAAAGTAAGTTTTTGAGCAGACAAATCGTAATTCTTAGGAGAAACAACCAAATCAGCAACACCAATCTGACCAACTAAGAATTGATCCTTTTCAATGGCACCTTTAGGACCTTTCCAATCTAATTTAGCAGCTTTCGCTGAAGAGATTGCCTCAGCATCAGCAGCAGCACCTGTAGCAACAGTATTACCGATTGTCAATCCGGCAGGCAAAGAAATAGCAGTCAACGCATTAGCAGTCAACGGTAATACGATAGATTGCATCTTACCGCTTTCATCCGGCATATGCAGAGTCACTACACCGTCTTTTACTACTGCATAAGCATCACCGGCAGCTTTGTATTCAGACTTCACAAAGTCTTTTGCTGCTTTGTCATAGAAATACCAATATCCGTCTTTTACATACGGAGTCATATCCACAGCTTCTTCACCTTCACCCGTAGTAGCAAACCAACCTGTAGCTTTGCCATCAATACTGATTTCACCGGTCTTGTCGTCAATCACAACCTTGCTACCGGGAGCAGCACTGGCAACGGTCAGGTTGTAAGAAGTACCGTCGCTTACCGATACTTTGAAACCACCGTCTACCGATTCAATCTTGGTAACATAAGCGCCACCGGCATTTACTTTACTTTCAAGATCTGAAAGTTTTGATTTCAGATCGGTCAGTTCCTTGTTGATTGCATCGATGTCATCGTCGTAATCCTTACAAGACACAAATGTTCCTGTCGACGAAACCATCAAGGCTCCGAACAGGATTGCACTTAAAAACTTTTTGTTCATAATAGAAAAACTTTAAATTTATAAAT